>Ga0164243_10004249_pt1 | contig 22553 bp, 21 predicted proteins | sample OricompcompostOP_FD_108781 | JGI IMG/M metagenome (GOLD analysis project Ga0164243, IMG submission 108781) | Organic Plus compost microbial communities from Emeryville, California, USA - Original compost - Organic plus compost (OP) | ecosystem: Engineered > Solid waste > Mixed feedstock >...
CGCCCGGCCCCATTCCGAACCCGGAAGCTAAGCCCTCCAGCGCCGATGGTACTGCACCTTAACCAGTGTGGGAGAGTAGGACACCGCCGAACACAACTTCAGAAAGGCCCCGTATTCGATGAACCAATCGTCGAATACGGGGCCTTTCTCATATCCCCACCACACCCGATCGTCAGTGGGCGGTGCTTCCCAACAAGGTTCGAGGGCATAGATTGGCAGCTATGAATGATCGTGATCGACCGCGTCGCGACGGGCGCGGTGAGCGGGATACGCGGGATCAACGGGATTCTCGGGGCCAGGGAGGCCCGCGGGGCCAACGCCGCGGCGGTCAGGGGGACCGTCAGGGTGGTGGCAGCAGGGGCCGCCGGCCCGATCGTCCCGGTCGTGAGCGTGCCGACCGCGGTAGCCGGCAGCCCGGTCCGCCGATCCCCGACGAGATCTCGGCGTCGGACCTCGATCCCGAAGTTCGCCGCGATCTCCTGACGCTCGACAAGGCCAACGCAGAGATCGTCGCCCGTCATCTGGTGATGGTCTCGCAGGTGCTGCTCGACGATCCTGTCCTGGCCCTCGAACACGCTCGTGCCGCACGGGCTCGGGCGTCCCGGGTGGGCGTCGTCCGCGAGACCGCGGGCATCGCCGCCTACAACGCGGGCGAGTGGCAGGAGGCCGCCACCGAGCTCCGTGCTGCCCGTCGCATCACCGGCAATCCCTCGCTGCTGCCGCTGATCGCCGACTGCGAGCGCGGCCTGGGACGACCCGAACGGGCCGTCGAGATCGCCCGAGGCGACGAGGTTCGTTTTTTCAAGCACAAAACCGCAAACGAGATGCGCATCGTCGAGGCGGGTGCCCGCATCGATCTCGGCGAGCCGGAGAAGGCCATCGTCACCCTGCAGATGGAGAACCTGAAGCCGGGACAGGTCGGCACCGGACCCGCTCGTCTCTTCTACGCCTATGCATCTGCACTCCAGGCCGCGGGTCGTCGTGAAGACGCGATCACCTGGTACATGAACGCCGCCGCGGCGGACGTGGACGACGTGACCGACGCCGAGTTCCGGTTGACGGAGCTGGCGCACGACGACGAACAATCCGAGGCGGAATCGAGCGCCGACACCGGCCGGGGCGGCGTCGACGAGGCCGCCGCGACCGGCATCCCGGGTCCCGAGGACCCGGCGACGACCACCTCTCCCCGTGCTGAGTCGGAAACCGTTCCGGTGCAGTCGAAGACGAGTGACGTCCCGGCACCTGCGCCGGCGGTTCCGGACGCCGGCGCCCCCGAGCCGAATGCCCTCGAGCCGAGCGCCCCTGAGTCCAGCGTTCCCGAGTCGAGCGCGCCTGAGACGAAGGCTGCAGATGCCGGCGCAGCGGACACCCCCGAGACGAGAAGCGTTGCGCCGGAACAGGACGATGAGCGGTCGCAGGCAGGCGATCCCGAGCCCGCCGAACCGGATGCCGCTGAACCCGGGACCGCTGAACCCGAGGCCGCCGACGAATCGATCGCCCCGCTCGAGGGCACCGCAGACCTGTCGGCGACGTCGAGTTACGTGGAGCAGGACGCCACCGACCTCATCGAGTCGGCCGACGACCTCGTCGCACCGCCGGCGGATGCCGAGCCCGAGAAGTCGGCGACCGTACCTGCGGCACCGGCGCGGCGGAACACCTTCGCCGACCGTTATGACGCTTTGCTGCTCGACCTCGACGGGACCGTTTTCGCGGGCCATCAGGCCATCCCGAACGCCAAGGAGACGCTCGAGGGTCTCGACACCGCGCGGTTCTTCGTGACGAACAACGCGAGCCGTCGACCGTCGGAGGTCGCCGCCCACCTTCGCGATCTCGGCTTCGAGGCGAGCGCGGAGATGGTGGTCACGAGTGCGCAGACGGGAGCACGGCTGCTGGCCGAACACCTGCCGGCCGGTTCGCGCGCGCTCGTCGTCGGGACCGACGGACTCGCGCAGGAGGTCCGCGAGGCGGGTATCGCCGTCACCCGGTCCGCCGGCGACGGTCCGGCGGCCGTGATTCAGGGCCATTCGCCCGACACCGGCTGGGCCCAGCTGTCGGAGGCGGCACTCGCCATCCGCGCCGGAGCCCTGTGGGTGGCCACCAACGTCGACGCGACGCTGCCCTCGGAGCGCGGACTGCTCGTCGGCAACGGGTCGATGGTCGCCGCGCTGCGGAACGCCACCGGCAAGGAGCCGCTCGTCGCCGGCAAACCCGCCGCACCGCTGATGGCGGACGCGATCGCCCGGGCCGGGGGATCGGCGCCGCTCGTCGTCGGCGACCGCCTCGACACCGACATCGAGGGCGGCCACTCGGTGGGCATCGAGAGCGTGCTGGTCCTCACCGGCGTGAGCACGGTGACCGATCTGCTGGCGGCGCCGCCCGAACAGCGACCCACCTACGTCGTCGACGACCTGGCCGGTCTGTTCGAGGACGTCGACGCGGTGCGTGTTGCGCCCCAGCCGGGATGGAGCGTCACCGTCGACGGGTCCACCATCACGGTGGCAGGCGACGGCGACGAGATCGGGCTGGTCCCGGCGCTGGCGTCGGCCACGTGGAAGGCGATCGACAACGGAACCGCCGATCCCGAGGAGCTCCGGATCCGTGCCGAGGGCGAGGCGCGCGCCAAGCTCGCCTCGCTGGGTGTCGCAGTCGTCGACTAGCGTTGTGAGCGATGAGTTACCCAGGTGATCAGAGCGCGCCCCGACCGAACCCGGGTGCGATGCCTCGGCGTCAGTACGACCCGATGTCGGCCCTGAACGACTCGACGGATGCCGACCTCGACGTTCCCGACGTGGAGGCCACCGTGTCCGAACTCCTCGCCCAGGTCGACCGGATCCGCGAGTCGACAGGGGACGAGTTCTCGCTCGCCGCACTCGAACGTCAGGCGGTGTTGCTCGAGCAGGCGCACGACGTGCTGACCGCGGCCCTCGATGCGGTGGATCGCCGATGATGTCCCCGATCCGCACGCGACCGGGCCGGCGCTGACGATGGCGACGAGAGCACGACTCGACGCCGAGCTCGTCCGCCGCGGGCTCGCGCGTTCCCGGGAGCAGGCACGCGAACTGATCGAAGCCGGCGTCGTCAAGGTAAACGGCACGGTCGCGAGCAAGGCCGCGACCGGTGTCACGCGAGACACCCCGATCGTCGTGGTGGAGGGTCCCAAGGACGACTGGGCGTCACGCGGCGCGCACAAACTCCTCGGGGCGCTCGAGGCGTTCGAGCCGCGAGGACTGTCCGTGGCCGGGCGTCGTTGCCTCGACGCCGGCGCGTCGACCGGCGGTTTCACCGACGTGCTGCTGCGGCGGGACGTCCGTGAGGTCGTCGCCGTCGACGTCGGCTACGGACAGCTGATCTGGCGGCTGCAGAACGACGACCGGGTGCACGTGCACGACCGCACGAACGTCCGCCACCTCGAAGCCGAGTCCATCGGCGGTCCGGTCGACGTGGTCGTGGCCGATCTGTCGTTCATATCCCTGGGCCTGGTGTTGCCCGCTCTCGCACGTTGCTGCAACCCCGGTGCCGACCTGCTGCCGATGGTGAAACCTCAGTTCGAGGTCGGTAAGGACCGCGTCGGTTCCGGTGGGGTGGTGCGGGATCCGGCGCTGCGCGCCGAAGCCGTCCTCGACGTGGCGACGCAGGCCGCGTCACTGGGACTCACGACCCTCGGCGTGGTCGCCAGCCCGCTGCCCGGTCCGTCGGGGAACGTCGAGTACTTCCTGTGGTTGCGCAAAGAGCAGGGGAGCGACCAGACAGGCACGGCGTCGGGAGAGGGCGATAGGGTCGAGCAGTCGGCCGACACCGACGAGCTGCGCTCGATGATCGAGCGAGCCGTGGCAGAAGGACCCCGCTGAGTCCGCACGTGACCGGCGATCGGCTCGTCGCTGCCGACCGCACCTGAACGACCGCACCTTCTGGGAGGAACACCCGTGACCGACGATTCGGTGGCCGACGTCGCCGGTGCCCGTGAGTTCCTCGTGGTCGCCCACACCGGACGCGAGAACGTCCTGGGCACCATCGAGGCGATCGCGCGGCACTGTGCCGCCGCCGGCGTCGCGCTGCGGATCGTCGACCATGACTCCCTGGACCGCGGGGCGCAGGACCACGACATCCTCTACTCGCCCGCGCACGTCGCCCGTCCCGCGTCGTTGCCGCCGGAGAACATCCCCGTCGACCCCGACCACCTGCGCTCGTTCGGCGCGGTCGTCGAGGTCCCGCCGGTGGAGACCGCATCGGCCGACGGCTGCGAACTCGTCATCGTCCTCGGCGGCGACGGCACCTTCCTGCGTGCCGCCGAACTGGCGTATCCCGCCGAGGTGCCGGTCCTGGGCATCAACCTCGGCCACATCGGGTTCCTGGCGGAGGCCGAGGCCAACCGAGTCGACGAGGTGATGGCCCAGCTCATCGCCGGCGACTACCGCGTCGAGGAGCGGATGACGCTGGACGTGGCGATCGTCGACCCGGCCCATCCGGAGCCGCCCGCGGCCCGCAGTTGGGCACTCAACGAGATCGCGGTCCTCAACACCACCAAGCACGGCGTGCTCGAGCTGGTCACCGAGGTCGACGGACGCCCGGTGTCGGCGTTCGGCGCGGACGGCGTGCTGATCGCCACCCCCACCGGGTCGACGGCCTACGCGTTCTCCGCGGGCGGCCCGGTCATGTGGCCCGACCTCGAGGCGATCCTCGTGGTCCCGAACAACGCCCACGCGCTCTTCACCCGGCCGATGGTGACGAGTCCGCGGTCCAGCGTCGCGGTGGAGGTCGACAAGAACGGACGACCGGCGGTCGCACTGTGTGACGGCCGCCGTGCCCTCGACGTGCCGGCGGGTTCCCGCGTCGAGGTCAGACGTAGCGAACGGTCGGTGCGCTGGATCCGGATCGACTCGGACCCGTTCGCCGACCGACTGGTCACCAAGTTCGCCCTCCCGGTCACGGGATGGCGAGGGAGGCAGGCTTAGGCGTGCTCGAAGAACTGTCCATCACCGGACTCGGCGTCATCGAGGAGGCGCAGGCTCGGTTCCATCCCGGGTTCACGGTGCTCACCGGCGAGACCGGTGCGGGCAAGACGATGATCGTGACGAGCCTGCACCTGCTGTCGGGGGCACGTGCCGATGCCACCCGGGTGCGGACCGGCGCGAGCAAGGCGATCGTCGAGGGACGCTTCCGGCTCGATCCGGAGCGGCGGGACCCGGCGATCACCGAGATCCTCGACTCCACCGGTGCCGAGCTCGACGACGACGACACCGTGATCGCGGTCCGGTCGGTGAGCGCCGACGGCCGGTCGCGCGCCCATCTCGGCGGCCGCTCGGTCCCGGTGGGCGTCATGGGGCAGCTCACGACCTCGGTGCTGGCGATCCACGGTCAGAACGACCAGTTGCGGCTGCTGCGCCCCGAGCACCAGCGGGCCGCGCTCGACACCTACGGCGGCCCGAAGACGGCGTCCGCGCTCGAGGCGTACCGCAAGGCCCGCGCGGCGTGGGTCGAGCTGCTGGACGAACTCGAGACGCGCCGGGCCAACTCGCGCGAGCTCGCGCAGGAGGCCGACCGGCTGCGGTTCGGCATCGACGAGATCGCGGCCGTGGACCCGATGCCGGGGGAGGACGAGGAACTGACCGCGACGATCCGCCGGCTGTCGGATCTCGAGTCGATCCGTGCCGCCGCCGATCAGGCCCACCACATCGTCGCCGGAGACTCGGGGTCGTCGGTCGTCGAGGGTCTGGGGACGGTGCGCACACTGCTCGAGGGCGCTGCCGACGACACCCTGCGCGGACTCGTGCCGCGGGTCTCCGAGGCGCTGACCGTGATCACCGACGTCGGCGCGGAGCTGACCGCGTTCACCTCGGGCCTGCCGGCCGACGCGGAGGAACTCGACAAACTGCTCGCCCGTCAGGCGGAACTGAAGACCCTCGTCCGCAAGTACGCCCCAGACGTCGACGGCGTGATCGAGTGGCGTCGGCAGGCCGAGGCGCGGCTGGCCGAGATCGAGGACCCGCGGGCGTCGATCGAGGAACTCGAGGCCGCCGCGGAGGCCGCCCGGGAGAAAGTGGAGGCCGCGGCCGCGAAGCTGCACACCCTGCGCGCCAAGGCCGCGTCGTCGATGGCCGACAAGGTCTCCAAGGAGCTCAAGGGCCTGGCCATGGGGGATTCGGCACTTGCCGTGTCGGTCACGCCCGAACCCGCGTCAGAGGACGATCGGCTCGCCGTCACCGTCGACGGCACCCGGGCGCACGCCGGGGCCGACGGTGCCGACAAGGTCGAGTTCGCACTCGTGGCCCATCCCGGGGCGACACCGCTGCCGATCGCGAAATCGGCGTCGGGCGGCGAACTCTCGCGTGTGATGCTGGCGCTCGAGGTCGTGCTGGCCGCCCCGACCTCGGGTTCGGTGATGGTCTTCGACGAGGTCGACGCGGGCGTCGGCGGTCGCGCCGCGGTGGAGATCGGCAAGCGGTTGTCGCGACTGGCCCGGGCGCATCAGGTCATCGTCGTCACGCACCTGCCGCAGGTGGCCGCGTTCGCCGACAACCACCTGGTCATCGGCAAGTCGAAGAAGGGCGCGCTGGTCACCAGCAGCGTGCGCACACTCGATCGCGACGAGCGTGTCGCCGAGCTCGCACGCATGCTCGCCGGTCTCGGCGAGTCCGACACCGGGCGTGCGCACGCCGAGGAACTGCTGGCTCTGGCGGAGGAGGAACGGGCGGCGAATCGGCCGTCGAACGGTTGAGACTCGTGTTGCCTGTGTGACAAAAGTTTCTCGTGTTACGGCGCGCCTCCGTGGCTCGGAGGTGAGTTCGGTCAATCATTGCGGGCATGAAGATGCCTGCCCTGCTCGCGCGTAACACCGAAGAACTGCCCGGCGTGATCGGTATCGCCAGGGTCGACAAGAACACGAAGCGGCTGCTCAGCCGCGTCGGTCCCGGCGACATCGCCATCATCGACGAGGTCGACCTCGACCGTGTCACCGCCGACGCCCTCGTCGAGGCCAACGTCGTCGCCGTCGTCAACGCATCACGCTCGATCACCGGACGGTACCCGAACCTGGGTCCGGAGGTCCTCGTCGCCTCGGGCATCATCCTGCTCGACGACGTGGGCCCCGAGGTCTTCAAGCGCGTCAAGGACGGCGCCAAGGTGCGTGTCCACGACGACCGGCTCTTCATCGGCGAGCGTCGCATCGCGCTCGGCACCGAACTCGACGAGCGCGACATCGCAGACATCATGATCGGCGCGAAAGCAGGCCTCGTCGATCACCTCGAAGCCTTCTCCGGCAACACCATCGAGTTCATCCGGAGCGAGTCGCCGTTGCTGATCGACGGCGTCGGCGTGCCCGACATCGATGTCGACCTCACCGGCCGGCACGTGGTGATCGTGGGCGAGGGGCCCGATCGGGCGGCCGATCTGCGCGCGCTCAAGCCGTTCATCAAGGAGTACCAGCCGGTGATGATCGGCGTGGGTACCGGTGCCGACACCCTGATGAAGGCCGGGTACAAGCCGGCGATCATCGTCGGCGATCCCGACCACATCAAGACCCCGACTCTCAAATCCGGTGCGCAGCTTGTGCTTCCGGCGGATACGGACGGTCATGCCCCGGGGCTGGAGCGCATCCAGGACCTCGGGATCGGCGCCACCACCTTCCCGGCCGCCGGTTCGGCCGGCGACCTGGCGCTGCTGCTGACCGACTACCACGGAGCCGACCTGATCGTCACCGTCGGATACCCGGGCACCCTCGACGACTTCTTCGACCGCTCGCGTCGGGAGAGCAATCCGTCGATGCTGCTCACGCGACTCAAGGTCGGGCAGAAGCTCGTCGACGCCAAGGCCATCGCGACGCTGTACCGCAGTCGCGTGTCGGGGGCGGCGATCGCCTGTGTCGTCCTGGCGGCACTGATCGCGGTGATCGCGGCGCTGTTGCTCTCGAGCGCCGGCACCGACATCACCGATTGGATCGTCACCCAGTGGAACGCCCTGCTCGACTGGGCACGAGAGGTCTGGAATCGATAGGCGATGATCTCGCTACGACAACACGCGGTCTCACTGGTCGCCGTCTTCCTCGCGCTGGCGCTCGGATTGTTTCTCGGTTCCGGCTTCGTCGGCGACCGGGTCAACTCGCTGACCGGCACGAGCCGTGACCGGATCGGCGACCTCGAGGACCAGCGCGACGATCTGAACGCGAAACTCAACGCGGCCAACAGCTTCGACCGCGCCATCGCACCCCGCCTGGTCGCCAACACGCTGCGCGACAAATCGGTCCTGGTGGTCACCGCGCCGAACGCGGCCGAGGCCGACGTCACCGCGGTGAAGGAGAACCTCAACGACGCGGGGGCGCGGTTCGCCGGCCAGATCGCGCTCACCGACGAGTTGCTGAGCGACGAGAACGCCGAGCAGCTGCGGACGATCGTCGACCAGACCATCCCGCCGGGGGCGATGCTGCGCGCCGAGTTGACCGACTCGGGCGGCCGGTTGGGCGATCTCCTGGGCACCGTGCTGCTCTACAACAAGGGCAGTCGCCCCGCGTCGGCGAACGACCGGAAGACCGCACTGTCGACGCTGCGCGACGGCGGGTTCATCGACTACGTCGACAACGCCGTCACGCCGGCGGACCTGGTGGTCGTGGTGACCGGCGACGAGTTCGGTCCGGACTCCGGTGCGCAGGGCGCCCTGGTCGCCAAGCTGGCGGCCACCGCCTCCGCGCGCGGTTCCGGCGGCGTGCTCGTCGGACGCACCGGTTCGGCGAGCGGGAGTTCGCCGATCGCCATCGTGCGCTCGGACCCCTCGCTCTCCAATGCGGTCTCGACCGTCGACAACGTCGACCAGCCGACCGGACTGATCACCACGATCCTGGCGCTCGCCGCCGAGAAGAAGGGCTCCACCGGGGCATATGGCACCGGACCGGGGGCCAGCTCGGTCACCGTCGGGGTCGACGGGAAGCCCACCGCCTGACGATTCGTGAGTACCGCCACGCCGCGCCGCGGTGTGGCGGTACGGTGCAGGGGCCGGGTGGTGTTACCCTGGAGTCCCGTAGGTAATCAGGGCATCGGCCCCGATTCGGCCGACGGGAGACACGCTTTTGCGACCTTTGCGACACGTTCACGACACCAAGCACATCTTCGTCACTGGTGGCGTGGCTTCTTCTCTGGGCAAGGGCCTCACGGCCTCGAGCCTGGGTCAACTTCTCACCTCTCGAGGCCTCCGGGTCACGATGCAGAAGCTCGATCCGTATCTGAACGTCGATCCGGGCACGATGAACCCCTTCCAGCATGGAGAGGTCTTCGTCACCGAGGACGGCGCGGAAACCGACCTCGACGTCGGGCACTATGAGCGATTCCTCGACCGCAACCTGTCGAAGACCGCGAATGTGACCACGGGACAGGTGTATTCGACCGTCATCGCCAAGGAGCGGCGCGGCGAGTACCTCGGTGAGACCGTGCAGGTGATCCCGCACATCACCGACGAGCTCAAGGCGCGCGTGCTGGCGATGGCCGAGCCGGACGCCGACGGCGAGGTGCCCGACGTGGTGATCACCGAGATCGGCGGCACCGTCGGCGACATCGAGTCGTTGCCCTTCATCGAGGCGGCCCGCCAGGTCCGCCACGACGTGGGTCGCGACAACGTCTTCTTCCTCCACGTCTCGCTGGTTCCGTACCTGGCGCCGTCGGGCGAGCTGAAGACCAAGCCGACCCAGCACTCGGTGGCCGCGCTGCGCAACGTGGGCATCCAGCCCGACGCACTCATCCTGCGCTGCGACCGCGACGTCCCCGAGGGACTCAAGAAGAAGATCGCGCTCATGTGCGACGTCGAGCTCGACGGCGTCATCTCCACCCCCGACGCCCCGTCGATCTACGACATCCCGAAGGTGCTGCACAACGAGCATCTCGACGCCTACGTGGTCCGCAAGCTCGGCCTGCCGTTCCGCGACGTCGACTGGACGGTGTGGGGCGAGCTCCTGCGCCGCGTCCACGAGCCCCGCGAGACCGTGCGCGTCGCGCTCGTCGGCAAGTACGTCGACCTGCCCGACGCCTACCTGTCGGTCACCGAGGCGATCCGCGCCGGCGGTTTCGCCTGGAAGGCGCGCACCGAGATCAAGTGGGTGCCGTCCGACGACTGCGCCACCGAGGCGGGCGCGCAGGCGGCGCTGGGCGACGTCGACGCGATCCTCGTCCCGGGCGGCTTCGGCATCCGCGGCATCGAGGGCAAGCTCGGCGCCATCTCCTACGCACGACGCCGCGGCATCCCGCTGCTCGGACTGTGCCTGGGCCTGCAGTGCGTGGTCATCGAGGCGGCCCGGTCGGTGGGTCTCGAGGGTGCGAGCTCGACCGAGTTCGATCCCGACACCCCGTACCCGGTCATCTCGACGATGGCCGATCAGGAGGATGTGGTCGCCGGCGAGGCCGACCTGGGCGGCACCATGCGCCTGGGCGCCTACGACGCGGTCCTCCAGCCCGGTTCGGTGGTGGCGGAGGCCTACGGCACCCGCGAGGTGTCCGAGCGTCACCGTCACCGCTTCGAGGTGAACAACGCCTATCGCGACAAGATCTCCGAGTCCGGGCTCGTCTTCTCCGGCACCTCGCCGGACGGGCACCTCGTCGAGTTCGTCGAGTACCCGAAGTCGGTGCATCCGTTCTTCGTCGCCACCCAGGCGCACCCGGAGCTCAAGAGCCGGCCGACGCGTCCGCATCCGCTGTTCCGCGCGTTCATCGAGGCGGCGCTGAAATACAAGGCGGCAGAACGTCTTCCGGTCGATCTCGGTGAGGACTACGAGTCCAACGACGCCCCGGCCGAGGCCGTCGCCGCGATCAACGAGGTCAAGGTCGAGCCGGTTGCCGGCATCGACGAGGCCGCGTCCGGCGCCGACAGGGGCTGACCGGTTGGGTCACGACTTCGAGGTCACGGGCTCCCGCGCCGTCTACGACGGGGCGATCCTGACGCTGCGCGTCGACGATGTCGTCATGCCCGGTGGACGGGTCGCCGAGCGGGAGGTCGTGGAGCACTTCGGTGCCGTGGCGATCCTCGCGCGCGACGAGGACGGCCGGATCGCGATGGTGCGCCAGTACCGGCACCCGGTCGGCCGGCGGCTGCTCGAACTGCCAGCCGGGCTGCTGGACCAGGACGGCGAGGAGCCGCTGGAGGCCGCGCGACGCGAACTCGCCGAGGAGGCCGATCTCGCCGCCGAGACCTGGCACGTCCTCGTCGACCTGGCGCTGTCGCCGGGGTTCACCGACGAGGCCCTGCGGCTGTACCTCGCCGAGGACCTCCACCACCTCGAGGCGGCCGAGCGGGTCGACGAGGAGGCCGAGCTCGAGGTCGAGTGGACCGCGTTGGACGACGCGGTCCGCATGGTCCTGGGCGGAGAGATCGTGAACGCCACGAGCGTCGCCGGAATCCTCGCGGCCGCGGCGGCCGAACGGGCCGGTGTCGAGCTGCGGGGCGTCGATGCGCCGTGGCCGGACGAACCGACCGCGTTGCGGGATCGTCGGCGTGCGCGGGAGAACCGGTCGTGACCCCGCGGACCGACAGAGGGATCGCTGGTTTCCGATCGTGAGCATCGCCGCCGACATCTCGCGCTACCTCGACCACCTGACGGTGGAGCGGGGTGCGGCGGCGAACACCGTCTCGTCGTATCGACGTGATCTCGAACGGTACCGGCGACATCTCGAGTCGCGTGACATCTCGTCGCTCGACGAGGTGACCGAGGAGGACGTGCGGGAGTTCCTCGTCGAACTCCGGCGCGGTGACCCCGAGACGGGCCAGGCGCCGCTCGCCGACAGTTCGATCGCGCGAACCCTGGTGGCCACCAGGAGGTTTCACAAGTTCGCGGTCGAGGAGGGGATCGTCGCGACCGACGTCGCGCACGCGGTGAAGCCGCCTCGCCCGGCGCGTCGGCTGCCGAAGTCGCTGCCGGTGGACGAGGTCCTCGCCATCCTCGAGGCCGCCGGTACCGAGGACCATCCGCGCGCGCTCCGCGACCGGGCGTTGCTGGAGTTCCTCTACAGCTGCGGGGCGCGCATCTCCGAGGCCACCTCGCTCGACCTCGACGACCTCGATCTCGACGCCCGCGCGGTGCTGCTGCGCGGCAAGGGCGGCAAGGAACGACTCGTCCCGCTCGGCGGGCCGGCCGTGGAGGCGATCGAGGCCTATCTCGTGCGCGGGCGTCCGGCGCTGGTGTCGCGGGCGACGCCCGCACTCTTCCTCAATGCGCGCGGCGGCCGTCTGTCCCGGCAGTCGGCGTGGCAGGTGCTGGTCACCGCGGCCGAGAGGGCCGGTCTGGACAAGGCGGTGTCGCCGCACACCCTGCGCCACAGTTTCGCCACGCACCTGCTCGACGGAGGGGCCGACGTGCGCGTCGTGCAGGAGCTGCTCGGCCACGCGTCGGTGACGACCACGCAGGTCTACACGCTCGTGACCGTCAACACGATGCGCGAGGTCTATGCCGTCGCACATCCGCGGGCCCGTTGACCGCGCGCCGACCGCCGTCGGCAGGCGTGGATGTCCTAGGCTGATACGAGTTGTCGTCCCGCCCGGCCACAAGCCGTCGGGACGAGGAGGACAGGGCAGGCGAAGAGTGAAGGGAGCTGCGGACTCGTGACCACTCCGAGCGCACCGCGGTCTGGCACCCGACTCGAGTGTGTGGAGACGCTGTCGTGATGTCCGCAGGTGACCAGTACAGCCTGCAGGTGTCCGCCGGACCCGACCCCGACGAGGTCGAACACCACGAGTCCGGCGAGATCGGTCCGACCGGTCGTCCCTATCGCGAGGTCCCCGAACCGAAGCCGCTCGACCGGCACGGTCCCGCGACCGTCATCGCGGTGTGCAACCAGAAGGGCGGCGTCGGCAAGACCACGTCGACGATCAACCTCGGCGCCGCGCTCGCCGAGTACGGGCGTCGCGTGCTCCTCGTCGACCTCGACCCGCAGGGCGCGCTGTCGGCGGGTCTCGGCGTGCCGCACCACGAACTCGAACAGACCGTCTACAACCTCCTCGTGCCGCCGCAGGTCGCGACCGACGAGGTGTTGATGCGCACGCGCGTCGACGGCCTGGATCTGCTGCCCAGCAACATCGACCTGTCGGCCGCCGAGATCCAGCTCGTCAGCGAGGTCGGCCGCGAGCAGGCGCTCGCACGGGCGCTGCACCCGGTGCTCGACCGCTACGACGTCGTCCTCATCGACTGCCAGCCGTCGCTCGGACTGCTCACCGTCAACGCGCTGGCCTGCGCCGACACCGTGCTCATCCCGATGGAATGCGAGTACTTCTCGCTGCGCGGCCTGGCGCTGCTCACCGACACCATCGACAAGGTGCGCGATCGCCTCAACCCGCGGCTGGAACTCGGCGGCATCCTGGTGACCATGTTCGACGCCCGCACCCTGCACTCGCGCGAGGTCATGTCGCGGGTGGTCGAGGTGTTCGGCGACGCGGTGTACGACACGGTGATCACCCGTACCGTCCGCTTCCCGGAGACGAGCGTCGCCGGGGAGCCGATCACCTCCTGGGCGCCGAAGTCGGCCGGAGCGAAGGCATACCGTGCGCTGGCGCGCGAGGTGATCGCCCGCAACGTCAAGCAGACATGACGGTCGGCGCCGATCGGGCCGCGACCGGCGCGGAGGAGGCCGGCACCGAAGAACCCGGCACTCGAGAATCAGGCACTGGAGAATCGGGCACCGGGGAATCCGGCGCCGTCGTGGCGGGCGCGCCGGCGACCGGATCAGGGGCCGGCGCCGAGGCGTCCGAGGCCCCGGGAGCGGACACGTCGGGACCGTCGGCCGGTGATGAGGCATCCCGGACCGCCGACGGAGAAGCATCCGGGGAGGACGAGGAGTCCGGCTTCCGGGTCAAGCTCCGCAACTTCGAGGGACCGTTCGACCTCCTGCTGAACCTCATCTCGCAGCATCGTCTCGACGTCACCGAGGTGGCGCTGCACGTGGTCACCGACGAGTTCATCGCCTACACCCGCGAGCTGGGTCCCGAGGTCGGGCTGGATCAGACCACCGAGTTCCTCGTCGTCGCGGCGACGCTGCTCGACCTGAAGGCGGCGCGGCTGCTGCCGTCCGGCGAGGTCGAGGACCCGGAGGACCTCGCGCTGCTCGAGGCCCGCGACCTCTTGTTCGCGCGACTGCTGCAGTACCGCGCGTACAAGCAGGTGGCGCAGCTGTTCGGCGAGCTCGAAGCCGCGGCGCTGCGACGGTATCCGCGCGCGGTCTCGCTGGAGCAGAGGTTCGAGGACCTGCTGCCGGAGGTGACGTTGGGGGTCGACGCCGAGGGATTCGCCCAGGTCGCCGCCACTGCGCTGACACCGCGACCGGTTCCCACCGTCACGCTCGACCACTTGCACGACGTGCAGAAGGTCTCGGTCCCAGGGCAGGCGCGCCGCATGGCGAAGCTGCTCAGCGAGGCGACGGGGCAGTGGTTGACGTTCCGCGACCTCATCGCCGACTGCGAGAACGGACTCGAGATCGTCGGCAGCTTCCTGGGGCTTCTCGAGCTCTACCGCGAGCAGGCCATCGCCTTCGAGCAGCCCGAGGCACTCGGAGACCTCTCGGTCATGTGGACCGGGGAACGCGACATCGACGACCTGCGCATCGACAAGGCAGAGGACTACGGATGACCGACGGACCGATCGAGGACGTTGACGACGTGAACGACGAGGCACTGGACGAGGGCGTCGACGCCGGGGGTTCTCCGGACGCGTCCGACCCCACGCCGGCACAGGCCGCGCCCGACGCGAACGCCGCCGGCGAAGTCGCCGCCCCGGCTGGAGAGGCCGCCCCTGGGGAAGAAGCCGCCTCTGGGGAAGAAGCCGCCGTTGGGGAAGAAGCCGCCGTTGGGGAAGAAGCCGCAGAGTCGGACGATCCGACTCCAGACGCCGTCGACCCCGGTCCGGCCGATCCCGAGCAGACCGCGCTGGCGGGAGAGGACGAGGGACAGATCCTCGACGACGCGACCTTGCGTTCGGCACTCGAGGCGATCCTGCTCGTCGTCGACACCCCGGTGGGCACCGACGAGTTGGCCAACGCCGTCGACCAGGACCGCACGCGGGTCCGCGAGATGCTGAACGCGATGTCTGCCGAACTCACCGAGTCCGGCAGCGGCATCGACCTGCGCTACGCCGGCGACGGCTGGCGGTTCTACACCCGCGCGGAGTACGCACCGTACGTCGAGCGGTTGTTGCTCGACGGTGCCCGGTCGAAGCTGACGCGCGCGGCGCTGGAGACCCTCGCGGTGATCGCCTATCGGCAACCGGTCACCCGTGCACGGGTCAGCGCGATCCGCGGCGTCAACGTCGACGGTGTGATCCGCACCCTGGTCGCTCGCGGCCTGATCTCCGAGGTCGGCAACGACCCGCAGACCAACGCGACCACGTACGGCACCACCGAGTTGTTCCTGGAACGACTCGGCCTGGCGTCGCTGTCGGAGCTGCCGGATCTGGCTCCGCTGCTACCCGACGTCGACGTCATCGACGACCTCGACGACGAGCTGCTGTCGGATCCCCGATTCGCCAAACTGTCGTCTCAGGCGTCAGACTCGAAGGAGCTGGTCACCGACGGTGACCTGAAAGATGACTAGAACCGCACAGATCGATCGACAACAGGACTGAGGAAGATGGCATCCGCTGGCCGAGATGGCTCACCGGGGAAACGCCGCAAGGGCGCGCCCGCACAGCAACCGCGAACGAAGAAGACGCATCGTAAGGGAACGTCCAAGCCCAATGTCGAGGCGGGCAGGATCCGCCTCAACAACGCCCGCCCCGCCCGGCACCAGGTGCCGCCGGAGAAGGTGAGCGGTAAGCGCCCGACGTTCGTCGAGGACGGCGTGCGGCTCCAGAAGGTGCTCGCGCAGGCCGGTGTGGCCTCGCGCCGCGGCGCCGAGGAGATGATCGCCGCCGGGCGGGTCAAGGTCGACGGAGTCGTGGTCACCGAGCAGGGACTGCGCATCGACCCGAACACCGCGATCATCCACGTCGACGACGCCCGCGTGATCGTCGACGAGGACAAGCAGTACCTCGCCTTCAACAAGCCCAAGGGCTGGCAGTCGACGATGGCCGACGACCAGGGGCGTCCGTGCGTCGGCGACGTGGTCGCCGAACGCGTGATGGCCGGTCAGCGTCTGTTCCACGTCGGTCGCCTCGACGCCGACACCGAGGGCCTGCTGCTGCTCACCAACGACGGCGAGCTGGCGCACCGACTGATGCACCCGTCCTATGAGGTGCCCAAGACCTACCTGGCCACGCTGAAGGGCGAGGTCCCGCGTGGACTCGGGCGTCAGCTGCGCGAGGGCATCGAGCTCGACGACGGCCCGGTCAAGGTCGACAGGTTCTCCGTCCTCGAGGTCCACGAAGGACAGTCGCTGGTGCGGATCGTCCTCCACGAGGGCCGCAACCGCATCGTGCGCCGCATGATGGACGCCGTCGGGTTCCCGGTGACGAAGCTCGTCCGCACCCATGTGGGCACGGTCGCGCTGGGGGAGCAGCGTCCCGGCAGCCTCCGCGTGCTCGGCAACGACGAGGTCGGTGCCCTGTACAAGGCAGTCGGGCTGTGACCTCCTCTGCGACACGGGTTGTCGCGATCGACGGACCGGCCGGCACGGGCAAGTCGTCGGTGTCCAAGCTGCTCGCCGAGAAGGTCGGCGCGAGCTACCTCGACACCGGGGCCATGTACCGGGCGGTCACCCTGGCCGTTCTCGATGCCGGTGTGGCGCTTGATGATCCGGCCGGCATCGCCAAGGTCGCGCAGGCGGCCGACATCAAGCTCATCCCGAATGCGGACGGCTCGTCGACGGTGCTGCTCGACGGACGCGACGTGTCCGGGCCGATCCGCACCGAGCACGTCACCAGTGCGGTGTCGGCGGTGTCGGCGGTTCCCGAGGTGCGGACCAAACTGGTTGCGCTGCAGCGGGAGAACGCCGAGGGTCGGTTCGTCGTGGTGGAGGGCCGGGACATCGGCACCGTGGTGTTCCCGTCCGCGGACGTCAAGATCTTCCTGACCGCGACGCCCGAGGCACGTGCCGAACGACGCCACAAGCAGAACCTGGACGCCGGCCGCGAGAGCGACTACGACGCGGTGCTGGCGAGCGTGAACCGGCGCGACCATCTCGACTCGACCCGCGCGGTCTCGCCGCTGCGCGCGGCCGAGGACGCCGTGGTGGTGGACACCAGTGACAAGACCCTGATGGAGGTGCTCGACGAGCTGAGTGCGCTCGTCGAGGCCCGGATCGGAGCAGCAGAACGGTGAGCGACAACTTCGAGACCGATCTGGCCGCGTTGCCCGGCGACGGGACGTGGTCGGACGAATCCGACTGGCAGCTGGCCGACGTGGAGGGCGCCGACGGCGTCGCCGAGGTCGAGCACATGCCGGTGGTGGCGATCGTCGGACGGCCGAACGTCGGCAAGTCCACGCTCGTCAACCGCATCCTGGGCCGCCGCGAGGCCGTCGTCGAGGACATCCCGGGCGTCACCCGCGACCGGGTTTCGTACTCCGCGAGCTGGTCCGGACGCCGCTTCACCGTCGTCGACACCGGCGGCTGGGAGCCCGACGCCAAGGGGCTGCAGCAGGCGGTGGCGGCACAGGCCGAGCTCGCGATGCGGACCGCCGACGCGATCGTCGTCGTGGTCGACGCGACGGTCGGCGCCACTGCCACCGACGAGGCCGTCGCGCGGGTGCTGCGCCGGTCCAAGACCCCGGTGATCCTGTGCGCCAACAAGGTCGACAGCGAGCGGATGGAGCCGGAGGTGGCCGCGCTGTGGTCGCTCGGTCTCGGTGAGCCGCACCCGGTGTCGGCGGCACACGGCCGTGGCGCCGGCGACCTGCTCGACGTCATCCTGGAGAAGCTGCCGGCCACCCCGCGCGAGGTCCCGACCCTGGGCGGGCCGCGTCGCGTGGCACTCGTCGGCAAGCCGAACGTCGGCAAGAGCTCGCTGCTGAACAAGCTGGCCGGCACCGAACGGTCGGTGGTCGACAACGTCGCCGGCACCACCGTCGACCCCGTCGACGAACTGGTGGAACTCGGCGGCAGGTCATGGCATTTCGTCGACACCGCCGGTCTGCGCCGCAAGGTCCGCACCGCCACCGGTCACGAGTACTACGCGTCCCTGCGGACGCGTTCGGCGCTCGACGCCGCGGAGGTTGCGATCCTGCTGATCGACGCCTCGCAGCCGATCACCGAACAGGACCTGCGCGTGCTGTCGATGATCATCGAGAGCGGCCGGGCATTGGTCATCGCGTTCAACAAGTGGGACCTGGTCGACGAGGATCGCCGGTACCAGCTCGACAAGGAGATCGACCGCGAGCTCGCCCGCGTGCCGTGGGCGCGTCGCGTGAACATCTCGGCGATGACCGGCCGCGCGGTCCAGAAGCTCGTGCCCGCCATGGAGGCGGCGCTCGAGTCGTGGGACAAGCGCATCTCCACCGGTCCGCTCAACAGCTGGCTCAAGGACGTCATCGCGGCCAACCCGCCGCCGCTGCGCGGTGGCCGCCAGCCACGCGTGATGTTCGCGACGCAGGCGTCGGTGCGGCCGCCGACCTTCGTGTTGTTCACCACGGGCTTCCTGGAGGCCGGCTATCGCCGCTTCCTGGAGCGTCGTCTGCGCGAGGAGTTCGACTTCGACGGCTCGCCGGTTCGGATCAACGTCCGCGTCCGCGACAAGCGCGAGCAGCGTCGCAAGCGCTGACCGTCGCCGCAAACCCACCCTTGTTGGACAGATTCTCCCCCTCGCGTGGTGGTGGATCTGTCCATCCGGGGTGGGTCTGCGGCGCGGGCGGAGGCCACGACACCCCTTCTGACCTGCCGATTGGTACAGGACAGCACTCGTCGGCTAATCTTTACTCCGCCCGCTCCGGTGGGCACGTCCGAAGGTCGCGAGACCTGAAGGCAACGGGCTGTGGCGCAGTTTGGTAGCGCACTTGACTGGGGGTCAAGTGGTCGCAGGTTCAAATCCTGTCAGCCCGACGTAAAGCCCAGGCGAGAGTTGGTTTCTCGCTTGGGCTTCATCATTCCCGGAGGTCGTTTTCCGCGGTCCCACTCTGTCCCCTTGGGGCTCTCTTCGGCGGTCGCCCATGGACGGACGGATCGCGCTGAACCCGAGTCCCGTGGACAATGGGAGGCGAGCAGGCTGCCACGCCGCGTACCCCGGAAAGCCCTCGAAGTCGGCCGCCACCTCCACAACGGGGATTGACCAGCGAGGATCACCCCGTGCCAAGGATCGGCGCGGGATGATCCTCGCTCGGCGGACCGAGTCAGCGTCTGCGGGTCAGGAGATGGCGTCGTCCGCTCGGGCCCGTTTCGTCGTGCCGTCGAGTTCTGGGACGAGACCGAAATCGGTGAGCAGTTGTCCGATCTGGGTATGGTCGAGGCGCTCGATGATGCGGTTGCCGACGAACTTCGGGCCGGGGAGCTCCACCTCCTCGCCGTCACGCAGGCGCGCAGTGGCCTCGAGCAGGAACCTCAGGTCATAGGTGGAGTTGAACACCTCCGGCACGCCGCGGTCGATACCCAGCAGCTGGTAGGCGGCCTCCATCCCGGTGCGCACCGAGTACTCGGTGGTGAAGATGGTGTCGCGCGTGGTTTCGGCGAACTGGCCGATGAACGCGAAGTTCACCGCGCCCTCGGGCACCACGTCGGGGCGGTCACCGGCCTTGCGGGGCATGAAGAACGATGTGACGTAGGGCATCATGACGGGCACGGTCTTCGCGCCGTGGGCGGCGAGCTCGGGGATCTGCTCAACGGGGACGCCCATGTGGTAGAGCCACTCCTGGGTGATCTCTTCGCCGGTCGATTCCTGCATCGTCTTGCCGGTGTAGTCGCCGGGAACGTCGACGAAGAGTCCGTATACCCAGGCGACGATCTCGTCGTCCGCCTGCGCCTTGAAGTGTGGCTGCCGGTTGACGGTCCAGCTCATCAGCCAGGCGGAGTCCCTGGCGGTGACGATGCCGCCGGTGACGACCTTGCCCGAGAACGGGTTGCGCTTGGCGATCTTCTCGATGTAGGAGGGGATCCCGGGGCCGACGGTCGCGACCGTGGCGGACTCCCACTTGGTCTTGGGGATGTCGCCGGCGAACACGTCGGGACGGCCGAACGACGGATGCTTGGCTGCGATCCGTCGCCACAGGTCCCAAGCAGGTGCCGGGCCTTCGTCGAGCTTCGCAGCGCGGTGGTGGTTGCCGTCGTCGGAGTTTTCGGTGAGCGAGCCGATCGTGGCGAGCACGAGATCGTCGGCACCGAGGTCGACCCCGCCTTCGACCCCGTCCTTGACCCAGTGGATGCGGGTCGCTTGCTTGCGGTCCCCGTCGAAGGTGAAGTCGATGTCGGTGACCTCGGTGGAGAACTCGAACATCACGCCCTGATCCAGCAGCCACCTGTACATCGGGAGCACGAGCGACTCGTACTGGTTGTACTTCGTGAACTTCAGTGCCGACAGGTCGGGCAGACCGCCGATGTGGTGCACGAACCGGTGAAGGTAGAGCTTCATCTCTAGGGCGGAGTGCCAGTTCTCGAACGCGAACATCGTGCGCCAGTACAGCCAGAAATTGCTGTTGAGGAAGTCCTCGCCGAAGACCTCGTCGATGCGCTTGTCCTCCATCTCCTCGCGGGAGGCGAGGAAGACCTTGACCATCTCCTTCTGCGCCTTGTCGCTCAGCCCGAACTCGTTGTTCGTGACGAACTCCTCGCCCTGGTTGTGGGTGACGCGGTTGAGAGAGTAGTTGGGGTCGTCCTTGTTGAGCCAGTAGAACTCGTCGAGCACCGACCCGTCGACCTCGAGCGACGGGATGGTGCGGAAGAGGTCCCACAGGCACTCCATGTGGTCCTCCATCTCCCTGCCGCCGCGGATGACGAAGCCCTTCTCGGGCTTGCGGATCCCGTCGAGCGCCCCGCCGGGGAGGTCGAGCCGTTCGAGGATCGTGATCCTGTCCCCGGGGAGCTGTCCGTCGCGGATCATGAACACCGCCGACGCCATCGAGGCCAGCCCAGCCCCGACGAACCAGGCGGTCTTGTCCTCTACACCCTCGGGCTTACGCGGGCGCGCGCGAATGCCTCGTAGTTGCCGCTGCTGTAGTACATGGTCACGCCTCCGTGCTCGTGTAGTCGTAGAAGCCTGCACCGGTAGAGATGCCGAGCTTGCCCTGGTCGATGTAGTTCGCCTTGAGCCACTCCGCGAGCGGCTTCGCCTCCGGGCCCGCGTGGGAGAGGATGTTGTACGGCGTGGTGAGGCCGATGATGTCGGTGATCTGGAAGGGGCCCAGCGGCGCGCCTGTGCCGATCCGCCAGACGTTGTCGATGTTTTTTGGCTCGGCGTAGCCGCCCGCTGCGAGTGCGTAGCTCGCGTTCAGGAACGGCACCAGAAGCGAGTTGAGGACGTAGCCGGCCTTCTCCTTGTGAATCGGGATCGGCACCATTCCGATCTCGCCGGCGAAGGCGACGATCTCGTCGAAGACGGCCGGGTCCGTGTCCGACGTCCCCATCACCTCGGCGGTGTTGTACTTCCATACCTGATTGGCGAAGTGGAGTGCGAGGAACTTCGCTGGGCGGCCGGTGGAGTCCTTGAGGTCGCTCGGCAACAGCGTCGATGAGTTCGTTGCGAAGATCGTCTTCTCCGGCGCGAGCCCGCCGAGCTTGCGGTAGGTGTCCTGTTTGATGGAAAGTACCTCCGGGATCGCCTCGATGACCAGATCCGCGTCCGCGACGGCCTCTGCGAGGTCGGATGAGAACCGGATGCGGGTCAGCGCCTCGTCCGCCTTCCCTTCGGCCGCCCCCGCGACTCCGTCCTCCTTATAGGTGATGACGAGAGTGTCGAACCGCTTCTTGGCTGCCTCGATGACGTCGTCGCTGATGTCGTAGGCGGTGACCTGGAAGCCGCTGTAGGCGGTCTGGAAGGCGATCTGGCTGCCGAGGACACCCGTCCCCAAGACCGTCACGCGCGTGATGCTGCTCATTGTCCTGTCTCCTTTTTCTCTTCTCTAACGGCCGATCCGGCCGCCGGTGTGTATTGCACCACGCCGGTCACCGATTTGTGTGACTTGGAGTCTGAGGTCGTTGATCGCGTCGATCTCCGGGATGTCCGAGGCCGACATCCGAGCGATCGCGAGATGGGTGATGGCGAACAGCGCGGATCCCGCAACACGTGCCTCCTCGTCGCTCAGCGCCGGCGCGGCGCGGCGCAGTGTGTCAGCGAGTGACGCCTCGAGTTCGAAGATCAATGCCATGCCCTCGGCTCGGAACTACGCGTTGTGTGGACCGAACAGCAGCTCCCGCTGGTACGCAGCACTGTTCTCCGGCTCCCGCGCGGCGGCGGCGACAAGCGGGGACAGCCTCGCGACGATCGCGGCGGCAGGCTCGGGCGTCGAGGCCGCATGCTCGGCGCCTTCGGCTATAGACGACCGAGTACCTCGTTGTAGACCATGAGCAGCAGCTCACTTTTGGTCGCGGCGTAGCGGAACAGAGTGCCCGCTGCTACCCCGGCCCTGGCGGACACCTCCTGTGTGGTTACCGCGGAGAACCCCCGCTCACGCATCAGGTCACGCGGCGCGGAAGATCCGTTCCCTCTTGAGCCGCATGTTCTGCTCGCGGCGGGGCTCTACCTTACG
>Ga0164243_10004250_pt1 | contig 22552 bp, 14 predicted proteins | sample OricompcompostOP_FD_108781 | JGI IMG/M metagenome (GOLD analysis project Ga0164243, IMG submission 108781) | Organic Plus compost microbial communities from Emeryville, California, USA - Original compost - Organic plus compost (OP) | ecosystem: Engineered > Solid waste > Mixed feedstock >...
AAGGAGCGCTGGGCGGTCATGGGCGAGAACGGGGCCGGCAAATCGACGTTGCTGAAGATGATCGCGGGAGTGCTCGCGCCCGACGACGGCTCCGCGACGATCGGCGCGTCGGTGACGATGGGCTACTACGCCCAGCACGTGATGGACGCGCTGACCGCCGATCACACGATCCTCGACGAGCTGCAGGCCCACGCGCCGACCGCGAACCAGGGCACGCTGCGCAACCTCGCCGGCGCGTTCGGGTTCCACGACGACGACGTGTTCAAGCCGGTGCGCGTGCTGTCCGGTGGCGAGCGCGCGCGGATCGCGCTGGCGAAGCTGCTCTACGACGCCCCCAACCTGCTCGTGCTCGACGAGCCGACGAACCACCTCGACATCGCGACGAAGCGCGCGCTCGTCAAGGCGCTCGCGAGCTACGAGGGCACGCTGATCTTCGTGTCGCACGATCGCCAGTTCCTGCGCGCGCTCGCCGATCGCGTGCTCGAGCTGTCGCTGGCGGGGCCTCGCGTCTACGGCGGCACGTACGACGAGTACGTCGCGTCGACGGGCCGCGAGGCGCCCGGCATGCGCGCCGCGTGATCGCACGTGCGTCCGCTCTTGCGTGCGCTGGCGGGGGGACGCATGGTGGTGATCACAAGATGAACATCCACAACGTGGGGGGCACGCCGGGTGGCCTGAAGACGTTCCTCGTCGGCATCATCATGGTCGTCGTCGGCGGCTATCTGCTGCTCGACCACGTGCAGGTGCACGGGGGCTACTGGCACTCGAACTGGTTCGGCAGCGGGTACGGCACGAGCTTCGGCGTCACGCTGATCCCGCTCCTGTTCGGGATCGGCCTGCTGTTCGCGAACGGCAAGTCAATCGCCGGCAAGGTGCTGACCGCGGGTGGCGCGCTCGTCATCCTCACGGGGATCATCGCGAACCTCGAGCTCCACTTCCGCCGCACGTCGCTGTGGAACGTGCTGACGATGCTGATCTTGATCGTCGGCGGCATCGGGCTCGTGGTGCGCTCCGTGATGCCGATGGAGCCGCGCGCGCGCAACCAGCCCGACTGAGGGCGCAGAGCGGGCGCAGGCCGCGCGGTCAGTCATCGTCGGACAGCCGCCGCTTCTTGTTCCGCTTCCTCTTCCGCTTCTTCTTGGACTTCTTCTTCGCCTTGGCCTTCGTGGCCTTGGTCTTCGCCTTCTTCTTCGTCTTCTTCGCTTTCGCCTCGTTCGCCTCGTCGTCGTCGTCCGCGGCAGGCGCCGGCTCGGGCGGTGCGGGCGGCGGCGGGACGATCTTCACGAACGGGCCACCGGCTCCGGGCGCGTCGATCGCGAGCGCCTCGTGCAGCGCGGCGAGCGTCCACTCGTCGCCGTCGCGCTCGAACACCGCGAACACGCGCAGCGGCAGCGGCGGCCGGTCCTTCTCGACACGCGTCACCGGCGCGGTCACCCACGCGAGTTGACCATCGGCGGTGATGCCTGCGTCGATCTCGCCGGAGACGGCCGCGCGCGTCTCGGCCGCCACGCGCTTCTCCCATAGCCGGGCGAGCTGCTTCTTGCCGCGCGCGAGCTCGCCCGCCGAGGGGCCGACATAGACCGCCTCGTCGTCGCGCGCGAGGTCGTCGCCCCACCGCGCCGGATCGAGCAGCCCGCTGCGGAACCGCTCGACGGCGCCCTCCGCCCCTGGCGCGATCCGGCCCGGGCTCGTCGCGCCCGGAGGGACGACGGCGATCTCGTCGAGCCCCGGCCGCAGCTCGCGCGCGGGAGGCGTCCACGCGAGCGCAGCGACGGTGACACGGAAGAACTCGTCCTCGCTCGACAGGATCGCGGTCACGGCGAGCGGCTTGCCCTCGACGTTCACCACGTCGACGGCCCACGCCGAGCGCCCCCGGCGCGCGGGCACGACCGACAGCGCGCCGGAGCGGAGCTTCGACGACTCGCCCGCCTCGACGACGGCGCCGAGCGCGACGAGCGCATCGGTCCGCGATGCGAGCGCATCGGCGCGGCGCGGACCGAACACCCGCACGGCCTCGTCGACGACGGAGAACAGGTTGTCGGGCTTGCCGCGCTGGATCGCCGCGTAGATCTCGGCGAGCGTGCCGCGCGCGTCCTCCTCGGCGACATCCTTGTCGATCGGCGGACCGACGACCCGCGCGGGCGAAGGCGGCGAGCTCCCGGCGCACCCCGCGACCACGACCACGACCGCAGCGACGAGAGCGCGCAACGTCAGCCTCGCGCCAGGATGCTCGGCAGCGGCTTCGACGCGGCGGGAGGCACCGGCAGGATCGGTGCGGGAGACGGAGCGACGGCCCGGTCGCGCGGCGTGAGGCTCGCGACGATCGCCGGCAGCACCGGCCCGGTGCCCTTCGCGATCCGCCGCGGCACGACCGGAACGCCCGGCGCGGGCGTGCCGCGCACGACAACCGGCGCGAGCGTGCGCGCAGGCGGCGCCGGCGTCGCGGTCGCGCGGGCCACGGGCTCGACGCGCGCCTTCGGGATCGACGGCAGCTTCGGGATCGGGATCACCGTCGGTGGCGTCGTCGGGGGCCGCGCCAGGATCGGCCGGCTCGCCACGGGCGCCACGGGCGCCACGCGCGCCACGGGCGCCACGACGCTCGACGGCCTCGCGACCGGCGCAGGCGGCGGCGCGCTCGGGACCGCCACGCGCGTCGGCTTCGCGATCGGCGACTTCGTCGGCGCTGCGGGCGGCGTGGCAGGTCGCGTTCCTGGCCGCGCGCTCGTCGGGATCGCGGGGCGCGCGGCGATGGAGGTCTGGTTGGTGGTGGTGGGATGCGTCGCGACCGGCGGCGGCAACGTCTCGCCACGGCGGCGCGGCGCGGCCTCGGCCATCACCGGGCGCGGGGCGACCGACGCGACCGGCGCGACCGGCTCGGCGGTGGCGCGTGCGCGCGCGAGCGCGAGCATCCACTCCCACTCCTCCTCGTCCTCGGCGACCTCGACCGTCACCGCCGGCGCGGAGCCCGCGTGCACCCTCGCGGTCGCAGGGGCCGCCGGAGCCGGTGGGCGGGACGCGGCGACCGGCGCGGCGGTCGCGACCGCGGGGCCCGTCGCCGGAGCGGCAAGTCGAGGCGCCACGGCAGCCCTGCTCGCCGGCCGCGCGGGCTCCCAGGGGCCGAGCTCCATCGCGGCGAGGTCTCCGTCCTGCCAGCCCACGATCTTCCCGCCCAGCCCGTCGTCGAGGACCGTGGGACGCAGCGACACGACGCGACCTTCGGGGGTCAGGACGAGGCCGTACCGGGACAGCCTGACGTAGCCCAGCCGCTTCATCACGAGCTCGATGGCCGACATGGCCCCGGCTCTCTGCACCGGCCAGGCCAGCGCGCGACCGCTGGGGAGCGCCTCAACGTCCCGGATCCGCGCTCCCGCTTCGGGCGCTGGTGCGGACGGGCCCCGGCCCCCGATCCCCGCGGCGGAGACTCGGGCCCCAGGTCCGCGGACGACGGTGTGCACCACCCCGCGTGGGAACGACCGGCTCAGCGCCCCTGGTAACGAGGCGGCCGACCCTCGGCGAACGCCAGCAGGCCCTCGTCGCGATCGGCGCTGAACAGCGTGACCTCGTAGCACTCGCGCTCGATCTCGAGCGCCTGCTCGAGCGGCAGGCCGTAGCCGCGCTCGATCGCCGACTTCGCGTGGATCACCGACAGCGGCGCGCAGCCCGCGAGCTCCGCGAGCATGCCCTCGACGGTCGCGTGGAGCTCGGCGCGCGGCACGACCTGGTGGACGAGCCCGATCTCGAGCGCGCGCGCGATCGGGATCCGGCGACCGAGGAGGATCAGCTCCTTCGCGCGGGCCTCGCCGACGAGCCGCGGCAGGCGCTGCGTCCCGCCCGCGCCCGGGAGGATCCCGAGGCGGACCTCGGTGAGCCCGACCTCGGTGCCGGCGGTCGCGATCCGGAAGTCGCACGCCATCGCGAGCTCGAGCCCGCCGCCGTACGCGGAGCCGTTCATCAGCGCGATCGTCGGCTTGCGCAGCGCGCCGATGTCGTTGATCGCGGTCGCGATCGCGTTGAGGTACGGCATCGTCTCGCTCGCCGGCACGCCCTTGCGCTCCTTGAGATCGGCGCCCGCACAGAACGCCTTCTCGCCGGCGCCGGTGATCACGATCGCCCGCACGTCGGGATCGTGCTCGAGCTCGTGCGCGATCTCCGACAGCCGGAGGTTCACGGCGCGCGACAGCGCGTTGCGCACCTCGGGGCGGTTGAGGGTGACCCAGGCCGTCGTGCCACGCTTCTCGACGAGGACGTCGCTCATGCGCGGCAGCGTATCACCGTTGCGGGCTCAGTGACCCTGCTGCGTCGAGCGCTCGGCCTGGCGGCGCGCCCTCGCCTGCTTGCCGACGTGGGCCTTGAGGTACTTCGACGGCAGCTCGTGCCCGACGAACGTCGCCGCCATGCGCGACGCCTCGGTCAGCTTGTCGAGATCGATGCCTGTCTCGATCCCCATCGAGTGCAGCATCGCGACGACGTCCTCGGTCGCGAGGTTGCCCGAGGCTCCCGGCGCGTACGGGCAGCCGCCGAGGCCGCCGGCCGACGCGTCGATCGTCGTGATGCCCATCTGCAGCCCGACGAGGCAGTTCGCGAGCGCGGTGCCCTGCGTGTCGTGGAAGTGCATCGCGATCGCCTCCGGCGGGTGCTTCGCGAGCACCCGGCCGAGCACGTCCTCGACCTGGCGCGGGTTCGCGACCCCGATCGTGTCGCCGAGCGAGACCTGGTAGACCCCCATGTCGCGCAGCTGTCCGACGAGCTGCACGACGCGCTCGGGATCGACGTCGCCCTCGTACGGGCAGCCGAACACCGTCGACACGTACGCGCGCACCGCGACGTCGTGGGCGCGCGCGACCGGCACGACCTCGTCGAACGCGGCGAGCGCCTCGGCGATCGTCTTGTTGACGTTCTTCTTGGTGTGCGTCTCGGAGGCCGAGAGGAAGACGGCGATCTCCTTCATGCCCGCGGCGAGCGCCGTGTCGAGCCCGCGCCGGTTCGGGACCAGCGCGCTCATCCGCACGCCCGGAGGCCGGTTCACGCCGCGCGCGACCTCGGCCGCGTCCGCGAGCTGCGGGATCCACTTCGGCGACACGAAGCTCGTGATCTCGATGTCGCGGATCCCCGCCCCGACGAGCGCGTCGATGAAGCGCAGCTTGTCCGCGGTCGGGACCTGGCGCGCCTCGTTCTGGAGGCCGTCGCGCGGGCCGACCTCGTAGATCGTGACCTTGGCCGGGAGCTTCATGGGCGGGACCCCACCGCGGAACCATAGTCCCGCGGGTCGATGGCGGCTAGCTCGTCGAGCAGGGAGGGCGTCAGGTCGTCGAGCGTGTCGATCACCCGGTGCGCCGCGGACTGGTCCCAGCCGCCGAAGTTGCCCGCGCGCACCGCGACGACGATGCAGCCCGCGGCGAGGCCGGCGGCGATCCCGGCGACCGAGTCCTCGATCACGAGGCACTGGTGCGGCGACAGGCCGAGCTGCTGCATCGCGAGCTCGTACCCGTCGGGGGCCGGCTTGCTGCGCGGCACGTCCTCGGCCGCGAACAGCACGTCGAACCGCGCGTGCTCGCTGATCCGCGGCAGCACCTGCGTGGCCTCGACGCGCGAGCTGCCGGTGACCAGCGCGCGCGGGTGAGCGGCCGTCCTGCGGAGGATCTCGCGCGCGCCCGGCAGCACGGTCACCCCGAGCTCGGCGAACACCTCGTCGCGCATCATCGCCGTGCGGGCGACGAGCTCGTCGCGGCTCCACGTCAGCTGCGGATAGCGCGCCGCGAGCGCGTCGTAGATCGCGACCCACGACCGCCCGATGATGAAGTCGCGATCGTGCTCCTCGATCGTGATGCCGTGGCCGCGCTCGAGCGCCCGCGCCATGGCCTCGGCGGTCTCACGCTCGGAGTCGACGAGCGTTCCATCGAGATCGAACAGGAATCCCTGGATCGGCGGCACGCTCCGCTTGCATATCACGCAGGTGCCGCATGCGGTCCTCCGCGGAGCACACATCACGCGGCTGTAACCGCGGACCGGGGAGCCGGCACTGCGTCTGTGTCACACTCGGACGGAGCCCCCATGCGTCGCTTTCTGTTCTCGTCTCTGATCGTCGGTGCCTGCCTCGGGATCGGCCCCGGCTGCGCGAGCCGCGCCGGCCGCTCCCTCGCGCTCTACGAAGCCGGAGACTACGCCGGCGCCGCACGCGCCGCCGACGACGGGCTCGAGAAGCACCCCGGCGACGACGATCTGTGGCGGATGCGGATCCGCGCCGCGCTCGCCCTCGGAGACGCTGCGGGGGTCGCCACGTCGTACGCGTCCCACCAGGCCCAGCGCGAAGGTGACGATCGCGAGCTCCTCCGCGAGCTGGCGATCGCGACGGTTCGCCAGGCGCTCGCGTCGCCGTCAGCCCGGCTCCAGATCCTCGCGATCCAGGCGATCGAGGCGGCCGAGCTCCACGCGTACGCGGACGAGGTGGCCGATCGCATGGGCGACGACAACGACCGTGTCGCCGCGGCCGCGGCGGTCGCGGTGCTGCGCGGCTACCCGCACGCCCCGCAGGTCGCGGGCGACATGCTGCGCTCCGAGGATCCCGAGGCGCGGCGTATCGCCGTCGAGGGCATCGGCAAGAAGGTCGGCGAGCTCGCGGCCGCGGACCTCCAGCGCGCGGCCACCGATCTCGATCCCCGCGTGCGCGGCGCCGCGATCCGCTGGCTCGGACAGCTGAAGATCGAGGAGGCCGCGCCGGTGCTGCTGCGCCGGATGCGCGATCCCGATCCCGGCGTGCGCGCCGCGGCGGCGACGGCGCTCGCGCGGATCGGCACGGGCGACCTCGCGGCGCTCGGCACGCAGGCGCTGAACGATCGCGCCCTCGCGGTGCGGCTCGCGGGCATCGAGCTGCTCGCGGCCGCGGGCCAGACCCAGCAGCTCACCACGGTCGCCGAGCGAGATCCCGATCCGCTCGTCGCCGCCGAGGCCGCGATCGCGGCCAGGCGCCCCGAGCTCGCGATCGGCGCGCTCGATCGCGCGGCCACGGATCCACGCCCCGCGATCCGCGCCGGCGCGGCGAACCTCGCGCTGCGCGCCGCAGGCAAGGAGCGAGCGCTCCCGCTCGTGCAGCGGCTCGCCCAGGATCCCGAGCCGTCGGTAAAGCTCGCCGCGGCGCGCGCGCTCGCGAGCGCCGGCGATCGCGACCGCGCCCTCGCGATCTTCGCGGACGCCCTCGGCACCCCCGAGCTCCGTCTCCAGGCCGCCACGGACCTCGCCCGCCTCGACGATCCGCGCGGCCTCGAGGCGCTCTCGGCCGCGCTGCGCGACACGTCCACGTCGACCGAGGCGCGCTCCGCGGCCGTCGCAGCGCACCTCACCGCGCGCAAGGTGACGCCGGGCCTCGTCGCGGCGCTCGCCGATCCGAGCGGCATCATCCGCGCCGAGGCCGCCGGCGCGCTGCTCGCGCTCGCGGGGTGAGCTCGCGGCCCGCGTCCGCGACGAGCCGCAGCACGCTCGCACCTCTCCGCCCCGAACAAACAGGCGCGAGCGTCGTCGTTACACGCGAATGACACGTCGCCTGCTGGGAGCTTCGGCCCCACGGATGGTCCCCAGGTCTGCGGGGATGACGCCTGCGCGTTCACACAGACGTAACGCGAAGCGCGGCCGCTTTACGCGCGTGTAACGCGAACGCACTACGCGCTGTCACATCGTGGACCGGGAGGGAGGCGGCATCGCGCTTGCTGAGGCCGACGACCGGAGGTGCCACGTATCGCGTCCTGTGGACAGGAGCGCTCGCGTTCGCGATCGAGTAGCGCGATCCGCTAGACTGCCTCGCGTGCTGAGCCGCGCGCTCGCGTGCACGGCCGTGCTGGCGACGGTGACCCCGGTCCACGCCGACGAGCCGCCGCCGTGGCGACTCGGCGACGCGCTCGGTGCGCCGGGGTGGCTGACGCTCGGGCTCGAGCACCGCGTGCGGTTCGAGCACCTCGAGAACGACTTCCGCGCGATGGACCCCGGCGACCCGACCGCGCTGGTGATGCGCACGCTCGTGCGGGCCGAGGTCGAGCACGCCTGGCTCGTCGCGAAGATCGAGCTGCTCGACGCGCGCGCGTACGCGTCCGACGACACGCCGCTCAACACGACGATCGTGAACCCGCTCGACCTCCTGGCCGGCTACGCGGGGATCCGGCTCGAGGGCGTGGTCGTCGACGGTGACGTGCTCGCGGTGGCGATGGGACGGATGACGCTCGATGTCGGCAGCCGGCGGCTCGTCGCGCGCAACGAGTACCGGAACACGATCAACGCGTTCACCGGGGTCGACGTCCAGTGGGAGGATGCCGACGAGCGTGCGCTCCGCGCGTTCGCCGTCATGCCCGTGCAGCGGTTGCCGACCGACGCGGAGGCGCTGGCCGACAACGACCTCGAGCTCGATCGCGAGATCACGGACGCCCTGCTGTGGGGCGCGTTCGGAGCGATGCCGCTCGGCGCGGACGTGCGCGTCGAGGGCTACGTGTTCGGGCTCCACGAGCGCGACGCCGACGACGCCCCGTCAGCGAACCGCCAGCTGATCACGCCGGGGTTCCGCGTGCTGCGCGCGCCGGCCGTGCGCCGGCTCGACGTGCAGCTCGAGGCGATGCTCCAGCTCGGCACCGCGCGGGCGAGCACGGCGAGCAGCGAGACCGAGGACCTGCCGGTTCGCGCGGCGTCGCTCCACGTCTCGACGGGGTACACGCTCGACGGCGCCTGGCAGCCGCGCCTGTCGCTCGCGTACGACTTCGCCAGCGGCGATCGCGATCCCACCGACGACGAGCTCGAGCGCTTCGATCCGCTGTTCGGGGCGCGTCGGTTCGAGCTCGGGCCGACCAGCCTCTATGGCGCGATCGCGCGCAGCAACGTGAGCTCGCCGGGGGTGCGCGTCGCGGTCGCGCCGCACGCGCGCGTCGAGGCGTTCGCCGCGTACCGGCTCGTGTGGCTGGCCTCCGCGCGCGACGCCTGGACGACCGCCGGGGTGCGCGATCCGAGCGGCGAGGCCGGGAGCTTCGTCGGACAGCAGATCGAGGCGCGCGTGCGCTGGCACGCCGTCCCGAAGAACCTCGCACTCGAGCTCGACGTCGCCTACCTGCGGCGCGGCCGCTTCGCGCGCGAGGCGCCGGGGACGCGCGACGCGCCGGCGGCGTACATCGCCGCGCAGCTCACGGCGACGATCTGACGATCAACGCCGAACGCACCGGTCAGCGCCGGTGATCGCGGACCTGTCCGCTCCCGGCCGGCGCGCGATCCCAGCGGCCCTCGATCCAGACGTAGTAGTTGCCCTGGAGCTCCCAGCGGCCCGGGATCCACACGTGGTTGGCGCGCTTGCGCTCCCAGTGCCCGTCGACCCAGACCCACTGTCCGTTGCGCCAGTCCCAGCGGCCCTTGACCCAGAGATAGCCCTGCCGCTCCGCGCCGTAGCTCTCGGTGCGGTCGGGCGGCGGAGCCACCGTCGGGTACATGCCTCCGCTCACGGTCACCGTGGCGCCGCCGCGCGGGCCACCGGTCGTCACCGTCACGCCGCCCGACGCGTGCGCGGGCGTCCCGTGGTCCACGTGATCGTGTGGGTGGCCATGAGGACCGTGGCCGTGGCCGCGATCGGCGTGCGGATCCGGGCCGGGCCCGTCGGTGACGACCACACCGCCCGATGCGCCCGAGGTGTCCACCGTCGCCACGGCCCAGGTGCCCTCGATCCAGTGCCACGAGTTCCCGCGGCGCTCCCAGCGGCCCTCGGACCAGCGGTAGCCACGGCGCTCGCGCTCCCAGTGCCCGTCCACCCACACCCACTGGTTGTTCCGCCAGTCCCAGCGGCCCTTCACCCACACGTATCCGGGGCGCTGGATCACGTTCTCGACCTGCGGCGGCGGAGGCTCCTGATAGACGACCGAGGTCGTCGAGACGCCGACGCGGGCGGAGCCCGAGCCGCGGACGACACAACCCGGGGCAGCGATTCCGGAGGCGATCGCAAGGCCGAGCGCAACGAACAGATGACGCGTACGAATCATGGAAGTCTCCTTTGGCCCTTGGACGGCCATGTCCCCGAATTCCTTCAATCGCGAAGTTTCGCCAGGCGATCGTGCGACTGTCAAACCCACGGTGCGGCCCCCGTGTCGCCCGAGCCGCCACCCGGTGCCGCCATGCCGCGACGTGCCACGCGGGCGTCCGGATCTTCTACTATCGAGATCGTCAAGAAGTGACGCACCTACATATCGGCCGTGCGATGCTCCGCGCATGCATCGCCTGACTGGGGTTCTTGTCGCGATCGTAGTCGCGGGTGCGTGTGGTGGTGGGAGCTCGAGTACAACCGACGCAGCGCCGCCGGACGTCTTCATCCCGCCGGCGCCCGCGCTTCGCAACCCCGTCGACATGCCCGACGAGGAGCTCGCGACGAAGGCGCTGCAGCTCCTCGGCGCAGGTGTCGTCGGCGCGAAGGAGATGTCGTGCAACAGCTGCCACGGCATGACGAAGGCGCGCATGCAGTACTGGCGCACGATCAGCGACGACTCGATCGCGTCGTGCCTGACCGATCTCGCGGTGAGCTCGCAGGAGTCCGCGCGCACGATGATCGACTGCCTGCGCACGCTGCCGACGGTGCCGGAGAGCGACTTCTCCGCGGTCAAGCTCGGCATCTACTCGACGGCCGCGCGCCTGCCGTGGTTCGAGTACCTGTTCTGGCGCGCGTACGGTGATGTCGAGGGCCCCGTGAAGCTCGCGGAGTTCCAGGCAGACGCCGCGATGCCGAAGGAGGGCGTCGAACCGCTCACGCAGGGAGAGTTCGACATCATCGCCGAGTGGTACGCGCGCGGCCTGCCGGCGCTCGACGACGCGTTCAATCCCCAAGACCCGTCGGGTGAGTGCATCCAGTCCGTGACGAGCGACGTCGGGCAGCACGTCGCGGAGATGGCGACGACCGGGTGGCGCACCGTGAACGCCGAGAACATGATGGCGATGTACGGCTGCGGCGCGGCGACCAACCCGCGCGACTGCCTCGCGGACAAGCCGCTGGCCGTCGATCAGCCGTACGGCGCCGGGTGGGAGCTGCCCGGCCTCGGCCGGATCCGCGTCCTCAAGGACGTGACGTACGTGAGCTCGTTCTGGACCCGGAGCTCGCCCGACGGGCGGTTCGTCGGCCACGGCGTGTCGAGCATGCCGGGCTCGGCGATCGTCGATCTCCAGCGCGACGCGATCGTCCAGGTGAACGCGAGCTTCGATCCGGCGTTCTTCCCCGACAACGCGGGCTTCATGTTCCAGGGTGGCGGCAACGGCAACACGTGCGCGATCAGCGTGCTGACGTCGAACCCGTCGAACATCTCGATGAGCGAGCAAGGCTGCCGCAAGATCAGCCAGGTCGGCCTGTACCAGCACGTCGGCAAGTTCCTCGGTGGCGGGGACTACATCGCGATCGACAACTCGTACACGGCCGACGACGGCGGCAAGAGCCCGACGCGCCAGGACCCGCGCGCGTCGTACACGCAGAACGCGCGGACGTCGTTCACGCCGATGGTGTTCGACGGCACGACGTTCCAGTCGCGCGCGTCGGTCGACGTGTCGACGCCGTTCGAGGGCGACGTCGTGCTCTCGCACTCGGGCAAGCTGACGATGTCGCGCCTCGCTGGTCCGGACGATCGCCAGGTCGGCTACGTGCTGCGCAAGGTCAACGCCACGTTCGACGGCACGAACTACCAGATCACCGCGCCCGAGGTCGCGCGCTATTGCGTGACCGGTGGCAAGGGCGGGTTCTCGTACGACGAGCGCTGGTACGTCTATCACCACTACCTCGGAGACGCCGACGCCATCGAGCTCGGGTTCAGCGGCCCGACGGATCCCGGGTTCGCGCAGTACCGCACGCGCGGCGCGGCGAACCTCTACCTCCTCGATCTCGCGACGGGCGTCACGCGGCGGATCACGAACATGCAGCCGGGCCAGTACGCGCTGTTCCCGCACTTCCGCTCCGACGGGTGGATCTACGCGCAGGTCCGCGACGCCGGCGCCGATCACGAGTACACGATCGCGGTCGAGGCGGCGCTCGTGCTCGAGGAGTGATAGGCTGCCGGTGGGCGGCTCGGGGTGCGCTTCCTTCTCTTTCGGCTCGGTAGCGCATCTGCTCTCCGCCCACCTTTTCTCTGATGGACTTGCTCCGCACGTTGCTCCTCCAGCGCGCACACGTCGTCGTGCTGGACGCGGATCGCGCCGCGGCGGCGGCCACCCGCCCCGCGCGTGACAGCGACGCGGACAAGCTCGAGGACGAGCTCGCCCAGCTCGGCTTCGTGATGAGCCTGGATCTCGCGATGGCCGTTCGCCGACTGCCGCACCCGGCGGTCCAGGAGCTGCGCGGCTGGCTCGTCGACACGCTCGCGAAGACGACGGGCGCGCACCGGCCGCACGTGCCGCTGTTCCGGCAGTTCCCCGCTGGCACGCCCGGTGACACCCACGGGCTGTACCTGCGCCGGATCCTGACCTGGCTCGCGACCCAGCCGGACCAGCCGTGCCCGTGGTGCGGCGAGGTCACGAGCGTCGGTGCGCTCGACCCGTGTGGCCACCTCGTGTGCCGCACGTGCTGGGATGGCGGCAACTACACCGGGTGCCCGATCTGCCACCGTCGCGTCGCGCTCGGGAACGCGTTCGTGCGCCCCGCGCCTGCGTCGGGAGACCACCGCGGCCAGGTCGCGCGGCATCCGGGCGAGCTGCGGCTGCTGCACCTCTCGTTCGACCTGCTCGGGACGACACGCGGCCGGTTCGAGCGGCTGCTGTCCCGTCAGACGCCGCTGTCTCCGGAGGACCGCGCCGAGATCGAGGCCGTCATCGACCGCCTCGGTCCGCGCGCCGCGGCCTGGCTTCCGCGCTCGATCGCGGTCCGCGAGTCGATGGCGATCGCGGTCGCGCGGCTGTGGATGATCTCGCCGGATCGCGCGGCGATCCTGCAGGCGACGAGCGAGCACCTGCGCACCGCCACCGACGTGCTCCGCGTCGCGGTGGTCCTCCTGGGAGGCGACGCCTCGCTCGTCGAGCCGATGCGCTTGCGCTCGATCGGCCGCGGGCTCCGGCGCACCGTGCTCGAGGCGCTCGATCGGCTGCCCGCCGCGCAGCTCGTCGAGGACGTGCTGCGACACGCCGGTCTGTGGAAGCGCGTCGGCGAGCGGTTGCACCCGTACGAGCACGCCCACCGCCTGTCGACCGCGGCGCTCGCGTTCGCGATCGTGCGGGGCACGCGGGTGTCCACCTCGTCGTTCGGCGACGTGCTGCGCGCCGAGATCGCCACGCTGCCTCGCGCGCGGGTCGACGGCGATCGCGTGCGCGTGTCGCGGTGGGCGCATGCGATCGAGGGCGGGCTGCGCGCCGGCGAGGTGCGCACGGTCGCCCGCGAGCTCGCCACGCGACCGGGCGAGCTGCTCCGGCGCGCGGATCACCTGGTGCGGGTCACGCAGGCGCGCCACCCGGAGGCGCTCACCGACGTGCTCGAAGCGATCCGTCGCAGCGTCACGCGCGGCGCGCCCGCCACGCTCCTCACCCTGGCGAGCCACGTGGCGCAGCGCGCGCAGCCGTGGCCGCGCCGCGTGTTCTTTCCCAGGGGCGAGCTCCTGAAAGCGTGGGGCGCCGCGGACCACCGCGCGCCGCTGTGCGCCGACGCGATCGGAGCGATCGTCGGCGACGTGCGCACCGAGCTCGTCGCGCGCGCCCAGCGACGGCGCACGTTCGCGCGCGCGGTGATCGATCGCGGCCTCGTCGATCTGCTCGTCCCGAGCGGAGAGCGCCGCGCGTCGCGCGCGAAGGTCGCGTGGCCGCGCGGCAGCGAGCTGCCCCTCCCCGACGGCGATCGCCTGCGCCTGTTCCTGCACTGGGAGCAGCCACCGACGGCGCGCGTCGATCTCGATCTGTCGGTCGCCCTGTTCGACGCGACCTGGCGGCACGTCGGGACCTGCGACTTCACGAACCTCGTCGTCGGAGCCAGCCGGGCCGCGGTGCACTCGGGAGATCTGACGTCGGCGCCGCCCCCGCTCGGCGCGTCGGAGTTCGTCGATCTCGATCGCGCGGCGCTCCACGCCCTCGGCGCCCACCACGCCGTGATGGTGGTGTTCAGCTACAACGCGGTCTCGTTCGACCGCCTCGCACACGGCTTCGCCGGGCTGATGCGGCGCCCGCCCGACGGTCAGCACTTCGATCCACGCGCGGTCGTGCAGCGCTTCGATCTCGCGGGGCGATCGGTGATCCATGTCCCGCTCACGATCGATCTGGCGCGCGGGCGCCTCCGCTGGCTCGACGCCCACGTCGCGAGCCACGACCAGCTCCACCAGGTCGGAGGGTACCGCGCCGCCCTCGCCCACCTCGGCAAGGACTTCGCCGATGCCGCGGCGGCCGCGGCGCGCCCGACCTTGTGGGACCTCGCGTGCGTCCACGCCGCGGCGCGGGCGAACCTCGTGTACGTCCGCGAGCGGGATGGCAGCTATCGCGTGGTGCGGCGACGCGCCGGCGAGCCCGCGCTCGCGCGCCTCTCGCGCCTGCTCGCAGGCCATGACGACGACGGCGCGCTCGCGCAGGTCCCGGCCGCCGATGCGCCGACCTGGGTCGCGCTCCTGCGCGACGATCTCGCGATCCCCGCCGGCAGCGAGGGGTACGTGCTCGACGCGCGGCGCGTCGGCCCGGGGTTCTCGCGCCTGACGGCGAGCGACCTCGTCGCCCAGCTGGCGGTCCGACCGGACGCGCGTTCGGCCAACCCCTGACCCACGGTCGCCGGGCTGGCAGCGCACTGCGTCACGAGTGGCCCGTGCTGACGCGATGCGTTACCATGCAAGGTGGGGTCAACCGTGAGCAACACCCTCTACGAGCCGGGTATGGATCGCGACGCGTGCGGCGTCGGGTTCGTCGCCCACATCCAGGGCCACCGCTCCCGCAGCATCGTCGACGACGGGCTGGAGGTGCTGCGCCGGCTGTCCCACCGCGCGGCGGTCGGCGCCGATCCCGAGACCGGGGACGGCGCGGGCATCCTGCTCCAGCTCCCGGATCGGTTCTTCCGGAGCGAGGCCGCGCGGCTGGGGCTCGAGCTGCCGGCCCGCCGCCGGTTCGCCGTCGGTCAGGTGTTCCTGCCGCCCGATCCCGTCCAGCGCACCGCCTGCGAGCACGTGATCGAGGAGGTGGTCGCCGAGGAGGGCCAGCGCGTCATCGGCTGGCGTGACGTCCCGACCGACCCGACCCACGCCGGCACCGTGGCGCGCGAGGTGATGCCGGCGTTCCGGCAGATCTTCGTGCGCATGCGCCGCGTGCCGCCGAGCGCGTGGGAGCGCACGCTGTACGTGATCCGCAAGCTCGCCGAGAACCGCGTGCGCGAGCGCGGGCTCGACCCCGGCGGATACTTCCACGTCGCGAGCCTGTCGACGGAGACGATCGTCTACAAGGGCCTGCTCCTGCCGCCGCAGCTGCCGCAGTTCTACCTCGATCTGCGCGCGCCCGAGCTCGAGAGCGCGATCGCCGTCGTCCACTCGCGGTTCTCGACGAACACGTTCCCGACGTGGGACCTCGCCCAGCCGTTCCGCTACATCGCGCACAACGGCGAGATCAACACGCTGCGCGGCAACGTGAACTGGATGCAGGCGCGCAAGAGTCAGCTGCGGAGCGCGAAGTTCCACGGCGGGCTCGAGCGGCTGGCGCCGATCATCGTGCCCGGCAAGAGCGACTCGGCGCAGTTCGACAACATGGTCGAGCTGCTCACGCTCGGCGGGCGCACGCTGCCGCACGCGATGATGATGATGATCCCGGAGGCGCTCGCGCCCGGCCCCCGAGCGGAGGGAGGCGGGTTCGCGCCGCCGTCCGCGGACGCCGAGGACCGCGCCGCGTTCTACCAGTACGCGGCCTCGCTCGTGGAGCCGTGGGACGGCCCGGCGGCGATCGTGTTCTGCGACGGTCAGCTCGTCGGCGCGACGCTCGATCGCAACGGCCTCCGGCCCGCGCGGTGGACCGTCACCACCGACGATCGCGTGATCCTCGCGTCGGAGACCGGCGTGATCGACGTGCCGCCGGAGCGCGTGAAGAGCAAGGGCCGGCTCCAGCCCGGGATGATGTTCGTCGTCGACACGGCGGAGGGGCGGATCGTCGGCGACGCCGAGCTCAAGCGCGACGTCGCCGGGCGGTTCCCGTACCGCAAGTGGCTCGACAAGAACCTGTTCGAGATGCACGAGCTCGACGAGGGCGCCCCCGTCGAGCTCGTCGCGGTCGACACCTTGTACCGGCTCCTGCGCGCGCACGGCTACACCGACGAGGACGTGAACCTCGTGATCGAGCCGATGGCGACCACCGGCAAGGAGCCGGTCGGCTCGATGGGCACCGACACCCCGCTCGCGGTGCTCTCCGATCGCGCGCCGAACCTGTCCGCGTACTTCCACCAGCTGTTCGCGCAGGTCACCAACCCGCCGATCGATCCGATCCGCGAGGCGCTCGTGATGTCGCTCGAGACCACGATGGGGCCCGACGGCAACACGTTCGACGAGACCCCCGAGCAGTGTCACCAGCTGCGGCTGCGCGGCCCGGTGATCGACAACGCCGACCTCGCGCGGATCCGCGGCATCCACGAGGGCGTGTTCGCGCCGATCACGCTGCCGATGATCTACCCGGTCGCCGATGGCGAGGCCGGGCTCGCGGCCGCGATCGCGCGCCTGCGCCGCGCCGCCGAGCTCGCGATCGACGACGGTCACAACGTGCTGATCCTCAGCGATCGCGGGGTCGACGCCGCCCACGTCGCGATCCCCGCCGTGCTCGCGCTGTCCGCCGTGCAGCAGCACCTCGTGCGCGAGGGCACGCGCATGCAGGCGGGCATCGTCGTCGAGACCGCCGACTGCCGCGAGGTCCACGACGTCGCGCTGCTGATCGGGTACGGCGCCGCCGCCGTCAACCCGTACCTCGCGCTCGACCTCGTGCACGACCTCGTCGCCCAGGACCGCGTCCCTGGGCCGCCCGCCGAGGCGATCGCGCGCTACATTCACGCGCTCGAGGAAGGTCTGCTCAAGGTGATGTCCAAGATGGGCATCTCGACGGTGCAGAGCTACCGCGGCGCGCAGATCTTCGAGGCCGTCGGGCTCGATCGCGACATGATCGAGCGCCACTTCACGAACACGCCCTCGCGGATCGGCGGCGTCGGCCTGACCGAGCTCGGACGCGAGGCGCTCGCGCGCCACGATCGCGGGTTCGGCCACGCCGCGCACGCGATCGCGGAGGACCTGCCCGTCGGTGGCGTCTATCAGTGGCGGCGGCGCGGCGAGCCGCACAAGTGGAACCCGGCGACCATCGCGACGCTCCAGGCCGCGGTCCGGCTCGGCGATCGCGCGCGGTTCGCGGAGTACGAGCGGCTGTGCGACGACGAGGATCGGGCGCTCATCACCCTGCGCAGCCTGCTCGAGATCGATCCCAGCACCGGACCGGCGCCGATCTCGATCGAGGAGGTCGAGCCGGCGTCGTCGATCGTGAAGCGGTTCGTCACCGGCGCGATGTCGTTCGGGTCGATCAGCCCGGAGGCGCACGAGACGCTCGCGATCGCGATGAACCGGCTCGGCGCACGCTCGAACTCCGGCGAAGGCGGCGAGGAGCCCCACCGCTACGAGCTCGACGAGAACGGCGACTCGCGGCGGAGCGCGATCAAGCAGATCGCGTCCGGCCGGTTCGGCGTGACGACGCACTATCTCGTCAACGCCGACGATCTGCAGATCAAGCTCGCCCAGGGGGCCAAGCCCGGCGAGGGTGGCCAGCTGCCCGGCACCAAGGTCGACGAGCGGATCGCCCGCGCGCGGTGGTCGACGCCCGGCGTCACGCTGATCTCGCCGCCGCCCCACCACGACATCTACTCGATCGAGGATCTCGCGCAGCTCGTGTACGACCTGACCTGCGTGAACCCGCAGGCGCGCGTCAGCGTGAAGCTCGTCAGCGAGATCGGCGTCGGCACGATCGCCGCCGGCGTGGCCAAGGCGCGCGCGGGCTGCGTCGTGATCGCCGGCTACGAGGGCGGCACCGGCGCGGCGCCGCTGTCGAGCATCAAGCGCGCCGGCCTGCCGTGGGAGCTCGGGCTCGCCGAGACGCAGCAGGTGCTAGTCGCGAACCGGCTGCGCGACCGCATTCGCGTCCAGGTCGACGGCGGGCTGCGCACGTCGCGCGACGTGATCATCGCCGCGCTGCTCGGCGCCGAGGAGTACGGCATGGCCACCGCGTCGCTCGTCGCGACCGGCTGCGTGATGCTCCGCAAGTGCCACCTCAACACGTGCTCGGTCGGCATCGCGACGCAGGACCCGGTCCTGCGCGAGAAGTTCGTCGGCACGCCCGAGGACGTGATCCGCTACTTCACGTTCATCGCCGAGGGCGTGCGCGCGCACCTCGCGCGCCTCGGAGCGCGCTCGCTCGACGACATCGTCGGCGCCGTCGAGCGGCTGCGCCAGCGCGCGACGGATCACCCGAAGGCCCGGCTCGTCGATCTCTCGGCGGTGCTCGCGCCGCCCGCGGCCGGCCCGCGCCGGTTCGTTCGGGCCCAGCCGTGGGACGTCTCCGAGCACGTCGATCGCGATCTGCTGCGCCGCGCCGAGCGCGTGCTCGAGCGCGGCCACGGAGGCGAGGCGCCGCCACGGGAGAGAGGGCGGGACGGTCTCCTCTCGGTCGACCTCGCCCTCCCCATCGACAACTCCCGGCGCGCGGTCGGGACGCTGCTGTCGGGCGAGATCGTGCGGCGCCACGGTGCGGCCGGGCTCCCCGACGGCTCGATCACGGTGCGGCTGTCGGGCTCGGCGGGCCAGAGCTTCGGCGCGTTCCTCGCGCCGGGCGTCACGCTCGAGCTGTGCGGCGACGCGAACGACTACATCGGCAAGGGCATGTCGGGCGGACGCATCGTCGTGTACCCGCCGGCGACCGCCCGGTTCGCCCCGCACGAGAACGTGATCATCGGCAACGTCGCGCTGTACGGAGCCACCGCCGGCGAGCTGTTCGCGTCGGGGCTCGCCGGCGAGCGCTTCGCGGTCCGTAACTCGGGCGCGCGCGCCGTCGTCGAGGGCGTCGGCGATCACGGCTGCGAGTACATGACCGGCGGCGTGGTCGTCGTGCTCGGCCCGGTGGGGCGCAACTTCGCGGCGGGCATGAGCGGCGGCACCGCGTTCGTGTTCGATCCGACGCAGACGTTCCGCTCGCGCTGCAACCTCGACATGGTCGAGCTCGAGTCGCTGATCGACGAGAGCGATCTGTGGCTCGTGCAGGGCCTGATCGAGGACCATGTCCGGCTCACCGGGAGCCCGCTCGGGCGCCGCGTGCTCGACAACTGGCAGCACCTGGTCCCGAAGTTCGTGAAGGTCATGCCGACGGACTACAAGCGCGTCCTCCAGGCGCGCCGGGCCGCCGCGCGCCGGCCGGCAGGCCTCAAGCTCGTCGAAGGAGGTCGCGGCTGATGGGCAAGCCGACCGGGTTCATCGAATGGCAACGGCTCGTGCCGAAGCGGCGCGAGATCGCGGAGCGCGTGCGCGACTGGCAGGAGGTCGAGCGCCCGCACGGCCCGCTCGAGCAGGACGCGCTGCACCACCAGGCCGGCCGCTGCATGGATTGCGGCGTCCCGTTCTGCACGCAGGGCTGCCCGCTCGGCAACCCGATCCCCGACTTCGCGGATCTCGTGTGGAAGCAGCGCTGGGCCGAAGCCCACCGGCGCCTCGCGTCCACGAACGACTTCCCGGAGCTCACCGGCCGGCTGTGCCCGGCGCCGTGCGAGGGCGCGTGCGTGCTCGGCATGCACGGCGCCGCGGTCACGATCGAGGCGATCGAGAAGGCGATCGCGGAGCGCGCGTTCGCCGAGGGCTGGATCGCGCCGCAGCCGCCGCGCGCGCGCACGGGCAAGCGGGTGGCGATCGTCGGCTCGGGGCCGGCGGGGCTCGCGGCCGCGGCGCAGCTCAACCGCGCCGGGCACGCGGTGACCGTGTTCGAGGCCGCCGCGCGTCCAGGGGGCCTGCTGCGCTACGGCATCCCCGACTTCAAGCTCGAGAAGTGGGTGATCGATCGGCGGCTCGCGGTGCTCGAGGCCGAGGGCGTCGAGCTGCGGTGCGGGGTCACCGTCGGCGTCGAGCCCACGTGGGACCAGCTGCGCGCGGAGCACGACGCCGTCGTGATCGCGATCGGCGCCGCGCGCCCGCGCGATCTCGACGTGCCGGGGCGCGAGCTCGCCGGGGTCCTGTTCGCGATGGACTACCTGACCGCGCAGAACCGCGTCGTGTCCGGCGAGCAGGCGTCCACGCCCCATGACCTGCGAGGCCAGCGCGTGATCATCCTCGGCGGTGGCGACACCGGCTCGGACTGCCTCGGCACGGCGCTCCGCCAGGGCGCGGCGCAGGTCACGCAGATCGAGCTCCAGCCCGCCCCGCCGACGGCGCGCGCACCGCACAACCCGTGGCCTGCGTGGCCGATGGTGTTCCGCACGTCGAGCTCGCACGAGGAAGGCGGCGAGCGCGCGTTCGCGTTCCGCACGACGCGCCTCGAGGGCGAAGGCGGCCGGTTGACGACGCTCGTCGGGGTCAAGACCGACGCCTCGCACGAGGAGATCCGGCTCGACGTCGACGCGCTGATCCTCGCGCTCGGGTTCACCGGACCCGACACGACGACGCTGCGCGACCAGCTCGGCGTGGCGCTCGACGAGCGCGGTAACCTCGCCGTCGACGCGAGGCACATGACGAGCGTGCCCGGCGTCTACTGCGCGGGGGACGCGCATCGCGGGGCCTCGCTGATCGTGTGGGCGATCGCCGAGGGCCGCGAGCTCGCGCACCACGTCGACGCCGCGCTGCGCGCCGGACCGTCGGTGATCCCGGCGCGCGGCCAGGATCACCCGTTCCGCTAGGGCTCGAGCACGACCTTGCCGAACGCCTCGCGGCGCTCGAGGATGCCATGCGCCGCGGCCGCCTCGGCGAGCGGCAGGACCTGGTGCACCACGGGGCGCAGCCGCCCCGCGGCGACGTGCTCGAGGACGGCGAGCAGATCGGCCTTGCTGCCCATCGTGGAGCCGAGCACCTCGATCTGGCGGAAGAAGATGTGGCGCAGATCGATCTGCGGATGGAAGCCGGCGGTCGCGCCGCACGTGACGATGCGGCCACCGGTTCGCACGGCCTTGATGCTCGCCGCGAACACGTCCCCGCCGACGTGGTCGATCACGACGTCGCAGCCGCGCTTGCCGGTCATCGCGCGGACCTCGCTCGCGAAGTCCTGCTTCGTGTAGTCGATCGTCTCGTCGGCGCCGAGGTCGCGCGCGCGGGCGAGCTTGGCCTCGCTGCTCGCGGTCGTGATCACGCGCGCCCCGAACAGCTTCGCGATCTGGATCGCGGCGACGCCGACGCCCGAGCCGCCCCCCTGCACGAGCACGACGTCCGCCGGCTGCACGCGCGCCTTGTGGACGATCATCTGCCACGCGGTGAGGAACGGCAGGATCGCGGACGCCGCCTCGGGGAACGCCAGCCGCTCGGGGTAGGGCGCGAGGTTGACGTCGGGCACGACGATGTACTCGGCGTAGCCGCCGCGCGCGTTCTCGCCGAGGATCTTGTAGTACCGGCACAGGTTGTCGTGGCCGCCGAGACACGCGGCGCACCGCATGCACGACAGCCCCGGCTGCACGACGACCTTCGTCCCGGCGCCCGCACCACCCGGGCCCGACGCGCCCGGGCCGAGCGCGTCGATCGTGCCGACGATGTCGCAACCGAGCAGGTGCGGGTACTCGAGCTTGAACGCCGGGCCACCGCGGCGGACCCACAGGTCCATGTGGTTCAGCGCGACCGCCCGCACCCGCACGCGGACCTCCCGCGGGCCGGGCTCGGGCACCGGCAGCTGCTCCGTGCGCAGGACCTCCGGACCGCCGTGCTCTCGCAACACCATCGCGTTCATCGTCGTCATCGCGCGCGCATGATAGAACGCGCGCATGCGCGTCGTCCCGGTGCCCTGTCTCAAGGACAACTACGCCTACCTCGTGATCGACGGTGACGAGGCCGCGGTCGTCGACCCGAGCGAGGCCGCTCCCGTCGAGGCGGCGCTGGCGCGCGAGGGCGTGCGCCTGTCCCAGATCTGGCTGACCCACCACCACTGGGATCACGTCGGTGGCGTCCCCGGCCTCGTGCAGGCGCACGCGGGGATCGACGTCGTCGCGAGCGCGGTGGACGCGGCGAAGATCAAGGGCGTGACGCGGACGGTGGCCGAGGGCGACGAGGTCGCGCTCGGCCAGCTGCGCGCGCGCGTGATCGAGAACCCGGGGCACACGCTCGGCGCGATCACGTTCGTCGTCGAGGACGCGGCGTTCACCGGGGACACGCTGTTCTGCGCGGGCTGCGGCCGCGTGTTCGAGGGGGACGCCGCGATGATGCACGCCTCGCTGCAGAAGCTCGCGGCCCTGCCCCCGTCGACGCGGATCTTCTGCGGCCACGAGTACACCGCGTCCAACCTGCGGTTCGCGGCGGCGGTCGAGCCCGACAACGCGGACATCCAGCGGCGCGCGGCGTCGCTCCGCGTGCCCTCGGTCGGCGCGACGCTCGCCGACGAGCTCGCGACGAACCCGTTCCTCCGCGCGCCCGACGCGACGGAGTTC
>Ga0164243_10004251_pt1 | contig 22551 bp, 19 predicted proteins | sample OricompcompostOP_FD_108781 | JGI IMG/M metagenome (GOLD analysis project Ga0164243, IMG submission 108781) | Organic Plus compost microbial communities from Emeryville, California, USA - Original compost - Organic plus compost (OP) | ecosystem: Engineered > Solid waste > Mixed feedstock >...
CCCGAACTGCCTGTCACGGTGGGGCGGGCACGCGGCCGCGGCGGGCTTCACGACGCACCGGGACGCGGTCGCGTCGCTCGCCGAGGCGCTCGGCGGCGCGTGCCGGCGGCTCGCCGAGGGCTCGGGCCCGGTCAGCACGGCGCGCGAGGTCGACGCCGAGGTCCGGCTCGCCGACGTCGACGAGCGCCTCGCGACCGAGCTCGCGGGCCTCGGCCCGTTCGGACAGCACAACCCGGCGCCCGTGCTCGTCACGCGCAACGCGCGCGTGACCGCGGTGCGCCGGGTCGGCGACACGACGCGCGGCCCGGGTCACCTCAAGCTCACGCTCGAGGACGACCGCCACACCGCGCGCAGCGCGATCGGCTTCGGGCTCGGCGACCGCGCCGTGGACGTGGGCGCCCGCCTCGACCTGGCGTTCGTCCCCACGGTGTCGACCTGGCAGGGCCGCCGCAGCGCCGAGCTCGAGCTGCACGATCTCGACGTGTCGAGCTGAACGCGCCGGTATCTCCGGTTGGTCGCCCGGACCAGCCGTGGTATTCGGACGTTAGACCATGCGCGCGGTCTGGTGTGTCCTCGTCGTCTGCTGCCTGCTGAGCCCGCTCGGCACGGCGGGGATCACGATCGCGCACGCCGACGCCGAGACCGAGCTGGCCGCGCCGCGGTCCGCGGTCGAGCTGTCCTCGAGCCACAAGCGCGACCTCGACCTCGTGGCGATGGTGCCCGCGGCGGTCGTGCCGCGGACCATCGTCCACGAGCACGACGACGTCGTCCCGGTCGCGCGCTCGGTGCTCCGGCCTCGCCTGGTCGATCGCACCATACGCTCGCGCGCGCCACCGGTCTGAGCGCCGCACACGCCGGCCGTCCCACAGGACGGTCTTCTCGGGTCGCCGGGTGACGCGCGCGCGTCGCCACGGCGGTCCATTCGTATTCCATCCGCTCGCACCCAAGGGGGGCGTGTTGTCGACCCTGCAGTTCCGGCCGTTGATCTTCCTGTGCGTCGGCGCTCCGTTCGCGCGTCTCCGCGCGGAGGGGGAGCGCCGATGACCACCCACTCCGTCTTGCTCGTGGATCCCGAAGACGCGCGCCGGCAGCGCCGTCACGGGGAGCTGTCGCGGTGCGGCTGGAACGTCCAGTGCGCCACGTCGGCGACGACCGGCCTCGCGATCGTCAACTGGTTCCACCCCGACGTCGTGCTGTTCGACGCGCACGCCGGGGGCATCGAGCTCGCGCAGTTCGCGACCCTGGTCCGCTCGGATCCGGCGAACGACGAGCTGCTCCTGATCGTCACGGCCGACGAGATCGACGACGCGCTCGAAGCGCGGGCGCGGCGCGCCGAGTTCGACGGCGTCGTCTGCGCCTCGGACGAGCTGTCCTCCGTGCTCACCACCATCCGACGCCTGCGCGATGCGCGAGGAGCCGCGCGCGATGCGTGAGCTCGAGCTTCACCGCGAGCTCGCGCTCGACGTCGCCTACCCGGCAGGAAGGAGCGTGCGATGCACGACGCCCACGCGTTCCTGACCGCGCTGACGATCGTCCTCGGCGTCGCCGCCGTGACGACGTACGTGTTCCAGCGGCTGCACCAGCCCGTGGTGCTCGGCTACATCCTCGCCGGGCTCATCATCGGGCCGCACGTCTCGATCCCGCTGATCGCGGATCCTCACATCGTCCAGACGCTGTCCGAGCTCGGCGTGATCCTGCTGATGTTCGGGCTCGGGCTCGAGTTCAGCCTCGCGAAGCTGTTCCGCGCGGCGCCGACCGCCGGCCTGACCGGGCTCGTGCAGTGCAGCGTGATGGTGTTCCTCGGGTACCTCACCGGCCGCGCGCTCGGCTGGACGACGATGGAGAGCATCTTCGCCGGCGCGGTGATCGCGATCTCGAGCACGACGATCATCGCCAAGGCGTTCGACGAGCAGCGGATCGGCGGTCGGATGCGCGAGCTCGTCGTCGCGATCCTGATCGTCGAGGATCTCGTCGCGGTCGTGCTGATGGCGATCTTGACCGGGCTCGCGTCGGGCACCGGGCTGTCGGGCGCGGACATCGGGATCGCGCTCGCGCGGCTGATCGGGTTCCTCGTCGCGCTCGTCGTGATCGGGCTGCTCGTCGTGCCGCGCGTGATGCGCGTGATCGTCCGCCTCGGCCGCGCGGAGACCACGATCATCGCCGCGATCGCGGTCTGCTTCGGCATCTCGCTGCTCGCCCACGAGGTCGGGTACTCCGTCGCGCTCGGCGCGTTCGTCGCCGGCATGCTCGTCGCCGAGTCGGGCGAGGTGCACAAGATCGAGGCGCTGGTGAACCCGGTGCGCGACATCTTCGCGGCCGTGTTCTTCGTGTCGGTCGGCATGATGCTCGACCCGATGTCGCTCGTCGAGCACTGGCTCGCGGTGCTCGTGTTCACGGTCGTCGTGATCCTCGGCAAGATCGGCAGCGTCGCGCTCGGCGCGTTCCTCGTCGGCAGCGGCACGCGGACCTCGGTCGCCGCCGGCATGAGCCTCGCGCAGATCGGCGAGTTCTCGTTCATCATCGCGGGCCTCGGGCTCAGCCTCGGGGTGATCGGCGACTTCGTGTACCCGGTCGCGGTCGCCGTCTCAGCGATCACGACGCTGACGACGCCGTGGTTGATCCGCGCCTCGGGCAAGGTGGGCAGCTGGGTCGACCGCAAGCTGCCGAAGCCGCTGCAGACCTTCGTCGGCCTGTACGAGGGCTGGATCGAGAAGCTGCGCCGGGGCGGGCAGGGGTCGCACTCGATCACGCGCCGCCTCGTGCGGGTTCTGTTGCTCGACGTGCTCGCGGTGGCCGGTGTCGTCATCGCGTTCTCGCTGTCGTTCGACGCGCTCACCGGGTTCCTGGTCGACGAGCTCTCGCTGCCGCGGATCGCGGCGCGCCTCGTGGTCGTCGCCGCCGGCGGCGCGCTCGCGCTGCCGTTCTGCGTCGGCATCCTGCGCACGTCGGGGCGGATCGCGACCGAGCTGGCCGCGGCCGTCGTGCCGATCAAGCCAGGTGGCCTGGATCTCGGCCGCGCGCCGCGCCGCATGCTCGTCGCGACGCTGCGGCTCGCGGGGCTTCTCATGGCGGGCCTGCCCCTCGTCGCGTTGACGCAGCCGTTCCTCCCGGGGTTCGCGACCGTCGCCGTGCTCGGGATCGCGCTGGTCCTTCTGCTCGTCGGGTTCTGGCGCAGCGCGCGTGATCTGCACGGGCACGTCCGGGCGTCCGCACAGGTCGTGCTCGAGGCGCTGTCGGCGCAGTCGGCCGCGGGCGCCGGGGAGCACCACGAGGACCCGCACGCGGTGACCACGGCGCTGTTGCCCGGGCTGACCGACTGGGAGCGCGTCGAGATCCCCGCCACGAGCCGCGCCGTGGGCAAGACGCTCGCCGAGCTCGAGCTCCGCGGCAAGACCGGCGCGACCGTGCTCGCGATCCGCCGCGACGGCGATGGGGTCGTGGTCCCCGGCGCCCAGGAGCCGCTGCGGGCGGGCGACGTGCTCGCGATCACCGGCTCGCGCGAAGCGATGACCGCGGCCACCGAGCTGCTCCAGGCGAGCTAGCCCGTGCCCTCCACGCAGCTCTCGCCACGCCGTGCGCGCGTGCCCGTGCCGCGGGCGCGTGCCCCCTACGAATCCCACCGCCGGGACACCGGCACCTCGACAGGAGCCTCATGACGCAAACGATCTCTCCGCTGATCTGCCTTGGTGCAGGCGGCGGCGTCTCGCCACTCGTCGACGATCTCGGCCTGTGTCTCGTCGCCGCCGCCGTCCTCTCGGTCCTGTTCGTCAAGTTCAGGATCCCCTCGATCGCGGCCCTGCTCGGGGCCGGCGTCCTGCTCGGGCCCGAAGGGCTGCAGGCGATCCACGATCGCGCGAGCATCGAGACCATCGCGAACCTCGGCCTGACGCTGCTGCTGTTCGTGATCGGCCTCGAGGTGAAGCTCAACAGCTTGCTCGCCAGCGGCAAGACGCTGCTCGTGACCGGCGCGCTCCAGGTGCCGCTGACGCTCGCCGTGGGGCTCGGGGCGATGCTGGTGATCGGGCTGACGGGGTGGGGCGTCGCGACCGGGTTCTACCCGGCGCTGTACTTCGGCGTCGCGTGCGCGTTCTCTTCCACGCTGCTCGTCGTCAAGCACCTGCAGGAGCACCTCAAGGTCGACACGATCGCGGGCCGGCTGTGCGTGGGCCTCCTGATCTTCCAGGACATCTGGGCGATCGTGTTCCTCGCGCTCCAGCCGAGCTTCGCGGATCCGTCGATCGCGCCGATCCTCCTGACGCTCGCCGGGACCGTGATCGTCGGCGTGCTCGCGACGGTGATCGCGCGGTTCGCCCTGTCGCGCGCGTTCCACGTCGTCGCGCGCTCGCCGGAGCTCGTCGTGACGCTCGCGCTCGGCTGGTGCTTCGGCGTCGGCCTGTTCGGTGCGCACCTCGACCTGATCGCGACGAAGATGGGCATCCCGGTCCAGATCTCGGTGTCGCTCGAGATGGGCGCGCTGATCGCGGGCGCCACGATCGCGACCTCGCCGTACAGCCACGAGGTCGTGTCGCGCGTCGTCCACCTGCGCGACTTCTTCGTGACCCTGTTCTTCGTCGGTCTCGGGATGAGCATCCCGACGCCCGAGAGCATCGACGTGATCCTGCTCGCCGCCGTCGTCGCGGTGCTCGCGATCGTGCTGCGCTACCTCGTGTTCCTGCCGCTCCTCTACGTGACGGGGCTCGATCGCCGCAACGCGGTCGCGGTGTCGACCAAGCTCGCTCAGGTCTCCGAGTTCTGCCTCGTGATCGCGTACCTCGGCAGCAAGTACGGTCACATCGACGGCACCCAGGTCAGCGTCGTGATCTTCGCGTTCGTGATCACGGCGCTCGTGACGCCGTTCTTGTTCGCGTCGGCGGATCGCCTGTACGAGCGGCTCCGCCCGGTGCTCGACCTCGTCGGCATCCGGTCGCGTGGCCTCAAACCGGAGGCCGAGGATCACGACGCCCCGCGGCTCGTGCTCCTCGGCTTCCACCGGGTCGGCTCGGCGCTGCTCGCCGAGCTCGAGCGCGTGCACCCGGATCTCCTGCCGCACACGCTGGTGGTCGACGTCAACACGACGCTCCACGACGAGATCCGCAAGCGCGGCGTGCACGTCGCGTACGGCGACATCGCGAGCATGGAGGTCCTGCGCCACGAAGGTGTCGACACCGCCGAGGTGATCGTGTCCACGCTGCCCGACGAGCTCCTGCGTGGCACGACGAACGAGGTCCTCGTGCGTCAGCTCCGCCAGCTCGCGCCGAACGCCGCGATCATCGCGAACAGCACCCGCGTGTCGCAGGCCACGGCGCTCCTCGCGGCGGGCGCCGACCACGTGTTCCGCGGTCCCACCGAGATCGCGCTCGGCGTGCTGCCCGCGGTGTACGCGGCGCTCAACGCCGAGCTGCCGTCGTACCTCGACGCGCTCGCGGAGGAGCACGGCACGCTGGCCGACCGCCGCGAGGTCCTCGACTGAGGCGCGCCCGCGCTGGCACATCGCGCTCCGACGCGGTATGTCCCGCGTGTGCCGGCGCCCGATGACGACGTCCCACGCCTGCCGCGCGGCCGGGGGCTCAAGCTCGACACCGCGATGATCCTCCGGATCGCGATGACCCTCGCGCTCCTCGTGATGATCGTCGTCACCGCCCGCCCGTGCGCGAACGCGACCTCGAAGTTCGTGACGAGCTTCGACGACCAGGGCTCGGCGAGCGCGCCGCTGCCCAAGCCGGGCACCGTCGACCAGCCCGCGCCGGATCCCGGCCCGGCGGACTACGAGACGCTCCGGCCGGACATGAGCGAAGCCGAGCTGAAGGCCGCGATCGAGCGCGCGAAGCAGAAGGCCGCCGAGAGCGCCACGGGTTCGGGCGACGGCAGCGCCGCAGGGGCGGACAGCGCCGCAGGGGCGATCGACGCGGGCAGCGCGTCGCCCTGACGCTCTGCGCGGTGCTCGGGCGCCTCACAGGATCGGGGGCTGGCACACGGCCGGCCCGTTGATCTGCGCGTTCGTGCGGAACGTGTTCAGCTGCTGCCAGGACTTCTTCTCGAACTGCGGGATGGTGCCGTCCTCGCGGACGTTGGTGACGTGGTACGTGTGCTGGTTCCAGATCCGGCGCGCCTGGATCCACCGCTCCTCGCGATCCCGGAACACCTGCACGGTCGGTGACGTCGCCATCCCGGCGTAGGTGTTCGAGACGACCACGATCTCCGCGGAGCCGTCGTTGTCGATGTCCGCGACCACGGGGTACTCGGAGAGCGTCCCGCTGGTCCGCGGCACGGAGAACACGGGCGTCCCGGTGTCGTCGAACACGTACAGCGAGGACTCGTCGGCGTACATCGCCTCGGCGGATCCGTCGCCGAGGAAGTCGAACGCCGTCCCGGCGGCGATACCGGATTGGTCGGAGACCGTGGCCGACCAGCGGATCGTCGCGTCCGCGTTGTACGTCGTGTACTGGCTCGCGGAGCTCATCGCGAACTCGGCGGTGCCGTTCGCGTCGAAGTCGTGCACCGTCGCGGGGCGGATCCAGGTCGTGAAGCCCGCGCTGGCCCCCGTCGGACGGAGCTCGCTGTACCGCACGGTCCCGTCGTGCTCGATCATCGCGAGACCCGCGGTGCCCGTGACCAGGACCTCCGGTTCCGGGTCCTCGTCGAAGTTCGCGACCTGCGGGTAGCCGGGCGAGACGGAGGTCTGCCACAGCAGCTCCCCGTCGTGGCGATACGCGGCGTGGCCGAGGACGACGTCGAGGTAGCCGTCGCCGTCGAGGTCGGCGACCGTCGTGGCGTTCCACGGCGCCTGCGCGATGGGCGCGGACCACAGCACGTTCCCGAGGTGGTCCCAGACGGTGTTGCCACCGATGATCTCGACGTCGCCGTCGTGGTCCAGATCGGCGAGCGCGAGCGCCCCCGAATAGTGATCCCCGGCCCACTGTCCCGCGGGGCCGAACTTCACGGTGCCGTCGTGCTCGAACGCGTACAGGCGACCGGCCGTGTCGACCGTGACGATCTCGGAGAGGCCGTCGCCGTCGATGTCGCCGAGCGCGGGCGTGACCGTGGCGTCGATGACCGTCGGGAACATCGTGTGCTGGGTGCCGGTCTCGCCGTCGAGGAGGAAGATGTGACCGGGAGATTGCGGGAAGCCCGCCGACGTGCTGGCGACGACCACGACGTCGGGCACGTCGCACAGATCGATCGACCCGTTCCCGTCGTCGTCGGTCAGGTTGGCGACGAGGGGCGTGACGATGCTGTTGATCTCGCCGTCTGGCCCGGTCCAGCTCCACTGGAGGACGGGATCGAAGCTGCCTGGCGGAGCCTGATCGGTGCAGTCGCCGATCGCGTTGTCATCGTCTTGCACCTTGCAGACGTCGACGTAGGCGTCGACGCCCGGTCCGTCACCGGCGTCCTGACCGGGCGCGTCCCCGGCATCCGTCCCGTTGGGATCCTTCACGGGCCCACCGCACCCCGCGACGACACAGATCCACGCGAGCCATTTTCTCATCGTTCCATCCTGCCCGAGGTCCGCGGCGCGTGGAAAGCGGATCGGGCAGCGCGCGCGATCTCTACTTCCAGAGCACGGCGTGGCGGAGCGCGGGGAGCTGCGCGCGGCGCTGCGCGACGGTCGCGCTGTCGAGCGTGGCGGTGACGACGCCGTCGCCTTCCGGGCGCTCGGCGACGATCGTGCCCCACGGGTCGGCGATCAGCGTGTGGCCGTAGCTCTCGCGCTTCTCGTTGTGGCGTCCCCACTGCGCGGCGGCGACGACCCAGCTCTGGTCCTCGACGGCGCGCGCGCGGAGCAGGAGGTGCCAGTGCGCGGCGCCGGTGTGCGCGGTGAACGCCGCGGGCACGAGCACGACCTCGGCGCCCCGGTCCTTCACCAGCGCACGATAGAGCTCGGGGAACCGCACGTCGTAGCAGATCGAGAGCCCGACCTTCGCGCCGGCGACGTCGACGACGACGAGCTCGCAGCCGGGCGCGGTCGCGTCGGACTCGCGCAAGGTCGCCCCGCCGGGGATGTCGACGTCGAACAGGTGGATCTTGCGGTAGTGCGCGACGAGCTCGCCGCGCGGATCGACGACGAGCGCCGTGTTGTAGGTCCGCCGCGGATCGTCGGGGATGCGCTCGGGCGTGCCGCCTCCGACGATCCACACGCCGTGCTTCGTCGCGAGCTCCCCGAGCGTCGACCGGATCGGGCCGCTGTCGGCGAGCGCCTCGGCGATCGCGAGCTTGTCGCCTTCGCGGCGGCCGAGGAAAGAGAAGCACTCGGGGAGCACGACGAGCTGCGCTCCCTCCGCCGCGGCCTCGGCGACGAGCGCGCGGCACGCCGTGAGGTTCGCCGCGAGGTCGTCGGTGGACCGCATCTGGACGGCGGAGACCCGGAGCTGCCACGGAGCCATGCGCTGGTGGTACCACGCCCGCGCCGCGCGATCCGCCGCGCCCGTGCGTGGGGGCGGGCGGCGGGCCGCTCAGCGCGTGATCCGCGTGATCGAGTACCCGCGGCGCGCCAGGAGCGCGAGCACGCCGCGCTCGCCGGGCAGGTGACCGGCGCCGACCGCGACGAACACGTCGCCCTTCGCGAACAGCTTCTCGAGCGCCGGGATCCACCGGGCGTTGCGCGCGTAGACCAGCTCCTCCTCGAACTCGGCGATCTCGGCCTCGGTGTACCCGGAGGCGCGCATCTCCTCGCGCTCGTCGGCGTCGAACGGCGTGTCGTCGGTGCCGGCGCAGTACTCGGCGAGGTCCTCCCGGGTCTCCCGTTCGAGCTCGGCGCGATCGGCGGTGTGGTCGATCACGCTGCGCAGCGCGCGCAGGCCGAGGTGCTTCGCGATCAACTCTCCCTGTAGCTGGCTGGGCTCGAGCCCCGCGGTCGGGATCCCTCGCGCGACCGCCCGATCCTCGAGCTCCCCGTCGAGCCTCGCGCTGATGTCCTCGTAGAGCGAGGTCAGCATGACGAGCGCCGCGGCCGGCGACCCGCGCTCGAGCGCCCCCGCGATCGCGGTGCCGGTGAGCGCCTCGTAGCGCGCCCACAGTTCGGGGCCGAGCGCCTCCCGGACGGTGATGGGCGGGTCGGGCAGCTCGAGCTCGTCGTCGGGCGCGGTCTCGAACACCGCGAGCTTCGCCGCGTCCAGGCGCTCGGCGACCACCGGTGGGAACTTCGCGAGCGGTACGCCGATGTGACGCGTGCCGAGGAGGTGCGAGACCTTGCCCGCCTTCTCCACCCGGTAGAAGTACGGTCCGGTGACGGACGGGCAGACCTCGTCCGCGATCTGGCGCCGGGCGAACAGGTCCGGCGGGGCGTCTGGGTCGGAGTCGGACCGCTCCACGGCCCACGGATCCGCGGCCGGGACCGGCGCGACGGCGGCGAGGGGCGCCGGCGACGCCGCGTGATCGCTCGCAGGCGACGGAGCGCCGGAGTGGCAGCCCACCAGGAGAAGGCCGAGGAGAGATGTTCGCACGGCCTCAGCGTAACGCGACCGGTGCGGCGCGCGGTCCCGGGCTTCTCCTGGGTCGCTCGCCACGGGATCGCGCGCCCGATCTCCGCGCTGACCTGCGCGCCGACCTCCGAGGCTCCGGGATCACCCGACACGTCCCCGTTCCAGGGCGTGTTCCGTGCGCTTCGCGGCGGCAGGATGCATTTCTCCCTCTTGCTCCAGAGCCACGTGAGTGGTACCCATCGCCCAGCTTTATCGCTCTGCGGTGGGGTGGCCTTTCGGCCACCTTTTTTTTGGCCCACGACCATGTCCAGGAACCCACTTCAAACCAAGCTGATCTCGATCATCGAGCCGGTGCTCAACGCCGCCGGCTACGACCTGGTCGAGCTGCGCTTCCTGCTCGAGCAGGGTGGGTGGGTCCTGCGCGTGGCGGTGGATCGACCGCTCGACGACAGCATCGATCCGGCGCAGGTGCCCGAGGATCGCGTCGATCTCGAGGCGTGCGAGAACCTCTCGCGCGAGCTGTCGGCGGTGCTCGACGTCGAGGATCCGATCCCGCAGGCGTACAGCCTCGAGGTGTCCTCGCCGGGCATCGATCGCCCGCTGCGCCTCGCGTCGCACTTCGCGCACTTCACGGGCAGCGAGGCGAAGATCCAGCTCGCGGTTCCGCTCCAGACGGAGGCCGGCGAGCGCAAGAATTTCCGCGGCTTCCTCCGGGGTGTCGAGGGTGACAAGGTCGCGATCGAGGTCGACGGCAAGATGTTCCATCTCCCGATCGACGACATCGATCACGCCAAGCTCGTCCCCGACTGGGACGCGGTGATGCGCGGCGAGAGTGGCGTCGGGGCGCCGAAACCCAAACCCATCAAGCCGGGCCACCGGGCCAAGCAGCCTGGACAGAAGAAGCAGAAGCACTCGACGAAGGAACAGGGATAACCATGGAAGCCAAACTGGACATGGTCCTCGAGCAGGTAGGCCGGGACAAGAACATCGACAAGAGCGTGCTCATCAACGCGCTCGAGCAGGCGATCCTGACGGCGGCGAAGCGCACCTTCGGCATGAACCGTGAGATGGAGGCCAAGTTCAACCCGGAGACCGGCTCCGTCGACCTGTTCCTGATCGTCAACGTGGTCGAGGAGGACGACGCGATCGAGGGTCGCGAGATCACCGTCGAGCAGGCGCGCCAGGTCGGCCTCGAGGCCGAGCTCGGCGACGAGCTCCTGTTCCAGGTGTTCTACCGGGCCGAGGACGCGGACCGCGCCGCCGAGCAGGACGAGAAGTTCGGCAACCTGATCGACCTCAAGAACGCGAGCAAGAAGTTCGGCCGCATCGCCGCGCAGACGGCGAAGCAGGTGATCTACCAGCGGGTGCGCGAGGCCGAGCGCGACAACGTCTACAACGAGTACAAGGACCGCAAGGGCGAGATCATCTCGGGCATCGTGCGGCGCTTCGAGCGCGGCGCGCTGATCGTCGACATCGGCAAGGCCGAGGCCGTGCTGCCGATGCGCGAGCAGGTGCCCCGCGAGAGCTACCGCGTCGGCGACTCGATCAAGGCGTACGTGCTCGACATCGATCGCAACGCGCGCGGCCCGCAGGTGATCCTGTCGCGCACGCACAAGGGCCTGCTCGAGAAGCTGTTCGAGCAGGAGGTCCCCGAGATCTACGAGAAGATCGTGCGCATCGAGAGCTCGGCGCGCGAGCCGGGTGCTCGCGCGAAGATCGCGGTCTCGTCGCGCGATCGCGACGTCGATCCCGTCGGCGCGTGCGTCGGCATGAAGGGCTCGCGCGTCCAGGCCGTCGTGCAGGAGCTCCGCGGCGAGAAGATCGACATCGTCCCGTACGACGACGATCCGGCGCGCTTCGTGTGCAACGCGATCGCCCCCGCGGAGGTGTCGCGCGTCATCATCGACGCCGAGGGCCACCGCATGGAGCTGATCGTCCCCGACGACAAGCTGTCGCTGGCGATCGGCAAGAAGGGCCAGAACGTCCGCCTCGCGTCGCAGCTCACCGGCTGGCGCATCGACATCCACTCCGAGTCGAAGATCTACGAGCTCGAGCGGCGGGCGAAGGAGCAGATCTCCGCCGCGCTGGCGAGCGAGGGCTTCGACCAGAGCGTCGCCGAGAACCTCTTCAAGCTCGGGTGGCGCTCGGTCAACGAGCTGTCGCGTGCGGCCGTCGAGGAGCTCGCGGGCCTGCCGGGGATCGGCGGAGCCGACGGCGCGCGCCGGGTCATCGAGGCGGCGCAGAGCTACATCGCCTCGGGCGGTCGTCGCCGCGACGACGCGCGCAAGGAGGCCGAGCGCCGGGCGAGCCTGTCGGGCGATCAGCAGCTCCTGGAGCTCGACGGCGTGGACGAGGAGGTCCTCAACGTCCTCGCGCAGGCGAACATCCACTCGCCCGAGGATCTGATCCGGACGCCGATCGAGTCGCTCGCGACCACGACCGGGATCGACATGGGAGATCTCGCGCGCCTTCGCCAGCGCGCGATCAGCTGGCTCTCGGAGGTCTCGTCCTGAGCCGCCACGTCCCCATGCGCACGTGCACCGGGTGCCGGGCGGTCGAGCCGCAGGCGGCCCTGGTGCGCATTGCCGTGCGGGGATCTCGTCTCGAGGTCGATCCTCGACGACAGATCCCCGGGCGTGGGGCATATGTTCATCCGCGAGCGACGTGCGTGACGATCGCCGGGCTCGCTCGTACCCTGCGTCGCTCGGTGACCCCGGGCGACCTTCAACATCTGGTGACCTCGCTGAGCGAGATGTCATCAACCGACGACAATCTCCGCCGGTCACGAGGTGATCTGCGGGACAAAAACCCCTCTGGCCTTGGGGGGGCGGACGCTGTAGAAACTCCCAGCCTACGCTGGGATCAAGGCAGAGGATGACCGGAGCGAAGATGCGCGTTTATGAGATTGCTAAAGAGGTGGGGATCCCCAACAAGGACCTCATCGCCAAGATCCGTGCGCTCGGTCTCGAGGTGAACAATCACATGTCCTCCCTCGATGCCGACGACGTCGCGCGCATCAAGCGATCCCTCGAGAAGGAGAAGCAGGCGTCCTCCCAGCCCGCCCAGACCAAGGTCCTCTCGACGGGCACCGTGCTGCGTCGTCGCGCGACGGCGGACAAGGGCACGGGAGGCGATGCGACCGAGGGTTCCGCCGAGCGCACGCCGGTGCCGGCCACGGCGCCGACGACTCCCGCACCGGTGATCCGTCGCCGTCCGGCTGCCGAGGCCGCCGCGCCCGCTCCGGAGCCGACGCCCGCGGCCACGCCGCCGGTCGCCGCGCGTCCGGCCACGCCGGCCCCGGCTCCCCAGGCGCCGACGCCCGCGCCGGCCCCTGCCGCGGCGCCGGTCGCCGCGCGTCCGACCGCACCGACCCCCGAGGTGACGCCGGTGCCCGCCGCGCCAGCGGTCGAGGCCCCGGCCGCGACGCCGGCTCCGACCCCGGCCCCGGCTCCCTCGGCCGAAGCAGCGCCCGCGCCCGCGCCGACGCCTGCGGCTCCGACCCCGGCTCCGACGCCGGTGGCCGCGACTCCGGCCCCTGCGCCGTCCGCGCCCCGTGCGGCCGCGCCCGAGGCACGGGCCGAGGCTCCGAGCGCCCCGGCGCCCGCCGCTGCCCGTCCCGCTGCGCCCGAGGCGCCGCGTCCTGCCGAGCGTCCGCGCTCGCGCGTGATCGTGGCGGGGCCGCAGATCGTCGGCCGCACGCCGGCGCCGCCCGCGCCGCAGGCTCCCACGCCGACCGCGCGTCCGTCGTCCGTCACGTCGCAGCCGCTGCCGCCGTCCACGCCGCTTCCCCCGCGCGTCGTCAACGCGCCGCCGTCGATCCCGTCGCCGTCGGTGCGTGTCGAGGGACCGCGGACGGTCGAGGAGGTCGGCGATGCCGCGCGCATCCGCTTCGAGCAGGAGCTCCAGCGCGCCCGCGCTCGCACGTCCGAGCGTCCGCGTCCGGAGACCGGACAGGTCGAGGCGCAGCCGCAGCCGGCGCCGCCGCGCGATCCGTCGCGCCCGGCGGTCGGTAGCGTCATCCCGCTGCCGCCGCGCATCAAGATCACCGAGCGTGGTCCGGCCGGGCGTCCGTCGCCCGGCGCCCAGCCGGCGAACCCGATCCGTGGCCGGTTCGCGCAGCAGCAGCAGCGCGGCGGTCGTCCGGGTCCGGGTGGCCGTCCGGGCCAGCACGACTACGGTCGCAAGAAGCTGCCCCTCGGCAAGAAGGGCAAGCAGACCCAGATCACCACGCCCGCCGAGCACAAGCGCGTGATCCGCATCGAGGAGACGATCACGGTCTCCGATCTCGCGAAGAACATGAGCATCAAGGCACCCGAGGTGCTGAAGAAGCTCTGGGGCATGGGGATGACCGGCGTGAACATCAACGCCGCGATCGACTTCGACACCGCCCAGATCCTGGCGAGCGAGTTCGGCTACGAGGTCCAGAACGTCGCGTTCAAGGAGGACGACGTCTTCGCCGCGAAGGGCGACGACGCCGACAAGCTCCAGCCGCGCGCGCCGGTCGTGACCGTCATGGGGCACGTCGACCACGGCAAGACCTCGCTGCTCGACTCGATCCGCAAGGCACGCGTCGCGGCCGGCGAGGCCGGTGGCATCACGCAGCACGTCGCCGCGTACAAGGTGCCGACGCCGAACGGCGACATCGTGTTCCTCGACACGCCGGGCCACGAGGCGTTCACCGAGATGCGCGCACGCGGCGCGCACGCGACCGACATCGTCGTGCTCGTGGTCGCCGCGAACGACGGCGTCATGCCGCAGACGATCGAGGCCCTCTCGCACGCCAAGGACGCGAAGGTCACGATCATCGTCGCGGTGAACAAGTGCGATCTGCCCGACGCGCAGCCCGACCGGGTCCGCCAGCAGCTGGCGGATCACGGGCTGATCCCCGAGGAGTGGGGTGGCGACACGCTGTACGTCAACGTGTCGGCGCTCAAGGGCGAGAACATCGACAAGCTGCTCGAGGCGATCGTCCTGTCGGCCGAGGTGCTCGAGCTCAAGGCCAACCCGGACAAGCCCGCCGCGGGTATCGTCGTCGAGGCGCGCCTCGACCGGAACCGCGGTCCGATGGCGAGCGTCCTCATCCAGGAGGGCACGCTCAAGGTCGGCGACATCGTCGTCGCGGGGCGCACGTTCGGCAAGGTCCGCGCGATGCTCGACGATCGTGGCGAGTTGCTCGAGTCGGCGGGTCCGTCGACGCCGGTCGAGATCCTCGGTCTCGACGGCGTGCCGGAGGCCGGCGACAAGGTCAACGCGGCCGAGGACGACAAGGTCGCGAAGCAGGTCGTCGAGCACCGCCGCCTCGAGTATCGCAAGCGCGAGCTCGCCTCGACGTCGCGGATCTCGCTCGAGGGCCTCATGGAGCGCCAGTCCGAGGGCGCGACCAAGGAGCTCAAGATCGTGCTCAAGGCCGACGTCCAGGGCTCCGCCGAGGCGCTCAAGGCGTCGCTGACGAAGCTGTCGACGGAGAAGGTCCGGGTCAACGTGATCCAGGCGGCCGTCGGTGGCATCACCGAGAGCGACGTCAACCTCGCCAAGGCGGGTGGCGCGATCATCGTCGGCTTCCACGTCCGGCCCGCGGGCAAGAGCGCGAAGCACGCCGAGCAGGAAGGCGTCGAGATCCGGCTCTACGACATCATCTACGACGCCCTCGATGACGTGAAGAACGCCATGGCGGGTCTGCTCGCGCCGATCAAGCGCGAGGTCGCGATGGGTCAGCTGCAGGTGCGCGACACGTTCGCGATCCCCAAGGTCGGGACCGTCGCCGGCTGCATGGTCACGAGCGGCAAGATCAACCGCAAGGCCCACCTCCGGATCATCCGCGACGCGGTCCAGGTCTACGAGGGCAAGATCGCCTCGCTGCGCCGCTTCAAGGACGACGTCAGCGAGGTCCAGCACGGGTTCGAGTGCGGCGTCATGGTCCAGGGCTGGAACGAGATCAAGACGGGCGACATCATCGAAGCCTACGAGGTCGTCGAGGAGCGCGCTCAGCTCTGAGCGAGTTGCTGTCGCAACGTTCTCGTTCTCTGCTTTCTTCGTAGAGCTTGGCAGGGCTCACCCTGCCAGGGTACGGTGCGCTCGTGTACGTCGGGCTCGCGAAGATCAGCCTCGCGATTCAGGAGAGCCACTCGCTCAAAGAAAAGCGGATGGTCCTCCGTCGCATCAAGGACCGTGTCCGCGAGCGCGCGGGCGTGATCCTCAGCGAGGTCGGCGAACAGGACATCTGGCAGCGCTCCGTGCTCGGGTGTGCCATCGCGAGTGGTGATCCGAACAAGGCTCGCGAGATCATCGACGAGGTCGTGCGGATCGCGATGGCCGCGGGCGGCGCCCAGATCATCGGCATCGCGCGTGAGGTGATGCCGTTCGACGGCGAGCCGGCGCCGGTCGTCCTGGTCGACGACCGGACGGGCGCGGGCGACAAGGCCGTGGGCGCGCACGGCGACGCCGACTGGATCCCCGACGAGTGGCGCGAGGAGGCGAAGTCGTGAGCAGCGCGCGCCGTGCCCGGGTCGAGCACGCCCTGCGAGACGTGCTGCAGAGCGCGATCGCGACCGACGTCAAGGATCCGCGCGTGCGCGCCGCGACGCTCATCACCGTCGGCAAGGTCGAGCTCAACGTCGACATGTCGGTCGCCCGCGTCTACGTCTCGGTGACGGGCGCGGAGCCGAGCGCCGTGATCGCCGGGCTCTCGAAGGCGGCGAGCTTCCTGCGTGGCCCGATCGCCCGCGAGCTCAACCTCCAGCGCGCCCCCGAGCTGCGGTTCCTGCACGACGTCTCGATCGACATGAGCGAGAAGCTCGCCGCGATCATCCGCGAGGACGAGGAGCGCGCGCGGGCGGCGGGGCGGATCGCCGGCCGCGCCGAGCCCCAGACCTCGGAGCCGGCGACCGACGCCACGACCGACGCCACGATCGACGCCCAGACCGACGCCCAGACCGACGCCCAGACCGACACCAGGACTGACGCCCAGATCGACGCGACACCCGTGTCCGGCGGTGCCGAGCCGCGCCGCGACGAGAAGGGCTCGACGTGAGGGAGGAGCCGCGCCGCGTGACCGAACCGGGGAGCTCGGTGCTGCCGGCCGACGAGGCGCTCGCGCAGGCCTGCGACGTCCTCCGCAGGGCGGAGCGCGTCCTGCTCACGAGCCACCGCCGCCCCGACGGCGACGGCACCGGCTCGATGGCGGCGCTGGCGTCGCTGCTTCGCGCGCGCGGCAAGACGGCGGTGATCTACTCGGTCGACCCGATCGCGCGGCGCTACAAGTGGCTGCCGCTCGTGTCGTCGACGGTGCACACCATCCCGTTCGACGAGCGGTTCGACTGCACGATCGTCGTCGACTGCGCGGACGTCACGCTGCTCGGCGACACGCTGCCGCCGCCCGAGGTGAGCGGCGTGCTGATCACGCTCGATCACCACGCGAGCGGTCACCCGTTCGGGGACATCGCGGTGTGGGATCCGACGGCCGCCGCGGTGAGCGTGCTGGTGTACCGGATCGCGCAGCACGAGGGCTGGCCGCTGACCGAGGAGGCCGCGATCCCGATGTACGTGTCGCTCATCAGCGACACCGGCGGGTTCCGGCACGCGAACACGAACGCCGAGGCCTTGCGCGTCGGCTCCGAGCTGATCCGCGCGGGCGTGGTCCCGTCGGCGATCGCCGCGAGCCTCGAGGAGCGCCCGAGCCCGGGCAAGCTGCGCCTGCTCGGCGCCGTGCTGTCGACGCTCGAGCTCCACTGCGCGGGTCGCGTCGGCGTGCTCAGCGTGACCACGGACATGGTCGAGGGCGCGCGCGCGTCGTGGGAGGACATCGAGGGCATGGTGAACTGGGCGCGCAACGTCGATGGCGTCCAGGTCGGCGTGCTGCTCACGACCGCCAAGGGCGGTGGCGTGCGCGTCTCGATGCGATCGCGGAGCGAGAAGATCGACGTCGGCAAGGTGTGCATGGCCCTCGGCGGCGGCGGCCACCCGGGCGCCGGCGGCTGCCACATGAACGACAGCCTCGTCGCGACGAAGGAGCGGATCGTGCGCGCGCTCGACGCGGCGTTCAACCGGCAGAGCAAGCCCGTGATCGATCCCGCGCCCGTCGACGGAGACGGGTCGCGGCACGCGCGGTGACGCGAGCCACGGGGCGGGGCGATCGCTCGCACCCGCGCGCGGCGCTGGAGTAGGCTATGCGCGATGCGCTCCCCGGGAATCGTGCTCGTGTTCGTGTCCGCGGTCGTCGCGTGTGGGGACCCACAGCCGGCCACCGACGCCGGCACCGGTGACGCGGCGGTCGACGACGCGCCGGTCGACGCGCCGTATCTGCCGGCGACGCTGGCGGACACCGGGCTGTGCGCGAACGCCGACTGCAGCGAGCTCGCCCCCGGCGTGCAGGCCTACCGTCCCCAGCACGAGCTGTACACCGACGGCGCGACGAAGCGACGCTGGATCTACCTGCCGCCCGGCACGACGATCGACACCTCGGACATGAACCACTGGACGTTCCCGGTGGGCACGAAGCTGTGGAAGGAGTTCACGCGCGACGGCGTGCGGATCGAGACGCGGTTCATCACGAAGCGACTCCCCGACGACGACGCCCCGGGCGCGTGGTTCTTCGCCTCCTACCAGTGGGATCTCGACGCGACACAGGCGACGCTCGCCGATCCGACGTCGGGCGTCGAGAACGCGAACGGCACCGCGCACGACATCCCGCGGCGCGCGCACTGCCGCGAGTGCCACGAGGGCGTGCCGGGCCGCGTGCTCGGCTTCGAGCCGATGTCGCTCGACTACGACGCGCCCGAGGGCTCGCTCGATCTCGCCGACCTCGCGAACGGGAACCTGCTGTCGGCGCCGCCGAGCGCGCCGGCGGGAGACGGCCCGTACTTCCCGGTCCCCGGCACCGACGTCGAGCGCGCCGCGTTCGGCTACCTCCACGCGAACTGCTCGACCTGCCACAACCCGACCGCCGGGAACTTCGGGCACACCCCGCTCGACCTGCGCCTCGACGTCACGAAGCTGCGGGCCGTCGCCGAGGTGCCCGCGCACGCGACGACGGTCGGCGTCGCCGGCTCGGTCGGCGGGCCCGCGTACGCCGGGCCGATCGTCGATCCGGGGAACCCCGACGGCTCCGTGCTGATCCTGCGGATGAACGCACCCGACGAGCCGGCGAAGATGCCGAAGCTCGGCACGGAGATCGTCGACCCGGTGGGGCAGAGCGTGCTGCGGACCTGGATCGAGTCACTCTGATCCCGTGCACGGCATCCTCGTCGTCGACAAGCCCACCGGCGTGTCCTCCGCGCAGGCCGTCGAGCGCGTCAAGCGCGCGCTCCGCGTCCGGCGCGCCGGGCACGGCGGCACCCTCGATCCCCTCGCGACCGGCGTCCTGCCGGTGTGCCTCGGCGCGGCGACCAAGCTCGCGCAGTACCTCCTCGCCGACGACAAGGCGTACGTCGCCGACGGGTTGCTCGGGGTGGAGACCGACACGCTCGATCGCACGGGCCGCGTGCTCGCCGAGCGCCTCGTCTCCATCACGCGCGATCAGCTCCTCGCGGCGATCGCGCGGCGGACCGGCGAGCAGGACCAGATCCCGCCGATGTACTCGGCGATCAAGCAGGGTGGGGTGCGACTCTACGAGCGCGCCCGCGCCGGCGAGGAGGTCGAGCGAGCGCCCCGCCGGATCCGCATCGATCGCCTCGAGCTCGTCGCGTTCGACCCGCCGCGCTTCACGGTGGAGATCGCGTGCAGCAAGGGCACCTACGTGCGCAGCCTCGTCGCCGATCTCGGAATCGATCTCGGCTGCGGCGCGCACCTGACCGAGCTGCGGCGCACCCGCAGCGGTCGGTTCTCGATCGAGCAGGCCGTGCCACTGGACCGCGTCGGTCAGGCCGGCGTCGACCTCCGCGAGCACCTGATCCCGATGAGCGCGGCGACCGAGCTGCCGTCGGTCACGGTGCCCGCGGAGCTCGAGGGGCGGATCCGGACCGGTGTTCAGCTCCCGGTCGAGGCCCTGACGTCGGAGGACCTGGAGCAATTCCAGCTGCTTGACTCGGGCGGCAGGCTGCTGGCGATCGTCCGCGCCCAGGGCGGGCGGATCGCCTATGACCGGGTGTTCCACGACGCCGACGGGGCTTGACGGTCGCGCCGGTTTCCCCCAATCTGCGCCTCGACCACGGCGCACGTTCCAAGGTGGGGCGCGGCCGATGGCGACTGGAGTAGATCATGGCTGTTTCGCCCGTTCGTAAAGCTGAGACCATCTCGAAGTTCCGCCAGCACGGCACCGACACCGGCTCGCCGGAGGTCCAGGTCGCGCTCCTCACCGAGCGCATCTCGCACCTGACGGAGCACCTGAAGAACAACCACAAGGACCACCACAGCCGTCGTGGCCTCCTGAAGATGGTCGGTCAGCGCCGCGGCCTCCTCGACTACCTGAAGCGCAAGGACCTCGAGCGCTACAAGAAGCTGATCGAGACGCTCGGCCTGCGCCGCTGACGCGTGCGCGGGTCGCTCGTCGCGACGCTCGCGATCGGCGGGCTCGTCCTCGGTTGCTCGAGAGACGATCGCCAGGACGCGAGGACCGGCACGGCGGCCGGGGCAGGGGCCCCCGCGGTGTCCGACGTGCTCGAGGGCGCGCTGCTCGTCGACGGGAAGCCCGTCGGCTCGATGCAGTGCCGCCCCGGCGCCAACGTTCACATCTTCGTCGAGGTCGCCACGCCCGCGGGCGTGCTGCGGTTCGAGGATCAGCGGCTGTCGTGGAACGGCGAGCCGCTGAGCTGCACGCGGCTGGATCGGAGCTGGGGCGGTGGCCGCCGGCCCGACGGCACCGCGTACTGGCGCGGCACGCTTGGCTTCGACTGCCGCGCCGGCGCGCGGACCTACGCCGGGGATCTGCGCCTCGACTGCGGCGCGATCACCGCGGAGGAGCGCGCACAGCTCGACGCCCAGCGCGCGAGATTGCGCGCGCAGCAGGCCGACGACGCGGAGCCCGCCGGCTCGGGCGCGAACTGAGCCGCGCGCTCCGCACGCTCCCGACGGCCGGTCAGCCCTGCTTGCCCGACCCTTGGTTTTTCGGGAGCGCTGTGCAATAACGCCCACCAGTTCCAAGTAGATAGAAACCCGTTACGTAGCGTCGCACTGAGCACACCGAAGTCGTTTTCATCTCTGGCGCGCTGGTTTGATCGTTCCGTCGAGCCGCTCGGCGACCCCGGGGTCGAGCGTTTGGACAGAGGGACCAGGCCACGGCAGAGAGGTCGGATGGCCGCAGGCGACGTGACTCTCAGAGGAGACACGCATGCCTTTCGTTCGCGAGTCCGCCATGGTCGGCGGCAAGGAGATCATCGTCGAGACCGGCAAGTGGGCCAAGCAGGCCGGCGGCTCGGTCGTCATTCGCTGTGGTGACAGCATGGTGCTGGTCTCGGCGTCGGGGTCGCAGCAGCCGCGCGACATCGACTTCATGCCGCTGACCTGCGAGTACCATGAGACGTTCTACTAGTCGGGCAAGATCCCGGGCAGCTTCTTCCGCCGCGAGGGCCGGTCGACGAACGACGAGATCCTCGTCGCGCGCCTCATGGACCGCCCGATCCGCCCGCTGTTCCCGAAGGGCTGGTTCGTCGACACGCAGGTGATCGCGAACGTCATCTCGTTCGACAAGGAGAACGCGACCGACGTCCTCGCGATGACGGGCGCGTCCGCCGCGCTCCACATCTCGGACCTCGTGTTCGAGGGCCCGATCGCCGGCGTCCGCGTCGGCCGCATCGACGGCCAGTTCGTCGCCAACCCGACGTTCGCCGAGCGCGAGCAGAGCGACATGGACATCGTGGTCGCCGCGAGCCGCGACGCGATCGTGATGGTCGAGGGCGAGATGCACGAGCTGCAGGAGGACACGATCATCGACGCCCTCCTGTTCGCGCACCAGGCGGTGCAGCCGCTGATCGATCTGCAGGAGCGCCTGCGCGCCGCCAACGGCAAGGAGAAGCGGCCGTTCACGCCGCCCGCCGTCGACGAGGAGCTCGCCGCGAAGGTCAAGGAGATCGCGTGGGAGCGCCTCGGCCAGGTGATGACCACCAAGGACAAGAAGCTGCGGCGTGACGGCCTGTCGCAGCTCCACCTCGACGTGCGCGCGCAGCTCACCGCCGAGGGCCAGCCGTGGGCCGGCAAGGTCAAGGACGTCGACAACGCGTTCGGCAAGCTGCAGAAGAAGTGGGCGCGCGGCCACACGCTGTCGACGCGCACCCGCATCGACGGCCGCAAGCCCGACGAGATCCGCCCGATCACGATCGAGACCGGCGTGCTGCCGCGCGCGCATGGCTCGGCGCTGTTCACGCGTGGCGAGACCCAGGCGCTCGTCGCGGTGACCCTCGGCACCAAGTACGACGAGAAGAAGCTCGACACGATCCTCGGCGACCAGAAGAAGACGTTCTACATGGACTACAACTTCCCGCCGTTCTCGACGGGGGAGGTCAAGCCGCTGCGTGGCCAGTCGCGGCGCGAGGTCGGCCACGGCTTCCTCGCCGAGCGCTCGGTCGAGGCCGTGATCCCGGAGTACGAGGACTTCCCGTACACGATCCGCGTGGTGTCGGACATCCTCGAGTCCAACGGCTCGTCGTCGATGGCGTCGGTGTGCGGTGGCTCGCTCGCGCTGATGGACGCCGGCGTGCCCACGAAGGCGCCGATCGCGGGCGTCGCGATGGGCCTCATGAAGGAAGGCGAGGACTACGTCGTCCTGTCCGACATCCTCGGCGACGAGGACCACCTCGGCGACATGGACTTCAAGGTCACCGGCACCCGCCGCGGCGTGTGCGCGCTGCAGATGGACATCAAGATCTCGGGCCTGACGCGCGACATCCTCGAGAAGGCGCTCGACCAGGCGAAGCAGGGCCGGCTCCACATCCTCGACAAGATGGATGCGGCGATCTCGGCGCCGCGCGACGAGGTCTCGATCTACGCGCCGCGCATCGTCACGGTGACGGTCAAGCCCGACAAGGTCCGCGACATCATCGGCCCCGGCGGCAAGACGATCCGCGCGATCCAGGAGCAGACCGGCGCCCAGATCGACATCAACGACGCGGGCACCGTGTCGATCGCGTCGTCGAACGCCAAGGCGATCGAGCAGGCGCAGGCCCTGATCTCGGGCCTCACGATGGAGCCCGAGGTCGGCCAG
>Ga0164243_10004252_pt1 | contig 22551 bp, 18 predicted proteins | sample OricompcompostOP_FD_108781 | JGI IMG/M metagenome (GOLD analysis project Ga0164243, IMG submission 108781) | Organic Plus compost microbial communities from Emeryville, California, USA - Original compost - Organic plus compost (OP) | ecosystem: Engineered > Solid waste > Mixed feedstock >...
AGGTAGAGGATGCTCAGGCCGGTCGCCTGTTTTTATACAAACACGTCAAATTCATCAGTTGGTATGGCGGTAGCAAACCATGCAAGCTGAGATACCCAAAGGAATCGGTCGAGATGTCATGCGTTCGCGCAGGAAGCCTTATCGGAGCTCATCCGCCCCGACGTGCACCGAGCCCAGCCGACAGCTGCCCTTGCCGATCGGCCCGCCGCCGCCGCTGCGCATAACGGCATCACCGATAACACCGCCAAGTCCACGGGCGCTGGATGTGACCTTGGCATCGGACCAAGTACTGAAGACGCGGCAGGTCCTGCAGATCACAGGATGCCATCGCTCCACGATTTATCGGCGAATGAGGGCCGGGACGTTCCCGCGGCAACATTCATCCAAGGGCTGGCGGCGATCGGACATCGAGCGTTGGCTCGCGGACGAGCCTAAGGATTCGGGATAGTCCCTCGGATAGCAACGCCATGCGCATTATCGACGATCGTTATATGCAGCACCGCCGGCGCCTCGATTTAGCCTGGCGCCTGATCCAGTACGAAGTTCGGACACGAACGATCTCGGCATGGACGCAGCTAGCCGCATTCCGGATTCGCAACCTATACAAGAGCTACGCCACGCAGGACCATGCAGCCGTAAGGCGCCGACGCGGCTTATCACCTTACCGCCTGGAGATAATCCTGGACTCTGTTCGGCTGCGACTTGAAGCCGCGATATTCGCCGCGCTATGCAGGTCTTTGGAGGTACTGCCCGAAGAAAGATTGAGCGAGCCCGAGCGTAGCTTGCCCAATCTGGAGCGCGGAGAACTACTCTGCGACGCCTACGCATGGTTTCGTCTGGAAATTCCTACCGCCAAGCTGACGCTAGAACAGGGTCTGCTGGTTTTGAATGAACTAGCACGCGGTGAGCAGATCGAACTCGCGAGCTGCCGCTCGTGCGGCGGCGTGATCCTGTCAGATCGGCTGTCGCATGGACGATCGGAATGCGGGTTCTGTGCACGTACGGGTCGGGAGAAGTACGAAAGCACGATTGCGAAAGGAGACTCGAAGCAGAAAACGCGAGAGAGCGGACAAGCCGGAATCGGCTCGTTGTGAGAACTTCTGGACCACGGACGTCAAATTGAATCAGAGATACTCATAAGCCCTCAGGGATGTTCTTCCTCCCATGCTCGGCGCATCAAGGTGGATGGCCTCACCTTCAACCCTTCAGCAATCTTGACGAACAAAGCCGCATCCAGTTTGCGCTTTCCGGTCTCCAGCTTTGTGATTAGGTTTCGGTATCCGCCAATCGCCGCGGACAGCTCCGATCTGGTCATTCCCACCTTCTCACGTTCTGCAGCCAGGCGCTCCACGAGCTTCGTTTCGATCGCTGCCAATTCAGCATCAAAGGCCTCTGTCATGTGCCAACCCGTTTTTCTCCAAATTGAGTTCTATCGCAGCAACCCAGCGCAATCTACTTTTTCGGCGCGCTGGCGGCAGTCCGGGGCGCCTCGCAAATCATTCCTCACCGTCCTCCCATGCTCGGCGCATCAGAGTAGACGGCTTTAGCTTCAACCCCTCCGCAATTTTCACAAACAATGCGGCGTCCAGTTTGCGCGTCCCGGTCTCCACCTTGGTGATCAGATTCCGGTATCCGCCAATGGCCTCCGACAACTCGGACCTGGTCATTCCCACCTTCTCTCGCTCTTCTGCCAGGCGAGCCACGAGCTGGGCCTCGATCGCTTCCAATTCAGCCTCAAAGGACATAGTCATGCGTAGATTCGTGTCCCAGATTGGTACATTTTAGTTGCAACATCCTTGACGCTTCGGCATAGTGTGCTTGTCCCACTTTGGGACAGACATTGTCCGCCCAGGACGCCCAGAGACGGTGCCCGGCGGTGCTGGTAACACCGGCCGGACACCTAACCACAACACCCAACCGCTACGAGGTTGAGCGTATGGCTGTCCGTCAGTTTAACCGGAAGCGCCGCCCGCGTACCGCGCTTGTGCAACCCACCGCCGCAGCCTCAAAGACTGCAGCTCGCAAGGTCAGCGCCCGCCGATCCAGCCGGCCGAGGGATATGGGGAAGCGAGGACAGCTTCCTACCATTCCGAAGCTCGGCCGCCACAAATCCCTCGATGGCCGAGAGGCCGTGGGCATTGTACTGGAGGCGATGCAGAGTTTCGCCACAGCCCTCTTGGACGTGGAGAACCTGATGTGGACGGTTCACCGGGGGCACGCGAAAGCAATCGGGAATCTCAGCGCCGTCGCCCGCGCTGTGCTGGGCGCTGCTACAGAACTCAAGCGGATCGCGAAATGAGGACAGAAGCCATGCCCGCCCTACCTCAGACGCCGCCTGGCGACTTCGACCCGCTGAGAGCCTCTGAAGTCGTTGAGGCCTGCCGGGCGCACGTTGCATCGCTACAAGACATTGCCAGTACAACGTCCCAAGCACTGCATGAATTCTTCGAATACGACCATGACGAACCTAATCTTGGATCGTGCATCGGTGTGGTTCATCAATTACTTGAGCGAGTGCTCTCGGCACTGCCGCTGCTTGGCCTCGTGTTGCATGACCACGACCCGGTAATCCGTGCCCAAGAGATTGCCGCTGGCTGCGAAGTTCAGCGGCTGTCTCTCCTTGGCGCCCGCCACGTAACCCTCGCAGCAATTTACGTCCTGAAGAGCAGCTTTCAGGAACCATGTGATCATCAGGTCGATGAGACGCTCGAGTGCTTGCGCGACCTCGAAGAAGGGATACGACTTGTGCTCGATGGATTCAATCCCGTAACGCTTGGCTTGCCGATCCCAGCAACGAATTGAGGTGCAACTTTCGCGCACACGCATCGGTCCTGGCGAACCATGCTGAATTCTACCAGCAGCAAGCTCTGGATTCTTATCCAAGCACCCGAACATGGCAGGCGCCCTACCTGCATTGGCAACCACTTCCCGAGCCAACTCCACAGTTCGCGAGGTCTGCAAATGACACAAGCCTCCATAAAGAATGAAAGCCGCGCCTTCTTCAAAGAGCTCGGTGCGCATATCGCAGTGCTGCGTAAAGCCCAGGGAATGACTCAGGCGGAGCTGGCGCGGGCCATTGGCGTCTCTCAGCAAGCGGTCTTCGCCTACGAGCTCGGTGAGCGCCGCACCTCGGTGTTGATTCTGACAAAGATCGCGAAGGCGTTCGGCATCACGGTCGAGGATTTAATAGGCATGGGCAAGCCGGCGCGTATGCCCAAGGGACGCCTGTCACCACGGGCAGTCAGGCATGCGCAACGCTTGCAGGCACTTTCCAAGACGCAGCAGCGCTTCGTCATCAGAATCATTGATGTACTGGAGAAACCGGCGTGACCGTCGACTGGGCTTGGAGAATCAGCATGAACGTGGGGAGCCACGGATATCAGAAGGCTGCCTGGAAGCGCAATGCTCTGTTGCGTAGAGCACGCGCATTGCCTCAGGCAAGCTGGCGCCACAGCGGGACGGTGGACAGTGAGTGTCCTGGGTCGCATCGCTGAAGCCTATGTCAGCGCACGCTCGCTGCGCGCGTCCGCTCAGGCTTGTGGCCGGGATCATGGGCCGCTCAAGTTCAGGCTCATCCGCGCCGCCGAGGCTCTGGAAGGCATAGTCCAGCTCGCCGTCAACTTAGTCCTCCGTGCCGAAAAGCTGGAACACGAGGTGAGTCAGCTACGCCGCCAAGTTGCTGAGTCCAAGGCAGGGGACGCGCCGCCATGAGCGACCTCGATCAAGAGATTGCTACTTACAATCGACACTTGCCGGCGCTGCTCGGGCAGCAAGGAAAATTCGTGCTCATCAAGGGGGCCGAGGTAGCGGGAACTTTTGACTCATATCAGGACGCATTGACAGCCGGCTACCAGCGCTTTGAGCTGAGCTCATTTCTGGTCAAGCAGATCACCCCAATTGACTGCTGCGTGCCATTCACTCTCGACCTGAATATATCGCGCCGAGGATAAGTCCGCACGGACGCGGTGAGTGCCTCGTATGGAGAAATAACGCCCATCTCGCGAAGGCCACCTCAGGCCGCCTCGGCAATGCGATGCTCGTAGTACGGGCGCTGCCGTTGGCTCAGGATCTCCAACAGATCCGCCGAGCTACGTCCGCGCGGTGCTAGCCAGGCGGCCGCAGCCTCGCGCGTGAGATTGATTGGACACCTGTCGTGCCCTGCTTGCACGACCTCCGCTGGCGGCTCGTCGGTGATCAAGGCCATTGAGTAGAGCGATTCATCTCCTCGTTGCCAATGCGCCCATATGCACGGCACCAACATTGAGGTCGCGTCCGTTGGTCTGAATTGGAGTACGACATTCTCCGCACGCTCTCCCTCTTTCAGTTCTCGGCCTTGCATGTCGTGAAGCTTCACATTCTCGCGAAATCCATCCAGCACCAACAGACCGTGATTTTTTCCGAACACCGGCCGCCACCAATTCTTCAGTGAATCGATGCGCGCGTTGTAGTTGCCCATTAGGCGCTTATCCATATCAGGTGCGTGCCCGGGCAATCGACAGTGATAGCGCATGGGCGTGACCTTCCGTTCTCCGTCCGCCTCAATGATCAGAGGACCGTAGTGCATCGGATACATCACGGCATCTTCTTCGGTCGTCTCGGCATCTCGAAAGTCACTTAGCCATTTTAGGCGTTGCTCGACCTTGTCGGCTGAGACCTGCAAATCTTTTTGTGCCGCCTTGGTGACTTTCTGCGCCAACTTGCGCTGCGCGTGGGCGTGTCGTCGGCGTTGCTCGAAGATCTCCGCCTGCCATTCGCTGGTGCGCTGTTTGCGATATTCGGTAATGGCCGCAGCGATCGGCGCCGCCGCCGGATCGTTCATCCGCAGAAATTGACGATCGAGCGCAATCGGCATTTTGAACGCCTTTGGATCGCCAATGCGCGCCTCAAAGGCTCGTACAAACGCCGGAAAATCGATGCGGGCGCCCAGCTCGCGTTCCAATCGAGGCAAATCCGCAGAAACCAGCGCTGCGTAACACATGACCTAGTCAACCTGACCTAGTATTGAGGGTAATCATGCCACGAGACGGCCTCGATACAACCGTATGCGTGATAGCGCCCGCTCAGGCCCAACTGACGTGGCAGCGTTCCACCGGCAGCCGATGTCGAGCGCAGAACTGTAACCAGCGTCGCTGATTGTCCTGGACGCGCCCCCCACTGATGTTGTCGCTCAACTCTTCCAGCATTCGGGCGAAGTAAAGCCTCAGATGCTCGACAGGAATACATTGCAAGGCCAGTTCCAGCATCGGTTCATTCAGCGCAAGCACGCACAAACAGCGCCCTGACACCCTACTTTTTCGGCAAACGTGCGCAATATGATGCCGGAGTGCTCGCCTGTGTCGAGTCGTCGCAGACACGCATCGAATGAGGAACGGCGACGGGCCACGAGATCGGGGCAGCCAGGTTCCGCCGGTCCAGACTGAAAAGGATGAAAGAAAGCGCCGCGCACCGGTAGAACGCTGGCGTCCCAGCACAGCAGCCCGAACAAGGAAAACGAGGTCTCGACGTAGTAGACCGGAGCATCGGCGCTGGACAAGTGCTCCTGAACAACGCGCCGCTCGGGATCGTCACTCAACTGCAAGTGGATCGATGCCCAGCGAACCTTGCGAGTGCGATTTCCTGATTCACCCCCCAGCGTCGCTTGCGCTCGTGAAGAATGCGACTCACCCGCTGCGCAATCAGCTCACTGGCACTTTCCTGAAGCAAGACGCGCGCAATCTCTAGGCGTCATCATCCCGCTCCAGACGCTCAAGCTATCCAACGCTCACTCGTGGGAATCCCCTTAACAGCGATGTAATACGATAGCCATCTACACTTCTCCTTACTCGAACGCAGACGCGTCCACTCGGAATCGCTGAAAGCTCTTTCACCTGCCGGAATGTGCCTCGCTTACCAATCCTACTCGCCATCTCTGCCCAGAAAGCCCCTGGAGTACTCCTCCAGCTCGAAGTGACACCTAGCTGCCGAGTCCAGCGAGCCATCGAATGTTCTCAGCAACTATCTCAGTTCCGTAGGCACTCGCTGCAAAGTCGCTGTCCGCAAGAATCTCGCTTCGATGCCTTATAGAATCTCTTATACTCCTGACCACTGGCGACAACTGGTACTCCGCGGTTCGACGCCGCCCTGCCTTCACTTCGCGTTCACCGCCAATCGCAAGCCGAGCCCCTTCCGCAGTTCGATCGGGCCTAGTGGCTGGCAAATCCTCTGGCGGCATTCATCGCGCTTTCGCCAGCAGCTCCATCACCTCACGATGCCGCCCCTCGTCCGCCAGCTCACGGCCGGGACGCGGAGGCGCTTCGGCGGCACGCTGCAAGTAGCGCAAGGCATCGCGACATTCATTGCGGTCACAAAGATACTGCGCATAGAAGTAATTCGGATCGATGCCATCGGGATTGAGCTGCAGCGCCCTGGCAAACAGTTCCTCAGCCTTATCGTCACTGCCAAAGCCCAACGGGAATCCGGGCACTTTCGAGTAGAGCGCCCCGAGACTCGTGTATGCCGAACCGTCCAGCGCCTTGTCATCGATCTTCAGCGCCGCTTCGAGCACTGCACGGGACTTCTTGGCCAGGCCGAGCGCGCCCAATCCGCCCTTCGCGCCAGCGTAAGTGCTCAGCACGATCCCTTCCCAGATCAGCGGTTCGGCACGTTGCGGGTTGGCGATCGAGAATTGATGTGCTTCCGTGGCCAGGGCTTCGAATGCTTTGACTTTGTCGTCCTTCGACGTGATCTGGTAGTTCGCGACGGCCCACTGCTGCTGAATACGGGCAAGCTCGGTGTCGAAGGACGTCTGAGCGTGAGCGACACTCACCAGTAAAACAACGAGTGGCAGGATGGCTCGAAGTACGCGGATGCTCATGATGCTTTCCTCGGCTGGATGACCACGGCGGGTTTCGATCCCGCTGCAGATTGAGATGGAGACCGGCTGGCGAAGTCCCGGATGGTGGCCAGCTTCTGTCGCAGCGCCCTGTCGACCAGACGCGGCAGCAATGCGTTCAGACGTGCAAAGAGCTTCTCGGGCCAGCCGAATACGAGCTCGGGCTTGCCCTCCAGCAAAGCCGCCACGATACGCCGCGCGACCTCGGCCGGTTCGTCCGACGCATTCCCGAGCGCCTCGTTCAGATCATTGACCTGATCGCTGTTGAACGCAGTTCGGGTGGCGCGCGGCGCGAAGTAATGAACTCGAATGCTCGTATCCGCCAGCTCGCGACGGAGCGCTTCGGAGAAGCCTCGCAGCCCGAACTTCGTGGCAGAGTAAACGCTGTTGCCGGCAAAGCCGATGCTACCGAACACCGATCCGATATTGACGATGCGCGCCGCCTCGCTGATCTCCAGGCGCGGGATCAGACGACGGCACAAGTCGATCGGGGCGATCAAATTGGTTGCGATCGCGGTCTCGATCGGCTCGGCGGCTTGCGTCGCCAGAAAACCAAAATCGTTGCATGCCGCGTTATTGATGAGGACGTCGATGCCGCCACGCCAACGCGACGCAAAATCACAAAGCCTGGCTCGCTCCGAGGCGCGGGTGATATCGGCGGCGAAGACAGCGGATCGATCGCGTTCGGCGTGCAGCGCCACCACGCTTGTAAGGGCTGCATGATCCCGAGCGCTCAGCAACACATACGCACCTTCATTCAGCAGCGCGAGCACCAGCTCCCGGCCGATCCCTCCGCTCGCGCCGGTGATCAGGATTCGCTTGTCTGTGAGATTCATGCTGCTCTCCCGACGCCGGCTGCGGGCCGCTCATCCAGTTCGCGAAAAACGTTCCCGTACAGGCGGAACATCACCTGCGCGCATTGCTCCACCGCTGCCCGGTCCTGATCCTCATCGAAGCGGTTCAGAATCGCGTAAAGATCGTGCACATGTTCCTGATCGAGCTGACCATGGCTGCGCAGATAGGTCATTGCCGTGTTTGGCAGCTCCAGTGTCGCCTGAATTCGCTCCGCCGCGTTCGATGCGAGAGCGACACTGGTGCCCTCGAGCACGAACACCATGCCGAAGAAGCCGACGGGATTTCGGCGCGTGGCGGTGTCGTAGGCGTACGCAACCATCGCATCGGTGGCCGTCGATGGCAGACTGCTCGCTGCCGCCGTTGCGTCTCCGCCCGCGGCCTCGATGTCATTCAGTATCCACTGCTCGTGGCCCTCCTCCTCGTCGGTGTAATGGATGATCTCCTTGCGCAGCCAACCGAGGCGAGCCGGCAGGCGCGAGCCCACCGCCATCAGCAGCGGCACGGTGTGCCGTACGTGATGAAACGCTTGCGTCAGAAAGGCGATGTATTCGTCTCGCTGGATCTGCCCGCTCAGCGCACGGCGAATGATGGGCGAGTTGGTCAGGTAATCGCGGCCGGCCGTGGTCCGGGACGCAAGCTGTTCATGGAACTTCATGGAGGTTGTCGGCTGCATGGTCGTAGAGGGAATCGAGGAGCTGGTGGTACTTCGCCGCGATCGCCGCGCGTCGCAGCCGTCCATTGGCGGTCAACATACCGTTCGCTAACGAAGGAACGTCAGGAAACAATGCCCAGCGCCGCACGTGCGCGTAGTCTGGCAAGCGCGAGTTAGCGCGAGCGATGGCTGCGTCAATCGCGCCTGCACCTACATCGGAGCGGGCGAGAACCAGCCCTACCGGGTAAGGCTTCGCCTCGCCGCTGACCATGACCTGCAGGATTTCAGGCTCGGCCGTGAGCTCGCGTTCGACCCATTCCGGCGTGATGTTTCGCCCCATGCTGGTGATGAACATGTTCTTGATGCGACCACGCACGTAAACAAAACCGTCGGCATCGATCTCACCCAGATCGCCGGTGCGGACTTCAGGACTGTGCTGCAGGGGGCCGCCCAGATACCCAGCCATCGTCGCACCGCTGACACAGATCTCCCCATTCGCATCGATGCGAAGCTTTGCGTGCGGCAACGGACGCCCGACACTGTCAGGCTTGTGGCACCCGGGCGTGTTCAGACACACGACCGAAGCGCACTCGCTCAATCCGTAACCCTGAAATACCGGCAAGCCGGCGCACCGCGCCTGTTGCAGTAATTCCGTGGACACTGCCCCACCTCCGACTGCGATGAACTTCAAAGACGGCGGCGCGCGCCATCCGCTGCGAACGGCGTAAAGCAGAGCACGAAGCAGCTCCGGCACCAGAATCGTGCTGTCGGGCTGCGTTGAGTCGAGGGTACGCAGCAGCAACGGCACCTTCAGTCCGGCATAGCTGACACCCGTCGCGTGGCAGGGAGGGACAACGATCTTGGCCCCCATGGTCAGGGGCACATACACACCGGCGATGTTTTCGAGCAAGGTCGCCAGTGGCAGCAAACATAGATGTGTTCGAATACCCAGCCCGGCAGTCGCCGCGACCAGCGAATCGCTCACGAGCTGGATAGCAGCCGCTCCCAAGCACACGCCTTTGGGTGCACCGGTGCTGCCGGACGTGTACGTCACCTTACTGAGATCTGTGAACGATGCTCCTTTCTGCACTGTGTTCCCCGCACGATGCAGCAAGGCCAATCCGGTTCGATGCGATGTGCCTACTAAGGTGAACGCCGGGTGGTCTTCTGTGAATCGCCCGGCCGCATCCGTAAGCACCCACTCGATGCCGGCTTCTTCGAGCACGTGCGCCGTTTGCTCGCAAGTGAAGGATTGAGGCAACGGGACGTTGACGGCTTCGCATGCCAGCAAGGCCAGATCGCTTAGAATCCAACGCGTGCTGTTCTCGGCGAGCAAAGCGCAACGACGCACGTTCATTGCTTGCAACCAATGCGCCTCCGCTGCGACTGAGCGCAGAACATCCGCGTACCTGAGACGAAGTACGCCGTCGTCGATGGCCGACAACGTTCCCTCGATCACGCTCAACATGTCGAGCACCGTACCCGGCATGCTCATTTACCGCCGCGGCGGCGCAAGCGCAGCCCATCGGCGAGATAACCCGCCATCACTCTGGGATTGCTGTCGTAATACCGCCCCCATTCATCGCCGGTGCTCTGCGCGCGGGATGCACTGGCCGACGCCAGGTCCAGCAACGGAGCGCGGTAGCTCGCAAGGATCTCACGCAGCGTATCCGTCGCGGTGAACACGATCCACCGATGGCCTCGTTCCAACAGAATGCGCGGAAGATCGAGCACCAAGCGCATCGCCGAGCGGCAATTTCGACCAGCAAGATTGCCTACTTCGACGATCTGCGCCCGAGTGACTTGCTGCCCGCAGGCGACGGCAATAACGCGCTCTATGGGCTCGTCCAGATAGCGCTCGAGGAACAATGTCTGCTCGGCGGCACAGCGGAAGCCAGCCACACTGCAGATCGCGCCGTTGTCGTTTCGCACCGCCAGCAGGTTGGGCATGAACGAACAGACGCGTGCGCCGTGCCTCGATGCAAACACATCGCGAACGAATCGCTCGAGATCCTGGCGGTGTGGGTCACTCGCCTGATGAAGCGAGAGCGCATGGAGCTGGCAACTGCGCCGAGCCTTGGCGTCCGCCAGTTCCGGCGCCGCCGAGAGACACCGTTCGGACATCTTTCCGCCCACCCTAGTGCTTGGTTGCCTGGTAAGACGCCAGGTTCGGGCGCGATCAATCGGAGTCGGCGCACGATCAACGCTGAGCGTTGCCTGCGGCAGACACTCAGCGATCCGTGGTCGATGAGCGGATCTGGTATCGTCGAAACGGCTGCAGCTCGATCAAGTCGTGAACTTACGCGAACCACCCTCGGCCGAGATGCGATGAGTACCCGTCAGCGCAGTGCTATGTTTCTGTATGGTTTTCATGAACAACCACTCGCCGGTGACGCGCTGTGGCGTGATGTTGAGCATCGTGTAGCCGCGTTGACTGGTATCGGCCCACACCAACTCCGGATTGCTCGTCACGAAGGCGCGGGCCACATCGTTGGGATGCGCAGCAAGCTCCCTTTCGATGCCAGGAGACGTCACGCTATGAGTGGCAAACTCGATCCCCGCGGGCTGTCCGTTCTCAACCAGTGAATACGCCCAGGCGTTGTGACTATCGCCAGACAGTATCACCAGATCCGCGCCCGCCCGCTGCGCGGAGGTCAGCAGGCGTGCACGAGCTGCTGGGTAGCCGTCCCACCGATCCATCCACATCGGCACGCCGAGTTTGGAACCCCGCGCATCCCTCTTGAAGCCTGCCAGCACCCGCTCGCCGGCTTCAGGACGTACCCAGCTCGGCGCGGAGTCCGGCATCAAGGTTCGTCCCATGATTGCCGCCATGCCGACGATCTGCCACCTTGATACAGCTGCGTTACGCTCGAATTCGCTCGCCAGCCAACACTCCTGTGCCGAGCCAAGCAGGGTTGCGGCTGGATCGCGCCAGATGCGATCACGAAACATCCGAAGCGCTGCCTCCGGATTGCTGGCTTTGTGTGCCTTCGAGAGCTCCGAGTATGCCGGCCGTGTGCGCGCGAGGAGGCGCGACTCGGTTCGATACAGCGTAGCGAGCGTACCGATGTGATACGCCTTCCAGGGCTCTTCGGAAATGGGCAACCACTCCCGGTGGGCCTGTATCGACGCCGCTCGGCGGATACTCCAATCGCCTTCGGACTTGGGCTGATGGTTCTGCGCACCGCCTTCCCAACTGTCATTGGCGCTGTCATGGTCATCCCATAACGCGATCATCGGCGCCCGTTGATGCAACTTCTGCAGATCCGGATCGGCCCGATAGCAAGCAAGCCGCAGACGATAGTCGGCCAGCTCGATGGCCTCGTGACCGTGCGCGGGCGTCACGTTCCGGCCAGCGATCAGATCGTTTTTTCCATACACGGCAAGGGGGTACTCGTAGATGTAATCGCCGACGTGCAGCCACAAGTCGAGATCGTCGCGCGCGGCCGCGTGCGCGTAGGCATTGAACCAGCCCACCGGCAGATTCGCACAAGAAAACACGCCCAATCCGAAGCTATCGGTGTCGCCGACGGGCAAAGTCCTGGTGCGGCCCACGGGCGACTTGCCGCCATCGCTGGCGATGAATCGATACCAATAATTCGTGCGAGGTTGCAGACCGTCGACGGTCAGTTTCGCCGTCCAATCGCGATACGCGCCCGTGCGCACGCTACCGCCCGATACGACGCGCGTGAAATCTGGACCCAGTGCAACTTCGGCATCGAGGCGAGCTTCATCGAGCTGCGGCGATGGCACATAGCGGGTCCACAGCAGCATGGAATCAGCACCGGGCTCGCCGCTGGCGACGTTGTGCGTGAAGCCCGCTAGTCGTTGATGAGTACGACGGCTGCAACCGAAGGGCAGCAACATCGCTCCCACACCCAGCGCGCCGCCAACGATGAGGCGCCGGCGTTCGAGATTGACAGTCATCGCGTTACTTCCGAGGTCACGAGAACGAATGAGCTGGTCTGCACCTTCCGTTCTCTCGCGTCGACGTGAGATCCGCACTCGAGGCGCGCTCGTCGCCGGCTCATCGAGAGGCAGCACAGCTGCAATTCCAGAGCGGGCTCAGGGTTCCAACGATGCGCCGTTAGCAACATCCTGCAAGCCAGCATCTCCTGCAAGCCAGCATCGTTCTATGTGAGCAATATCCTCGTTCCCGGATCTCCTACGCGCTGATCACATCCTCTGCGCTGGCCGAGGCGGCTGCGCAGGCTCGCGACTTTCCTTTAGGCGCTCAGGACGACCCCGCATTGAGCACACGCCGCCAATGGTGATGATTGTCAGCAGTCCCACGGCTGAGCCCTCCAATTCGTGGCGTCGGCGCGGCATCCGAGCGTGAGGAGCGACGCCACTCAGCCACTTCGAGCGAGAAGCGCCATGCCCACATCAAGCTACCTGCGCTGGTTCGGCGAGCTGCGCAGTACGGATACGCCGTTGGTTGGAGGCAAGAACGCATCACTGGGTGAGCTGTATTCAGCGTTGTCCAATGCCGGAGTTCGAGTGCCAAACGGCTTCGCTGTTGTCGCACAAGCGTACCGGGATGCGTTGAACGAAGCGCACGTGTGGGAGCAACTGCATTCGCTGCTCGATGGGTTGAACAAAGGCGATATCGCCGATCTGGCGAAGCGCGCAGCTCGCGCACGAGCAATTGTTTATACCGCCACCGCAACGGCGCGCTTGCGAAGCGAGATCGCTGCGGGCTATCACGAGCTCGAAAAGCAGTGCGGAGCCAATGTAGCCGTGGCGGTCCGCAGCTCGGCCACCGCCGAGGATCTCCCGAGCGCAAGCTTCGCCGGCCAACACGAGAGCTTTCTGCACGTGTGCGGCGAAGACAATCTGTTCGAGGCCTGCCGCCGCTGCTTCGCCTCCATATTCACCGATCGCGCCATCGTCTACCGGCTCGATAACGGCTTTGATCATTTCAAAGTCGCGTTGTCCGTGGGCGTGATGAAGATGGTGCGCTCGGATCTCGCCTCGAGTGGCGTGATCTTCACGCTCGACACCGAATCCGGCTTTCGAGATGTCGTTTTCATTACCGCCTCGTACGGCCTAGGCGAGAACGTCGTGCAAGGCACGGTCGATCCGGACGAGTTCTATGTTCACAAAGCCACTTTCCGCCAAGGCTTCCGGGCGATTCTGCGCCGCTCGCTCGGGGCGAAACAGATGCGCATGCTGTATGCACAACGGCACGGCCTGCAGGGCACTCGCAACGTTGCCACCCGGGCCAGCGATCGTGATCGGTTTTGCATCAGCGATCAGGACGCGCTCACGCTTGCCGACTATGCCATCCGCATCGAGGACCATTATTCGGCCAAAGCGGGGCATCCCATGCCGATGGATATCGAATGGGCAAAAGATGGTGAGGATGGCGCCCTGTACGTCGTTCAAGCGCGCCCCGAAACCGTCGCTTCACGCCGTTCCGCGCAAACCTTCGAAACGTGCACCCTGAAGGGCTCCGGGGCCGTGCTGGTCAGCGGCCGCGCTGTAGGCGAGAAGATCGCCGCCGGTACTGTGCGCGTCATCCGGGACAAGCACGAGTTGCAATCCTTCGAGCCCGGAGCCGTGCTCGTAGCGGACACGACCACGCCGGACTGGGAGCCAGTGATGAAGACCGCCGCGGCGATCGTGACGAACCGCGGCGGGCGAACGTGCCACGCTGCCATCGTCGCTCGAGAGTTGGGCGTGCCCGCGGTGGTCGGCGCATCCGAGGCGACAGACAAGCTCATCCCTGGATCTTCCGTCACAGTCTCCTGCGCCGAAGGCGATGTGGGCCGTGTCTACGATGGCAGCGTGCCGTTTGAAATCACGCGTATCGAGCTCGATGAGCTGACGCGACCGCACACCGCGGTCATGGTCAATCTCGGCAATCCGGACCTCGCCTTCAAAACGGGCATGCTCCCCAATGATGGCGTGGGCCTGGCTCGCATGGAGTTCATCATCAGCGAGCAGATCGGCATCCATCCCATGGCGTTGGCAGCCCCCGAGACAATCACCGAGAGCAAGACTCGCGCGACCATCGCGCGCCTGACCCGCCACCACGCGCGCCCCGCGGACTTCTTCATCGAAAAGCTTGCGGAGGGCGTGGGCACGATTGCCGCGGCCTTCTACCCCAAGCCTGTCATCGTCCGGCTCTCTGATTTCAAGACCAACGAATATGCACGGCTGATCGGCGGTGCCGGTTTCGAGCCGAAGGAAGCCAATCCGATGTTGGGCTTCCGCGGGGCGGCGCGCTATGCACATCCAGCCTACTCGGCCGGTTTCGCGCTCGAATGCGCCGCGCTCAAGCGTGTGCGAGATACGATGGGGCTCACCAACCTGCGCATCATGGTGCCCTTCTGTCGCCGCGTGGATGAAGCGCGGCAGGTCATCGCGGCTCTGGCCGCAAACGATCTGAAGCGGGGCGAAAATGGGCTCGAGATCTATGTCATGTGCGAGATTCCGAACAACGTCATTCAGATCGACGCCTTTGCCGAGTTGTTCGATGGCTTCTCGATCGGTTCCAACGATCTGACCCAGCTCACGCTGGGAGTCGATCGGGACTCGGAGATCGTGGCCTTCGATTTCGATGAGCGCGACCCTGGCATGCTGGAGATGCTCCGCCTGGCCGTTGCCGGAGCGAAACGCAATGCGCGGCACGTCGGAATTTGCGGCGAGGCCCCGGCGAACTATCCGGAGATTGCTCGTTTTCTGGTTCGGCAGGGTATCGACTCGATCAGTGTGAACCCCGCCAGCATCATGCGTACCATGACGGTCGTGTACGCAGCGGAACAGGAGAACGAGCCGGCCTTGGCAAAAGTGTCGGCCATGGCGAGCTGACAGGTACGCGAAGCCTGTGACACTGACGATGGCTGTCCTGCCCGAGGGCATAGCAATGGATGTCCTGGATGCGCGTGACTCGCATGCTCCACTCGCACAGGCGTCTGGTAGCTTGCCCCTGAGTACGAGTGCGCCCGCCCCTGACGCGAGCGAGCGCCTAATCGAGATCGCACGCGCAACGATGAGGGATCTGCGCCAGTCGGACGCCGATTCGCCGCCCGTCACGCTGGACAGCAGGCTCGATCACGACCTCGGCCTGGATAGTCTCGCTCGCGTCGAGTTGTTTGCGCGCATCGAACAGGAATTGCATGTTCGATTGCCCGAAACACTGTTTGAAACGGCCGCGACACTTGCAGATATCGGCGCGGCCTTGAACAGCGCGCCGGCATCGCCGATGACCCGCACCGCCTTGAGCGCAAGGCGCGCTATTGAAACGACGCTTGCAGCTGCGCCGCCCCGAAGCATCACGACACTGCCGCACGTGCTTGCCTGGCATGTGGAGCATCATCCGGACTTTCCTCAGATCACGATCTGCACCGACGCTCGAGAAGAAGTGATCACGTACGATGCTTTGTGGCGCGACGCTCGGGCGATCGCCGGTGCCCTGCAGAAGCGGGTTCAGCCTGGTGAGCCGGTTGCCATGATGCTGCCCACCAGCCGGGATTACTTCACCACGTTCTTCGGCGTACTCCTGGCCGGAGCCGTGCCCGTGCCGCTGTATCCTCCAAGCCGACTCGGTCAGATCGAGGAGCACGTGCGACGACACGCGGGCATTCTGGCCAACGCCACTGCGCGCACGCTCATCACTACGCCCGAAATGCGCCGCCTGGCGACTCTCTTGAGAATGCACTCGCCGTGTCTGCGCAGGATCGCCACGGCCGAAGAGCTCAGAGCAGACCCTCACGAGGCCACACGCGCCGATGGTCTGCAGGAAAGCTCCACTGCCCTGCTCCAATACACCTCCGGCAGCACTGGACAGCCCAAGGGAGTCACGTTGACCCATGCCAACCTGCTTTCAAACATCACCGCGCTGGGCCAGGCGCTCGAGGTTCGTCGAGGCGACATATTCGTGAGCTGGCTTCCGCTCTATCATGACATGGGCCTCATAGGTGCCTGGCTCGGTACGCTCTATTTCGGTCTGCGGCTGATCGTCACGTCGCCGCTGAGCTTTCTCGGTCGGCCCGCACGCTGGCTCGAGGCGATCGATCGATATCGGGGCACGCTCTCGGCCGCGCCCAACTTCGCGTACGAGCTGTGCTTGAAGCACGTGCGCGATGACGAAATCGCCGCCCTGGACCTCAGCTCCTGGCGTATCGCGATGAATGGCGCTGAAGCCGTCATGCCGCAGACCCTGGTCCGATTCCAGGAAAGATTTGGCCAAAGCGGCTTGCGCCGGAGCGCATTGACACCGGTGTACGGTATGGCGGAATGTTCCGTCGGCCTCACGATTCCACCGCTCGGGCGCGGCCCGCTCATCGATGCGATCGAACGCGATTGCTTCGTGCAGGAAGGCATCGCACGTCCAGTGAGCTCGGCGGGCACCAACACGATCGAGTTCGTCTCTTGCGGACGACCGCTCGCGGGACATGAGGTGCGCATCTTGGATGACGCTGGCCGACAGCTCGATGAGCGCCACGAAGGGCGACTCGTCTTTCGCGGGCCCTCCGCGACGCACGGCTACTATCGTAACCCGGAGGCCACCAGCAGGCTGATGCGCGATGGCTGGCTCGACAGCGGCGATCGCGCTTACCGAGCCAACGGCGAGATCTTCGTCACGGGCCGGATCAAGGACATCATCATCCGTGCCGGGCGACATATCTATCCAGACGAGCTGGAGGCCGCGATCGGGGCGATACCCGGCGTTCGCAAGGGCTGCGTGGCCGTTTTCGGCAGCTCGGATCGGGAGTCTGGTACCGAGCGTGTCATCGTGCTTGCAGAGACGCGAGAAGAAAGGTCCACGCAGCGTGAGAATCTGCGAGAGGCGATCAACGCCAAAGTGGTCGAGACGGTCGGCGAGCCCCCGGATGATGTCGTATTGGCACCGCCGCATACGGTGCTCAAGACCTCGAGCGGAAAGATCCGCAGGGCCGCCAGCCGCGATCTCTACGAATCCGGAAACTACCAAGCCACGCAGCGGCATTCGACTTGGATGCAGCTGCTGCGCGTGATAGCGAGCGCAGCGCGCGCCAAGTTGCAATTGACCCTTCGCCAGCTGCTCCGGCTGCTGTATGGAACCTATTTCTGGACCGTATTCGCCTTGCTTGGCGTCCTCATGTTCCCACTCATCCTGCTGCCTCTGTCCGAAACGACCCTCTGGTCGATCGGACATCGCATGACTCGCCTGCTGCTGCTGTGTACGGGAGTCAATTTGAAGGTCGAACGCGATCCAGCCACCCTGTCCACCGCGGGCGAAGTCGTCGTCGCCAACCACTCCAGCTATCTCGACGGCGTGCTGCTGATGGCCGCCATTGCGCAGCCCTGCCACTTCGTCACCAAGCGAGAGCTCGCACGCATCCCGATCCTTGGCACATTCCTGCGGCGCCTCGGCGTCGTCTTCGTCGAACGCTTCGAGGTGCGCGCCGGGGTCGAAGATGCGCACCGGCTCGCGCGACTCGCCGTTGCAGGAGAATCGAGCATCTTCTTTGCCGAAGGAACCTTCGTCCGTGCCCCCGGACTGCTGCCGTTCCACCTGGGCGCTTTTGCGGCTGCAGTCGAGGCGGATCGCCCCCTCGTCCCAGTGGCGTTGCAGGGGGCTCGCGATCTGCTTGCCGATGGCCAGTGGCTACCGCAAAGATCAGACATAGCGGTGCACATCGGTCCGGCGCTGAAAGCGGACCATCCAAGCAACGCATTCGTAGCAACGATTCAACTGCGCGATGCCGCTCGTCGCTACATTCTCGATCATTGCGGCGAACCTGATACGGCCGGAGCTGCGCGATAGAACCAGTACTTCGTCAGTTCCGCGGCGGCGACATAAGCGGCCGTGATCGCGATCAACGTCGCCAGCACGGTGAGCGGGATGGGTACGAAGCCCAGGGGGCCGACGAAGGGAAGATACGGAATGGTCGGCACCAACGCCGCAAGCAAGATCGTGGCAGTCAGCAGGAGCGTTCCGGGCCTGCTTTTGAAGAATGGCCGCCGCGTCCGCACCACGAGCACGATCATCAACTGTGTCAGCAGCGACTCCACGAACCAGCCGGTGCGGAACACTTCCGGGGAGGCGTGGAAGATCCCGAGCAGCGCGCCGAAACACAGCAAATCGAACAACGAGCTGAGCAACCCGAACTCGATCATGAAGCGTGCGATGAAGCGCATGTCCCAGCGCCGCGGGCGCTCGATGAGCTCGCGATCCACATTGTCGTCAGCCACGCCCACGGCCGGGATGTCCGAGATGAAGTTGTTGAGCAGAATCTGGCCCGCAGTGAGCGGCAGGAACGGTAGAAACAGGGATGCAAGCGCCATGCTGATCATGTTGCCGAGATTGGCGCTCGTCGTATTGGAGACGTACTTCAACGTGTTCGCAAAAGTCCTGCGTCCCTCCTCGACGCCGCGTCGAATCACATCCAGGTCACGCTCGAGCAAGACGAAATCGGCGGCTTCACGCGCCACGTCAACGGCCTGCTCGACTGAAATGCTGGTATCCGCCGCGTGCATCGCAGGGGCATCATTGATACCGTCGCCCAGAAATCCCACCACATGGCCGGCCTGCCTGAGCGCCCGAATGATGCGCTCTTTCTGGTTCGGATCCAGCTCGACGAACAAGTCGGTGCGTGGCGCCTCGCGCCATAACGCCGCGTCGTCCAACTGATCGATCTGCCCTCCCGTCAGCGCATGTTCCTTACCCAATCCGACCAATTCAGCCACATGCTCCGCGATCAGCCTGACATCACCTGTAATCAACTTCACGGAAATGCCAAGCCGCCGCAGGCTCTGGATGGCCTGGGCCGCGCCTTCCTTGGGCCGGTCACGGAATGTGAGGAAGCCGGCGAAGTGCAGCTCATGCTCGCATTCGCGGCCGTATCTTTCGCGCTTTGGCAACCGGGCAGTCGCAACGGCGAGCACTCTGATGCCGTTACGGCCCCAGGCGCTGTCGAGTGCTTGCAATCGCGATCGCGCCGTCTCGTCCACGGATGAGCCGTCTGCGAGCCAGGCACACGCATCCAGCACTTCATGAAAAGCCCCCTTCGTGACGAGTAGAACGTCGGCACCGCGCTCGACGATGACACTGACCCGCCTGCGCACGAAATCGAACGGGATCTCGCCAAGCTTGCGCACCTTGCTCAGATCGACGCGACAGGCATTCAGAATCGCATCGTCCAATGGGCTGGCCAATCCCGTTTCCAGCGCCGCGTTGATCGCCCCGAGCTCAATCACACTCTGAGAATTTGCACCGAGCGCATCGTAGCCGCCCTCCAGGCTGATCACGCCTTCGGTCAACGTGCCCGTCTTGTCGGTACAGAGCACGTCCATGCCACCGAGGTTCTCGATCGCGTTGAGGTGTCGAACCAGTACCCCGCGGCTAGCAAGCATCTGCGCGCCACGGGCCAGGTTGACGCTCAGAATTGCTGGCAGCAGCTCGGGGCTCAGGCCAACGGCCAAAGCGACGGCAAACAGCAGCGTCTCCACGACCGGACGTCCAGCCAACATGTGAGCTGCAAACACCACGAGCACCATCACCAGCATGGCACTGGTGAGCAGATACCCGAACCGCATCACGCCACGATCGAATTCCGTTTGTGGCGATCGCAGCTGTAGTCGCTGGGCGATCGCCCCGAACTGAGTATCCGCACCCGTGGCCACGACAACGCCACGCAAAGTGCCGCTGCGGACGTTGGTACCCAGGTAAACGCAGTTCGAGCGTTTGCTCAACGGAGTGTCGGACGGCAGCACTCCCGCGGTTTTCTCCACCGGAAAGCTTTCGCCTGTTAGCGCTGATTCGGTAACGAAGCAGTCGTCGGCCTCGATCACCGCCGCGTCCGCCGGCACCAAGCTGCCTGCCGACAACAGCACCACATCGCCAGGAACCACGGCATCCACGGGCACCAACGATTCGCGGCCGTCCCGGATCGCTTTCGTCTGGGTCTTGATGCGCGCGTTGAGAGCCGCCGCAGCGGTGTGGGCGGTATACTCACGCCGATAGCCAATGTACGCGCTGGCTCCAAGAATGACTCCCACGATCAACGCGTCCGTCACCTGACCGGTGAACGCCGAGACCAGCGCCGCAAACACCAGAAGCCAAAGTAGTGGATTCGCGAACTGCCGCAGCAAGATGTCCAGATGCGACATGGTTCGAGCGGCGCGCAACTGATTCGGGCCGAATTCGTCCAGACGTCGCTGTGCCTCTTCGGACGTGAGACCAGATGTTCCCGTGTGCAGCTGCTTGCATATCTGATCGGTCGATTGATTCCAGTAGTCGCGGACCGCGGCACGGACCTGTTTTTGTCCTCGAGCGAACATCCGGCGCGCCAGGTAGATTCCAGGAATCATCGGCAGCCAGAAACTCAAGCCCCGAAACAACAGCGTGGCAGATAGCGCCACCGGCAACGGCACGCCGGTCAGTTGCAACGTGAGTACCGAGCTCGTCTCGAAAGTTCCCAGACCGCCGGGCAAGACGCCGAGCGTGCGAAACAGATTCGAGATCATGAAACTCGCGAAGACCGGCAGGACCGAAGACGAATGGCCGAGCGCATGGATCAATGCCCACACCGTCACGGCATCCAGCAGCACGATCGCACCCTGATTGGCGCAGGCGGCCAGCATCACGGGGCGATTGCGCACCAGCGTTGGATCGGATTCCGCGAACGACCGGGCCAGCGGCCGCAACGGACGCAGCCGTGACACCACTCTGGTCAAGCGTCCGCCGGAATCAGCGGACTTGAGCAGCACCCATACGACCCCCGCGCAGCCAGCGAGGAACGCGCCGGTTGCGAACATCACGAGGCTCCGGCCCGCGGCGGGTAACGGCAAAAGCAATAGCGCCGCGATCAACAGCACGGCATACATCGCGAAGTAGGACGCGAGGCTGATGACTACGGACGCCATGACCGCGGGCTTGGCCATGCCTTGTTGCCCGAAGTACTTCGATACGGCCGCAGTGCCGCTCAGACCCGCCGACGGCAGCGCCTGATCGATGAACAGCTTCGCCAGGCTCAACCGGAACACGGTCCCGAACGACAGAGGGAAGCGAGCCGCCCTGGCAATGACTCTCCAGATCTCGCCTTGCGCGACATAGGTAGCCAACTGCAACAGGATCGCCACCAGCAACCAGGACGGTCGAGCGCCCTCCGCGATCGCCGCGATCTGTTCGGCCTCCGAGAAGTGCAAGGCGGCGAAGCTCACGCCCGCGACCAGCGCTATGCCAAGCCCCCAATTGAGCCAACGGCTCGTGCGGCTCGCTGCGACTGCGGTTTCCGCATTCTGAAAGCTGGCGGTGTCTTCAGCTTTGAGCACGGCAGATTCTCTACGCCGCCTAGGCGAGCACACTCACCAGTGCAGGCCATGCATCACTTTGGCGAATGCAACTGCCTCTTGGGTGGGAGCGGCCTCCGTCGTGATGCCCAGCGCCGCGGCTGAGTCTGGATACATGTGGAAACCCGCGCTGTTGACCGTATCGGCAATCCTCGGAGCAAACAGCTCCAACAGCCTTGCGAGCACTCCCAGGCGGCTCACGATGCGTGGTGAGCGATGCACGATGGCATCGATCACCAGCTCCGCCGCCTGCTCCGGTGACAGCGCCGGCAGTTTCGAGTACGCCGTCGTCGGCGCAATCATCGGCGTGCGCACCAGCGGCATGTTGATGACACTGAAGCACACGCCGCGATCGCGGTATTCGGATGACGCGCACCTTGCAAAAGTCTCTATTGCCGCTTTGGAAGCGGCGTAGGCGGAAAATCGCGGCGCGTTACTCAGTACGCCGATGGATGAGATCATGATGACGTGCCCGGCATGTCGGGCTTCCATGCCCGGAAGCAGCGCGAGCGTCAAACGAACCGCCGCGAAATAGTTCAACTTCATCAATCGCTCGTAATCATGGAGGCGCTGATAGGACGCCGCAATCGCTCGACGGATCGAATGTCCGGCGTTGTTGATCAGAATGTCGACCCCACCCTGCTCCGCAAGCAGCCGGCGCACGAATTCATCGCAGGCCGCTTCGTCCGTGATGTCACAAACGTAGATGCTCGCGATTCCACCGCGCCCACGAATCTCAGCTTGCGCTTGAGCAAGGCGCTGCGCATTCCGGGCCACGATGATGACGTTCGCACCAGCTTCCGCCAGCCTCAGTGCCACAGCGCGCCCGATGCCCGAACTGCCGCCTGTGATCAACACCCGCTGGTTTGCGACCCTGCCCGCCAGACTA
>Ga0164243_10004253_pt1 | contig 22551 bp, 22 predicted proteins | sample OricompcompostOP_FD_108781 | JGI IMG/M metagenome (GOLD analysis project Ga0164243, IMG submission 108781) | Organic Plus compost microbial communities from Emeryville, California, USA - Original compost - Organic plus compost (OP) | ecosystem: Engineered > Solid waste > Mixed feedstock >...
ACTCCCGCAGCCGCTCCCATTGATCGTCCCGAAGAACCTCGCCTTCCACACCAGCCTCCAAAAGCCAGTGTTGAATCAGAATCCCGGACTGCTGGGAATCCCTAAAATGTCACCTCAGCCTAGGACAGATAAATGAAAAGGGCTGTCGGATGCCGACAGCCCTAACCAAGAATTCGTATCTGCGCGATCGATTACATCGCGTTCGCAACGTTGTTGGTGACGTTGCTGGCGGCGTTCACCGTATTGCTCATCGCATTGCCGGCCGCGTTCATGGTGTCGTCAGCAGTGTTGGAAACGTCGTTCAGCACATCGGCCGTGTCGTTGACGGCGTTGTGCGCTTCTTCCTGGGAGCAGGCCGCGAGGCCGAGCGAAGCAGCAACTACGAGCGAGAAAGCGATGGTCTTGGTCATGGGCAAACCCCTTGTTTGTTCATAGCGAGCAGACAATGTGGAAGGGGCTACCCCCCGGCCTGCGGGCCAGAGTCGTATCGATTTGTGATCTTCAACGCAATCCCCCGCGGTTAACCGCATATGAACGGGTTGCAGATGCGAAGGCGCTGGCCGATCCGCCCGGGCGGCGATATGCTCCTGTGATGGCAGGACAACTCGATCTGTTCAGGGCGCTTGCGGACCCGACGAGACTGCGCATCGTGCATCTGCTGCGCGAGATGGAATTGGCCGTCGGCGAGATCGCGCTGGTCGTCGGGCAGAGCCAGCCGCGTGTCTCGCGCCATGTCCGGATCCTGGTCGAGGCGGGCCTCGCGGAGCGGCGCAAGGAGGGGAGCTGGGTGTTCCTGTCGCTCGGCGCCAATGCCGGCGCCGCGGCGCTGGCGGCCTGCCTCGACAGGCTCGCGCCGACCGATGCCGAGCGGCTCTGGATCGAGGCCGATCAGGCGCGCCTCGCCGCCGTGCGGGCCGAGCGGGCGCGGGCGGCGGAGGATTATTTCGCCGTCCATGCCGAGGAGTGGGACGCGCTGCGCTCGCTCTACGTGCCCGAGGCGCAGGTCGAGCGGGCGATGGCGGCGCTGCTCGGGCCGGACAGCCTGGGGCAGCTGCTCGACATCGGCACCGGCACGGGACGCATGGCGACCCTCTTCGCGCCGCGATCGCAGAGCGTCCTGGCGATCGACCGCAGTGCCGAGATGCTCCGCCTGGCGCGGGGCAAGCTGCCGCACGACATCGCCGACAAGGTCCGCTTCCTGGCCGGCGACTTCAATGCCCTGCCGCTCACCGGCGGGTCGGCCGATACCGCCATCCTGCATCAGGTGCTGCACTATGCGCAGGCGCCGGAGCGGGCGATCGCCGAGACGGCGCGCGTGCTGCGCGATGGCGGCCGTGTGCTCATCATCGATTTCGCGCCGCATGACCGCGAGGAGCTGCGCACGCGCGACGCGCATATGCGGCTGGGCTTCTCGGATCAGCAGATGACGGCCTGGTTCGCCGGTGCGGGGATCGCGATGGACCGGATCGAGACGCTGGCCGGCGGCGAGCTCACGGTGAAGTTGTGGCTGGGCATCCGGCGCGGATCGCCGATCGGTCGGACGGCCGGACAGGCGCGCCCCGGCGCCGCCCCCGATGCGGATCTTCGCGCAATCGGGTGACGACCGGGCACGCCCAGTGTCTGTTCTTGGGGGTACCAGACGGGCGTGCCGGCGTCACCCGACGCGATCCGGTGTCACGAGCAGACGAATTGGGGGTGCGTCTTGCTCGCTAGAAAGGGGTCCGGTTCGCGCTTCTCCTCATAGCCGAGCGGCGACGGAACCGCCAAGCAGCGCACCGCGCCGTCCGTCCCGAGAACAGCGCGGTCCGACCCTGTTTCAGGAAAAGGGGTGATGGAAGAAGCCACGAACTGGAGAATCATAAGTCGCTGGAATCTGTTCCATTTTGGTACAGATTCATCGTCCGGGCGGAGGGCAACCTTGCCTCGTTGTCATCCCGCCATTCCCACAAACGCGGGAATCCAAAGGCTTACCGGCAAGGCGGCCGGGTTCTGGATGCCAGCGTCCGCGAGAATATCGATATGGGTGGAGACCCCGGCGCTCGCATGACCAGCTCCTGCCAAAGCAGTGCCAATGAGCCCATCCGATCCGGTTCATACCGGAGAGGTTGTGGAAGTTGTGCCCTGCACAGTCGAAAAGGGCGCTCTCGACAGCCATTTCGACACGCTCGATCTTGGAACGAATCACATGCCGTTCCACCTCGAACCGAACTCCAAACCGATCCGCTCCCCCTTCCGTTCGCCCTGAGCGAAGTCGAAGGGTCCTACTGAGCGCAGCGAAGTCCGCTTCGCCTGCGGCTCAACTCCGCGCTTCGACTTTGCTCAGCGCGAACGGGAACCAGCATGTCCAACGCCTGTTCAGGCAGAAAGGCGCGTCACCGCGCCGCTCTCACTCGCCCAGCTCTTTCGCTTCCTGATATTTGATCTCGAGATAGCGGTTGTGCGCGGCCAGCTTGTCGAGATCGCCGCTGGCGAGCTGCTCGGTCATCGTCGCGATCTCCTGCTCGATGACGGAGAGGCCCTCGACGAGCTGCGCGTCGGGCACGCGGCCGTTGCGCGGCTGGTTGCGCAGCGGCGCGGGGATCGACTGATAGCCCGTCACCAGCTCGGGCAGATGGTCGCTCAACAGCTTGCGGATCTCCTGCGCCGCCGGCTCCTGGGGATTGAGCCGATTGAGCTGCGGCGCCAGCGTCTCCAGCCGGTTGCCGATGGCGTCGAGGATCGGCACGGCCGGCGCGGGCAGTGCCTTGCGCTGGCTCTCCAGCCAGATCTCGGTCTTGAGCGGCAGCGCCTTGAGGTCCGTTTCGGCGAGCTTGGTGGGCGTCACGCTGGGCGTGGTCGGCAGGAAGGCGAAGATCAGGCAGGCGAGCAGCAGGCCCATCACGATGATGAGCCCGGTCGCGCCGATCGGCGCGATGAGGCCGGCCACGAAGGCGCCGACGATCACCAGCGCGGCCGCGATGATCATGCGCTTGAGGCGCGTCATCAGGTCCTGTCGCCGGTGCGCGCGGCCGCGCAGGCTGGCGCTGCGATAGCGCTCGGAGGTGCGCGCGATCAGCTCGTTGGAGCGCTGGATCAGTTCATCGACTTCGCTGGCCATCGGCGTGCCGTCAGTCCTCGATCGCGGTCAGCGGCGATCCGCTCGCCACGGCCTGCTGGGCCTGCGCCTGTCCCTGCGCGCGGGCGATATAGCCCTTGGACTTCTCGACCTCGCTGGAGAGGGTGTTCACCGTCGCCTTCATATTCTCCAGCGCCTTGAGCTTGAAGGCGTCGATATTGTCCATCGTGTCATAGATATTCTGGAAGGCGCGCTGCAGCGTCTCCAGCGGGATGGTGCTGGAGGCGGCCTGCTCGTGGATCTGCGCGGTCTGGGTCTTGAGCAGCTCGCCGGTCGAATCGATGATGTTCGCGGTCGTCGTGTTGAGCGCGGTGATCTGCTCCAGCACCAGCTTCTGACCCGCCAGCGCCTGCGCCACCGTCACCGCCGTGCGCAGCGCCGCGACGGTGGTGGTGGAGGCGCGGTCCACGCCCTTCACCAGCTCGACATTGTTCTTCTTGACGAGATCGAGCGCCAGATAGCCCTGCACCGTCACCGCCATCTGCGTGAGCAGGTCCTGGGTGCGCTGGCGCACGTAGAAGAGCGCGCTCTCGCGGATCGCCTTGGCCTTGGCCGGATCGGTCGAATCCAGCTCCAGCGCCTTGTCCTCCAGCCGCTGGTCCATCGTCTTGGCGATATGGATCATCTGCTCCAGCCGGCCCATGGTCGCCCACATATTCTGCCGCTCGACATCGATGGCGGCATTGTCCTTGATGAGCGTGTCCTTGCCCGAGGCAAGGGAGCCGAGGATCGAGTTGATGTGCGTCTGGCTCGATTTGTAGCTGTCGAAATAGTCGCGCATCTTGTTGCCGAACGGGATGATGCCGAACAGCTTCTTGGGTGCGAGCAGGCTGCCGCGCTTGCCGGGGTCCAGGTCCTCGATCACCCGGCGCAGCTCGGCGAGGTCGGCGCCGACGCTGGTGTCCGAGTCCATCGCGCGGACCGGCCGGTCGAGGAAGCGGTTGCTGTGCCCCGCTGCCTCGCTGATCTCCTTGCGGCCCATATTGGTGATCTGGTCCACCTTGGCGCCGAACTCGGGCGAGTTGGCGTCGAGCGCCGCCAGCTCCTCCACGAAGCTGTCGACCTTGAGGTCCAGCTTGGATTTCTTGTCATCCTCCAGCGGCACCAGCCCCGATGCGCGCTCCGGCGCCACGGCCGGCACCACTTCGGGCGGCGTCAGGTCGAGCTTGTCTTCGGTCTTGGTGGTCGTCGCGGTGCTGGCCATCATCATCTCCACGGCAGTGTCATATCGCAATAGAACACTGCGCGATCAAGGGGTGGCGCCAGCATAGAGCCGCGCGGAGCCCGTGCCAATGCGGATCGGGAAGCGGAGGCGACAACCGGCAGCTATTCTCTTCACCCATCGCCGCACAAGCGGCAACAGGCATGCGCTCTTGCTTCCCCGGAGCCTCGATCCCTGTCGGGAAGGCGGGCCTTACCGCCCGCCGGCCTCGATGAAATGCTGCACGTCCAGCCGCATCTGGTGCAGCGCATCCGGGTTCAGATAGACCATATGCCCGGCCGCATAATAGGTGAACTGGATGTTCGCGGCCAGTTCGGGCGGCAGCATCATGTGCTTCAGGTCCCGCTCCGTATTGTGGAAGGGCGTGGCCATGTCATAATAGCCGTTGAGCGAGAGCACGCGCAGATGCGGGTTGGTGCGCATCGCGGTCGAGAGGTCGCGGGTCACGTCCGCGATGCCTTGCTTGCCGTAGCGCTGGCCCGGCGCGCGGTGGCTGAAGTCCCAGTCGAAATCGCCGCCATCGCTGGCGCTCAGCCGATAGTCGAGCTCGGTCTGGTAGCCGAACTCGCGCGTCATCTGGTCGAGGAAGCTGGAGACATAGAGGCCGGTGATGCCGGTGTCCGAGGCGTCATATTCCGGCCCTTCGCCGGCCGCGTCGGCGTCGACGCCGGTATAGCGCCCATCATAGCGGCCCACGGTCAGCGCCCGGTCGCGCAACAGCTCCTTGCGGAAGCGGTTGAGATCGATGCGCAGATTGGCCCGCTTGATATAGTCCGGCGAGATACCGATGAAGCGGCTCAGTTGCTGGGCGACCGCATCCTCCTCCTGCGGCGTGATGTCCGATCCCTTGGCGAGCGCGGCGGCATAGGGGCCGTTGGCGAAGTCGCGCGCCTGCTGGACGAAGCTGGCGAGATCGGCCGGCCGGTCGGGCACATGATTGTGATACCAGGCGACCGCCGCATAGGTGGGCAGATAGCCGACATAGATATGGTCATAGCCCGATTGGCGCATGCCGTAGTTGAGGATGGAGGAGAGCAGCATCACGCCGTTGAGGCTCACGCCGGCTTCCTCCAGGCTCTCGGCCAGCGCGCCCGAACGGGTGGTGCCATAGCTCTCGCCGAAAATATATTTGGGATCGGCCCAGCGCTTGTTCTTGGTGATGTAGCGCTTGATCGCCTGGGTGAAGGCGGCGACGTCCTGGTCGACGCCGTAGAAGTCCTTGGGCTTGGCGTCGCCGAGCAGGCGCGAATAGCCCGCGCCCGGCGCGTCGAGGAAGACGAGGTCGGTGGTGCCGATCAGCGTGTCCGGATTGGCGATGACCTGATAGGGCGCCGGCGCCACGGCCACCGGATCGGTGGTCAGCACGCGATGCGGCGCGAAGCTGCCCATGCGCAGCCAGACCGTCGCGGAGCCCGGGCCGCCATTGTAGAGGAAGGTCACCGGCCGGCGGGCGCCGGGCACGGTATAGGCGGTGTAGAAGATGCTGGCGGTGGGCTTGCCCTGCGGGTCGCGCAGGGTGAGCGTGCCGGCCGTCGCCCTGTAGCTGACCGTCCGGCCGTCGACCGTCGCTCGGCCGTCATGAGAGGTCTCGGTCTCCTCGACCGGCGCCGTGGTCCAGTGGTCGGCGATCTGCTGCGCATCCTGCCGCGCGTGGATCTTGCCCGCATTGGCGTCCTGCTGCTGGCCCTCTCCTCCGGAACCGCCGGCCGGCTGGGCGAGCGCGGGCAGGCAGGCGAGCAGACAGGCGGAAGCGGCAAGGATCGGACGAAGATGCATGGCAGACCTCGGGCATGTTACAATATATCAGGAGGGTCGCCACTCTATGAGCGTGGTTTCAAAGCGCAAGCCAATTGAAACAATATGTTCCATCGCCTTTTGACCGGCATCGCCATCCTCCTCCCACGCCATGCCGGTTATCGCTTGCCCGGCCCGGCAGGACATTGCAAAGGCAGCGCGAATGCAGCAATCTCAAGAGAGCGAGGGGATGTCCCTGACGAGGCGCGTGGACGGATATGATGTCCGGCACATGGGGGACGCGGCAGTGGGCACTTATGATCTGGTGGTGATCGGCAGCGGGCCGGCAGGACGGCGCGCGGCCGTGCAGGCTGCCAAGGCGGGCAAGTCGGTGCTGGTGGTGGAAGGGCGCAAGCGCGTCGGCGGCGTGTCGGTGCACACCGGCACGATTCCCTCCAAGACGCTGCGCGAGACCGTGCTCAATCTTTCCGGCTGGCGCGAGCGCGGCTTCTATGGCCGCTCCTATCGCGTCAAGAAGGAGATCGACGGCGCCGATCTCGGCATGCGCCTCGGCAAGACGCTTGACCATGAAGTGGATGTGCTGGAGCATCAGTTTCAGCGCAACGGCGTCCACACCATGGCCGGCTTCGCCCGGTTCCTCGATCCGCACCGTCTCCAGGTGACCGAGCCTGATGGCTCGACCCTCGTGGTGGAAGGCGACAATATCCTGATCGCGGTCGGCACCGTGCCGTTCCACCCGGACAATGTCGATTTCGACGATCCGGCGATCATGGACAGCGACGAGGTCGTCGAGCAGCTCAACGTGCCGCGCAGCCTCACCGTGGTCGGCGCGGGTGTCATCGGCATCGAATATGCGACGATCTTCTCCGCGCTCGATTCCGCCGTGACGGTGATCGAACCGCGCGAGACCTTCCTCGATTTCATCGATCGCGAGATCATCGCCGAGTTCGTGCACCAGCTGCGCGATCGCGGCGTGATCTTCCGCCTGGGCTCGCCGGTCGTCTCGGTGGAGCGCGACGCGGAAGGCAAGGTCGTCACCACCACGCAGGACGGCCGCACCGCGCGCACCGACATGCTGCTCTATTGCGCCGGCCGGATGGGCGCGACCGCGACGCTCGGCCTCGAGAATTGCGGGATCGAGACGGACAAGCGCGGCCGCATCGCGGTCGATTCGCGCACGATGCAGACCAGCGTGCCGCATATCTACGCGGCCGGCGACGTGATCGGCTTCCCGAGCCTCGCCTCGACCTCGATGGAGCAGGGCCGCCTCGCCGCCTGCCACGCCTTCGGCCTGCCGATGCCGCCGGCGCCCAATTATTTCCCCTTCGGCATCTATGCCGTGCCGGAGATTTCGGCCGTGGGCATGAGCGAGGAGGAAGTGAAGGCCAAGGGCATACGCTACGAGTGCGGCATCGCCCGCTTCCGCGAGACCTCGCGCGGCCACATCATGGGGCTGGAGCAGGGCATGATGAAGATGATCTTCTCGCTCAAGACAAGGCGCCTGCTCGGCGTCCATATCATCGGCGAGGGCGCGACCGAGCTGATCCACATCGGCCAGGCCGTGCTGAACCTCAAGGGCACGATCGACTTCTTCATCGAGAACACGTTCAATTATCCGACGCTGGCGGAAGCCTACAAGATCGCCGCGCTGGATGCTTGGAACCGGATGCCGATGAAGGCGTGACTTCTCGGATAGAAAGGAATCGGTGCTCCTGCGAAAGCAGGAGCCCAGGGCGCACAGGATGCGCCCATTCCTATGCCCCGGCCGTCACCAGCCATGCCTTGCCGCCGATCAGCACGCCCTTGCCCGGCACATGATGCGGCGCGAAGGCGTCGGCCAATGCGCCGATCGCCTCTTCCTGCCGCGCTTCGGCCACCAGGCGTCCGGCATGGGTGGCGGTCAGGACGAAGCGCGCCGCGTCCTGCGCGCTCGTGGCCGGGCCACCGACCGGCAGGCTGCAGGCGCAGGGCGTGATCTCCGGCGCGCCGAAGCCGGCCTGCGTCAGCAGGCCCGTCAGATAGTCCGTGTCGGCGAGCGCGAAGGGGCCGGGCGCGCGCGGATCGGGCGGGCTGTGGGGCGGTGTCACGAAGGGCGCGAGCGCGGCCTGGATGGTCGCCATCCATTCATTCTCCTGCGGCGGCGCCCAGACGGCGAGGTCGATGCGCCCGCCATCCCTCACCATCCGGCGCAGGTTGCGGAAGCCCGCTGCGGGGTCGGCGAAGAACATGCTGCCGAAGCGCGAGAAGAGCCGGTCGAACGGCCCGCCCGTCACGGTCGCCGTCGCGGCGTCCGCGCAGACGAAACGGATCTCCGACTGGGTGCCCAGGCTGGCCCGCGCATTGGCGGCGCGGATGAGGTCCGGCGAGATGTCGAGCCCGACCGCCTGGCCGCCCGGCGAGACGGACCGGCCGATATTGATGGTCGTGCCGCCCCCGCCGCAGCCGATGTCGATCACCCGCTCGCCCGGCTTGAACGCGGCATGGGTGAGCAGCGCGGCGCCGATCGGCGCGATCATGCCCTCGAAACGCGGGAGGTTCTCGAGCCAGGTGCGGCCCATGTCGCCGCCCCAATCCTCCCCGAGAAGGGCTTCATGTGCGTCGTCCATCCTCCGGGCCTCCTCCACCCACCTTGCGTCGCGCCGACTATAGCCGACCGCCGCGTCATGAACAGGTCATGTGCGATGATCTCCGCCGGCGCGGGCGGTGCGTGCGGCCGTCGGAATGCAGCGATGCGCGATCAGGGCAGCGCCGCGCCGACCAGCGCCAGCATCCGGGCCGCCAGCTCGCGCTCGCCCATCACCACATGGCCTACGCCGAGCTTCTCCAGATGCGCCACCTCGTCGTCGGAATGGGCGCGGGCGATGATGCGGATGTCGGGCCGCAGGGTGCGCGCCTTCTCGGCGATGGCGCCGCCCTCGAACCCCTCCGGCACGGCGATCAGCAGGCCTCCCGCCCGCGCGATCCCGGCCGCTTCCAGCACCCGCTTGTCGACGCCATTGCCTTGGATGCACTCCAGTCCCGCCTTGCGCGCCGCTTCGATGCGGTCGGCATCGTCCTCGATCAGCACCAGCGGCTTGCTCTGCGCGCGCAGGCCCTCGGCCAGCATCCTGCCGACCCGCCCATAGCCGACCAGCACGATGTGCGGACGCTGCGCGGGCGGCACGGGGATAGCCGGCGTCTCCACCTCTTCCGCCGTCGCCTCGCGCTTGCGCACGACGAAGGAGAAGATGAACGGATTGAGGAAGATCGAGAAGATCGCGCCGGCCAGGATGAGGTCGCGCCCCGCTTCCGGCAGGATGCCGAGGCCGGTGCCGAGCGTCGCCAGGATGAAGGAGAATTCGCCGATCTGCGCCAGGCTCGCGGCGATGGTGAGCGCCCGCTCGTCGTCATGGCCGAAGGCGCGAACGATCAGGAAAGCGGCGAGCGACTTGCCGAGCACGATGATCGCGACGGTGGCGAGGAGCGGCAGGGGCTGCTCCACCACCGCGCGCGGATCGAACAACATGCCGACCGAGACGAAGAACAGCACCGCGAAGGCGTCGCGCAGCGGCAGCGTCTCCTCGGTGGCGCGGCGCGAGAGCGGCGTCTCGCCCAGGATCATGCCGGCGAAGAAGGCGCCGAGCGCGAAGGAGACGTCGAACACATAGGCCGAGCCCGCCGCCACGCCGAGCGCGATCGCCAGCACCGCGAGCCGGAACAGTTCGCGCGATCCGGTATGCACCACCCAGTGCAGCGCCATGGGGATGAGCCGCCGCCCGACGATCAGCATGAAGGCGACGAAAGCCCCCACCTTGAGGAAGGTGATGGCCAGCGGCATCATGATCGCGCCGTAGCCGGAGGCATTGTGCCCGCCTGCGATGCCCGCCAGCACCGGCAGCAGCACCAGTGCCAGCACCATCACCAGATCCTCGACGATCAGCCAGCCCACCGCGATCCGCCCGCGCTCGGTCTCGATCAGGTTCCGCGCCTGCAGCGCGCGCAGCAGCACCACCGTGCTCGCCACGGAGAGCGCCAGACCGAATACGAAGCCGGCCAGCATGTCCCAGCCCAGCGCCCGGGCGAGGCCCATGCCCATCAGCGTCGCCGTGGCGATCTGCACGATCGCGCCGGGCACGGCGATGCGGCGGACGGCAAGCAGGTCCTTGAGCGAGAAATGCAGGCCGACGCCGAACATCAGCAGGATGACGCCGATCTCGGCCAGTTCGTTGGCGAGATGGCTGTCGGCGACGAAGCCGGGCGTGAACGGCCCGACCAGCACGCCGGCGAGCAGATAGCCCGCGATCGGCGAGACGCGCAGCCGCATGGCGATGGCGCCCATGATGAAGGAGACCGTGAAACCGGCGACGATGGTGGCGATGAGCGGCGTGTAATGGGGCATCGGCCAGGCTGGGACCTTTCTGTTGTCGGAACGTCCATGGAGGCATCTGGTGTCGGGGAACGCCGCCGGAGGGGATTGGGGGAATATTCCCTCCGGCGGCGCCCGCCCTATCCGGCAAATCCACCGGCGATGGCGGCCAGGATGATCGCGACGACGCCGATGGCGCAGAGCACGATCGGGCCGAACCACCGGGGCGGCCGGGGTTCTTCCAGATCCATCATTCGGCTCCCTTTGATGAGGAGAGCGTGATTGGTGATTATGTCAGCCGCGAACGGGCGGCGGCGCGCGTGGCTGCGCGCTGGTGCGCTGGCGCCAGGCATCGCGCCGGGATGCAAGGATCACCGGCGTGGGGGCCGGATGCGTGACGGCGGGCGCCGGGATTTCGCGGGGCGGTTTCGCCGACAGCGGCGTCGGCGCGGCGGCGGGACTGCCGGTATCGTCCCGATGCACGACAACCGGCCGCACGATCCGCTGCTCGCGTCCGCGCAATGCGACGGCGCTGGTCGTCGGGTCGAAGGCGGATCCGGTCAGCCGGCTCGCCGGGAAGCCCGAATGACAGAGCGCCGGCACCAGCGCGCTCGCAAGCGCGACCAGCAGGGCGGTGATGAACCACCCTTTCAGCGTTGCGCGCGGCTCTCCTGTGCTCGTCATCATTCGGACGGGATGCTAACCCATCGCGCCGCGATGGTCCAATCGCATTCGAAAGCGGGTGACCGTCTTTCGTCCGCAAGGCGAAGAGCGAGTCATCCGCGCTCCTTGTGCCAGCCCACTCTCGCCACCACATCTTTGAGGCTTTCGCGGATGCACAAATTCCGCTAAGCGCGCGCGAAATCTATTCAAGGACATCGAGATGAAACTGCGCAACGTGGCGATCATCGCCCACGTCGATCATGGCAAGACGACCCTTGTCGACCAGCTCTTCCGCCAATCCGGCACCTTCCGCGAGAATCAGCGCGTCGAGGAGCGGGCGATGGACTCCAACGATCTGGAGAAGGAGCGCGGCATCACCATCCTCGCCAAGTGCACCTCGGTCGAGTGGAAGGGCAAGGATGGCGAGACGACGCGCATCAACATCGTCGACACCCCCGGCCACGCCGATTTCGGCGGCGAGGTGGAGCGCATCCTCTCGATGGTGGACGGCGTGATCCTGCTGGTGGACTCGTCGGAAGGCGCGATGCCGCAGACCAAGTTCGTCACCGGCAAGGCGCTGGCGCTGGGCTTGAAGCCCATCGTCGTCGTCAACAAGATCGATCGGCCCGACGCCCGCGCCGAGGAAGTGCTGGACGAGGTGTTCGACCTGTTCGTCAGCCTCGACGCCAGTGACGAGCAGCTTGAATTCCCGACCCTCTACGCCTCGGGCCGCAACGGCTATGCCGGCCTCACCAGCGACGTGCGCGAGGGCGATCTCTCGATCCTGTTCGAGACGATCGTGAGCCATGTCCCGCCGCCGCACGAGGTGGAGGAGGACGCGCCCTTCACGTTCCTCGCCACCTTGCTCGATCGCGACAATTTCCTCGGCCGCATCCTCACGGGCCGGGTGCAGACCGGCGTGCTCAAGCTCAACCAGCCGATCCATGCGCTCGATGCGGACGGCAAGGTGATCGAGACCGGCCGCGCGACCAAGATCATGTCCTTCCGGGGCCTGGAGCGCGTGCCGGTGGAGACGGCCTCGGCCGGCGACATCATCTGCCTCGCCGGCTTGACGCAAGCGACAGTGGCCAACACCATCGCCGACACCAGCGTCAGCACGCCGATCAAGGCCCAGCCGATCGATCCGCCGACCCTCTCCATGCGTTTCGCGGTCAATGACTCGCCCATGGCCGGCCGCGAGGGCGATAAGGTGACCAGCCGCATGATCCGCGACCGGCTGATGCGCGAGGCGGAGTCCAATGTCGCCATCCGCATCACCGAGAGTGCGGACAAGGATAGTTTCGAGGTCGCCGGGCGCGGCGAGCTGCAGCTCGGCGTGCTCATCGAGACGATGCGCCGCGAGGGTTTCGAGCTTGGCATCTCCCGCCCGCGCGTGCTGTTCCGCGACGAAGGCAATGGCCGCGAGGAGCCCTATGAGACCGTCGTCATCGACGTGGACGACGAATATTCCGGCACCGTCATCGACAAGATGGCGCTGCGCAAGGCCGAGATGACGGACATGCGCCCGTCCGGCGGCGGAAAGACCCGCATCACCTTCTCGGCGCCGTCGCGCGGCCTCATCGGCTATCATGGCGAGTTCCTGTCGGACACGCGCGGCACCGGCATCATGAACCGGCTGTTCGAGAAATATGGTCCCTATAAGGGCGTGATCGAGGGCCGCCCGGTCGGCGTGCTGATCTCCAACGGCAGCGGCGAGGCGGTGGGCTATGCGCTCAACGCGCTGGAGGAGCGCGGCGTCCTCTTCGTCAGCCCCGGTGAACCGATCTACGAAGGCATGATCATCGGCGAGAATGCGAAGCCCGAGGATCTCGAGGTCAACCCGATGAAGTCCAAGCAGCTCACCAATTTCCGGGCGAGCGGCAAGGACGACGCTATCCGCCTGACCCCGCCGCGCCGGATGACGCTGGAGCAGGCCATCGCCTATATCGACGATGACGAAATGGTCGAGGTGACGCCCAAGTCCATCCGCCTACGCAAGCGCTACCTCGACCCGCACGAGCGCAAGCGCGCCAAGCGGACCGCCGAGGCGGCCTGAGCCGGCAGAACCTGACTCAGCGGCCGCGTGAGCCGGCGCTCACGGCCGCGGCATAGCGCGCCGCGCCGTCCTGCGCCTCGCGCTCCACCGCCAGATGATCGGCCGTGTAGCGCTGGGCGAAGCCGCGTATGCCCCAGCGGTCATATTGCTGGACATGGGTGAGCTCGTGCGCCCAGACTCGCGGATCGGCCTCGCCGCCGGCGCCGGGCCGGAACAGGATCACATCGCCGAGCGTGATCGCCACCGCATTGGTCCGGAACGCCTGGGCCGGCAGGGCGAACTCGCTACTGCCGCTCACCCGGTAGCGCACCTTGTCGAGCAGCGCGGCCGGGAAGTGCCCGTCGAGCCGGGCGCGGATCGCCGGCGGGATCGGCACGACACCGTCGCGCATGGCCTCGGACCGGGAGGCCCAGATCCACTGGGCGAGCGCTTCGCTGCCCAGCGCCTGGCCGGTGCGGGCGAGGTCGCGCATCAGCGCGTCCCGGTCGAAGCCCGTCATGAGCCAGAGTCGCCGCGCGGAAGTGTCGAGCGACGCCAGCGCGGCACGCGCATCGGCGGCGAGGCGGTCCATCGGACCGGATGCAGCGTCCGATTCGGTCTCCTCGGCGGCCGGCGCGAGCGAGGCGGGAGCGAGCAGTGCCGCCGCCACGAGCGGGGCGGCGATCAGGGCACGGCGCCGCCGGCGTGGCTGGGGATCGGGCCGGGGTGCGCCTGTGCTCATGCCGATCGCCTAGCGGCCCCGCCGTGAATGACCGTTTAACGCATGGCCGGTGCGGCTGATCCGTTGATGAACCAGCCGTTCGCGCACCGTTCAGGCCAGGCGCGACAGGATCGTCCGCGCAGACCGGGGAAGGCCGCGCCGGCTGCGGATTAGGGAGACGAAAGATGAACCTGACCAGGACTATCGCGGCGGCCGCGCTGGCGCTTGCCACCACCGGCGGGGCGCTGATCGCGGTGCCCGTCCAGGCGCAGCCGGGCTATTATGACGGCTACGACCGCTATGACCGTCGCTACGATCGCTGGGACGACCGGCGCTGGCGCGACGATCGCCGGCGCAGTTGGGACTATGACCGGGATGGCATCCCCAACCGCTATGACCGCCGGCCCTATCGCTATGACGGCCGGGGCTATCGCCAGCGCTGCTGGACCGAGTGGCGCTATGACCGTTGGCGTGGCCGCTATCCGGTGCGCTACTGCCGCTGAGCCGACGCCGACGGTCCGGAGAGGCGTTGACGGCGCGCCATGCGTGCGGCAAGGGCAGGCGCCATGTCCGAGACCTCGCCCACCAGCCCGCCCGATCGCCTCTCCACCAATCCGCGCAGCCCGCATTTCGACATGGAGCTGCTCCAGCGCGGCATCGGCATCCGCTTCAAGGGCCGTGAGCGCAAGGATGTCGAGGAGTATTGCATCTCGGAAGGCTGGATCCGCGTCGCCGCCGGCAAGACCCGCGACCGCCACGGTCAGCCGCTGACGATCAAGCTCAGCGGCGAGGTCGAGGCGTGGTTCGAGGATGCGGGTCAGGGCGACGCGGCCGGAGACGAGCCGGCCGGGGCGTGACGCCGGGCGGGGCGTGACCGGAGCATCGGCGCCCGTCAGGCCCCTCGCCGGGCCGGCCGTGCCAGCGCATCCTCCGGGGTTCCCGCCTTCGCAGGTTCCCATCCGGGCGAGACGCTCCTACATAGCCCGCGCGACGACCACGTTCTCGCCCCGCATCGGGTTCTCAAGACCGGGACGGCCCGGCATCCTCTCGTCCCAGGAGGTTGCCATGCCGTGGATTGCATTGTTCATCGCCGGTCTGTTCGAGGTGCTGTGGGCCACCGCCATGAAATATTCGGATGGCTTCACCCGGCCTGGCCCCACCCTGCTCACCGCGCTCGCCATGGTGACGAGTTTCGTCCTGCTCGCCTGGGCGATGCGCAGCCTGCCGCTCGGCACGGCCTATATGGTCTGGACGGGCATCGGCGCCGTCGGCACCTTCGTGGTGGGCATCCTGCTGCTGGGCGAGGCAGTCACGCCGCTGCGGCTGGCGGCCGCGCTGCTGATCGTCGCGGGCCTGGTGCTGATGAAGCTCTCCAGCCCCGCCTGACGCCCCGCGCCTGCGCTCAGGCCGCGCCGACCCACCCGCTTTCGACATGCAGCCGCGTCGCCGCGCCGAGCGTGTCGAACAGGCCGGGCTCGGTGCCCGTCATCCACACCTGCCCGCCGCTCGCGCGCAGCCGGGCGAACAGGGCCGCGCGCCGGCCGGGGTCGAGATGCGCCGCCACTTCGTCGAGCAGGATCACCAGCGGCCGGCCGGGCGTGCGGCGCAGCTCGGCATGGGCGAGGATGATGGCGAGCAGCAGCGCCTTCTGCTCGCCGGTCGAGCAGAGCGCGGCGTCCTGATCCTTGCCGAGATGCCGCACCATGAGGTCGGCGCGGTGCGGCCCGGCGAGCGTGCGTCCGGCGGCGCGATCCTGCGCCCGGCCCGCGCGCAGCGCATCGCGCAGCCCCGCCTCGGTCAGGGCATGGCCGGAAAGCGCCAGTCCGGGCTGGGCGAATGGCTCCTGCGCGCTGGCGGCGATCTGCGCGGCCAGCTCGTCGACCAGCGCCCGGCGCGCCGCGTCGATTGCCGCGCCATGCTCGGCCATGCGCGCCTCCAGCGCGGTCAGCCAGTCCGGATCGGCGGGCGCTTCCTCGGCGAGCAGTGCATTGCGCGCGCGCATCGCCGCTTCATAGCGGGCGCTGTGCATGGCGTGGGCGGGCGCTCGCGCCAGCACCAGCCGGTCGAGGAAGCGCCGCCGGCCGCCCGGGCTCTCCAGGAACAGCCGGTCCATGGCCGGCGTCAGCCAGCTGATCGAGACGAGGTCCGATAGGCTGTTGGCCGCGGCCGTCCGGCCATCCACGCGCACTTGCCGCTTGTCCGGCATCGCCGGGTCCGTGCCGGTGCCGACATTGCTCTCGCCGATGCGCGCGGCGATGGCGAAGCCGCCGGGGCCGCCCTGCCGCGCCATGTCGCGCAGCGCCGCGCCGCGCAGGCCCCGGCCCGGCGCGAGCAGCGAGATCGCTTCCAGGATGTTGGTCTTGCCCGCCCCGTTCTCGCCGGTGAGCACGATCATCGGCGCCTCCGGCGCGATCAGCGCATCGGCATGATTGCGGAAGTCGGTGAGGGCAAGGCGGGCGATCGCCATCGGCTGCTCGTAACCGCTCGGGACTGGCGGGCCAAGACCTTCTGTGCCACAAAGGGTTGCAGCAGAAAACCGGGCGAGAGGACGAGGCAGATGGCGCGAATCGGCAGATGGACATGGGTCGCGGCGGGGCTCGCCGCGCTGAGCACGGTCGGCGCGCTGGCCGTCGGCGCCGCGCAGGCCGCGCTCGCGGTGGGCGCGCAGGCGCCGGACTTCACCACGCGCGGCGCGCTGGCCGGGCGGGTGTTCCGCCTGCACCTCGCCGAGCAGCTGCGGCGCGGGCCCGTGGTGCTCTATTTCTTCCCGGCCGCCTTCACGGCCGGCTGCACGGCCGAGGCCCGCGAGTTCGCCGAGAAGTCCGAGGAGTTCAAGGCGGCCGGCGCCACGGTGATCGGCATGTCGGCCGATCCGATCGACAAGCTCGCTCGCTTCTCGACCGAGGAATGCCGCAGCAAGTTCGCGGTCGCCTCGGCCGGCCCGCGCATCATCCAGAGCTATCAGGTCGCGCTGACCAGCGACAATCCGAACCTGCAGGGCAAGACCGACCGGACCTCCTATGTCATCAGCCAGGCCGGCCGCATCGTCTATGTGCACAGCGCGCTGGACTATCGCGGTCATGTGGACAACACGCTGGCCGCGGTCCGCGCGCTGCATGAAGGCAACATACCGGGCAGCTGAGCCGGCTTGGGAGCCGGGGCATTGCGCCGGTCCGCCGACCGGCTATGCAGGCAGCGTGGCGCGCGCGACATCCTGGGTTGGGCGATGGCTCCGGCGGCTGGGCGGTCTCGCGCTGCTGGCCGGGTTGCTGCTGGTCGCCGCGCTGCTGCGCGGTCCGCCTGAGCGGCTGACCGATGCCGGCGGCGCGACCGTGCGGGTGATGGATGGCGACAGCCTGCGGATCGGTGAGCGGATCGTGCGGCTGGAAGGGATCGATGCCGTCGAGCTGCATCAGGGTTGCCGCGCCGGCGATGTGCAATGGAGCTGCGGGCTGGAAGCGCGCGAGGCGCTGCGTGATCTGGTGGCGCGCGGCGGCCTGGTCTGCGAGGCGCATGGCAGGGACCGCTACGGCCGCACGATCGCGCCGTGCGCGGTCGATGGCCTGCCCGACATCGGCGTGCGGCTTGTCGAGCAGGGCTGGGCCGTCCCTCTCAGGGAGGGCGATGGCGCGCGCTATGATGCCGCGGCGGAGGCGGCGCGCGCGGCGAAACGCGGCATCTGGCGCGGCACGTTCGAGCGCCCCGCCGACTGGCGCGCGGCACATCCGCGCGAAGATTAGCGCGTGTCCATCCGAAGGGCCTCAGTGCCCCTGCGCGCTTCGAGGACGAACCGCCGCCCGGCCGAAAGGGATCGCTGCCGTCGTTGATTTTGTCCGATCGGACAAGCCGAAGCGGTTGCGGAATGCCCTCCCCCGACGCTAGGGCCGGAACGATCGCATGATGCGAGTGAGGCAAGGAGAGGATGGCCATGGAGATCGCGGGAACGACCGCCTTCATCACCGGCGGGGCGAGCGGCATCGGCTTCGGCATCGCGCAGCGGCTGCTCGCCAACGGTGCGAAGCTGGTGCTGGCCGACATCCGCCAGGATCATCTCGACGAAGCCAGGCAGTTCTTCGAGGAGCGCCAGCAGGGGCGCAACGTCCACACCATCCGCCTTGACGTCTCCGATCGCGAGGCGATGGCCGAAGCGGCGAGGGAATGCGAGGCGGTGATGGGCGGGCCGGAGATCCTTGTCAACAATGCCGGCATCGATCCCTCCGGGCCCTTCGAGCAGGCGACCTATCAGGACTGGGATTATGGCCTGGCGGTCAATCTGATGGGCCCGATCAACGGCATCATGGCTTTCGCGCCGGGGATGCGGGCGCGTGGGAAAGGTGGCCATATCGTCAACACCGCGTCGCTCGCCGGCCTCACCCCGATGCCGAGCTCCATGGCCATCTATGCCGTCGCCAAGGCGGGCGTCATCACGCTCAGCGAGGCGATCCGGGACAGCATGGCGAAGGACAAGATCGGCGTCACCGTGCTGATGCCCGGTCCGATCAAGAGCCGCATCCATGAATCCGGCCAGAACCGCCCGGAGCGCTTCCGCGCGGGCAGCGGCATCAGGGAGAATGAGGAGCAGCTCGCCAGGCGCGTCGTCTCCGACACATGGATGGAGCCGACCGAAGTGGGCGACATGATCGTCGACGCGATCCGCGACAACAGGCTCTATGTGGCGACTCACGGCAATTGGAAGGAGGCGGTCGAGGCACGTTTCCGCGCCATGATCGACGCGATGCCCGAGGCCAGGCCGTTCGATTTCGGCGAGACGCTTAAGGTGCCGGAAAAGGAAGATTGAGGTCGAACGAAACGGCATGATGCGGAATTGGCGGGTCGTGTCCGGCCGCGGCGCCGCGATTTTCTGCCCCGGCGCGTGGGATGCGATGGGTCGATGCGATTTTCGCCTGACAGCGGCGCGGGTGGCCTCTAGTTGTACCGTCATGTGGGATCGGGGGCGCAGGACGAGCATCGCGATATTGAGCCTGGCGCTGATGCTGCCGGGCTGTGGCGGCGGGGGTGATGCGCCGAGCGGCTTCGCGGGCGTCCCGCCAACGACTCCGACGCCTTCGCCCAGTCCCGGCACCGGCCAATGCTCGCTGCGCGCGCGGCAGGACTGGGCCTTCGCGCAGATGCGCGAATGGTATCTGTTCCCCGAGACGCTGCCGGCCTCGCTCGATCCCGCGCCCTATGCCACGTTGCTCGACTATGTGGACGCGCTCACCGCCGAGGCGCGGGCGCAAGGCAAGGACCGCTACTTCACCTATGTGACCTCGATCGCCGAGGAGGATGCCTATTATGACTCCGGCGAATCCGCCGGGTTCGGCGTCCGCCTCCAATATGACGAAGCGGCCGGCCGCGTGTTCGTCGCCGAAGCCTTCGAGGGGACGGCGGCGTTGGCCGCGGGGCTCGATCGCGGCGCGGAGATATTGGCGATCGGCGAGACGACCGCCAGCCTGCGCGACGTCAGTGATATCATGGCGAGCGAGGGCAGCATCGGGGTGAGCGATGCGCTCGGCCCCTCCACGGCGGGCACGACCCGTGCCTTGCGGATCCGCGACACGGCGGGCGAGCGGGTCATCACCATGACCAAGACCGATTATGACCTGACGCCGGTCTCGTCCCGCTATGGCGCGCGGGTGATCGAGGAAGGCGGGCGCAGGATCGCCTATGTGAACCTGCGCACCTTCATCGATCCGGCCGACCCGGCGCTGCGCAGTGCCTTCGCGGGATTCCGTGCGCAGGGGATCGATGAAGTGATCGTCGACCTGCGCTACAATGGCGGCGGGCTCGTCTCGATCGCGCGGGTGCTGGGCAACCTGCTCGGCGGCAACCGCTCCACCTCGGACATTTTCGCGCGCCTGCGCCATCGCCCCGAAAAATCCGGCGAGGACGAGACCCATCGCTTCGCGCCGCAATCCCAGTCGGTCAGCCCGCGCCGCATCGCCTTCATCGCGACCGGTGACACCGCTTCGGCGAGCGAGATGGTCATCAATGCCATGCTGCCCTATCTCCATGCCGATGTCGCGCTGATCGGGGACAACAGCTATGGCAAGCCGGTCGGCCAGATCGCGCTGGACCAGCCGGCCTGCGACGACCGGCTGCGGCTCATCGCCTTCTCGGTCGAGAATGGCGCCGGGCAGGGCAGCTATTTCGAGGGGCTGGCGCCCTATATGGACGCGACCTGCCGCGCCGACGACGATATCGACCATCCGCTCGGCGACCCGCAGGAAGCCTCGATCCGGCAGGCGATCGACTGGCTGGGCGGCGCGACCTGCACGCCGATCCCCACGATGACGAACCAAAGCACGTTGCGGATCGAGGCCGCGCCGCAAAAGCCCCGCCTGCTGATGCCCGCCGCACCGACCACGCCGCAGCGGGAAGTCCCGGGCAGCTTCTAGGACCGAGATGAACGCTGGGGCTGGGAGGCATCTTGTCGCGTTCCAGAGAACTTGTCCGGTTCAGGATGAATCAGTGCTCCTGCGAAAGCAGGAGCCCAGGGCGGTCATGCACTTCTCACGCGTCCCGGGGCTCCTGCTTTCGCAGGAGCACTGCCGGCGAAGCCCCGGGCAAGGTGGTTCTAGGGCCGGCTCAGCCCGCCGGCTTCGCCTTCTCCGCCGCGATCCACGCGTCGATCTGCCGCTCCAGCACATCCAGCGGTTCCGCGCCCTGGCCCAGCACTGCGTCATGGAAGGCGGCGAGGTCGAAGCGCTCGCCGAGCGCCGTCTCGGCGCGGGCGCGCAGTTCGCGGATCTTGAGCTCGCCCAGCTTGTAGGCGAGCGCCTGGCCCGGCCATGAAATGTAGCGATTGACCTCGGCATCGATATTGGCGGCGCTGAGCGCGGTGTGCTCGGTCATGAAGGCGACCGCCTGCTCCTTGCTCCAGCCCATCGAGTGGATGCCGGTGTCCACCACCAGCCGGCAGGCGCGCCACATCTCGTAGGAGAGGCGGCCGAATTTCTTCTCCGGCGTGTCGTAGAGCCCCATCTCGATGCCGATCCGCTCGGAATAGAGGCCCCAGCCCTCAACGAAGGCGGTGAAGAAGGAGAGGTAGCGGCGCATCGGCGGCAGGTCCAGTTCCTGCTGCAGCGCGATCTGGTTGTGATGGCCCGGCACCGCCTCATGCGAGGTGAGCGCCGGCAATTCCCAGAGCGGCCGCTGGTCGAGCTTGGAGGTGTTCACATAATAATTGCCGGCCAGCCCCGTGTCCGGGCTGCCGGGGCTGTAATAGGCGGTGGTGGTGCCTTCCGCGATCTCGGCCGGGATTTCGCGGATGCCATAGGGCAGGCGCGGCAGCATGTGGAAGAAATGCGGCATCTGCCCGTCGATCGTCTTGGCGACGCGCGCGGCGGCGGACATCAGCTCTTCCGGCGTCCTGGCATAATAGGTCGGGTCGGTGCGCAGCTTCTGCACGAAGCTCGCCTTGTCGGCGAAGCCGGCCTCATGCGCGACCTGCAGCATCTCCCCCTCGATCCGCGCGACCTCGTCGAGGCCGATCTGGTGGATCTGCTGCGGCGTCAGGTCCGTGGTGGTCTCGGCGCGGATGCGATAGGCATAATAGGCCGCGCCGTCGGGCTGGGCGGAGATGCCGACCGTGTTGGCGCAATGCGGGATATAGTCGCGCACCATGAAGTCCGCCGCCTTGGTGTAGGCCGGGTTGAGCTGCTGCGTGATGAGCGTGCGCGCCTGCGCCTGCAGCGCCTGCCAGTCCGCTTCGCTCACCGTGCCGGGGCGCGGCTTGGCGAAGGGCAGGTAGAAGCGCGACTTGGCCGGATCGTCGGTGACGACGCCGCGGATCGACTGCTCCAGGCCGCCCAGCGTCACGCAGGGCTGCACATAGCCGCCCGCGATCGCCTGGCGCGTGATGTCGAGCAATATGTCGCTGTTCGCCGGGAAGCGGGCGAGCCGGCGCAGATAATTCTCATAGTCCGCCTTGCCGCGGAAGGCGGTGTCCTCGCCGAGCCCGGCAATGCCCTGCCAGGGCGAGGAATAGCTGGTGAACACCATCAGCCGCTGGCCGAAGCGGTTGCCTTCGATATCGTCGCTGAGCAGCCGGTGGAGGATCTGCCGGTTGACCTTCTCGCTGTCGCTGAGCCCGGCTTCGGGAATGGCGTCCAGCCGCTGGAGGAACTGCTGCTCCTGCGCGGCGCGGCGGTCCATGGCGGCGATGGAGGGATCGCCGAGCTGATCGTCATAGCGATGATCGCCGACCGAAGTGGCGAGCGTCGGCGATTGCGCGAGCGTCCATTGCCAATGCTCGTCCATCAGCCGGGCAAGGTCCTCGGACGGCGTCGCCATCGCCGGCGTGGCGAGCAGCAGGGCGAGGGCAGCGGAAAAGACGGGCAGGCGGCGCTTGGTCACGATGATATCCCCTTGTTGGCGCGCGATCGTTATGGGAGAGGCTTAGCGCCGACGCGGCGACGAGGGAACCGGCAGCGTTGCCACGTACGCATCGAGCAAGGCCAGGCGCGGTTATGGAGAAGGGAAGGACCGCCCGTCGACAGGCTCGATGTTAGGACGAATCCCCTGCCGTTCCACCTCGAACTGAAGGGCGGCGGTGCGGTAGAAGCACCCACTCCGTTCGCCCTGAGCGAAGTCGAAGGGTTGAAACGAGTCACGCGCCTCGTTTCAAGCTGAGCCGCAGGCGAAGCCCACTTCGCTCCGCTCAGTAGCGCCCTTCGACTTCGCTCAGGGCGAA
>Ga0164243_10004254_pt1 | contig 22547 bp, 26 predicted proteins | sample OricompcompostOP_FD_108781 | JGI IMG/M metagenome (GOLD analysis project Ga0164243, IMG submission 108781) | Organic Plus compost microbial communities from Emeryville, California, USA - Original compost - Organic plus compost (OP) | ecosystem: Engineered > Solid waste > Mixed feedstock >...
CCGCGGGCTTCGAGCGCTTCGAGGGATCGCTCGCCGGCCATGACGGCAGCTTCGTGCTGCAGCATGTCGGCGATCAGGACGAGAAGGGCGTGCGGACACGGCTCGACGTCGTCGAGGGGATGGGGACGGGCGCCCTCGCGTCGTTGCGCGGACACGCCGACGTGGAGATCGTCGGCCAGCCCGAGGACGGCTACCCGATCACCCTCCACTACGACCTCTGAGGCCGCCCAGGCTCAGCGCAGGCCGGCGAAGAGGTCGTCCTCGGGGAGCGTGCTGTCGACGAAGCTCTTGACCAGCTCGAAGTCCTCGGTGGGCCACACATCGGCCTGCACCTCGAGCGGCACAGCGAACCACCAGCCGTTCGGGTCGATCTGGGTGGCATGCGCCAGCAGCGCCTCGTCGCGGACGGCGAAGAACTCCGAGCACGGCACCCGGGTGGTGGCGCGCGCCTCGCGGGCAGGGTCGGGCTTCCACTGCTCGAGCCGCTCGAGGTACGGCGACTCGCGGCCGAGTCCGATCATCGCGTCGTGCAGAGCCAGCATCCGGCTGTAGTTCATGCCCGCGTGGTAGTAGAGCTTCGAGACCTGCCAGGGCTCGCCCGCATCGGGGTACCGCTCGGGATCGGCGGCCGCCTCGAAGGCGAGCACGCTGATGCGGTGGCACATCAGGTGGTCGGGATGCGGGTAGCCACCGTTCTCGTCATACGTCGTGAGCACGTGCGGACGAACTGACCGGATCAGGCGCACCAGGGGCTCGGCGGCCTCCTCGACGGACATGAGGCCGAAGCATCCCTCGGGCAGCGGCGGCTTGGGGTCGCCCTCGGGCCAGCCGGAGTCGACGAAGCCGAGCCACTCCTGCGTGACGCCCAGGATCTGGCGCGCCTTGTCCATCTCGGCGCGGCGGATCTCACTGATGAGCTCGGGGTTGTCGGCGATGTCGGGGTGCGTGTAGCTGGGGTTGAGCACCGAGCCGCGCTCGCCACCCGTGCAGGTGACGACGTGCACCTCGACGCCCTCGGCGACGTACTTCGCCGTCGTCGCCGCGCCCTTGCTCGACTCGTCGTCGGGATGGGCGTGGACGTGCATGAGGCGCAATGGATTAGCCACGGTTCTCCTGTGGTTCGCAGATCGGGGATCATCCTTACACTTCGTGGCAACGCCCAACGGTCACGGGTCGATTCCCGACTGGGACACTTGACCCATGTCCGATGTCTCCAGCCGCTACGGAACCCGTCAACGCCCACGGTGGGTCTGGCCCGTCGTCGCCGCCGTCGGCATCACCCTCGGGGTCATCTGGTGCGCATGGGTGGCCTTCCAGGACAAGCCCATCTCCGTGCAGGTGTACGGGTACGACGTCGTCAGCTCGAGCCTCGTCACGGTGACGCTCGACGTCCACCGCCCCGAGCCGCGTGAGGCGCAGTGCACCGTCTACACGCAGGCCGACGACCATTCCACCGTCGGCGAGAAGACCGTCACACTGCCCGCGAGCGACGAGAAGACCGTGCGTGTCGACATCGACATCGAGACCGAGCGCAGGGCCGTCAACGGCGTCCTTCGCGAGTGCCATGTGACCGATTGAGTGCTAATCTCGTCGTTTCACCCCGGGCGAACCTGCCTGGGGTGCCGTACGTGAAAGGCGAGGCATCATGACGCAGCCCACCGGAACCGAAACCCTCTGGGTCACCCAGGAGGCGTACACACGCCTTCAGCAGGAGCTTGCCCACCTCCAGGGCGAAGTGCGTGCCGACATCGTCGCCAAGATCGCCGCAGCTCGCGACGAGGGAGACCTCAAGGAGAACGGCGGCTACCACGCCGCGCGCGAGGAGCAGGGCAAGACCGAGGCCCGCATCCGCCAGCTCGAGAACATGCTGCGTCGGGCCGAGGTCGGCGAGGCTCCGGCCGACGACGGGCTCGTCGAGGCCGGCATGATCGTCACGATCCGCTTCCAGGGCGACACCGACACCGAGAGCTTCCTGCTCGGCTCGCGCGAGCTGCTCAGCATGGACTCCAGCGTCGAGATCGACGTCTACTCGCCCACCTCGCCGCTCGGCACCGCCATCATGGGCAAGAGCCGAGGGGACGAGGCCTCCTACGAGACCCCCAACGGTCGCACCATCACCGTCGAGATCGTCGACGCGAAGCCGTACTGACCGGCGTCCACCGCTCAGATGAGGTCGTAGCCGAGCTCGGCCAGCCGGGTCGCGACGTGCTGGCGGTGCTGGGGCCCACGGGTCGCCACCTGCAGGGCGACCTCGACCTGACGCACGCCAAGCGTCTCGGAGGACCGGTCGTGCATGACGTCCAGGACGTTGACGTGCATGCCCGCGAGGTCGCTCAGCAGGCGCATGAGCTCGCCGGGACGATCGGCGATGCGCACACGGAACATCAGGAAGCGTCCGGCCGCCGCGAGACCGTGCCGGATCACCTCGAGCAGGACGAGCGCGTCGATGTTGCCTCCTGACAGCACCGACACGACCGGGCCCTCGAAGGCACCCGGGCGCTCGAGCAGTGCGGCCACCCCCGCGGCGCCGGACGGTTCGACAAGCACCTTGGTGCGCTCGAGCAGCAGGATGAGCGCCTGGCTCATCGACTCCTCGCTGACCGTGATGACGTCATCGAGCTCGGCGGCGATGATGTCGAACGGGATCCGTCCCGGCTTCGAGACCGCGATTCCGTCGGCCATCGTCGCCCCGAGAGCGACCTCGACGGGGCGTCCCTGGGCGAGTGACTCGGGATACGCGGAGGCTGCTTCGGCCTGGACCCCGACGATGCGGACATCGGGATGTGCCGAGCGCACGAGCGCGATGCCTGCCGCCAGCCCACCGCCGCCGGTCGGCACGAGGATCGTCCGGACGTCGGGCTGCTGCTCGAGGATCTCCAGGCCCACGGTGCCCTGCCCGGCGACGACGTCCTCGTGGTCGAAGGGGTGGATGAGCACGGCGCCGGTGCGCTCGGCGAACTCGGCCGCGGCGGTGAGCGCCTCCGCCACGCCCTCGCCGGAGAGCTCGACGGTCGCGCCGTAGGACTGCGTGGCCGTGACCTTCGGCAGCGCCGCGCCGTCGGGCATGAAGACAGTGGCGCTCGTGCCGAGCGTGCGGGCGGCGAGCGCGACGCCCTGCGCATGGTTGCCGGCGCTGGCCGCGACGACGCCGCGCGCCCGTTCGGCGTCGCTCAGCCGGGCGATGCGGACGTACGCGCCACGCAGCTTGAACGAGCCCGTGCGCTGGAGGTTCTCGCACTTGAGCCGCACCGGCGTCCCCGAGAGCTCCGTGAGCCATCGCGAGTCGACCAGCGGCGTGACGTCGGCGACCCCGTCGAGCAGCTCACGGGCCGCTCGCAGGTCGCTGATGTCCATCGCCGCAGCCTAGCCGCGCCCCGCTCGCGAGAGAGTTGTGTACCGCCGAGGAGAGACTTGTGCCGAATTTCTCTCTCGCGAGCAGGGCAGAAGTCTCTCGCGAGGGGGGCACAACTCTCTCGCGAGGGGGCGGTCAGGCGGGGGACGGTGGGGGGTCCGGGAGCTCCTCGGGGAGCCCGTCCTCCTGCAAGGGCATTCCGGCCTCCGCCGCGAGGTGCTTGACCACCCCGTTGACGCACGCGGCCAGCGGCACCGCGATGAGCGCGCCCACGATGCCGGCCACGGTGATGCCGGCGGCGATCGCCAGGATGATCGCCAGCGGGTGGACCGCGACGAGACGCCCCATCAGGAAGGGCTGCAGGACGTGCGACTCGAGCTGCTGCACCGCGACGACGGCGAGCAGCATGAAGAGCGCCACCCACGGCCCCTGCGTCACGAGCGCCACCAGCACCGCGACCATGCCGGAGAGGAACGCGCCGACGATCGGGACGAACGCGCCCAGGAACACGAGCACGCCGATCGCGAGGGTCAGCGGCACACCGAGGACCCAGGCCGCGAACGCGATGCCGATCGCATCCGTCAAGGCGACCAGCACGGTGGCGCGCACGAACGCGGTGAGCGAGTCCCAGGCCGTGGTGCCCGAGCTGTGCACCTTCGCACGCGCCGCGCGGGGGAACAGCGCCACGATCCAGGCCCAGATGCGGCTGCCCTCGTAGAGGAAGAAGAAGGTCGCGAACAGCGCGATGAAGAAGCCCGCGACGAAGTGCGTGATGCTCGTCCCGAGCGCGGTGGCGCGGGTCAGGAGCGAGGTGTCGCTGGACGCGATGGTGCTCTGCACCTCGTCGATCCAGCTGGCGAGCTGGTCGTCGCTCAGGCCGAGCGGCCCCGTCTGCAACCAGTCCTGCACCTGTGCGATGCCCTCGACCACGTTGTGACGGAGGTCGTCGACCTGGGTCGACAGCTGGTGGCCGACGAGCGCCAGCATCCCGGCGAAGACGGCCAGCAGCACGAGGACGACGATGAACGTCGCGAGGAGCCGGGGAACGCCATGGCGCTGCAGCCAGTTGACGCGTCCGGCGACCAGGGCGGTGGCGAGCACCGCGATGGCAAGCGGGACCGTGACCTCGGAGAAGTAGCGCAGCAGCCAGATGCCCAACGCACCGGCAGCCGCGATGACCAGAAGCCGCCAGGCCCAGCCCGCAGCCATCTCGACCCCGGGCGGGACCTCATGACGCTCGCTCATACGATCCCCTTTCCTTCACAGGAGGGTACGGGAACACCTGGTCGTGCCGCTTCGTTGTGATGACGCAGTCCGCATCCGATCGACGAAGGGACGCACCATGGCATCCACGGCGACTCGCGCGCTCGTCGTGGGACTGGCGATGGTGCTCGCGTCGTGCACCGCCGGCACGAGCGAGCCTGAGCCGCGGGCCTCGGCGAGCGAGTCCACCAGCGTGCCGTCGCCAACCAATCCCTTCATGGGCGTCGCGCAGGACGAGCTCGACACCCGCGTCCTCGCCGCAGTCCGCGACGGTGACGCGGCCACGACCGCCCAGCTGCTCGAGGCGGGTGCCGACACCGAGGCCCGCGACGGCTCCGCCCGCACTCCCCTGCTGCTCGCCGTCACGGCGGACGACGTCGAGGTGGCCCGGGTGCTCGTCGCGGCCGGCGCCGATCCGGACGCCCTCGACAGCCAGCACGACACACCCTGGCTCGTCACCGGCGTCACTGGAAGCGTCGCCATGGCCGAGGTGCTGCTGCCCGCCGATCCCGATCTGACCATCCGCAACCGGTTCGGCGGGCTGTCACACATCCCGGCCAGCGAGCGCGGCCACGACGAGTACGTGGCCTACGTGCTCGATCACACCGACATCGCGGTCGACCACGTCAACGACCTCGGCTGGACCGCCCTGCTCGAGGCCGTGATCCTGGGCAAGGGCACCGAGCAGTGGCAGCACATCGTGCAGTCGCTCGTCGACCACGGAGCGGACGTCTCGATCGCCGATCGCGACGGTGTCACACCGCTGCGGCATGCGCGCCGGCACGGCTTCACCAAGATCGCCGACATCCTCGAGCGCGCCTGACGTTGCGCCGCTCACTACGCTGACAACGAGAGGTGAGAACCATGATCTTCAATCAGAGCAAGACCCAGCTCCCCGACGCCGACCAGGCACTGCCGGGACGTGCGACGCGCCCCTTCTCCGTGGGCGGGACGCACCTCACGCTGGGCACCCCGGTCGAGACCGACGTGCCCGAGGGCTTCGAAGCCGCCGCCTTCGGACTCGGCTGCTTCTGGGGCGAGGAGAAGACCTTCTGGGAGGTGCCCGGCGTCTGGTCGACCTCCGTCGGGTACGCCGGCGGCGCCACCCCCAACCCGACCTACGAAGAGGTCTGCACGGGCCGCACCGGGCACGCCGAGGTGGTCCGCGTCATCTGGGACCCCGCGAAGCTGACCTTCCAACAGCTACTCGAGGTCTTCTGGGAGAACCACGACCCGACCCAGGGCATGCGCCAGGGCAACGACCGCGGCACGCAGTACCGCTCGGTCATCCTCACCACGACAGCGCAGCAGCAGGAGCAGGCCGAGGCCTCGAAGGTCCACTATCAGGACCGCATGACGGCGTCGGGCTACGGCCAGATCACGACGTCGGTCCTGCCGCTCGGCGAGTACTACTACGCCGAGGACTACCACCAGCAGTACCTGGTCAAGAACCCCTTCGGCTACTGCCCGTTGCACGCGACGGGCGTCGCCTACGAGTGATGCCGGCCGAACAGCACAGGTCATAGCATTCGGCACATGGACGAGGAAGCATGTGACTACTGCGGAGGCCCCGTGGCCGAGGGCGGCTTGTTCGTCGAGGTGTCCCAGGACGATCCGTGGCGTGAGGTGTCGGGCTACTTCTGCACTTGGGAGCATGCTGCGTCGTGGTGCACGGCTGGCGAATCCGGCAAGGCGTTCGACGTTGTCTTTCCTGAGATGGAGTCCTTGACACGGCGCGAACGGGTGAGGTCCGTCGTCGAGCCGGTCGGCGTATTCGCCCTCTTCATCTGGGCCTGTGCGCTGATGCTGATCGGCGCATGGACAGCAGCCACCTGGATATTTCCGATCCACGACTAGTCCGTTCGTGTAGGTCACCTCAGGCGCTCACTGCCCGCCGCGGGCAGGATCTTGGCGCCCGTCGTGTACATCTGGACCATGTCGTTCACCCGGGCCGAGCTCGAGGCCTTCGCCGGCGCCACCGTCCCCGATCTTGTCGGCGACGGACTGCGACTGCTCTTCGTCGGCATCAACCCGAGCCTGCTCAGCGCGGCCACCGGCCTGCACTTCGCCCATGCCGGCAACCGCTTCTACCCGGCGCTGCGGGCGGCGGGCATCCTCGAGGCTGATGTGCTGACGCCCGCCGAGGCCGCTCCGGCCCTGATACGACGTGGCATCGGCATCACCAACATGGTCGAGCGGGCCTCGGCCCGCGCCGACGAGCTGGAGGACGACGAGGTGCGGGCGGGACGCTCTCGGCTCGAGGCGTTCGTGGCGCTTCATCGTCCCCGCGTGGTGGCCATCGCGGGCATCGGGTCGTACCGGCTCGCCTTCGACGCCCGCCGCGCACGTGCGGGGCGTCAGGACGAGACCATCGGCGACGCGGCGCTGTTCGTCGTCCCGAACCCGAGCGGGCTGAACGCGCACGCCACGATCGCGACGCTCGCCGCCGACTACCGTGCGGCCGCCGAGGCCGCCGGCATCACGCTCCTGAGCTGAGTGTCAGTCGCCTCACCGACGACGCGGCGTGAGCCGCACCTGCGGCATGGGCGGAGCGGGGATGCGCTGGTCGCCGTGGCCCTCGACCTGGCCGAACCGCTGGGCCAAGACCTCCCAGTCGCGACGGGCCGTAGCCACCTCGTCGTGGGTGCGCCCGATGAAGTTCCACCACATCACGAGTGGCTCGGTGAAGGGCTCGCCGCCGATCAACAGCGCCGTGGTCGCTCCGTGGACGCTGATGTCGAGGGACTCACGCCCCGGCGGCAGGTAGAACATCTCGCGCATCTCGATGTCGGTGCCGTCGACCGTCAGGGGTCCGTCGATCGCGAGCACCGCGTACTCGAAGTCGGTCCGCAACGGCACCGTGGCCGTGCCGGCGCGCAGGTCGAGCTGTGCCCCCATGATCGGGGTGTAGGTGCGGGCCGGGGACGCGGCCGAGTCGAGCTCACCGAGCAGCACGGTGGCCGACCACGTGTCGCGCTCGAGACGCGGGAGATCGGGAAGATGCTCGAAGTCTGCCGGCCCACCGCGCCGCGAGTCGGGCAGGGCCACCCACAGCTGCAGCCCGTGCATCGGCGCCTCGTCGACGCTCATCTCGGAGTGCACGACACCATCGCCGGAAGTCATCAGGTTGAGCTCGCCGGGCCGCAGCACCACGTCGCTGCCCAGGCTGTCGCGATGACGCACCTGACCACTCAGCGGCCAGGTGACCGTCTGCAGCCCAGTGTGCGGGTGCGGCAGCACACTCATCCGATCGGCCGTGGGGCCGAAGTGGTCGACGAAGCACCAGGCGCCGACGGTGGGCAGCTCGCGGTGCGGAAGCGTGCGGTGCACGGTGATGCCACGGACTCCGCCCAGCGGCACCTCGCGCGGAGTGATGCGTTGACCCTCGCTCATACGAGCAGACTACGACGCAGGCTCTCGACGAGTCCGGCATCGCCGCCGACCGACTCGAACCAGCCACTGATGCCGCCGCTGTGGTCGTCCCAGTGGTCGAGCACCCCCTCGATGGCGTCCTGGGGCACCTCCAGGTAGGCCTGCGGAATCGGGGCCCGGTCGGCGTCGTCACGAACCAGGGCGAGCCGCGCGCGGATGGCGTCCTCGGCGTCGCGGGTGGCGAGGTAGTCGGCCACGATGTCGTCACGGTCCACGCCGGCGAGCCGCAGCAGGAGGGCGATCGAGACACCGGTGCGATCCTTGCCGGCCGAGCAGTGCACGAGGGTGGGGCCCTCCGTCTTCGCGACCTCACGCACGACGTCGACGAGATGAGCCGAGGCCGCCTGCACCATCAGCAGGTACAGCTCGGGAAGCCTCGACGGCCTTGCCGCTCCGGGACGCAGGACGGCGAGCAGCGGCAGGTTGACGACCCGCGCCCCGGCGGCGGCCAACGGATGGGTCGGCTCGATCTCGCTGGCCGAACGCAGGTCGAGGACCAGGCTCGGCGGCCAGGCGACGCCCTCGGGAACGGCATCGGTGATGGCTGGCAGGGCACTGCGCAGAAGCCGCCCGGTGGCCACCCGACCACCGTCGGTGGTCGGCATGCCGCCCACATCTCGCAGGTTCGGGACGAAGACGCTCACGCTCGTATCGTAGTTCGCCTCGTGGACGTCCCACGGAACCGTCGACGTCGCCGAGGTGTCGGCTGCGCGAACTAGAATGGGGGGATGCCCCCCAGCCGGTCTCGTGTCGTCGCGTCGACCGTTCTTCGCGCCGCTGCGGCCGCCTCGGGGTTCTACGGGCTGCTGCTCAGCGAGGGAGTCCTGGCTCGGCGCTCCATCGGCACCTCGCCCCACCGGCCGCCTGTCGCCGACGGCGTCCACGGCGCCGATCTGCCCGGGCGCCCCTTGCGCTGTCTTGTCCTCGGCGACTCCGCGGCCGTCGGCTTCGGCATGACCGCGGCCCACGCCACCCCGCCCGCCATGATCGGTGCCGGCCTCTCACAGGCCCTCGGTCGTCCGGTCGACATCCGCAGCGAGTCCGAGGTCGGCGTCCGCACCTCTGGGCTCGCGCACCAGGTCGAACGCGGACGCACCCACCGGCCCGAGCTGGCCGTGATCATCGTCGGCACGAACGACGTGGTCCGTCAGGTGCCGCCGCGGCGGGCCGCCCAACACCTCAACGGCGTCGTCGCACGACTCGTCGCCCAGGGCTGCGTCGTCGTCGTGGGCACGTGCCCAGACCTCGGCACCGTGCGTCCCGTCCCGCAGCCACTGCGCTGGGTCATCCGCCGCTGGAGCCGCCGCCTCGCCCGACTGCAGACCGTGGCCGTCGAGCAGGCCGGTGGCCGGGCCGTCTCCCTGGGCGACCTGCTCGGCCCCGTCTTCGCCGCGCGCCACGACGTCATGTTCGGGACCGACCGCTTCCATCCCTCCGAGACCGGCTACGCCAACATGGTCTCGGTGCTCATCCCCTCGATGACAGCGGGCCTGCAGGCGCGCTGACCTCCCCTAGACATGACGAAGGGCCGACCCCATCGGGGTCGGCCCTTCGTTGGTGACTGATGTCAGTCGTTGCTCGTCATGATGGCGAGGATGCGCAGGATCTCGATGTACATGAACACCAGCGTGACCGTCAGGCCGAGGGCGCCGCGCCAGGCCTCGCGCTCGGGCACGCCAGCTGCGACGCCGCGCTCGATCTGGTCGAAGTCGGTGATCAGCATGAACACCGCGAACACCACCATGGCAACCGAGACCAGCAGACCGAGGGTGTTGAAGCCGCGCAGGCCGCCCTGGTCGAAGACGCCGGTGAGGCTCAGCACCAGGTTGATCAACATGACGCCCACGATGCTGGCAGCGGCAATGGCCATGATCTTGCGGAACTTGTCGGTGACCTGGATGTTGAAGAACTTGTAGGCCGCGAGTGTGCCGGCGAAGGCGACGGCGGTCGCCAGCACTGCCTGGAAGACGATGGACGGCTCGCCGACCATCGAGGCGATCATCTTGGAGATGGCGCCGACGAAGACACCCTCGACGATCGCGTAGGCCATCACCAGCAGGGGGCTGACGACCTTCTTGAAGGAGTTGACCATCACCAGCACGAAGCCGAGGAGGCCGCCACCGACGGCGAGGAAGGTCGCGCGCTGCACGGCCGAGTCGTCGAGCTCGAGGTCGCCGATCATGAACCAGGTGACGGCAGCTGCCACGATCACGAGCAGCAGCGTGATGGCCGTCTTCTCGACGACCGAGTCGATCGTCATACGACGCTCGGTCGAGACCGGCGAGGTGGACGAGCTCGGCTGGCCGTTCAGGTCGATCTGCCACTGGGACGGATCGTTCTGTGCAGTACGCCCGCTGAAGTCGTCACTGCGGGCGAACACCGGGTTGTTGCTCTTCATCGATTCCTCCGTGGGAGATGACCGTCTGACTCAGACGATCTGTGCGTTCACCTTATACAACGCTACAACCTGTCAGATCGTGCCCGCATCAGTCGTTGTTCTGTGCAACTTCTTCGTCCTTCTGGGCGATGGCGGGCACCTTGACGAACGGTGCGGGAGGCACCTCCGGCACCGCCGTGGGATCGGCGGCAAGTCCACCGTCGGTGCTGGCATCCCACGTCGAACGGGCGAGGCTCAAAGGGAAGACGTTCCAGGCGGCCACCCCGTTCTCGAGCAGCGCCGGCACCTGGGTGAGGGTGTACTCACAGGTCTCGTCGGCGCAGATCTCGCTCTGGTAGCCGTCGTGCTGCGGAGCGAGTGGCCGGCCCGACTCGTCGAAGAGCTGGACGCCGGAGATCGGCTCCCCGTCCGCGCCATAGGCGTAGATGTTGGCCACCGGCGTGCCGTCGAGCACCAGGCCGGCACCAGAGAGGTCCTCGACGTAGGAGCCGTCGTCGCCGTAGTAGGCGGGGTCGCCCTCCACTGCACGCTCGAGCACGAAGGGCAGCAGGACGAGCGCGAGCACGTTTCCGGCCACGAGCCAGCCACGCGTCCCACGGGCCGGCAGCCAGAGACCGCGCCCCCACTGCACGCTCACGAGGACGAACACCGCGAGGACTATGACGCCGTACGAGGACGCTGGCATCAGGCCCCGCGTCTGGCCGAGCAGGAGTCCCGAGACGAGCCACGCCGCGACCCAGGCGCGCACGAGCCACCAGGCCGGACGCAGCGACGTCGCGAACTCCAGGGTCGAGGCCGCTGCGGCGTTCGACCGCACACGCTCGACGGACCGTCCGACCGCCAGGCGCAGGTCGCCGACGATGCCGGACGAGGGCGCGGGCCGCACCGGCAGACCAGCGGCGACCCGCAGCTCGGCGGCGTACTCGGCCGCGTCCGGGAGCGCGCCACCGTCCTCGAGCGACTCGGCGAGGTCGGCCTCGAGCCCGTCGAGCAGTTCGTCGACGTCGTCGGCCGGCAGGTCGGCCAGCTCGGCACGCACCTGCGCGGCGAAGGTGGCAACCTCGGGATGGAGCTGGGTGGTGGTCATGCGGCCGTCCCTTCGAGCAGGTCGTTCATCGTGGAGGCGAACGTCGACCAGAGCTTGCGCTGGGTGTCGAGCATCGCCCGTCCCTGCGGCGTGATGCCGTAGTACTTGCGGTGGGGTCCCTCCTCAGAGGGGACGACGTAGGACGTCAGCGCACCACCCGCGTAGAGGCGGCGCAGCGTCCCGTAGACCGATGCCTCTCCGACCTCCTCGAGCCCGGCGGCACGCAGGCGACGCACCACGTCGTAGCCGTAACCGTCTTCGTCCTCGACGACGGCGAGCACCGCCACGTCGAGCACACCCTTCAACAACTGGGTCGCATCCATGCGGCTCGTCCTCCTGGTCGTGTGCCACGAACAGTACCATGCAGTGCGCGGTACCGTGCAGCACGCGACATCGGGGCAGTGGGTCGGCCGCTCAGGTCAGGCGCTGAGCGCCGGCGTAGGTGTTGAAGCCGCCGCCTCGGTTGAAGGCGACGAGCGTGAGGCCTGCCGACTCCGCGTGCTCGACGGCGAGCGACGACGGGGCCGACACCGCCGAGAGCGCCGGGATGCCGGCCATGTGGGCCTTCTGCACCAGCTCGAACGAGGCGCGCGCCGACACCTGCAGCACGGTTCCCCGCAAGGGCAGTCGGCCCTCGCGCAGCGCCCACCCGACCACCTTGTCGACGGCGTTGTGGCGTCCGACGTCCTCGCGCAGGCACAGCAGCGAGCCGTCCGCGGCGAACAGGCCCGCCGCATGCACTCCCCCGGTGCGGTCGAAGACCTTCTGCTGCTCGCGCAAGGCGTCGGGCAGCGACGCGATGAGCCGCGCGTCGAACGTCACCTCGTCGTCGAGATGGCCGAAGTGCGTCGCCTTGTGCACCGCGTCGATCGAGGCCGTGCCACAGATGCCACACGAGCTGGAGGTGTAGACGTGACGCTCGAGCGAGATGTCGGGCGCAGGAGTGTCAGCGCTCAGCAGCGCGTCCACGACGTTGAAGGTCTGGCGCCCCTCGTCGTCCGTGCCCGCGCAGTACCGGAGGGAGACGAGCTGCTCGGCCGACCAGATGACACCCTCGGAGACCAGGAACCCGGCCACCAGGTCGAAGTCGTGGCCGGGTGTGCGCATCGTGACCGAGAACGAGGTGCCGTCGACGCGGATCTCGAGCGGCTCCTCGACCGCCAGGACGTCCTCGCGGCGTGTGGTCGTGCCGTCGGGGGCACGGCGCTCGACTGTGGTGCGACGGGTGAGCCGTCCGGACATCAGTCGTCGGCCGCGGCGGCGGCGCAGAGGGCGGCCGCCCGGTCGAGTGCCTCGGCGATGGCGCCTGGCGAGCCACCTGCTAGGCCGGCGGCGAGGCCGGCCATGAAGGTGGTCAGCGGGGCGGCCGGACGAATGACGGCGTGCGCGGCGTCACCGGCCAGGTCGAGCACACGATCGACCTCCATGTCCGCCTCGACCCCCAGCTCCGTGGCGAGCCTCGCGACCCAGTCGTCGAGAATGGTGTCGGCCATGCGGAGCTCCTTCGGCAGTCGTTCTCCATCGATCGTGCCACGGCGCGGCCAACCGCGGCGATTCAGCGCTCGACGTCGCATCCCGCACCCGACCGGCACGGCCTAGTCTCGTGGTCATGGACGGACCTGTCGCCCCTCCGGGCTACCGCACCGAACCCGTGTCCTTCACCCGCCGCGGGGGGCGCCTGACCGAGCGTCAGCAGCAGGCATGGGACGACGCGTCCAGCCACTACGTCCTCGACATCCCCCGCTTCGGCCCGAGCACCTCGGTCGACCCGACCTGGACGTTCGACCCGGTCGCGACGTTCGGACGCGAGGCGCCGCTCGTCGTCGAGATCGGCTGTGGTCGCGGCGAGGTGCTCGCCCACGCCGCGAGGACCAACCCCGACCTCGACTTCCTCGGCCTCGAGGTCTACGTGCCGGGCGTGGCGCAGACCATCGTGGCCCTGCAGGACGACGACACGCGCAATGCGCGACTCGCCATCGTCAACGCCGCCGAGGCGCTCAGCACGATGTTCGTCACCGGGTCGGTGCACGAGCTCTGGATGTTCTTTCCCGATCCCTGGCACAAGAAGCGTCATCACAAGCGGCGTCTCGTCACTCCTGCCTTCGCCCCGCTTGCCGCGCGGGTGCTCCGGCCCGGAGGCGTCTGGCGGTTCGCCACCGACTGGGACGACTACGTCCGGCAGGCCGAGGACGTGCTCGCCGCTGCGCCGGGCTTCGTCGACGGCGGTCGGGTCGAACGCTTCGAGGGGCGGGTCCTGACGCGCTTCGAACGCAAGGGCCTCGAGGCCGGCCGTACGATCACCGACCTCGCAGCGGTGCGCGAAGCCTAGGATGGCGCCATGACGGAGACGACCAACGCCGAGCAGCTGCGCATCCGCCCGGAGGCCGTCGTGTGGGTCGTGGCCACCTCCATCGAGGAGACCGCCCTGCTGGACCCCTTGCCGCAGGGCGCCGTGACGGTCGATGAGCCCGTCGAGAACATGGACGCCGTGGTGCTGTTCGCCGAGTCCCACGAGCAGCTCGTCACCGCGCTGGACGAGGTGCTGCCACGTGTCGGGTCGACCCCCGTCATCTGGGTCGTCCGCCCCGCACAGGGCCACCTCGACATCGGCCGCGACGCCATCGCGACGCTGGTCGGCGAGTACGGATGGCGTCCGGCCGACGACACGATCCTCGATGAGACCTGGGCGGCGGTCCGGCTCGTCCCCGCCTGATCCGGGCCTGGAGTGTCAGTGCCGACGGCGAGCATGATGGCATCGTCGACAGGGCAGGGTTAACCCTCGACATGCAGATGAGTGTCGAGGAGAACGTCCGCTTCGTCCAGGCCACGCCGGCGGCTGAGCCCTCAGGTCATCGCGGCGGCAGCAGGTCCCGAGGCGGCCGGCCCGTGGACGAGCCGATGCCGAGCGCGATGTAGAGACCGACGCAGACGCCCGCGTAGATCAGGCCCCCCAGAAGGGCGATGAAGGTGCTCACACAGATCCAGAGCACTCAGACCGCCAACTATGACGGGAGGCCAGATGAACAGGGGGCGCCTGGTCGATGCTCACGGACGGTCTCGGCGCTCATGGCGATAGCGCAGCACCAGCACGGCGAGCAGGATCATGTTCACGGCGAGCAGGGTGCCGAGGACGGCCACAACGATGGTCACGCCACAGAGACGGCGACCGCCCACGGATATGACGCCGTAGGCCCCGCTGATTTGTTTCGTGTCGCCGGTCAGTGGCGGGCACCGGTGCTCCCGGTGGGGATCGAACCCACACTGGGACGGGTTTAAGCCGTCTGCCTCTGCCGATTGGGCTACAGGAGCTGGTGCCCGCAGCCTAGTGCCGTCCCGCGCCCCGCTCGCGAGAGAGTTGTGTACCGCCGAGGAGAGACTTGTGCGCGCATTTCTCTCTCGCGAGCGGTGCACAACTCTCTCGCGAGGGGGGCATAAGTCTCTCGCGAGGGGTTCAGGCGCGGTGGGCGATGTGGGCGGGCTCGTCGCCGGCCTGGAGGCGTGCGATCTGGGTGCGCACAAGACGCTCGACGCGCGGACGCAGGGTCGCGACCATGCCACCGACGTGCGGCGAGATCAGCACACCGGGTGCCGTCCACATCGGATGGTCGGCCGGAAGCGGCTCCGGGTCGGTGACGTCGGTGGCGTACCGCACCCGGCCGGCGTGACGCACGACCGCATCGGTGTCGGCGACCTTGCCCCGCGAGACGTTCACGACGAGCGCGTCATCGGGCAGCGCCGCCAGGAAGGCATCGTCGATCAGCTGGTCCGTGACCGAGGAGTACGGCACCGCCACCACCACGATGTCGACGGTCGGGAGCAGCTCCGGGAGCTCGTCGGTGCCATGGATGACCCCCCGGTCGTCCTCACGACGGCGGCTCGCCACCCGGACGATCTCGCACTCGAAGCCCGCGAGCCTCTTCTCGACCTCGGTGCCGATGCCGCCGTACCCGAGCAGCATCACCCGCTTGCCGATCATGCTGCGCGTCACGCCGGTGATCCAGTCGGACGTCGTCTGCTGCCGCGCGAACACGTCGATGCTGCGCTGGGAGGCGAGCATCAACGCGAGGGCGATCTCGGCCGTCGGACCCTCGTGCACCCCCACGGCGTTGCAGAAGACGCCGCCGGGGGGCAGCACCCCCACGATGTCGTCGAAGCCGAGCCCCTGGCCCTGCACCACGCCGACACGGCTCGTGTCGAGGAGCCGGATCGACGTGGGCCCGACGCCGAGCGGCCGGAGCACGAAGTCGAGATGGCCCTCCGGCTGCGGCGAGCGCATGTCCCAGATGACGGTCTCCAGATCGGCGACGTCGGCGAGTGCGTCGACCCATGACTGGTCAGGAAGGCTGATGCGCAAGGAGCTCATGCCCCTATTGTGCTGAAGCGCGCCGGCTCAGGCGCTGGCGGCATCCCAGGCGATGCCATCGAGGATGTCGCGCTCGCTGATGACGAGGTGCTCGGTCCTGAGCGGCAGCAGCTCGACCAGCCGGTCGAGGATGAGCGCTCCGGCACCGATGACGTCGGCGCGACCCGGATGCATGAACGGCAGCGCGCGGCGATCGGCCACCGACATCCGGGCGAGGGACACGCAGGCCTGCTGGACGTCGGGGAGGGCGAGCTGCGCGAGGTGGATGGCCCCCGAGTCGTAGGACGGCAGCTGCAGCGCATGCGCCGCCACCGTGGTGACCGTGCCTGCAACCCCGACGAACGACGACACCGGCTCGAGCTGGGCGACGACGGGCGCAAGGGCCTCGTCGAGGTGCGCCATGACGTCGGTGAGCTCGCTGACGGTCGGCGGGTCGCTGTGCAGGAAGCGCTCGGTCAGGCGTACCGAGCCGACGTCGAGGGACACTGACCACTCGACCTCGTCGCCCTCGCCGACGACCAGCTCGGTGGACCCACCGCCGATGTCGGCCACGAGCGTGCGCCCGCCCGGCAGCTCACGACAGGCACCCTGGAAGGACGCGCGGGCCTCGTCGACCCCGGCGAGCACGATCGGTCGCACCCCGAGGATGTCCTCGACAGCGGCGGAGAACTCATCGGCGTTCGAGGCGTCACGGACGGCGGACGTGGCGCAGAACCGCACCACCTCGGCCTCCAGCATCGAGATGAGGGCGGCGTACTCGCGGGTGGCGGTCAGCGCGCGGGCGATGGCCTCGGGGTGCAGCAGCCCGGTGGTGTCGACGTCCTGACCGAGCCGCACGATGCGCATCTCGCGGACGACATCGGTCTTGTGATCGCCCTCGACATCGGCGATCAGCAGCCGGATGGAGTTGGTTCCGCAGTCGATCGCTGCCACCCTCGTGCGTCCGTCAGCCATGCGAAGACCCTAGCGGGGAGACAACACGTCACTTCTGGGTGGCATCGGGCACGGGCGCGCAGTCGCTGCCCGACCACCAGTCGCCCAGGAGCGTGAGCGCCTCATCGCCGAGCGGATTGACGCCGGGACCGACCGCCAGCGAGTGCCCCACGAGGACGTGCAGGCACTTCACCCGCGTCGGCATGCCACCGGCGGAGATCCCGTCGATCTCGGGCACGTGCCCGAGGGCCTCACGGTCGCGCAGGTAGGCGCGGTGAGCCTCGTGATAGCGCTGGGAGAGAACCGGGTCGCTCGAGAGGCGAGCACTCATCTCGCGCATCAGCCCGGATGCCTCGAGCGTGCCGATCTCACCGGCCAGCCGCGAGCAGGTGATGTAGTAGGTCGTGGGAAACGGGGTGCCGTCGTCGAGACGCGGCTCGGTCATGACGACGTTCGGGTGACCCGACGGGCAGCGCGAGGCGATGGCCAGCACACCACGGGCGGGACGTCCGAGCTGTGCGGCGACGGCGTCGAGGTCGGCCTGGTCGATGCCAGGTGCGGTGCTCACTCGTCCCCCAAGACGTCGTCGGTGGTGTCCTGGGGCTTGCTCTCGGGCTTCTTGCCCGACTCGAGCACGCTGCCCCACAGCGTGTCGTACCACTCGCGCGGGGCCGCGCTCGGAGGATCGTCGAGGGTTGGCGCGTCGCCCTGCACGGTGCCGTCGCTGCCGATGACGCGGTAGCCCACCTCGCCGGGCAGCACCCACCCGAAGCGCTCACGGGCCTGCTGCTCGACGTAGGCCGGGTCGTCCCAGCGGCCCTCCTCGATCTCGAGGTCGGCGATGGCCGCGGTGCGGGTGGCGATCTCGGCCCTCGTCTCCTGGATCTCGCCACGCTGGTCCCACCACGCGCGCAACGTGGTCGTGTACGAGGCGATCAGGAGCAGCACGACCGAGAGCAGCACGATCGCGCGCGTCGTGAAGCGCGATCCGCCCTTGGCGGGGGCGGCTGGACGTCGACCGCCACCCGAGGGCGGACGACGGCTGCCGCCGCTCGCCTTCGGGGTGACCGGCGACCGCGAGACCGGCCGGCGCGGCGGTGTGCCGCGACCGGGTCCGCGATTCGTCGTCCGTGCCACCGTGCCCTACAGCGAGAGTCGGGGGAAGGCCGAGGCGCCGGCGTACGTGGCTGCCGAGCCGAGGGCTTCCTCGATGCGCAGCAGCTGGTTGTACTTGGCCACACGGTCCGAGCGAGCCGGCGCGCCGGTCTTGATCTGGCCGCAGTTGGTCGCGACCGCGAGGTCGGCGATCGTGGTGTCCTCGGTCTCGCCCGAGCGGTGGCTCATCATGCAGGTGAAGCCGTGCCGGTGGGCGAGGTCGACGGAGTCGAGGGTCTCGGTGAGGGAGCCGATCTGGTTGACCTTGACGAGCAGCGCGTTGGCGGCGCCGAGCTCGATGCCGCGGGTCAGCCGCTCGACGTTCGTGACGAAGAGGTCGTCGCCGACCAGCTGGACCTTGTCGCCCAGGGCCGTCGTGATCTGCACCCAACCGTCCCAGTCGTCCTCGTCGAGCGGGTCCTCGATCGAGACGATCGGGTAGGCCGCGACGAGCTCGCCGTAGTACGCGGCCATCTCGGCAGCCGACTTCGAGGCGCCCTCGAAGGTGTAGACGCCGTCCTTCTCGAACTCGGAGGCGGCCACGTCGAGGGCGAACGCGATGTCGGTGCCGACCTTCAGGCCAGCGCTCTCGACGGCCTTCGTGATGAGGTCGAGGGCGGCCCGGTTGGACGAGAGGTTGGGCGCGAAGCCACCCTCGTCGCCGAGGCCGGTGGAGAGCCCGTCGGCCTTGAGCACCGACTTGAGCGCGTGGTAGACCTCGGCGCCCTGACGGAGGGCCTCGCTGAAGCTCGAGGCGCCGATCGGCGCGATCATGAACTCCTGGACGTCGACGTTGGAGTCGGCGTGGGCGCCGCCGTTGAGGATGTTCATCATCGGCACGGGAAGCACGTGGGCGTTGGGGCCGCCGACGTAGCGGAAGAGCGGCAGGCGTGCCGACTCGGCCGCGGCCTTGGCGACCGCGAGCGAGACGCCGAGGATGGCGTTGGCGCCGAACGTCGCCTTGTTGGCAGTGCCGTCCAAGTCGATCATCACCTGGTCGACAAGACGCTGGTCGTCGGCGTCGAGGCCGGTGAGCGCCTTCGCGATCGGCCCGTTGACGGCCTTGACGGCCTTCAGCACACCCTTGCCGAGGTAGCGCTTGCCTCCGTCGCGCAGCTCGACGGCCTCGAACTGGCCGGTCGAGGCGCCCGAGGGGACGGCCGCACGGCCGATCGTGCCGTCGTCGAGGGCGACCTCCACCTCGACGGTGGGGTTGCCTCGTGAGTCAAGAATTTCGCGTGCGCCGACGGCGTCGATGCTGGCCACAGATGCTCCTGGAGTCGGGGGTGGTGCGCGGCCCAGCCTAGTGCGTCAGGTGGGCTCGACGAGCGACCGCACCACCTGTCGCAGCGACTGCTCGGCGTCCACTCCCCCAGCGCGCGCCTCCTGGACGAGTCGCAGCAGCCGCGAGCCCAGGTCGTCACCCTCGACGGCGACGTCGCCGAGGCGTCCGAGCACCTTGTCGGCCCAGGCCAGCGCGGGCAGGCCCTGCGGCACTCCCTCGAGCGGCGAGGTGCGTCGCTTCTCGAGCGCCTTGAGCGCCTGCCAGTTGGCGTCGACCTCGGCCGCATCGGCCACGGTGACGTCTCCGAAGACGTGAGGGTTGCGGTGCACCAGCTTGGCGGCGATACCCGCGGCGACGTCGTCGACGTCCCAGCCCTCGGCCTCCGAGGCGATGACGGAGTGGAAGACCACCTGCATCAGCAGGTCGCCGAGCTCCTCGCGCAGCAGCGCCGAGTCGCCGGTGTCGAGCGCCTCGAGGGCCTCGTAGGTCTCCTCGAGCAGGTAGTGGCTGAGCGAGGCATGGGTCTGCTGCTGCGTCCAGGGGCACTCTGCCCGCAAGCGCGCCATCACCGCGACGACGTCGAGCAACCTCGATCCGGGCAGCTCGGGCGCGGCCTCGACGACCTCGGCCCCGGCCGGGGCCTGCTCGCCCGGCAGCAGGAGCAGGACGGCATCGCCGTCCGAAGCCGCCGGGACGACCTCGATGCCCGCGTCCAGGACGGCCCGGACGTGCGGGTGGGTCAGGTCGGAGGCGACGACCAGCGCAGCGTCACGCAGCGCATTCCACTCGGCAAGCGACAGCGCGCCGGCCGGGGTGAGTGCGCTCAGCGCGACGACCCGCATCAGGAGCAGCGCAGGGCAACCGGCACGTCGGCGTCGTCGGCGGCGGCCTTGACGGCCGTGGCCGACAGGGACCCGGTGCCCGGCTTCGCGTCGGTGGCGAGCGGGAGCTTGAGGTCGAACCGCGGGTCGATGTCGACGTCGTGGTCGGCGAACGCCTTGTCGATCTCGGTGAGTCCGGCGCTCGTGAGGCTCTCACGGTTCTGCTCGCTCAGTGTCTGGCCCGTGGCATGCGCGCCGAGCGAGGCGGCGATGAGCGTGAGCTCCTGGTTGTCCTGAAGCGCGGTGTAGACATGCTCGAGCTCGTCGTCGTCGGCGTCCTTGAGCGCGGAGGCGATCTGGTCGCGGTCGCTGCGGGGCAGCGTGTAGTCGGACTCCTTGGGAGCCAGGCCGAGCTCGTCGGCGAGGTCGCGGGCGACGGCGAGCGTCACGAGAGTGCGGACCGCCTGGCGACGACTGTCGGCCGAGGGGACGTCGGTGACGCCCTGCTGCGCCGCCGTGAGCACCGCGAGTGCGCAGTAGGCCTCTGAGGACTCGTCGGCCACCTGCATGGAGATCGCGTGGCCGTCGACGACCGCGGCATCACCGGGGTGGACGGATCCGCAGGCAGCCAGCGAGAGCGCGGCGAGAATGAGGACGGCGGGGCGCGCGAACGACGGCATGACGACCTTCCAGACAAGAGGGATTGACCTCAGCGTACCGGGGGCATCTGCCACGTCGCCGCCCGCTCCCCCTCCCGTGATCAGGCGGGGAGGAGCGTCTCGACGACCGTCCGGGTCCACTCGAGCAGCTCCCGGTCGCGCAGCGGCTGGCCGCCCACGGGTGCCGTCTTGGGCCGCGGCACGAGGGCGACTTCGGCGGCCGCCTTGTAGGAGCTTCCCGGGTAGATGCGCTTGAGCCGCATCTGGGACGAGTCGGGCAGGGTGAGCGGCGCGAAGCGGATGTTGCTGCCCGCCGAGGTGACCTCGACGAGGCCCGACTCGCGGATGCGCACCCGCAGGCGCGCCACCTCGAGCAGCGTCTCGACCGACACCGGCGGCTCGCCGTAGCGGTCGACCAGCTCGGCCCGCAGCTCGTCGACCTCGACGAGTGACTTGACGTCGGCCAGTCGCTTGTACATCTCGAGGCGCAGGCGCTCGCTCGGCACGTAGTCGTGCGGCAGGTGCGCCTCGATCGGCAGCTCGATCTTGACCTCGCGCTCGGGTGGGGCGTCGCCACGGAACTCGGCCACGGCCTCGCCCACCAGCCGGACGTAGAGGTCGAAGCCGACGTCGGCGATGTGGCCGGACTGCTCACCCCCGAGCAGGTTTCCCGCGCCGCGGATCTCGAGGTCCTTCATCGCGACGGCCATGCCGCCACCGAGCTCGGAGTGCTGCGCGATGGTGGCGAGTCGATCGTGCGCCGTCTCGGTGAGCGGCTTCTCCGGCGGGTAGAGGAAGTAGGCGTAGGCCCGCTCGCTCCCTCGTCCGACCCGTCCGCGCAGCTGGTGCAGCTGCGAGAGGCCGAGGGTGTCGGAGCGCTCGATGATCATGGTGTTGGCGTTGGAGACGTCGAGCCCCGACTCGACGATCGTGGTGCAGACGAGCACGTCGAAGCGCTTCTCCCAGAAGTCGACCATGACCTCCTCGAGCTGGTGCTCGCCCATCTGGCCGTGCGCGGCCGCCACCCGGGCCTCGGGCACGAGCTCCTTGAGGTGGGCGACCGCCTTGTCGATGCTCTGGACCCGGTTGTGGATGTAGAACGCCTGGCCCTCGCGCAGCAGCTCACGCCGGATCGCCGCGACCACCTGGCGGTCCTCGTAGGCGCCGACGAAGCTCAGCACGGGGTGGCGCTCCTCGGGAGGCGTGGCGATCGTCGACATCTCGCGGATGCCCGTGACAGCCATCTCGAGCGTGCGCGGGATGGGGGTGGCCGACATGCTCAGCACGTCGACGGCGGCGCGCAGCATCTTGAGCGCCTCCTTGTGCTCGACGCCGAAGCGCTGCTCCTCGTCGACGATGACAAGGCCGAGGTCCTTGATGCGCACGCCGGGCTGCAGCAGCCGGTGGGTGCCGATGACGAGGTCGACCGAGCCGTCGGCCAGCCCGTCGAGGGCCTCCTTCGACTCTTTCTCCGACTGGAACCGCGAGAGCGGGCGCAGCGTCACGGGGAACTGGCCGAAGCGCTCGGCGAAGGTCGCGTAGTGCTGCTGCACGAGCAACGTGGTCGGCACCAGCAGAATGACCTGCTTGCCGTCCTGGATGGCCTTGAACGCCGCGCGCACCGCGATCTCGGTCTTGCCGTAGCCGACGTCGCCGCAGACCAGGCGGTCCATCGGCACCGTGCGCTCCATGTCGCGCTTGACCTCTTCGATCGTCGACAGCTGGTCGGGCGTCTCGACGAACGCGAAGGCATCCTCGAGCTCGGCCTGCCAGGGTGTGTCGGGGCCGAAGGCGTGGCC
>Ga0164243_10004255_pt1 | contig 22546 bp, 18 predicted proteins | sample OricompcompostOP_FD_108781 | JGI IMG/M metagenome (GOLD analysis project Ga0164243, IMG submission 108781) | Organic Plus compost microbial communities from Emeryville, California, USA - Original compost - Organic plus compost (OP) | ecosystem: Engineered > Solid waste > Mixed feedstock >...
CGACGTCCGGCGAGGAAACCCACGTTTCCGCCGGCTGCCCGATGGGGCGGAGTAGCTCAGCTGGTTAGAGCAGCGGAATCATAATCCGCGTGTCGGGGGTTCAAGTCCCTCCTCCGCTACCAATCCCTTATCCGGAAGCTTCCGACAGCTTCCGTATTTTTCCAAAAATCGAAATAAAAGCAGAGGGTTGCGGGTGATTCGCGTCCGCATGCGCCCATGGCCTTCCACATGCAGCCAGATTTGGTGTGGGGGTATTTTGGGGGTAGTTTTGCGGAGTATCGGAAAGGAGCGATACCCCCATGCCTCTGACGGAGACTCAAGCCAAGAATGCCAAGCCACGCGAGCGAGCGTACAAGCTTGCCGATAGCGAGGGCTTGTTCCTGCTCGTCCAGCCGAACGGCACGAAGCTTTGGCGGATGAAGTACCGAGTTGCAGGCAAGGAGAAGTTGCTGTCGTTTGGCGCTTATCCGGCGTTGGGGATCGCCGCCGCCCGGGACAAACGCAAAGCGGCCAAGGAGCTCCTTGCCGAGGGCAAGGATCCAATGAAGGCCAAGGGGGAGGTGATATCGGAGAACGGTGACACCTTCTACATGGTAGCGAAACGCTGGCACGAGAACCGCCAGTCGGCATTGAATCCAGCGCATGCCGAACGTGTCTGGTCACGAATGGAGCGGGACGTTTTCCCCTCCCTAGGACAGAAGCTGATCCACGAGATCACTGCCCCAGAGGTCCTGGACATGATCCGCAGGATTGAGACACGAGGCGCGCTCGATATCAGTCGGCGTGCCAAGCAAGGGGTAGGGCAGGTCTTTCAGTTCGCGATTGCTTGCGGGCTGGCATCCAGCGATCCCACTGCTCACCTCAGTGGCGCCCTCAAGCCTCGGCCGAGGGTGAAGCACATGAGCCGCCTTCCTTTGGTGGAGATACCTGCGTTCCTCGAAAAGCTGCGAGCCTACCAAGAGGAAGGTGACCGGCGCTCGGCGATCACCCGCGATGCAGTGCTATTCGCCTTGCTAACCTGGGTCAGGACAAAAGAGCTTCGACTGGCCGTCAAATCCGAATTTGAAAATCTCGATGGTACGGAACCCGTTTGGCGGATTCCGGCTGCGCGCATGAAGATGGGGCGCGAACACCTCGTTCCACTGTCAGCCCAGGCCGCACTCATTGCTAGAAAAATGGTATCGGCGGCGACCGGTGATTACCTGTTTCCCGGGACCCACCCAGACAAGCCGTTGTCTGAAAACACGATGATCTATGCGCTTTACCGCCTTGGATATCATAGTCGCCAGACCATCCACGGCTTTCGAGGACTCGCCAGCACCTGGGCGAACGAGCAATTGGTTGAATTTGGCAAGCCAGCGATGTGGATCCGGAAGTACCATGAGGATTGGGTCGAGTTGCAGCTCGCTCATTCAGAGAAGGATGATGTCCGGGGAGCTTACAACGCGGCGGAGTATCTCGCGCCCCGCCGGCGAATGATGCAGGATTGGGCTGACTTCCTCGATGGGCGGAAGGTCGTCGACATCAGGAAAGGGCGAAAGCGCGCCGCGTGACGCCCGTCAGGAGAAGCATTCAATCTGATCAAATGGCATTTGACGCAGTTCGTATCAAAACTGCCAGTGCCGCAGGACGTCGCGGACATATCCGGGCGTTTCGCCATTCCGGGGAATGCCGCCAGCACGTTCAACTGCCCCCGGTCCCGCATTATAGGCAGCCACCGCGAGGTGGACCACGCCAAACCTGTCGAGCATCTGCCGCAGGTATCGCGCAGCGCCGAAGATGTTTGCCATAGGATCGAAGCGATTGAAGACCCCAAGCTCCTTTGCGGTTGCTGGCATCAGCTGTCCGAGACCTGCTGCGCCTGCTGGGCTGATGGCAAAGGGGTTGTATCGAGACTCCGTCCATACAAGTGCATCGAGCAAGCCCGAGGGCAATGAATACTTTGCTTCCGCCGCATAGACGTGGGGCAGATAGCTCGCTCGCCGAAAGTCGGATGGACCGGGTTTGGCCTTGGGTTCGTATCTGTATGGCAGTTTGACCCGGCCATTTTGCGGGATCGTCAGAACAGGTGCCGGCCCGTCCTGGACGGATCGCCAAAGCCCATGCTCGACCAGCTGGAAGCCGTTGGATGTTTCAGCAATGCGGATGCCATCGGAATGGCTGGCCGGGGCGTCGATCGTGGCTGGCGCTGCTATGTCCTGGGCACTGGCGGGGATAGCAGAGGTGATCGCAATGCCTGCGATCAAGAGAGTTCTGATTGTCATTTCTCGATCCTTGTCTAGCCGAATCGAGTTAGAACATATAAAGAACAAACGATGTAGGAAATTGGTTTGGCGCGAGTGCAGAGCGGAGGCTGCGCGGGGAGGGCACCTCAACCGGAGTAGGTCGATGCCCCCGTTAGACAAAGCTCATCAACTCGAACGCCGCGCCCGCACCATCGTCGAAAGCCTTCAGGGTACATGGAGTCGGGGCAAAGGCATGTGTTGCTGTCCGGCGCATGACGACCGAACTCCCTCACTGAGCGTGACACTGGGAAGAAAGGCGATCCTGTTTCACTGCTTCGCGGGATGCCTGACTGAGGACGTCATTGCGGCGTTGGATCGCCAGGGCGTTCGCAGCCGCGACCTTTTCAACGCTTCAGACGCTGAGACCATCGAAAGGCAGAGATATGGCGACTTCAGTCCAAATGCGCGGCGCTTGTGGCAATCGGCGACGGCGATCTCCGACAGCCCTGTCGCACGATACCTTGCGCAGCGCGGTATTCTGCTCGCATCCGATCAACTCCGTTACCTGACGAGCACGCCGCTCGGGCCGCGCGGTGCTGTCCAATTTCTCCCCGCGATGCTGGCCGCAGTCACAACCGACATTGGCATAATCGCGGTACACCGAACGTTTCTCGACGTGCGGAGCGGCAGATTGGCAGGCTTCGGACGGCCCAAGCGCGCACTCGGCAGTCTTGGCTGCGGAGCCGTCAGGCTTGACCCGGCGCAGCAGGGGCGACTGGGCCTTGCCGAAGATATCGAGAGCGCCCTCTCAGCAATGCAGCTGTTCGGGATCCCTTGCTGGGCAACGCTCGGGAACGAGCGCTTCGGCCTTGTTGCGATCCCGGAGAGCGTGGGTGAACTCCATCTGTTCATCGACAATGATGCCGGAGGCGCTCTCGCGGAACAGCGAGCGCTGAAGGCTTACGCTGCGCCTCATCGTGTCATCCACTCACGAGCTCCGGCCTCGCCCGGTTTTGACTGGAACGATGAGCTAAAGTCCCGGCTTGCCCGTAAACCTGATCCGTTGGGCAGAGGGGAGGGGGCCATAGGCTGATTGAGGCCTGCCCGCCGCAGGACCTCGTCAGGAGGTTCCGATGTCCAATTCTTCTCTCGCCTTTGCGTTCGATGAACCATCACCGCCCGCTGTTGCGACTGCGGCCCAGATCATGGCTTCAGAGCTCGCAGCAGGCCGCGCGCTGTCACGCAGCGACGTTACGCGTATCATGAGCCAGCACTTCGGGGGCAGCGATGCTCTCGGGCGTTGGTCGGTGCGTGACGCCCACGCAGCTCTAGAGCTGGCACAGGTTCAACACCTGCAAGCGTTCCATCAGATCCAGCTCTCAACCCCGATCGACGAGGCGGATCAGTTCTTCTGCTGCCTCGATGACCGAATTCCGACCCAGACCAATCGCAGCGACGAGCAGATCGAATGGCAGCAATTCGCAACGCCGCCGCGCCTCGCCTGGCTTGCCGCACGGGCCTGTGGGTTGATACCCGATGAGCTCGTGCTCGAACCTTCGGCCGGTACCGGCATGCTCGCAGTCTGGGCGACCAAAGCCGGTACGCGCCTTGCCTTGAACGAAATCTCGCCGCTGCGCCGCGACTGCCTGACTGCTGTGTTCCCGGCTGCCCGCGTGACCGGACATGATGCTGAGCTGATCGACGAATTGCTCGATCCGGCAATCGTCCCCAGCGTCGTGCTGATGAACCCGCCGTATTCTCACGGGATCGAGCGGGGCCACGATGGCCGCACCGGGGCGAGGCATCTGCGATCGGCCTGGAACCGGCTTGCGCCCGGCGGGCGGCTTGTGGCGATCATGCCTGAATGGTTCGACTGCGTGCGGTTTTTGGCCGGGGCGAAAGGGCCAGTTTCGCTGAGGCTCAATGCCGCCGTCGAACGCGAGTTCGTCAGGCAGGGCACCGGCATTACCACGCGGCTGTTGGTCTTCGACAAGGTGGAAGGCTCCAATGATCCTGTCGCTATCCGCACAAACGACTTTCGGCAGCTGGTCGATCTTGTCGATGCTTTGCCGGCTCGCGCCGGCCTGGACGCGGTTCCCGAGCAATCGAGCCTTCCGGCTCGTGCGGCGTTTCGCCTGGTCGCCGCACCGCGCAGGCCAATGCCATCACCAGGCAGGTTCACTCCTGCAGCCTCCACCATCGGTTCGCTCACATACCGGTCGCTCGAAACCCCTGCGCCGCTTGCCCCTCAGGTCGGCCACTATCTGCCTTATCGCCCGAGCAGGATCGTGATCGATGACGCAGCCGAGCATCCGACGCCGCTCGTCGAGTCCGTCGCCATGGGGTCGATCGCCGCACCGATGCCCGAAGCGGTGCCGCACCTACCCGACGGGCTGGTTGCCAAGGGGCTGCTGTCTGCTGCGCAGGCCGAGACTCTGATCTACGCGGCAAGCGCCTATGCGCGCGATCTTCCCGGTCGGTTCGAGCCAGAGGACAAGGGCTGTTCGCTCAAGGCATCTGCGGAAGGCCAGACTTACCGCCAGGGCTATTTCCTCGGGGACGGAACGGGTGCCGGCAAGGGCCGTCAGGTTGCCAGCGTCATCCTCGATCGCTGGGTGCGCGGTGAACGCCGCCATATCTGGATTTCGAAGAACGAGGCGCTGCTCGAAGATGCCCGGCGCGACTGGGCTGCACTTGGCGGCCTGCTGATCGATATCCAGCCGCTTGCATCCTGGAAACTCGGCACCCCCATCGCCATGCGCGAGGGCATTCTCTTCGTGACTTACCCGACCCTGCGTTCGGGCCGAAACGATGCAACCCGCCTTGATCAGATCCTCGCCTGGGCCGGCGACGACTTCGACGGCGTGATCGTGTTCGATGAGGCGCACGCCATGGCCAATGCTGCTGGCGGCGAAGGATCGCGCGGCAAGGTCAAGGGCTCCGAGCAGGGTATCGCTGGGGTCCGCTTGCAGAACCTTCTGCCGCGGGCACGCGTGCTCTACGCTTCGGCAACCGGTGCGTCCGACGTCAACAATTTGGCCTATGCCACGCGCCTCGGTCTCTGGGGGCCGGAAACCGCCTTCGCCAATCGTGAGGCCTTCGTGGCCGACATTCGTGACGGGGGTATCGCCGCGATGGAACTGGTCGCACGGGACCTGAAGTCGCTCGGCCTCTACACCGCGCGCGCACTCTCCTTTGCAGGCGTCGAGTACGAGATCCTCGAGCATTGCCTGACCGAAGAGCAGATCGCGGTCTACGATGCCTATGCTGAAGCATGGGCGATCATTCACGCCAACCTGCGCGAAGCGCTGGAGGCAACGCGGATCGTCGATAGCGAAACCGGCGGGACGCTCAACACGGGTGCAAAGTCAGCAGCGCTGTCAATCTTCGAAGGAACTAAGCAGCGCTTCTTCGCGCAGTTGCTTCTGTCGATGAAGCTGCCCAGCCTGTTACCGGCCATCGACGCCGCTATTGTCGAGGGGAACGCCGTGGTCGTCCAGCTCGTCTCGACCGCAGAAGCCATGCTGAACCGCCGGCTTGCGGACCTCTCGGACGAAGAACGCGAAGCGCTGGAGATCGATCTATCCCCGCGCGAATATGTGATCGACTATCTCTCCAAGAGTTTTCCTGTCCGGCTGATGGCCGTCTTCACCGATGAAAACGGCAATCCTCGCTCCGAGCCGATGAGCGACGAGCATGGCGCGCCCGTGCTGTGTCGCTCCGCGCTGGCCGCGCGCGACCGGATGATCGAGCAGCTCTGTGCATTGCCGCCTATCGCCACAGCCCTCGATGCTATCATCGAACGCTTCGGCGTTGACCAGGTTGCGGAAGTCACCGGTCGCACCCGTCGGCTCATCGTCGGTCGCGATGGTCGCCAGAAACTCCAATCCCGCTCGCCGCGCGCCAACGTCGCTGAGACCCAGGCCTTCATGGACGGCGCCAAGCGCATACTGGTGTTCTCCGATGCCGGTGGCACCGGGCGTAGCTACCATGCCGATCTGGCCGCGAAGAACCAGGCCCGCCGCGTCCACTTCCTGCTCGAGCCGGGCTGGCGGGCTGACGCCGCAATCCAGGGGCTCGGGCGGACCAATCGCACCAATCAGGCATCGGCGCCGCTGTTCAGGCCGGTGACGACCGATGTGCGCGGCGAGCGCCGGTTCATCTCGACGATCGCGCGGCGGCTCGACAGCCTTGGAGCCCTCACGCGCGGGCAGCGGCAGACCGGCGGACAGAACCTGTTCGATCCGGCCGACAATCTCGAAAGCAGCTACGCCAAGGAAGCCCTCCATCGCTGGTTCGGCTTGCTGTTCACCGGCAAGCTCGAAGCGGTCAGTCTCGGGCGCTTCCAGGAGCTGACAGGTCTCCGGATCGAAGGAACCGACGGTTCAATGGTCGATGACCTGCCGTCGATCCAGCGGTGGCTCAATCGCATCCTTGCGCTTCCCATTGCCCTGCAGAACGCGATCTTCGATGAGTTCATGGGGCTGGTCGAAGCGCGCATCGATGCCGCCCGGCAGGCCGGTACACTCGACCTGGGCCTGGAGACCATCGCAGTCGAGGACTTCACGGTCCTGTCCGACACGCTGCTGCGCACCGATCCGGCATCGGGCGCGACGACCCATCTGCTGGAACTGGAAATCGCCAGAGCCCTGAAGCCGCTGACGCTGAGGCGGCTCGAGGAGCTTCACGGCCTCGCTGGGCAGCGGCAACGGCCGGTTCGAAATGCTCGCTCAGGCCGGGTTGCCTTGCTCGTGCCTGCCCGCAGTATTCTTGCTGATGACGGCACCCGCGTTTCCCGCTTCGAACTGCTGCGCCCGTTGAAGCGCAGTCACATCACCGAGGATCAGTTGGCGGAGAGCAGCTGGGAGGATATCGCCATCGACGCCTTCCGCAATGCCTGGTCAACCGAGGTCGCGGAGGCGCAAACCAGCCACAAGCGCGAGCACCTCTATCTTGCGACGGGCCTCCTCTTGCCGGTCTGGGACAAGCTCCCGTCCGATTTTGTCAGGGTGAGCCGCATCTCGGCGGCGGATGGCCGCTCGCTGCTTGGCCGGGAGGTTCCGGTCCATTCTGTTCCGGAATTGTGCCGGGCGCTGGGTCTGGAACGCGAGCAAACGCTTTCCGCCGATGACATTGTCCAGACCGTCCTGGCGACCGGCCGAGCCATGGAATTTGCCGGCCGTGAGCAGCTCATGGTCAAGCGCAGCCTGGTCAACGGCTCACAGCGAATTGAACTTACCGGATGGATTGCAGCTCGCCTCGACTGGTACAAGGCGCAAGGCTGCTTTACCGAGATTATCCGTTACCAGACGCGCCTCTTCGTGCCGATCGAGGGTGCAGCGAGCGCGATTGCCAGATTGGCATCATCCGCATAGACTGTTGCCAAATGGCATTATTGGGCATATATGCTGCCATATGGAGAAATGCCATGCTGGCTCTGCAACCCGTTGATACTGCCGTTACCGACTTCCGTCCCGATCCGATTACCCAGGACGAGGCAGCTGCCATGTTCCGGGCAGTCCTCAATCTGTTCGGCAAATGGGAGCTGACTGACGAGCAGGCGGCAACGCTGCTCGACATGCCAGTGCGCTCTTACCGGCGCTGGAAGGCAGAAGGCCCCGGGCGCGTTTCGCGTGATGGGCGTGCGCGTCTCTCCAACCTCATGGGCATCCACAAAGCGCTCCGGATCATCTTCTCGGAGGCGACTCGTGGGTATACCTGGATCAGGTCGGCCAACGATGCATTTGGCGGATCCAGTGCGCTCGAAGTCATGCTCGGGGGCGAACTCACCGACATCATGCGGGTGCGTCGCTACCTCGACGCCGAGCGTGGTGGCTGGTGAGCGGAACGGCGGCTATCCCTGTTTCTCGGGTTGAGTGGAAGGGCGCTGTCAGGATCATCCGCAGCGCCTTTCCGCCGATCGACCTGTTCGAGGACATCGCCGATCCCGCGGACTGGCCGCTGCTGATTTCGGCCGAGCAGAAGACCAATCCACGCATCATGGCGACGATTGGCAATCTCGACCTCGTTCCGGTCGACCGACGCGTCGGCGGTAACGGAGCCTCCTACCTCATGGCGCCATTCACCCACGTTAGCACCGATCGACTGAGCCGCTTTACCGATGGCAGCTACGGCGTGCTCTACGTTGGGGACCGGTTTGAGACCGCGCTGTTCGAGACGATCCACCACCACGCCAGCTTCATGGCACGAACCCGGGAAGCGCCAGGATGGACCGCGCAGTTCCGCGAAATCATCATGTCGGTCGATGTAGACTTACATGATCTCCGAACTCTGGCGGGGAAGCTGGATTCGGCGCTCGATCCTGACAGCTACGCTGCATCTCAAGCGCTCGCGCGGCACCTCAGGGGCGCGGGATCGAACGGGATTGCTTACCCGAGCATCCGGCACCCCGGCGGGGAATGCGTCGCGCTATTCTACCCGGACTGCGCATCAAATCCGCTTCAGGGGCGGCACCTCGACTATCACTGGGATGGCGCGCGGGTTGATCTGGTTCGTGATGCGGGATCGGGCGCTGTCTTCCGGATTGTCGATTTGCCGCCCGATCCCGCCTGACCGAACGAGCTGGGTCTCGCGCCTGCGCTTGGCTAGGTTGCCTTCCACCAGCTGAGCATGCGTTGCCACCAACTGGCTGGCGGTCGAGGTGCGGACAAGGTCGTAGCGGGCGTCTCCTGGCTGGGCTGAGCAACATCCGAGGGATCCGCCTGCCTGAAGTAGCGAGCCTTCGCACTTCGGTCTCGTTGCCGCTCGGCAGCGACTTGTGCCTCCGACCAGGGCGGCGCAGCGATCACCTTGCCGCGGCGGATCACATAGTGCGAACGGCACGGCAGCGTCCAGTTCCCTACCGAAGGGTGCAGACTGATCGCCTCTCCGTCGTAGGTGATGTTCCAGTCTGTTGGGGTAAGTGGCGTCACTACTTCCTCTCCGCAGCCACAGCAGCAGCTGTGCGCGACGCTGCCGTATTCCATCGATACGTAAAGAATCCCGGGGACGAGCGGCTCAGGAAAGCTCTCCACGAAGCGATGTTCGAGTTCGGTATACCGGATCATGACTGGTCCTCGTTGAGCAGCATGTTGCCGTCGAGTGTGTAGGTCGAATGATGTTCGCGCTCGAGGTCGCAGTAGAATCCGCACAGCTTCTTCCACTTGATTACCGCCAGGACAGCGTTGAGCGCATTGAGGTCGGCTACCTGGATATTCGAGGCGTAGATATCCCCGGCCCCGCCGCCGGCCAGGGGAATGCGATTGTGCTGGCTGGCCTTGGTCCTGCTCTCCAGAGTGCTGGTCGTAACCCTCAAGATGCCACTAAGGCCCTGTTCGCCGAGTTCTAGACCCATGCCGATATCGACAAAGCCGACTCCGCGTGCATGAAGCCATTCTACGAGGGCGGCTTTCGCTTCACCTGCGTCAAGGCTTAGGAACGCGAAGTGGATGCCTTCGAGCAGATCAATGGTCTCGGCTGTAATCGCCTTCGGCACCGCGGTTATGCCGCGATGCATGCGCGAGTAGATCGCCGCAAAATAGTCGACTTTCAGCGGTGCGTCGCGCAGGTCGTCAAGGCTCGGCGCCCCAGGCGCACGAAAGGCATTGTGCTGAAGGAACTCGTCAGGATCGAAGAGGCGGATTTCCGCTACCGGCGTTTTAGCCAGCATGTCGAGAATATAGCTTCCCGACCCGCCGAGGCCGATGATCGCGATGCGGTGCCCCGCGAGCTTGGCGGTGAGCGCGCCGATCCCGACCCTGTCCGACGCCGTCTCGACGTAGTGAAAAACGCTCTCAGCGTCCTCCTCATCGTCGATCACGCGGTGGGGGCGCGGCGAGAGCGTGGTGTCGATTACCGCGGCAGGTCCCGAGATGATCGAAGCATAGGTCGACATCTTGTGGTGGTAGTCAAGATACCCTCCTTCAGGCTTGCTGGAGAAGGCGTGCTCCGCTGTGAGCCCATTGCCAAGCTCGAAGTGCGCGGTCTGGTGGGCGATCGCCGCGATCGGCTTTCCATCGGCGAAGCAAGGGTAGTCTCCGTCGAAATGCATGACGTGAGTGTCGGGCGGCCGGGTCTGGTCGCCGGCCAAGGCTAGGCTGGAGATAAGTGTGCCCTTGCGAACCTTGCGGTGGGCATCGACGTAGGGGACCTCGCGCATGACGAGGAACCCTCCGACGATCTGGACGAAATACCCTTCCTCGCGCAGCCTAGCGAGATCGGCGTTACGACTGAACAGTGCGCGTGACATTGAAGATCGTCCCCTGCTTGATGGTTACCGAACCGTGCGCGCTCAGCTCGCCGGCGTGCGGCTTCGAGGCCGCCTTGCGGTAGGTCATGGAGAACACGACGTTGGCTTCGTGCGGACCCGGGAAGGCCAGCTCGACAATCTGCTCGAAGGTCACGGTCGGACCGCGAACCACGCGCGGACGCGTGTTAACGATGATTTCGATTTCTACCGACGGGCGCGGGGCGTTGTAGAAGCGTTCGATGCCTGGAGCGCTCAAGTCGACCAACATGGCCGGCTCGATGAGAACGTCGGTTCCGCCACGCACCTCGAGGAACACCGCCTCTTCGGGCCCGGGCTCAGCGATCTGATTGAGAATGCGGCCGCTGATTGCGGGCTTGCCCCAGCGCTGCTGGTCATCGTTGACCTCGAACTTGAATTCGCGGTCGGTGAGGAAGGCGACGAAGCGCTCGGCGCCAGCGGTGCTGAGGTCGAAAGGTTCATCGAGGCGCACGTCCTCGAAGTCGCCGGTCGGGAGGATCGCGAACAGGCTGTAACCTCGGTCGGGTTCAAGCCCTGCCGCTTCGAGCACCTGGCGGCCCAGCGGGATCGGATCGGCAACGGTGAGTGCGCGAAAGTCGAGGTTCTCAAGTGCGAACTGGAAGCGATAGGCCCGTGCCGGCCGCAGGCTCCGGCCTTCGCGGAGGGCATCGCCGACATCATCAAATTCGGGAAGTTCAGGGGTAGCCATTTTGATTTGTCCTTCGGTTCGCCGGAACAGCCCGGCTACGAAGGGACAATCGGAACAGCGGCAGCCGACCGGAAAGGCGCTCAGAAGTTTTTTTGCAGGGGGCCTGTCGGGACGGGCCCGCACACGAAGAACGCCGGACAGCCGGGGCAGACCCGCTGGTTGGGGTTCGTTGGAAATCTGCCAGCGCGAACATCCGCAAGTACGGTAGCGAGGAGTTCGCGGCGCCGACTGATAACGAGCTGCGAGAGCTCGAGCGGAGTCACGGTATCACTGGTCAGATGGACAACTTCGGCGCTCGCCCCCGTCGCGTTCTCCGCGATTGCAAGTAGCGCAGCAGCCACGCTGAGATCTTCGGTGTCTGCCTTTCGGAACACGCCGGTGCGGATACGCCGGTGGATACGACGACCTCGCGCATCGACGAGCACATCGTCGGCGCTAACGATTATTTGGTCGCTTCCTATCCCGAGCGGCAATTCAGTCGGCATCTGGAATTGATGGGCATCGCGCGATCGCCGGAACCGCATCACAAGCTTGACTGCCGTAGCCCGCAGTTCGACGAAACTTCCCGGTATGTCGAGACCGTGATCGTCGCAGGCTTGTTCGACTGTAGCCCGGAGAATTGCATCGTCGGAGATGTCGAGCCCGCTGCGCACGACTGCGCGCACGACAGTCCGGGCGGCTTCGTGCATGCGCATGTAATCGCTCTCGGTTCGGCGGCCGCCGATGCCGAGCACATGAGTGTAGAAGAAGCGCCGTTTACACTTTTCCTTGTCCAGCATTGCGACCTGAGAATCTCGTAAGCGAATAGGGCCGTCGATCAATAGTTCGATCGGCTCGGCTTCGAGCGCAGGTGGCAGCGCTTGGACGAGAGCGGGCACTCTTTCGGTAACGGCAGGACCAAGTCGCGGCAGGAAGGTCGAAAGCGGGCGCTGCTTGCCATCTGTCTTCTCCGTGGCGGCATAAAGTATGAGACGATCGCGTGCGCGTGACGTGGCGACGTAAAACAAGCATTCGCGCTCTTCTGCGTCGCCGGCGCAAAGCGCAGCTTTGACGTCGCCGGTTATGCTGGCGATTACGCCTTCGGGGGGAAGGCAGGCAGGTGCCTTCGGATAACTCGGGAGTGTGTCTTGGTTGAGGCCCGGTAGATGTACGCCTCGAAACTCAAGGCCTTTCGCGCCGTGGATCGTCATGAGGCGGACGGCGTCGAGTCCCTGCGCCGCTACAGGTAGCTGACGTAGGTCGCGATCGTCCCCGATAGCTACCAGCCGCCTGATACGTTCAAGTAGGCGCGGCACGGTGCGACCCTCCACGCGTGGCTGCGCGCGTAGGAAGTTCATGAACTGCCAAATCGCGATGCCTTGGCTACGTTCGGCGATGGAATCGGCTTCGGCTATTCGGGCTGCTATGCGGGTGCGGTCGAGCAGGACAGCCGCCAGAGTTCGCCACGGTGGAGAGTCGGCGTCGAATCCATCGAGAGCTGCTGCGAGCCTATCGAGCGCGGTCATTGCTTCCGCCGACACCGCTAGGCGGCGGCGCTCGGTCAGCCATTCCAAGGGTTCGGCCTCTTTGGACCGCAACGTTTCGAGGACGCAGGCGACATCGCCGAGCGGCATGGCAAAATCGGGCATGCAGCCGGTTCGGACGAGCCCCATCGCGCGACCATCAGCTAGCAAAGATAGCAGCGACAAAAGGTCCTTGACCTCGCTTCGCTCGAACAGGCTGCCCAGAAAGAGAACGGGCACGTCCATCCGTTCGAGGTCGCGGGCGATTTCGCCAAGGCGCTCATTCCCGGTACACAGCACGGCTTGGTCTCGATAGGCAATGCCGGCTGTCCGAAGCTCTTCGATGCAGTCGGCGATTGCTACCGACTGCTCTTCCTTGGCCGGGCGGAGCCTAAGTTCGATAGGGTGACCGCTGGCGCCGCGATGGGCATCCAGCTCCGCACTCGTCCTACTCGCGGCCATCTTGGCGGCGAAAGAGGAATAGGCGGTCACGATTTCGTCACTCGACCGGTAATTGATCTCCAACCGGCCTGATGCCGCGCCGGGAAAATCCTCGGACGTGAACTTAGAGGTGCTGATCGGGGAGGCGCCGCGAAAACGATAGATCGACTGCCTTGCGTCTCCCACCACCCAGAGATTCTCGCCGGTCGGGCGCAGCGCCTTCAACAAGCGCACACTGGCTCGGTTGACGTCTTGGTATTCGTCAACAAGCACGTGATCGTAGGTCTGGCCAAGCTGGGCGGCGATCTCAGGGCGCGTCTCGAGAAGTTCGACGGGGAGTGAAACAAGGTCGCCGAAATCGATCGTATGCCGCTGGCGTTTGAGCGTTTCGTAGAAAGCGTAAACGCGCGCGACTTCTGCCGCTTTCAGGGCTTCTGTATGACGCGGCTCGACGCCTTCGGCAGCAATGCGCATATTCTCGGCGTGGCGGGCATATTCGCCGGCGTCGACGACCTCGTCCTTTGCTCTCGAGATGGCCGCTAAAATGTCCCCTATAAGACGCGTCGGATTATAGAGATCCTGGTAGTAATCGAGCGCGAGCTTGGGAAACTCTGCCTCGAGGAGCTCGACTGCTTCTACCCGGTCCATCAGGCGCGGATCGTCGGGAAGGCCGAATTCAGCATGAAAGCGCCGCACAAGATCCAGGCCGAAGGCGTGGAAGGTACCAATCCACATGGCTGCTGCCGTGTCCGGTCGCTTCGCCGCGATGCGCTCGGCCATCTCGCCAGCGGCTTTGTTGGAATAGGTTAAGACGAGCAGCCGCCTCGGATCTACACCCTCGTCCAGTAGTTGCACCACCCGAGCAGTGAGTGTCTGGGTCTTGCCGGTCCCAGGCCCTGCTTCGAGGAGATAGGCTCGCCCGCGGTGTCCTGCCGCTTCTGCCTGAGCAGCGTTCAATGGATACTCTTCGCGAAAGCTGCTGTCGGGTTCGATGACAGGTAGCAGCAGACCGTCGAGCAATTGCTGCATGACAGCATCCAGCGAAGCATTCATGCGTCCTGCGATCTCGTGTGCAGTCAAACTGTCAACCAGATGAAGGCGGCATAGGACCTCGCGCGGCAGGAGAAGTTCACGGGCGAACAGGTCCATTTGAACCTCGCGCCGCTGTCTTCGGCCATAGTCGACGACCCGATCAATTCCGGTCGGTGAGGGCTCGGAGGGACGCGCCATGTCTGCGTGCAGCACCGTGGGTGATGCGGTTGCATCACCTAACACATGGTGGCCGATTTCATGCGCAATAAGGAATGCTTGTTCGAATCGGGAGCCCACGTTTTCGTGGATTATGAGATCGTCGGCTGGAACCAGCGTTGCGCGGCCGTTGTCCAGACTGGCAGCGCCGGGGTTTGTTGTCTCGACGTCAAGGCCGCGTGTCTTCGCGATGGCGACAACAAATGTGTAAGGATCGGTCGGATCGAGCCCGTGCATAACGGCATCCGCATGCATCTCGGCCGCCCTGCGGCGTCCCAGCTCGATCGCATCCATCTATTCGCCGCTACCTGCCAGAAGCTTCGACCGATCAGCCTCGGAAACCCCGGCATCGATCAGGATTTGCTCAAAGGTCATTTGCTCCGCGGAGCCGGGCGGGCGGCCCGACTTATAGCTTCTGCGGGTGGTCATGGGTATTGGCGGCTGGCGCATGGCTGCGATCACATGCGCGGGAGGCAAGTCGAGAGCGTCCGAGAGGTTGCCAAGGATGGTATCGGGAAGGCTCGATGCCAGGACGCGGTGCTCTCGCAGGCACGTGATGACCTGCCTCGGCACGCCGAGTTTGCGAGCGAGGTCCTTGCCGATGTCTCCAGTGAGGCGGGCCAACGGGTCTTCGCCGGCGGGTTCGCTTGGAGTAGCCGCCTTGTGCGTGATCCATGCGGCATCGATGCGCGATTCATCGGTAGCCGACAGAGGACTCTCGTCTTCGTGCTCTGGTGCCGCAAGCAACTGCGAAAAATCGATGAGCTGGATGGCATACTGCGGATAATCCTCGACGTATTTTCGAAGCACGTCGCCATCATGGACGCCTTCTGATTGAAACAAATCGAGCACAGCGTCGAGGGTGAGGGGCAGCGGGTTGGCGGTCATTGGTCGTCCCCAGGATTAAATAGGGCCCCGAGTGCTTTTAACGCTCGGTCCCGATAGTTGCGAACCGTCTTCTCAGAGCAGTTTAGAGCCTTCGCTATTGTCATCACCGAAGGGTCGCTTGAATCGATTTGCCAACCGCTCAAAAGGAGGTGAATGGTCCTTCTTTGTTCAATTGGCAGAGCCTCAATCGCTCTGTGGAAACGTGTCCGGAAAAGCGGATCGGAAAGCAGTTCGGCGTCGAGAAGACTTGTCGTGGTTGCCTGGGCTGCGTCATCGGACGTGCCGCTGCTCTCGTCGTCCAGCGACGCGGTGCGACTTTCCTCTTGCCAGACTCGGTCCTGCGCATCGAGGCGCAAGCGTTTAACGGCGAGGTCGAACCGGACCTCGAAGAAGTCCAGCTTGTCGTCGGGCTCCTTACGATCCTTCGCGAGCATCTCGACGAAGCGGTCGAAAACGGCGTTGCGGATGCGCTCGTTGCTGAGCGAAGAGGAATCCTTGGAGATTTCGGCTCGCGGTACCGATCGGAGCACCCTCTCGATAAGGATCTTATATAACTGTTCGAACCAAGCGTCCGAGTTGTCCCGGCGACTCCTCCGGACGAAATAAATCAAGCACTCACTCGGCAGGTAATCCGGATGCTTGCGATCGCGGATGCGTGCGCGTTCAAGGAGCACATTACGCGGCAGATTGGCGAGACCTGCGAGAAGCGGTTCAATGATGTCGGGACGTTGATAAAGTGTCCCGTCGGCTTTTCGCTTAGTGAGCGGAACAATCAACATTTCCTCCCTTGTCCGCACGTTAGCATCGATGCGGCGGTCTGTTAATCGCCACTGAAAAAACAACCGGAAAGGCCGGAGTAAAAAATTTGATTTCGTCCAGTGCTACTCGGCTGTGTTTGGTGCTGGCTATACAAATATGGCTGAGCCATGCCCTAGGCGCTCCGAAGCCGTGTGGCTTGCCCTGCCGATCGGCAGTTTCGCTGCGAACGCTTTAGAGTGGAGTGGGCTTTGCCCTGATTGAGCCATTTGGACGTTGATAGTCGGCGTGCCGGGCTCACAATCAGGAGTGTGTCCCATGATCAAGTCGATCCCGCTGAACAAGCTTGTCCAGTCGCCCCGCAATGTCCGCCGTCACAGCGATGCTGCTGCGGATGCCGAGCTCAAGGCCAGCATCGCTGCCTGCGGCCTGCTGCAAAACCTCATCGTCCGACCCTCCGCGAAGGGCAAGTTCGAGGTCGAAGCCGGGGAGCGCCGCCGCCGGGCGATGCTTGCGCTCGCGGACGACAAGATCCTCGCCCGCGATCACGAAGTCACCTGCCTCGTGCTCGAAGACAGCGCTGAGGCCGCAGTCGAGACCAGCCTCGCGGAGAACTTCCACCGCCTCGCCATGAACCCGGCCGACGAAGCCCAGGCCTTTGCGGCGCTCGTGGCACGCGGTGCGACCGTCGAAGATGTTGCCCGCCGTTTCGGCCTGACCGTCCGCTTCGTCGAGGGCCGTCTGCGCCTCGCGACGCTTGCGCCCGTCGTGTTCGAGGCGCTCGCGTCCGGCGAGATCACCCTCGACATTGCCAAAGCGTTCGGTGCAACTTCGGATCAGGACATCCAGACCCGCGTCTTCGAGCAGGTTTCCTCGGCCTACTACGCACCCAATCCCGACAGCATCCGGCGCATGGTCCTCTCCGGCACAGTCCGGGGCAGCGATCCGCGCGCCCGTCTCGTTGGCCGCGAGGCCTACATTGCCGCGGGCGGCAGGATCGAGCGGGAGCTGTTCGACAACGACGACAGCGAATCCTGGGCGGATGTTGCCTTGCTAGAAAGCCTTGCCGCGGCAAAGATGGAAGAGCAGGCCAAAGCCCTCGCCGCCGAGCAGGGTCTTGCCTGGGTCAAGCCGACGCTCGATCCCTATGCCAGCCACGACCTGGTCGAAGGGCTGGTCAGGCTTCCCGCCGAACCGGCGCCGCTGACCGAAGCCGAATTGACGCGGCTCGACGAGCTCGATGCCTCCTATGACGAACATGCGGCGATCCTCGAGGATGAGGACAGTGCCGAAGAGGCCGTGGCAGCGGCCGAGGCGGCCATTGAGGCCATCGAACGCGAATGTCAGGATATCCGCGCCCGACCGCCCGTCATCGCGCCGGAGCTCAAGGCCGACGCAGGCATGATTCTAGTGCTCTCCCGCGATGGTACGCCGGTTCTCCAGCCGGTGTTCTACGGCGAGCGTCAAGCGGATCCCGCCGATGGCGACAGCGGGATCGAGGTCGTTGCCGGCGAGGAAGGTTCGGACAGGCGCCGGACCACCTTGTCGAAGCGTCTGGTTGACGAGCTCGCCATGCAGCGCCGCGATGTTCTGGCACTGCACGTTGCGTCCGACCCCGGGCTGGCGCTCGACCTCATGGTCTTCACGCTCGCCGATGCCGATACCCACGACTGGCGGGCGCGGGCTGCGAGCACGCTGCGCGCGCCTGTTCCGGCAGGCCCGATCATCGGCTTCGAAGCCAAGGATGCTCCGGCGAGCAGCGGGCTGGCCGAGTTCCGCTCCAGTCTCGACGAAAGCTGGCGCGCTGGTGACGATGCGATCTCCCGCTTCGATCTGTTTCGGGCGCTGCCCGATGACAGCCGCGCAGCCTGGCTTGGCTATGTCGTTGCCCGGTCGCTCGAGGCGAGCCTCAACATGGCCGGTGAGCGTCAGCTGCCATTCCAGGATCATATCGGCAGCCTGATCGGCATCGACATAGCGCAATGGTGGCGCCCGACAGCGGCTAACTACTTCGACCGGGTATCGAAGCAGGTGATCCTCGACGCGCTGACCGATGTCGGCGGTCTCGAGCTCTCCTCGCGCTTTGCCTCGGTCAAGAAGGGTGATCTCGCGATGAGCGCCGAGCGCGTCTTCGCCGGCACCTACATCACCGAGGTCGAGGTCCGTGAAAAAGCTCTGGCCTGGGTGCCTGAGGTCATGCGGTTCGCCTCGACTACCCTGGAGGCCGGCGAAGCCGAGCTCGACGCAGCTGACGCTGAGTCTGGTGTCGACGGCGAAATTCATACCCCCCGCGAGCTGGCCGCCTGACCTCCTCCTGACAGGCAAGGCCACTCGTACCTCGAGAAGCGGTCCTTCGGCTTACGCCGGAGGGCCGCTTCCTTTTTGGAAGGAGAGCAGAGGGGGCCTGAGACCCTGTGGCACTGACCGGCGAACCCGTCGCCGATCGTCCAGATGCCTCAATCAGGAGAACCATAATGGCCTATCGCAAGGGGCAGAGCGGCGGCTTGTCGCCCGCCGCCCGTATCACCCAGGAAATCATCGCCCGTCTGGAAGCAGGTACGAAGCCATGGATCAAGCCGTGGCGCGGTGTCCCGGTCTCCCGGCCCTTGCGGGCCTGCGGAATTCCGTACCGGGGCATGAATGTGTTCTGGCTTTGGATGGTCGCCGACATGTGCGGCTACGCTTCGCCGTTCTGGATGACCTACAACCAGGCAAAATCGCTCGGAGCCCAGGTCCGCAAGGGCGAGAAGTCGACCATCGCGATTTTCTACAAGAGCTACACCAAAGAGGTGGAAGCCCCCGATACCGGCGAAAAGACCGACGAAGCCCGCCGGGTGCTCAAGGCCTATCCGGTCTTCAATGCCGATCAGGTCGAAGGTCTGCCCGAGCGCTTTCATCCGGCCGCGACGTTGGAACTGGTCGAGCCTGAAGGGCGCGAGGCCGACCTCGACGCCTTCTTCGCTGCCATCCCCGTTAATCTGCGCCACCAGGGCTGCGAGGCCTATTACGAGCCGACTGCCGATCGTGTCACGATGCCGCCTGTCAGTCTGTTTAACGGTTTCGATCACTACTACGCTACGCTTGCCCACGAGCTGTCGCACTGGACCGGCCATGCCAGCCGCCTGGGGCGTGATCTCAAAAACCGCTTCGGCACGGCGGCCTATGCCGCCGAAGAACTGGTAGCCGAACTTTCGAGCGCCATGCTCGGCGCCGAGCTGGGGCTGCCTGTCACGCACCTCGACAGCCACGCAAGCTATATCGAGCATTGGCTCAAGCTTCTGAAGGATGACGATCGCGCCATCCTGACCGCTGCAGCCAAGGCCGAAGAAGCCGCGAGCCTGCTGCTGAAGCTCGGCGGGAGGGCCGTGCCTGAACAGTTTGACGACGCGTCTGTCGACGCGCTTGCAGCCTGAGGGAGGCTGCTATGGGCCGATCGGTCAGCTATCCGAGCGGCGCAATCGCCGCATTCACGGTTCTCGAGGTCGAAGCCGAGGACGACTGGGAATTTGAGTATGAATGGCTGCGTGCCGATCTGCGCGAGCGGGCCGCCAAAGCATTCCCGTCGCTGATCCCGCATGACGGCTGGCGCGGCCGGGAGGACCGGATCCTCATGCGCAATGCCTATGCGGATTTCGGCGTATCGGTCTACGGCGGGCTGGTGGCTGTCTGGATCGCCGAACGCGATGACGGGGCCTATTGGGACGCCGATTGGCGCACGGCCCGGTCGCCGCGGGCGCGGCACTGGCTGTCCCAGATCGCATCCCGCTTCGATGCCATGTTCGGCGACTATGATTGCCTCGGGCACATGTCGAACGGCGAGGGAGTCTATACCAAGCGCGCAGCTTGAGACCTGTGAGTTGGCGTGGCGCAGCGCTTTGGGTTGCCATCCCTGACTGAGCTTTGCCGGCCGCTCATGGTCTGTCGCCATGCGAGAGAGGCCCTGGGCCAGCCGCCAGTCTTGCGCAACCCGGCTTGGGCGGGCCCGTGTTGGCCTTCGCCCTTCGGGCTCAAAGCCTGCCCGCGCCAGCCCGCCAAGCCGGGTTCCCCCTTACGGGTGCGCAAATCCTGCCTGAAGCTGGCCCTGAGGGGCTCTCGCTGGCGCAGCCATGAACGGGTGCGTCGGCCTCACGCCAGTCAGGAGGACTTCCCTATGCACACGTCATTTGCCGATCAACTCGCTGGGCTCGATCTCGCCGGCTTCTCGATTGGACCCGCTCCCCTATCGACAAGCGATTTCCCGGTCCGGGAGGCGGTTGTCCAAACCCTCGAAGCGGTCTGGTCCGATCTTTTCGCCATGGTGTCCGGGACCGCTCTTGAAGCCGACGCCGAAGATCTTGGCTGGGCCTTCGTCAACATCTTCCACCGCTCGGCGGAACGCAAATCAATGGCCCTCGACAGAGCGACCGACGAGGTCCGCGCGCTGATCGCCACTGCCGACGGATCCGAGGTCCACACCCATGACCTGGAGACCCAGGTCGAGCGGGCGCAATGCGCCGAAAGTGCGATGCTGGCGCTCGAAGAGATGCGCGAAGTCGCAGCAGCCCTGTACCTCAATGAGTTCGGTTCCTCCTGGAAGCCGGTCTCCAGTTCGCGCTTCAATCACAGCGTCATGCTGACTTCTGCGCTCGTCGAAGGTCGCGATTTCCTGCGTGCCCGTGCCGAGGCCAAACGCCGTGCAGCCGTGCCCGCAGGAACCCCGGTCGTCTTCGCTGGCGGGCGCACTCGTCATGCGACCGAGGACGATGCACTGACCTTCGGCAACAACGTCTGGGCAACGCTCGACAAGGTCCGCGACCGCGTGCCCGACATGGTGCTCATCCATGGCGGCGACACCAAGGGCGTCGACCGCCTGGCATCGAGCTGGGCCGAACGGCGCGGCATCCCCCAGGTCACGTTCTCGCTCGACATGCGCCTGGGCGCTCGTGCTGGCTTCAAGCGCAACGAGCGGATGCTCTCGCTTGATCCGCGCTACGTCATCGCCTTTCCGGGCAATGGCGTGCTCGAACGTCTGGTCATCGAAGCCAAGGCCCGGCGGATCACCGTGGTCGATCGTCGCGGGCCCCTTGGCACCAATCCGAAGAGCACTTCGGCGGGCACTGACTGAGGTCATGCCGGTCCTCGCGCCAGCGCCGGGTCGGCGCTGGCGTCGTCCGTCAGAGGAAAGGCGCGCGCCTGTCGATGGGAGCCAGCGAATTGCCGTTGGCTTCAGTTACCAGGAGGCATTCCATGATCGATATCGAGGCTGTGATGGCCGACTTTGCCGTTCGCCAGGCCGAGCGGCAAGTGCAAGTGGCCGAAGAAATCCAGCAGCTCAAGGCAGCCATTCTTCCGCGCTTGCAGGACGCTGAGATTGCTCGGGTCGAGATCCGTTTCGACGGATGCGGCGACAGCGGTGCCATTGAAGAATGCGCGTGCCTCGATGAAGCCGGCACTGCGATCCCGTGCCCGGAAGTCTCCCTCAAAGAAGGCGAAGCAGACAGCGTTGATCGTACCGGTTCCGGAGAGCCGCAATCACTCGGGCAAGCACTCGAACAGCTGACCTACCTGGCGCTTGAACGTCACCATCCGGGCTGGGAGATTAATGACGGTGCCTGCGGCCAACTCGTGATCGATGTGGCTGAGGCGACGTTCGTGCTGGATTGCAGTCTGCGTTTCACCGCGACCGATGATCACTCGACCGAGCTCTAGGAGACCTGGCATGGCCCACTGCTACTACCACGCCCTCTCGTCGGTCCGGAAATGGGGCGGCACGGTCGATGACTATCTCCCGCTGCACCAGTGGTTCGACCAGTTGAAGGCAATCCTGGCAGACCCACGGCACCGCGCGCTGCGGCACCATGCCGAGGGGATATTCATGCTCGAAACACTCTTCGGCGAGACCCTCGTCAATGCCGATGGCCGGGTCGTTCCGGTGCGTCTGGTCGGCGAACAGCACGTACGCGAAGACCTGGGTTCGATCCCCTCCTTTGCGGACTGGGCGCGCTTGATCACGCCGCAGGCCTGGATGCTTCGAGGCAACCCTCTGGACGGCGCTGAAGGGGTGACGATCGATATGCCTCTCCCCGGCGAAGCAGTTTCGTCCAGGAGTGAGCCACCGGTTGGAGGATCGGTCAGTATCGTGATCTAGGAAGGGGTTCTCCGTTGGAAGGTCGGGCAGGGATGATCCAGCCAAGACCGGATGAAAAACGAGGCAGGGCAAACCTGCTCACGGCATCCAGCTCCACCCGGCTTCGATGCAAACCTGTCCCTGAATCACCCCCCGTCGAGACGCGCAACCCGGATCAGGTCCGGCCGAGTTGCCGGGCTGTGCCCGGCTGCCCGCTCCACCCGAACCAGTTCCGGGTTCCCCTTCGGTGCGCTTCGCCATGGGGCGCTTCTGCTCGGGTTTGCAGCCGGGATGGACCCGGATTGCTCGATCAGGAGGAAGCCCATGACCAATCTCGTTATCCTCGTTGGCCGCAACGCTCGCGACCCCGAAACCCGCACCACCCAGGGTGGAACCAGCATCACC
>Ga0164243_10004256_pt1 | contig 22542 bp, 21 predicted proteins | sample OricompcompostOP_FD_108781 | JGI IMG/M metagenome (GOLD analysis project Ga0164243, IMG submission 108781) | Organic Plus compost microbial communities from Emeryville, California, USA - Original compost - Organic plus compost (OP) | ecosystem: Engineered > Solid waste > Mixed feedstock >...
CAGGTGACCATCGACCTGTCCAAGGACAACGTCTTCTTCGGCGTCCGGGCGGTGGCCGCGGCGGCCTGCGCAGCCCCGTGGCGTTCCCCCGGCCGGGAAGCTGACGTCCCCTCACCCGTGGTGGGTGGGGCCGGCTCACCCGCCGCCGCGGCAACCTGTGGACGCACGTGTCGGCGCACCGAGGAGGAGGCGGCGTCCATGAACAGCATGCCGATGTCCAACGACCAGCGGCAGCCGATCTACCTGCGGCAGAGCGGGCGCAAGCAGCTCACGGCGCGGCAGCGGCGGCGGGTCGAGCAGAAGCAGGGCCGCATCGAGCGCCTGGGCGGACAGTTCAGGGAGGCACGCGGCCCGGGCCGCTGATCCACGCGGTCGGGCGGGAGTCGCCGAATCGGCGCTCCCGCCCGTCGGCGTCCCCGGCGGCGTTCGCGCTCACCGCGGGGCCCCGGCACGGCCACCAACCGCCGCCTCCCGGTCCATCACCCGTCACGTCCCCGTCGCCCTCCGTACGCCTGGCTCCGCGACCGTGGTGTCGCGCCGGACGGACCAGGTGGCTGCTGGAGGACCAGGGTGGGCGACGACGCGGCGGTCGGTAGGCACCGCGGCCGGGTGGTGATGCTCGTCGACAACCGCGTCGAGGGCGACTCCCGGGTGCAGAAGATCGCCCGCTCGGCGGCCGAGGCGGGCTGGGACGTCACCCTGCTGGGCCGTTCGCCGGACGGCGTCGAGCACCGCTGGCGCCTCGGCACGGCCGAAGTGCGGCTGCTGCCGATGCCGACGCCGTTGGACCGGCGACGCCACGAGTTCCGGCGCACCTGGGTGCGCTGGCCGCTGGCGTACCGCCCGGGCGGCATCGCCGAGCACCGGGCGCAGTGGGTTCGCGCCTGGCGCGCCGACCTCGCGGTGAGCGCCGCGCTGCTGGCGCTGCGCGCCGACGAGCTGCCGCCCGCCCGGCTGCGCCGGGCCCGGCGCGCGCTGCGACTGCGGGAGACGGCGGCCCACCTGCTCGACCGCTGGGTCTGGCTGCGCACCGGGATGATGAACCGGGTACGCGACCGCCGCAGGTTCCGCAGCCCGTGGGACCGGGCGTACACCCTGTTCTGGCGGCTGGCACTGGGTGACCGGGCGTGGCGACGGCTGGAGCCCGGCCTGTGGGACTACGAGCTGGCCTACGGCCCGGTCGTCGACGCGCTGCGACCCGACCTGATCCACGCCCACGACTTCCGGATGCTCGGCGTGGGCGCCCGCGCCAAGATCCGCGCGCTGGCCGGCGGACGGAACGTGCGCCTCGTCTGGGACGCGCACGAGTTCCTCCCCGGCATCCGGCCGTGGCGCGACCACGCCCGGTGGCTGCCCGCCCATCGCGCGCACGAGCGGGAGTACGCCCCGTACGCCGACGCCGTTGTGACCGTCTCGCCCGCCCTGGCCGACCTGCTGTGCCGCGAGCACGGGCTGGCGGAGCGCCCCACCGTGCTGCTCAACGCCCCCGCCGTCGAGCACCGCCCGGCGGGTGAGGCGCCCGCGCCGGCGATCCGGGGCCGGTGCGGCATCGCCCACGACGTGCCCCTGCTCGTCTACAGCGGCGCGGCGGCGCCGCAGCGCGGCCTGGACATCCTGGTCGACGCCCTCCCCCGGCTGGCCGGCGTGCACGTCGCGCTGGTCGTCAACCCGCGGCTGCGGTACGTCGAGCAACTTGTCCGCCGCGCCACGGCGCTCGGCGTCGCCGACCGGCTGCACGTCCACCCGTACGTGCCGCACTGGCAGGTGGTGCCGTTCCTGTCCGGCGCCGACGTCGGCGTGATCCCCATCCAGCACTGGCCGAACCACGAGATCGCGCTGATCACGAAGTTCTTCGAGTACTCCCACGCGCGGCTGCCGCTGGTGGTCAGCGACGTGCGGACGATGGCCGCCACCACCCGGGAGACCGGTCAGGGCGAGGTCTTCCGGGCCGGCGACGTCGACGACTTCGTCCGCGCGGTACGCGCGGTGCTGGCCGACCCGGCGCGGTATCGGGCGGCGTACGACCGCCCCGGGCTGCTGGCGAGCTGGACATGGCAGGCGCAGGCGGACGTGCTCGACCAGGTCTACCGGCGGCTGCACCCCGGTGCGAGCCCGCCGCCGCCCGCCTCCCCGCCATCGCCCCCCGAGACCCATCGCCCGCCGGACTCCGGTGTGCCGGACGCGCAAGGAGCGATCCGATGACCCCGCCCGACGTCAGCGTCGTCGTCCCCGTCTACAACACCATGCCCTACCTGCGCCGCTGCCTGTCGTCGCTGCTGGGGCAGAGTATCGGCGCGTCCCGGATGGAGGTCGTCGCGGTGGACGACGGGTCCACTGACGGCGGCGGTCGCCTGCTCGACCGGCTCGCCGCCCGGCACCCGGACGTCCTGACTGTGGTGCACCAGCCGAACTCCGGCGGGCCCGCGGCGCCGTGCAACCGGGGCCTGGAGCTGGCCACCGGGCGCTACGTGTTCTTCCTCGGCTCCGACGACCACCTCGGCCCGGAGGCCCTGGAGCGGCTGGTGGCCGCGGCCGACCGGCACGGCTCGGACGTGACGCTGGGCCGCGTGGTGGGGGTCAACGGGCGGCACGTCTTCCAGGACATCTTCGCGTCCGACGCCGTCGACGTCGACCTGTTCGACTCGGCCCTGCCGTGGTCGCTGGCGAACACCAAGCTGTTCCGGCGGGAACTGATCGACCAGCACGGGCTGCGCTTCCCGGAGGACATGCCGGTCCTCAGCGACCAGCCGTTCACCCTCGAGGCGTGCTACCGGGCGCGGCGCGTCTCGGTGCTCGCCGACTACGACTACTACCACGCCGTCCGCCGCCTCGACGCCCGCAACATCACCTACCGCAGCAGCGTCGAGAGGCGGCTCGTCAGCGTGGAGCGACTGGTCGACTTCGTGGCGCAGCTGATCCCGGCGGGCCCGCGGCGCGACGCGGTGCTGCGCCGGCACTTCGGCCTGGAGGTGGCCGGCCTGGTCGGCGACGACTTCCGGCGGCTGGACCGGGCCACCCAGGAGCGCGTCCACGCGGTGGTCCGCCGCCTCGTGGACCGTCACCTCACCGGCGGCCTGCGCGACCGGCTCGGCATCGAGGCCCGGCTGCGCCTCGGCGCGGTCGCCGCGGGCGGGGTCGACGACCTGCTCGCGGTGATCGACCAGGACGCCGAGCGGGGCGTCCCCGCCACCGTCGTCTCCGGCGAACGGTGGTACGCCGACTACCCGCGCGTGCGCGCCTCCGAGTGGGCCGACGTGACGGACGTGCGGGCGGACTGGCTGGCCCGGCTGGACACGGTGGACATCGGCTGGGACGGACCAGCCCTCACCGTCACCGCCCGCAGCCCCCATCCCGGCTTCTCCCGGCTGGCCGGCCCGGTATGCCTCGTCGCCGGAGACCTGCCGGCCACGACCATCGTGGACCCGGCGGACCCCACCGGCAGCACCGTACGCGGCACGTTCCCGCTGGAGCGGTTGCTGACCGCCAGTTCCGCGACGGGCCAGCGACACCCGGTGCGCGCCGAACTGACCGGTGCTCACGGCCACGGCAGCGCCCCGGTCCGCGCCCCCCGGCTCTCCGCCGGCCGACCCCGCATCCGCCGGCGCGGGGCGCGCCTCTACGGCGTCGGCGCCACGGTCGACGAGCGCACCGGTCAGCTCGTCCTCACCGTGGTGCCGGTGACCGTCGGCCAGGTGCTCGGCCGGCTGCGGCGCCGCCTGGACCGGATCCGGCCGGCGGCCACCGCCGTGCCCGTGCCGCGGCCCGGTCGTCCGGCCGCGGCGCCGGCCACCGCGCCCGCGCCGACCGCACCGCCGGCCGCGCCGCCGGCACCCGCGCAGTCCCAGGCGGAGCAGCCCGGCGACCGGCGGGCGGACCAGCTCACCGCGACGTCCTGAGCGCTCAGAGCGGACGGGGATGCGGCTGGTCGAGGGGCACGGGCACCTGGAGGAACGTGGTCCCGCGCAGGTCGAGCCGCGCCCAGGAGGGCGAGCGGACCAGCCGCAGCATCACCTCGGCGCAGCTCGGACAGCGCCCCACGAGGCCCGGCGCGTGCGAGTACACGCGCAGCGTGCCCATCGGGCCGACCACCCCGCAGTTCTCGCAGCGGCCGGTGGCTCCGCTCACGTCCACGGCGAACAGCTCCCGCAGCGGCCCGTCGAGCATGTTGCCGTCCAGGAAGGACATCTCCGTCATTGCTGCCTCCTCGCCGGTCAGCCGGTCGGGCCGAAGCGTTCGGTCTTCACCCGCCGTGGCTGGTGTCCCAGGCCGACGAGCAGGTCGGCCACGGTCTCCACGAACCCCGTCGGGCCGCACACGTAGTTGATCGGCTGCAGATCGGCCGGCCACCCGTGGTTGTTCACGTCGGCCAGCCCGATCCGGTGCGGTTCGCCCCGCCACCCCTCCGGCGCCCGGCGCGTGTAGAGGTACGCCACGTCCAGGCCCAGGTCGTCGCGGGCACGGCGGCGCAGCTCGTCGGCATAGATGACGTCGTCGGGCGTACGCACCGAGTAGAGCAGCCGGAACGGCACCCGGCTGCCGGCCGACCGGCGCGCCCGCAGCATCGCCATGAGGGGCACGATCCCCGAGCCGCCCGCGACCAGCAGCACGGGGGCGGTCTCCTCCGGGCGCCAGACGAACCAGCCGCCGACCGGCCCGCGCACCTCGACCGGGTCGCCCTCGGCGTAGGTGTCGATGAGGTACGGCGACACCTCCCCGTCGGGCACCCGCTGCACCGTCAGCTCGATGCGGGGCCCCGCGGGGCCGTCGACGACCGGCCCGGCCAGGGAGTACGAGCGGGCGGTCTGGTAGCCGTCGGCGGCGGTGAGCCGGACGTCCAGGTGCTGCCCCGGCAGGTGCCCGGGCCAGTCCGGCACCTCCAGCACCAGGGTGTGCGCGGTCGGGGTCTCCACCCGGCGCTCCACGAGCCGGGCCACCCGCCAGGTGAGCGGCGCGCGCGCCGGAGGGCGCACCGCCGCGGCGCGCTCAGTCACCCTGGTACCGCTGTTCGCGCCAGGGGTCGCCGTAGTCGTGGTAGCCGGCGGTCTCCCAGAAGCCGGGCTCGTCGGTGGTCATGAGCCGCAGACCGCGCACCCACTTGGCCGACTTCCAGAAGTAGAGGTGCGGCACCAGCAGGCGGGCCGGCCCGCCGTGCTCCCCCGGCAGTTCCTCACCCTCGAAGGTGTGCGCCACCCAGGCCCGCCCGCCCCGCAGGTCCTCCAGCGGGAGGTTGGTCGTGTACCCGCCGTACGAGTGCGCCATGACGTAGTCCGCGTCGGTGTCGACGCCGTCGAGCAGCGTGTCGAGCGAGACGCCCTGCCAGGTGGTGCCGAGCTTGGACCAGCGGGTGACGCAGTGGATGTCGACCTGCGGCGTCTCCTGCGGCAACGCCATCAGCTCCGACCAGGACCAGCGGTACTCCGCGCCGGTCTCGGTGGTGATGACGAACTCCCAGGTGTCCAGCGGCACCCGGGGCGTCGGGCCGGCGGAGAGCACCGGGAAGTCCTGCGTCAGGTACTGGCCGGGTGGCAGGGCGGGCTCCGACGAGCGGGGCCGACCCTGGAAGCCGGGCGATACGATTCCCACCCGTCAGTCGTACCACCTGCGCGGCCCACGGTGGAATCGTTCCGCGTACCACCCCGGTGTGGGGCGCGCAGCGCGCCCCGTCGCCGTCACCGCTGCTCGACGATCTCCCGCTGCCCCGGTTCGCTCTGCCGGGTGGCCCGCAGGCTGGTGAGCGTGACCACCACGAGGACGCCGATGATGACGCCGAGCGACGCCAGGGTGGGGATCTCCGGCACGCCCTTCCAGATGCCGTGCGCCCAGTGCAGGCCGAGCTTGACGCCGATGAACGCCAGGATGATCGCGAGGCCGTAGCTGAGGTGCACGAGCCGGCTGAGCGCCGCGTGCAGGACGAAGTAGAGCGCGCGCAGGCCGAGCAGGGCGAACGCGTTGGTGGCGAAGACCAGGTACGGGTCCTCGGTGATGCCGTAGACGGCCGGCACCGAGTCGACGGCGAAGACCACGTCGGTGGCGAGCACCGCCACCACCACGAGCGCCAGCGGGGTGAGCGCCCGCCGCCCGCCCTGCCGGACGGTCATCCGCGTGCCCTGGTACTCGTCGGTGACCGGCATGAACCGGCGCAGCAGGCGGACCGAGCGCATCCTGTTGATGTCCACCTCCTGCTCGTGGCCGGTGAGGGCGTCACGGAGCAGCTTCACGGCGGTGGCGATGAGGATGATCGCGAAGAGCAGGAAGGCGAAGTCGAGCGTCTCCAGCGCCGCCGCGCCCAGGGCGATGAAGACGGCCCGCAGCACCAGGGCGCCGGCGATGCCGTAGAGGAGCACCCGCTGGGCGAGCACCGCCGGCACCGCGAACGCGGCCAGCAGCAGCATGAAGACGAAGAGGTTGTCGACGGAGAGGGACTTCTCCACGAGGTAGCCGGTGAGGTACTGCACGCCCAGCTCGCCACCGTAGCGGTTCCAGACCCAGGCGCCGAAGGCGAGCGGCAGGGCGATGTAGAACGCCGACCAGCCGATCGCCTCGCGCATGGACACCTCGTGCGGGCGGCGGGTGACGAGGAAGTCCAGGACCAGCAGCGCGAGCACGCCGACGATGGTCACCGCCCAGAGCGTGGGGGTGCCGACGGACGACAGGTCGGCGGCGGACAGGTACGACAGCTCGGTCATGGGGCCTCCTCGAACACGGTGCCATGTCCGAGGTCTCCTTCACCCACATCCGTGGGCAACCACCCGAGGCGTGCCGGGCACGCCGTACTGACCGGAATGGTTCGTGGGAAGTACTCCCCTCGCCGGGACAAGGTTAGGCCAGGCTCAGTCGACATGCCAGGGCGGGGGCGTCGCGCGTGTCGATGGTTGCCCAGGTCAACCGCTGTGCCCGGGCCGCCGTCCGACCACCGCCCCCACGGCGTCGGCCACCCGCGCCGGGTCCAGATCGGCCATGCAGGCAGGTCCGGACGGGTCCAGCGGGCAGCGCGCCTGCCACCAGCAGGGCTGCTCGGTGATGGCGGTGGGCTGCCGGTACGGGCAGCCGGGCAGCCCCTGGAGGTCGACGCCGCCGATGCCGTACCGGCGCGCGTCGGTGGGACCGAACAGCGCCACCGTGGCCGCGCCGGCGGCGGCGGCGAGCCGGACCGGGCCGGTGTCCGGGCCGACCACCACGCCGCCGCGGCGGGCGACCGCGGCGAACTGCCCGGCCAGGGTGGGCAGGTCGGCGCGGGGCAGCGGCGACCCGACGGGGGCCGCGACCTCCGCCGGCCCGACGGCGAGCACCGGATGCCCGCTCCCGGCCAGCGCGGCGGCGAGCCGCCGCCAGTGCCCGCGCGGCCAGTGCTTCACGGCCATCCCCGCGTCGGTGACCAGGACCACCGGGGGCGCCGATGGGTCACCGGCCAGCCGGGCGAGGACCCGCTCGCCCGCGGCGCGGGCGTCCCTTCCCAGGTGGACGCGGGGCCGGGCCGCCCGGTCGGCGTCGGCGAGCAACCCCTCGGCGTGCAGGATCTCCAGGTAACGCTCCCCCACCGGCTGGTCCGGCGGCGGGTCGCGCCACAGGTTCGTCACCGCCCGGCCCGCCCCCTCCTCCAGCAGTCGCGGGATGTCGTCGTACCGGGTGGTGCTCACCGCGAGGTCGGGCCGGCGGGCCGCGAGCGCCTCGACCACCGCCGCCCGCTCCGCGCCCGCCCGGCCGTGCCGCGGCGTCCGCACCTCGGTGACCGCCGGATCGGCGCGGATCAGCTCGGCGCCGGGCTCGTGGGTGAGCACCCGCAGCCGCGCGCCGGGGTGGCGGCGGGCGAGGCCGTGCACGGCGGGCAGCAGCATGAGCAGGTCGCCGATGCCGCCCAGCAGGTCCACCACGAGGATGTCGGCGTACGGCTCACGCATCGACCCGCCCCAGGGTCCGCGCGTACAGGTCCCGGTGCGCGGCGGCGACACGCGGCCAGGAGTACGCGGCCGCGAACGCCCGCCCGCGCTCGGCGAGCCGCCGGCGCAGCACCGGGTCGGTGAGCAGCTTCCCCACCGTACGGACGATGGCCCCGCTGTCACGCCGTTGCCCGATCACCGCCACCGCGCCGCTGCGCCGCAACTCCGTGTCGCCGTCGGGCACCGTGACCGCCGTCGGCACCCCGTGCGCGAGCGCGGCCAGCAGCGCGCCGCTCTTCGTGCTGGCGCCCTCGGTGAACGGAAGCACCACCGCGTCGGCCGCGTGCAGCGCGGCGGACACCCGGTCGACCGGCACGTGCCCGGTGAACGTGACCGCCTCGGCGACCCCGCACCGGCGGGCCAGCGCCTCCAGCTCGGCGCGGAACGCCCGCGCCTCGGCCTCCGGCAGCGCCTGCGAGGTGAAGCCGCCCACCACGAGCAGACGCAGGTCCGGGTGGGCGCGCCGCAGGTCGGGCAGCGCCTCGATGAGCTGCCGCACCCCCTTCACGGGGTGCACGAAGCCGAAGAACACCAGCAGCGGCGCGCCCTCCGGCAGCCCCAGTTCCGCCCGCAGCCGCCGCCCGGCGGTGGCCGCGCCGACCTGGTCGGCCACGTTCGGCGCGATCGGGATGTGCGCCGGGTCGCGGCGGGCCCGCGCGGTCACCAGCGCCGCGTGGGCCGGGTTGGTGACGATGACCTCGGCGCTCGCCGGCACCAGCCGTCCTGTCTCCCGGTCCCAGAGCCCCGCTCGCTCCACGAGGGTCCACAACGGCCGGGGCAGCCAGCCCGGCGCCGCCCACCACCCGTACTCGTGGACGGTGGTGACCAGCGGGACGTCCCGGGGCAGCCGCAGCGGCAGCAGCCCCGGGTGGCCGGAGAACCGGTACGCCGACGGCGCGAACTGCACGTGGACCAGGTCCGGCCGCAGCCGGCGCACGGTCCTGGCCGCGTACGCGGTGGCGGCCCGCCAACCGGCCGGGCCGTGGGGACGCACCGGGACCGGGGTCACCACCACCCCGACGTCGTCGAGCGCGCGGGCGAGGTTCACCACGTAGTCGCTCACGCCGTCGGCGTCCGGCCGACCGGGCCCGTGCAGCATGGCCACCCTGATCCGCTCCCCGACCAAGGCCACCTCCCCGCGTCGGCACGCGGTTTCCCGTACCCGTCGGGGGCAAACGCGCCGACGCGGTCCGCGCCCGGTCGTGGCGCCTCTGTCGGCGCGGTCACCGGTCGTCCGCGGTCGTCCGCCGGTCCGCGCGGTCGCCGCCCGGCCGCGGTCGTCCGCCGGTCCGCGCGGTCGCCGTTCAGCCGGCCCGGCGGAGCCCGGCGCCGGGCGCCATGGCCGGCTCGACCATCTCCCGGTAGTCGCGTGGAAGCTGGCTCATCACGTCGTCGAACTCGCCCCGCGTGATCGCCTCCCGCAGCGTGGTGAGCACGGCGCGGACGCCGCCGCGGGCCGTGTTCTCGTCGACACCGGCGCGCAGCGCGACCCGCGCCGCGAACTCCGCGGCCCCGAACCGCTCCGCCGCCTCGGTACGCGGGCTCGGCTTCAACACCACCTGCAACGGCTTCGGCAACTGGGCCGCGAGGTCCAGCACCTCGCCCCCGGTCAACCGCTCGGACAGCGTCTCCAGGGTCGCGGCCGTGAGGGCGGCGGCCCGCTCCTCGGGTGCCCTCGTCCGCTGCGCCACCTGGTCGATGAAGGTGTCGTAGTCCATCGCGTGCTCCTCGCCGGGCTGCGTCGGGGCCCGCGAGTACCCGCCGACCGCCCCGGGAAACGGTCACCCGGCGGACGGCGCCGGTCGATCTCCCGCGCGGACGGCGCCGGCGGATCTCCTGCCCGAGCGGATTTTCCCGCGCTGGCGGCGTGAGCGGCCGGGTGGCGGGTAACCGCCGCCGGTCGTGACCGGATCGATCCCCGGAGGAGTCGACACCATGGCGAGTTACGCCGACGTCCTGCAGTACCTGTCGAGCCTGGACTACCCGGCCGACAAGGACGACGTGATCCGGGAGGCCGAACGGGAGGGCGCGCCGCCGGACGTGCTGCGTGCCCTGCGGGCGCTGCCGCCGGTGGACTACGCCAACGGCAACGAGGTCGCCCGCTCCGCGGGCATCGAGGCCGCCCCGGAGGTCGGCCGGTCGCAGCGGGCGGCCCAGGCACGCGAACCACACACGCGGGTCTCGCAGCACCTGCGCGGCATCTGACCGACCGTGCCCGCGCCGACGGTCGACGGCGGCACGGGTGGCGGCGGATGAGCGCCTTCGTCCGGCCCCGCGCGCCGGACGGTCACACGCCGGCCGTCGCCCAGATCGCCATCGTGGCGCTGGTCGGGCTGGGTGTCGGCGTCGGCTTCGGCCTCCTCGTCTCGCCGCTGCTCGCCCCGCTGGCCGGCTGGGACGTGGCGGCGGCCACCTGGCTGGCCATCGTGTGGAGCAAGATCTGGCCGATGGACGCCGCCCGGACGGCCCGGCTGGCCGCGTTCGAGGACCCGAACCGCGCCATCCGCGACATCGTGCTGGTGGGCGCCGGTGTGGCGAGCCTGCTCGCCGTGGTCATGGTGATCGCTGCCGCCGCCATGGCGCCGCGGGGCGTGCCGCGTGACCTGTACGGCGCGGCCGGGGTGGTGAGCGTGCTGCTCTCCTGGCTCGTCGTGCACACCGTCTTCACCGCCCGGTACGCCCGTGTCTACTACACGGGTCCGGACGGGGGCGTCGACTTCCACCAGGCGGAGCCGCCGTGCTACGCGGACTTCGCGTACCTGGCGTTCACGGTCGGCGCGACCTTCCAGGTCTCCGACACGAACCTCACCAGCCCGGAGATGCGCCGGACCGTCCTCATGCACTCGCTTCTGTCGTACCTGTTCGGCGCGTTCGTCGTCGCGGTGACCGTGAACCTGCTGGCCGGCCTGGCGTGAGCGCGTCACGAGCCGGGGATCCGGCGCGCTGCCGCCGACCGGGGGCCGCGGGTGCCGCCGACCGGGCCCCGAAGACAGGCGGGCGCCCCGGGCCGCGAACCGCGACCTGGGGCGCCACACAGAACCTGTCCCGGTGCCGGACGAGCCCGAACCGGGCCGCAGCCGCCGGGTGGTTGATACGCCCGAACCGGGCGGGCCTGACGACCGCGATCATCATACAATGCGCATCAGCCGAATGGTCAAGAAAATTCGGCCTGTGGGCCTGGCCACTCGCACCGATCAGCTCATGACCTCCGCGTACCGCTTCTCCAGGTCGACCCGCGCCAGCGCGCCCACCAGCCAGGCCAGCCGCTCCGACTCGCCACTGCCCGCGAGCCCGGCCAGGTCGCCGGCGGAGCGTCCGAGCCCGAGCCGGCGCGCCGCGGCCAGCGCACGGCGGTCGGCGACCGGAGCCACCTCGCGCCACAGCGCCTGCGCCTCCCGCAGGAACAGGTCGACGACCTGACCGTCCACGCCGGGCAGCTCGGCGAGCAGCTCCCGCTCCAGGCGAGGGTCGTAGTGCGCCGCGGCCCGCAGCCGGCGCAGGTCGCCCCGGTACCGGTCGACGACCGTACGGGCGAGATCGCCGAGCGTGTCGGCGAGCGCGGCGACGTCACCCCGCTGCCCGGCCTCGCGCAGTACGCGCACCCGGTCCTCGTGCAGCGAGCGGGCCAGCCGGGCGGCGCTGTCCCATCCGGCGTCGCGCAGCGCCTGCGCGCTGTCCACCGCTCGCCGGAAGTCCCCCCGCCTGGCCAGCAGCACCGACAGGTAGAGGAGCTGGAAGAGGCTCGACGGGTTGTTGGTGACCTGGAAGCCGTACTGTTCGGCGAATCCGCGTCCGCTGCCGGCGAGGCGGCGCACCAGACGCTTCTTGTCCTCGATGCTGGCGATCGGCATGCCGCCGACTACCCGCGCCGCCACCGGTCACACGCGGCGCGGGCGCGGCGCTCGTCTACCCGATGCCCGGCGCCGGCTCGTGTCGAGTTCGCCGGCGCGGGCACGGCAGCTCCGCGACGCCGGGCGGCGGCGCGGGGCCGGGGCACGCCGCCGCCTCGATCGTCGGGAGTCAGTCGTGGACGCCGCCACTGCGGTCGCGGGCCTTGAGGCGCGTGGTGGGCAGCGCCGGCGCGGGCAGCGGCGGCGCGGGGTCCTCGGCGACCACGCCGAAGCGCCGCCCCGCCATCCAGTCCTCCCGCGCGGCCGCGACCTCCTCGTGCGAGCGGCCGACGAAGTTCCACCACATCACGAGTGGCTCCTCGAAGGGCGTCCCGCCGAGCAGGAGCAGCTGACTGCCCGCCGTGGCGCTCAGGGTGAGCTGACGGCGCCCCGTGCCGAGGTAGAGCAGGTCACCCGGCGCGAACGACACACCGTCGACCTCGGCCGAGCCCGACATGGCGACCAGGCCGTACTCGAAGTCGGGTCGCAGCGGCAACGCGACCGGATCCGCGCCGGCCGGTTCGAGCTGCGCGCCGACGAGCGGGGTGTGCACCACGGCCGGGGACCGCTCGCCGCCGATCTCACCGACCAGCAGCGTCACGTCGAGGCCGCCGTCGCTCCAGCGCGGCAGGTCGGCGTGGTGGGCGAAGTCGGGGGCGCCGGCCCTCGCCGGGTCCGGCAGCGCCACCCAGAGCTGCACGCCGTGCATCACCGGCGGGTGCGCCTCGGGTGAGCGTTCGGAGTGCGCGATCCCGTGCCCCGACGTCATCACGTTGAGCTGGCCGGGCCGGATCGGCTGGACGCTGCCGAGGCTGTCCCGGTGCAGGATCTCCCCGTCCAGCAGCCACGTCACGGTCTGCAGGCCCGTGTGCGGGTGCGGCGGCACCTCCATGCCGGGCCGCTCGGCGACGTCGTCGGGGCCGAAGTGGTCGACGAAGCACCAGGCGCCGACCATCCGCCGCTGGCGTTGGGGCAGGAGCCGCCGCACGGTCGTGTATCGGCCGAGGGGCACGTCGTGGCCGGGCAGGAGCACGCTGCCGGGATCGACGGCGGCCACGCCCGGTGGTCGCGTCTGCGCCGGCAATGATTCGGTACGTTCCACCGCCCGACTGTACGCCCGCCGCCACCGCGTCCCCGGGCGTTCCCACCGCCCACCACCCGGTGCGCCCACCGCCCCCGACAACTCCGGCTGATCATGAGGTTGGCGAGGCGCGTCGTCCGGTTCGTCCCCGCCAACCTCATGATCGACGGGCGAGGGCGGCGCGGGGTGGCGGACATCGACGCGCGGCTGCGGGCGGAGACGCGGCAGCGGGATCGCCACCGGCGCGGATGCCCGCCTGACCGCACGAGACTGGCGCCCGCCGGATCGGATCCGACGGGCGCCAGTCTCGTTACCACTCCGGGCACCGCCCGGCGCGGTGCCTCAGTGCGACCCCGCCCCCAGACGCTGGCGGCGCCGCCAGGCGAAGGTGAGCAGGAGCAGCACGGCGCCCGCGCCGGCGAGGCCGCCGCCGATCTTCATCGGCGTACCCAGGCTGTCACCGGTGACGGGGAGCGCCGGCGGCTGAGCCTGGCCGCGGACCTGCAGCTGGGCGGTGGCGGTGCGCTCCGAGTCGCGGCCCGTCGCGGTGAAGGTCAGCAGACCGGTCACCGACGGCTTGTACCTGCGGGTGAACGTGCCGTCCCCGTTGGTGCGCGCGGTGAACCTCAGCGGCGCGCTCGCCTGGTAGGCGACCGGGGCCATCGCGACCGTGGTGCCGTCGCTGCGGCGGGCCGGTGCCTGGTTCGCGGCCGGGGCCGCGAGCGGGGTCACCGTGACCACGATGTCCACCGTCTCCCTCGGACCGAATCGCTCGCCGATGAGGTTCACCGTGTCGCCGAGGTCGATGGACGACGGCTGGACGGTCAGCGACGCGGGTAGCTGGGGCGTGTACGGCGGTGGCTGTGGTGTGTCCGTCACGCCTGGCGTCGGCTGCGGCTGTGCCGCCCCCGCTGCCGTCGGCACGGCCACCACGGCCAGGCCGACCGTGAGCGCCATGATGATGCGGGATAGCCGCATGGTTGGTTCCCTCCTACTGGTCACAGCTTGGTGCGGTATCAACTTGGGTGGTCCAAGGGGTGGCCGTGGGCGTGAGCCACAGCTCGGCCTCACCGGTGCCGGTCTTCTTTCCGGTCAGGACGGTGAGCTCCAACGTCCGGCTGGCGCCGGGTCGGACCTCGACGTTCGCCGTGGTCACGTGGCGGCCGCGTTCGCTGCCGCCGCCCACAGCCGTCTCCGTCCCGTCGAGTCGGGCGTCGAGCACCGCCCCACCCGTCGGGGTGAACACCGACACCAACGTGCGTACGGTGTAGGGATCACCCGCCATTCCGAGGCCGAGGACCGACTCACTGAGACCGGACTTCGGCGCCGTCGACCGCAGCGTCACCCGCAACCGGAGTTCCCGGCGGCCGTCGGGTCGGCATTCACCGACCGTGAGGGTCGCCGCCGGCCGCAGGTAGTAGCCGAGCTTCGCGCCGCTGCCGTCGTTGAGGAACACGCCGACGACCGGCACGGTGTCCTTCTCCGGAAGGGCCCCGGCCAGTCGGCTTTCGCCGAACGTCCGCTGCTCCTCCGGTCGGGCACTCCAGAACAATATCCGGCGTTCGGTGATAGCACGGTCGAATACGGACAACAACACCTTCGGATCCACATTCTTCGTGAAGAAGGCGTCGAAGACCGCGGCCGCCGCCGCCGCGAAGTAGGTGTCCTGCTCCCGGGGTTCGAGCCGCTGGTACGCCTCGTTGAGCAGCGTCCGCACGACGTTGTCGCTGGACAGCGGCACGCCGCCGGGCACGACGACGGGTCCGGTCGCCTTCAGCAGGTACGACAGCACCACCGGGTCCACGGCGAGCACCCCGTCGACCGTGCTGCCGGTCTTGCGGCGGAACATCTCCCGGTACAGCGCGGCGGCCGTCGGGAAGTGCGGAGTGAGGTTCACGTCGGCCGGATACATGCCCGGCAGGTCACCCCAGAGGGCGCGGGCCTCCGCGGGCACCTTCACCGGCGGGTCGAACCGGCCGAGCGACGCACTGCTGCCCTGCCGCCCCATCTTCACCCGGCCGTTCTCGGCCTCGATCACCGCGTACGCGCCGAACATGCCGCCGGTCGAGCGCAGCTCGGCGAGATTCTGGGAGACCAGCAGGTACCGCCGCGGGCCGTCGGCGCCGAGCAACGGCGGCAGCAGGCGGGCACCCTGGTCGGCCGCCGTGGTCAACGTGGCCAGCCGGTCGATCTCCCCGCGCAGGTCCACGAGGGCCTGACGGACCTGGGCGACCAGCCCGTCCCCCGACACGGTGGCCAGGTCACGGCGAGTCTGCTGCACCGTCCGGTTGACCCCGTCGAGGTCGGCCGAGACGGTCCGCAACCGGCCCACGTCGAGTCGGCCACCGGAGGGCACCAGGCTGGACAGGTCGGCACGCAGCAGGGCCGGGAAGGCGTCGCGGGCCAGGTCGTCGACCGCCACCGCGATCCGCCGCACCGCGCCGAGGTCGTCCCCGGCGAACGGCACACGCCGGCCCAGCGCCCAGCCGGGGTCGTCGGTGGCCCGCCGGGCGGCGCCCGACTGCTCCTGCAGCGCGGCCAGGGTGCGCTGGGCCCGTGCGGTGTCGCCGCCGACGACCTGGGCGCTGAGTTCCCGGGCCAGCCCGGCGGCGTTGAGCAGGTGGGCGCGGGCCTGCCAGCCCCGGAACCCGACCCAGCCGCCGGTCAGCGCCAGCAGTGAGCCGACCACCAGCCCGGCGAGCAGCATGCGCCGCAGGCGCGCCCGCCGCCGACGCCGCGACCGGCTCCGTCGCCGACGCGGTCGTTCGCTCTCCGTCACCGCACACTCCCCGTTCCCTGGAACCGGACAGAAGACCCCATTCCTCCCGGTGTTCTTAACACTCTGGAGACGGGAATCGTGACGTTATGGCCTATCTGGATGCGTACGCGAAGTTCGCTCGCGGGCGTCACGCGGCCCGGCGGCCCGCCGCGGCCTCCTGGAGCAGCCGCTCGATCCGGTCCACGCCCGCCGGAAGCGACATCTCCCGCAGGTACGCCTCGCGTCCCCGCCGGCCCATGTCCACCCGGGCGGACGCCGGGATGGTGGCGGCCAGCCAGAACCGGTCGGCGAGGCTCGCCCAGTCCTCGGGCGGGCAGGAGAGCCCCGCCCGGGCCCGTTCCACCAGGTCGGCGGTGTCCCCGGCGGCCGAGGCGACCACGGGCGCCGCGCACGACAGCGCGGCCTGCACCTTGCCGGGCACGGTGCCGCGCAGCTCGGGCAGGTCCCGCAGCATCACCAGCTGGTAGTCGGCGGCGGCGTACAGCTCCGGCATGTCCAACGGCGAGCGCCGTTCGACGAACCGCACGTTCTCCGCGCGCAGCTCGGCGGCGAGCCCCCGCACCCGCCGTTCGTCCGCGCCGGAACCCACCAGGACCAGGTCCATGGTGCGGTCGAGGGCGGCGGCCGCCCGCACGGCCGTCTCCAGCCCCTGCCGCGCGCCGATGGTGCCGGCGTGCATCACCACGCACCGCCCGTCACGGCGGACGAGCTCCCGGGCCGCGGCGCTCGGCTGCGCCGGCCGGAAGATCCGCTCGTCGGTCCAGTTGAGGACGACGGAGACGCGGGCCGGGTCGGCGCCCGCCGCGACGACGAGGTCCCGCATGGACGGTGCCACGACGGCGACCCGGTCGGCGGTGTGGAAGGTCCGGCCCATCGCGGCCGCGATCCGGGCCCCCCACCGCCCGTCGGCGCCCGGGGTGTCCTCCGGCCAGACGTCCTGGACGTGCAGGACGGTCGGCACCCGGTTCAGGAGCCGCATCACACCGGCCGCCGCGAAGCTGACGGCCGGCATCTGGAAGACGTAGAGCGCGTCGATGCCGGCGAGGAACCGGCGGGCGACCAGGGTGGCGCTGCCCGCGAACGAGTAGTAGCCGGCCATCCGGGCGCCGGAGGAGCCGTCACCGGTCACGTAGCGGGGCACGCGGCGGACGGTCAGCCGCTCGGCCCGCGTCTCGTGCCGCCACCGCTGCCGCCAACCGGGGTAGACCCGACCGTCGGGATAGTCCGGAAAGCCGGTGAGCACGCGCACCTCGTGTCCGCGGGCCGCCAGCTCCTCGGCGAGGCTTCCCGGGATGAAGGCCGGTTCCGGCGGGAAGTGGTACGACAGGATGCCGATCCTCATCGCGTACGCACCCCCGACCGGATCGCCGGCCACGGCGCGGCAGCGCCGCCCGTGGGGCGTTGGTCCGCGTACGATGCGGGCAACCCCTCCGCGTCCGGCCGCGACCGCCGGCGCCGCACCGTCGTGGCGGCACCGCCCGCGACGGCACCGACGAGAGGGGTCCCGATGACCGACCACGTGCTGTTCGTCTGCCACGCCAACCTGTGCCGCTCGCCGATGGCCGAGTACCTGGCACGCCGGGCGCTGGCGGGCCGGCCGGTGACCGTGGCCAGCGCCGGGACCGACGCGGTGGAGGGCTTGCCGATGCACCCGTACGCCGCGGACATCGCGGCCGAGACCGGCGAGGACCCCACCGACTTCCGCAGCCGCCGGCTCCGGGCCGAGTACCTGGTCGAGGCGACGCTCGTGCTCACCGCCACCCGGCGGCAGCGCTCGGTCTGCACCGCGCTCGCGCCGTCGGTGCTGCACCGGACGTTCACCCTGCGCCAGTTCGGGCGCCTCGCGGAGGCGGCCGAGCCGCCCGGGGACCCCGCCGGCGATCCGCTGCGCGCCGCCGTCGAGGCCGCCGCCCGCGCCCGGGGACGGCTGCAACCCGCCGCCCCCGGCGCGGACGACCTCCGGGATCCGATCGGCGGCACCGCCGCCGACTTCCGCCGCTGCGCCGAGGAGATCGAACGCTCGATACGACCCCTCGCGGCGCTCATCGTGGCAACCGGGTGAGTTCCTGTGTCAGGTCGCTGACGCCGGCCCCGCCCTCGGCGTGCCGGGCGGCGCTCGCCCGGTCGCTGGGCACCGCGGGCAGCTCCGTGGCGGCGACCACCCGGTAGGCCTCGTACTGGTACGCCTCGGCCTTCGGCATCTTCGCCATGTTCAGCACGCAGCCGAGCAGCCGCACGGAGACCGCGTGCAGCGACCGGGCGGCGGCGGCCACCTGGGTCCGCGAGGTCCGCCCCTGCTGGCTGACCATGAGCGCGCCGTCGGCCTGGACCGCCACCACGACGCCGTCGGTCACGGCGAGCAGCGGGGCGGTGTCGATGATGACGATGTCGGCCGACTCGCGGAGGGCGAGCAGCAGGTCGGCCATCGCCTTCGAGCCGAGCAGCTCGCTCGGGTTGGGCGGCGCCGAACCGCTGGGAAGCACCAGCAGCGACTTGTCGCCCCACCGTTGCACCACGTCGCCGACCTGGACGTCGCCCACGAGCACGTCGGTGAGACCGACGCCGGCGTCGATGCCCAGGTACTCGTCGACCTTCGGGCGGCGCAGGTCGGCGTCGACCAGCAGGACCCGCCAGCCCGCCTCGGCGAGGGCGATGGCCAGGTTGCAGGAGAGGGTGGTCTTCCCCTCGCCCTGCAGGGCGCTGGTGACCGCGATGACCCGCGCGGGTTCGTGCACGTCGACGAAACGCAGGTTGGTGCGCAGCTTCCGGATCGCCTCGGCCCGCGACGACGTGGCGGCGTCCCCGATGATCAGCGGCGCCGACTTCGCGCCGCTCTCGTAGGGGATCTCGCCGAGCAGGGGGCTGCCGGTGGCCCGCTGGAGGCCCGCCGCGTCGCGGAGCCGGACGTCGGCCACACCGCGCAGGATGGCCAGGCCCACGCCGAGCACCAGGCCGATGATGCCGCCGAGCAGGAGGTTGCGTACGGGCTGCGGGGAGACGGGGCTGGAGCTGACGCGGGGGCCGCTCACCACCTCGATCTTGATCGGGGCCTTGCCCTCGGGCGGGGTCTCGACCTTCTGCACGAGGTCGACGAACTGCGCCGACAGCGTCTCGGTCACCTTGAGCGCCCGCGTCTGGTCGGTGTCGGTCACCGACGCCTTGAGCAGAACCGTGCCCGACTCGGTGGACGTGCTGACCCGGCGCTGCACCTCGTCCGCCGTGAGGCCGACGGGGTTCTCGGCGACGACGCTCTGCGCGAGCCGGTCGCTGGTCAGCAGGTCGGCGTACGACCGGACACGCTGCTGGAGGAAGAGTCCGCCCTGGTAGGCGTCCGAGACCCCCTGGTTGGGGGTGGTGACGAAGAAGGTCACCGAGGCGACGTACCGGGGTTGGGCCCGGACGGTGAGGAAGGCGCTGACACCCAGGGCCACCATCACGGTCACCAGCACGACCCACCAGTGCCGACGCACGTGGCGAAGTTGGCGGAGCAGGTCCATCAGGCGCGCCTCCGTACCGGGCCGGTAACGCCAAAGAACTTCACGAAAACCCCCAAGGTCGTCTTCAACTCGTGAAACCATTAAACCGGCTAATACGGCTTATGTCCGGAGTTGAGCGTTTTCAGTGGCGCGCGATGCGCTCGAATTACCAACCCGGAAAAGAGCCATTCGGCATCGGGCGGCCTCGGGGAAAAGTCACGGCATCCGGCCCGTGGCGGCGGGCGCGGCGGTGCGCCACGTCAGGCGGGATGCGGTCCCGGGACACCGGCGCGAGGCGCGGCGGTCCTGTGGGGTGGGTCAGCGGCACGGACCGCTCGCCGGCGGTCCGAGCCGGCGGCGGGGCCTCAGGACGCACGCGGGCGTAGCCGGCGCGGTCCGGGACGTACGTGGGCCCTAACTGGCCCGCCCCGGCCCTCGGGGCACACGTGGATCTCGCTGGCGCGAACCGGTCCCGGGACGCACGTGGGCCGCGCCGGACACCCCGGCGCGGCCCGTCGGACGGGAGCGGGCGCCCCGGAGGGAGTGTGCCCCGGGGCGTACGGCTCATCGCCGGTCGCCGGTCCCGTGCTCGTCGTCGGTCTCCTCGTAGAGGGCCTCGCTGGCGGGTTCGGTGAGGTCGTCGCCCGGGATCGCCACCTCCTCGGCGCGGTCCTGCTCGTCGGCCCGTCCACCCGGAGGCGGTTCGGGGGCGGTGGCGCCGCCGGCGAAGCCGTACTCGTTGGGCTCGTCGTGCCTGCTCATGTGGTCATCCTCCCGTTTTCTCCCGCTTCGCCTCTCACCGCCAACGGTAAGTGGTGATCGTCTTTTCCGCAGCGCGGCGGGGATTGTCGGGACGGCCGCGCGGCGTTCGCCGCCCGTCAGGTGAGTTCGGCGACGGCCTCGAAGATCAGCCAGAGGCCGGAGATCGCGAAGAGGGCCGAGGCGCCGAACCTGATCATCTTCTCCGGGAGGCGGCGGCCGAGCAGCCGGCCGACCAGGATGGCGAGGGCGTCGGCCGCCACCATGCCGATCGTCGAGCCGATCCACGTGCCGACCCAGCCGTGCTGGGTGGCCAGGGTGATCGTGGCGAGCATCGTCTTGTCGCCCAGCTCGGCGAGGAAGAACGCCACCGAGACGGCGACGACCGCCGACCTGCTGGTCTTCTCGGCCTTCCGGCGTTCCTCCTCGGTGAGGGTGTCCCCCCGCAGCGTCCAGGCCGCGAAGCCGAGGAAGGCGACGCCCGCGACCAGTGAGATCCAGTCGGTCGGCAGCACGGCGCCGAGCCCGGACCCGATGGCAACGGACGCGAGGTGCACCACCGTGGTCGCGACGGTGATGCCGATGAGGACCGGCATCGGCCGGTACCGCGTGGCGAAGGCCAGCGCCATGAGCTGGCTCTTGTCGCCCAGTTCGGCAACGAAGATGACGCCGAAACTGATCACCAGCGCGGCGAGGAATCCCTCCATGACATCCTTCCCGATCAAGCCGGGAGGAGGTACGGGGCGCCCTCGACCCGGCTGTGACAGCCTGAGCCGAAGGTCTCGCCCGCCCCGGGACGGGGCCGCGTGGCCGGATGCGTGACGCACCAGTATGTCGACCACGACATTGGGGGCTACTCCCCTTCGCGGAACCGAGCCTATCCGATCACGGCTCCGCCCCGCCGTGCGGGTGACCGAACGCCGTCAGGCGGCGCGGGCCAGCGTGACGCCGAAGAGGCCGTCCGGATCGGTCCAGAACGCGCGTCCGGCGAAGCCCGCCGCGGCCAGTTCCGCCGCCACACCCTCCGGGCGGAACTTCGCGGACACCTCGGTACGCAGCTCCTCCCCCTGCGCGAACGTCACCGCGAGGTCCAGCTCCGGCACCCGTACCCGCATCGGGCGGTCGGCGCGCAGCCGCATCTCGATCCACTCGTTCGTCGCGTCCCAGCGCGCCACGTGGGTGAACGCCTCCGGGACGAAGTCCGCGCCCAGCTCCCGGTTGACGACGCGCAGCACGTTGCGGTTGAACTCGGCGGTCACGCCGGCGCTGTCGTCGTACGCCGGCACGATGACCGAGGGGTCCTTGACCAGGTCGGTGCCGATCAGCAGCCAGTCGCCGGACTCCAGCGCGGCCCGGGTCCGGCCGAGGAACTCGGCGCGCTCGGCGGGCAGCAGGTTGCCGATGGTGCCGCCCAGGAAGAGGACCAGCCGCCTCCCCCCGGCGGGCAGCCGGTCGAGGTGGCGGGTGAAGTCGCCCACGATGCCCCGTACCCGCAGGCCGGGATAGTCGGCGGCGATCCGCGCGGTCGAGCCGCGCAGCGCGCTGGCCGAGACGTCCAACGCCACGAAGGTGCCCAGTCCGCCCCGGTCGGTGAGCGCGTCCAGCAGCAGCCGGGTCTTCTCGGAGGAGCCGGAGCCCAGCTCGATGAGCGTCTTCGCGCGGGTCAGCTCGGCGATGTCCGGCGCCCGGGCGGCCAGCACGGCCCGCTCGGACCGCGTCGGGTAGTACTCGGGCAGCCGGGTGATCTCCTCGAACAGCACGCTGCCGCGGGCGTCGTAGAACCACTTCGGCGGCAGCCACTTCGGCTCGGCGCTCAGCCCGACGCGCACGTCCTCCCGCAGGCTGCGGGCGAGGTCCTGTTCCTCGAGGTGGATCTCCAGCGGTTCGGCGCTCATGCAGGCACTTCCCTTCGCATCGGTCGGACGGTGCTCGTGGGCCGGGTGGCGCTACCCGAGTGGGCGCAGCCGCACCCGGCCGGCCGTGGCCGTGACCAGCTGCCCGTCCGGCACGGACCGCCAGGCAGGGTCGTCGTCGTGCGGCTCGGAGGCGAGCAGCACCGCGTCGGACGTCTCACGCAGCGACAGCGCGTGCCCGAGCACGCTGGCGACCGCCGTCCGGCCGTCGGTCAGCAGCACGTTGAGGCGCGACCCGGGCGCCGCCGCGGCCACCGCGCGGACGGTCGCGGCCACGGCCTCGGCCGCGTCGGCGCCCGCGCGCAGCCGGTGCCGGACCAGCGCCCACAGCAGCGCCGAGTCCGTGGCGGCGTCCAGGGTGAGCAGGTCACGCACCGGAAGCTCCGCGGCGAGCGGCACGACCGAGTCGGGCCAGCCCCGGATCACACCGTTGTGGCTGAACAACCACCGGCCCTCGGCGAACGGCGCGGCCGCGTTGTCGACCACCGCCATGCCGACGGTGGCCGAGCGGACGGCGGCGAGCACCGCGCCGGCCGAGGTGACCGCGGCCAGCTGCGCGATGGTGGGGTCGCTCCAGATCGGCTGGGCGCGCCGGTAGCGCACGGGCTCGCCGTCGCCGGCGTACCACCCGATCCCGAAGCCGTCGGCGTTGATGGTGCCGCCGCCCCGCATGTCGCGCGGGGCCCACGACTGCCGCACGAGCGAGA
>Ga0164243_10004258_pt1 | contig 22531 bp, 23 predicted proteins | sample OricompcompostOP_FD_108781 | JGI IMG/M metagenome (GOLD analysis project Ga0164243, IMG submission 108781) | Organic Plus compost microbial communities from Emeryville, California, USA - Original compost - Organic plus compost (OP) | ecosystem: Engineered > Solid waste > Mixed feedstock >...
GCCGGATTCCTCGCCGGGAAGCCGGTCCAGGGTACCGATCGCGCCGGCCACCGCGACCGCAGGCGTCGGGGCCAGCACCGCCCCGCAGGCCTCCATCGCGACCGCGAGATCGGCCCAGCTGCCGCCGGATCCGCCGCGGGACTCCGGGACCGGCAGCCCGGCCAGTCCCAGCTCCGCCAGCGGCGGCCACAAGGCCAGCTCGGTGACCGAGCCGGGGTCACTCACCTGTTCGTGCGCCGCACCGGCCGGCCACTGTTTCGCCAGCAGCTGGGTGACGGCGTCGGCCAGGGCCTGCTGGTCCGCGGTATCCGCCACGGCGACGTTGCTCCGCATTGTCGATCACGGTCCTTCCTGCATAGATACGCAATGTCAGAATCTACCGGATGTGGCACAAATATTGCGCTGTTTAGACTGTTGCCTCGAAGGGAGTGTGCCGATACGGTGACGAAAGTGTCAGAAGGAGAGTTCCTGTGAGCGTGGCAGTGCGGGCGACGGTGCTCCGGCTACTGGACGCCGTCCAGCGCGGCGAACTGACGAGCGAGAGCCTTGGCGGGCTTTTCGCTCCCGACGCGGTGTACCACGTGCAGGTGCCCGCCATGGCGAAGGTGCGCGGACCCGAGTCGATCGTCGGCGAACTGGTCCGGCAGACCGGGCACTATTCGGCACTGGAGTGCGAGATCCGCCGCGTGGTGGCCGAGGACGGTGCGGTCGTGGTCGAACGGATCGACCACCTCGTACTGCCCGGCGGGACGCGGGTGGCCAACGAGCTGGTCGCCGTGTTCGAGGGCGACGAGTCGGGCCGGATCACCGCCTGGCGTGAGTACTGGGACTCGGTGGCACTCGGACAGCGGATGAAGGCCGCTGCCGGGAACACGGATGAGGAGCAACGATGACCCTGGATCTCAAGGCGGCCGACTACACGCTGTCCGGCCTGCGTCCGTTCCCGGTCGCGGTCACCACCACGCACGAAGGACGGGCCAACGGGCTGATGTCCTTGTCCGCCGGTTCGGGCGGGATCGTCCCGGAGGCGCCGCGGGTGACCATCAGCCTCACCAAGTACAACCTGACCCATGACCTGGTGCTGGCCTCGGGGATCTTCGTGATGCACCTGCTGGCGGCGACTCCCGAGCCCGCGATGGAGGCTTCGCTGAAGATCCTGATGGGGCTCGGTGGCAGTTCCGGGCGCGACGGGGACAAGCTCGCGCAGTTCGACACCAAGCCGGGTGTCACCGGCGCGCCGATCCTGCAGGACGCGCTCAGCTACGTCGAGGGCCGCGTGGTGGGCACACTCGACGCGCAGGAGAACACGATCTTCCTCGCCGACGTGGTCGGCGCGGGCATACTGCGCGACGGCGAGCGGCTGCGCATCGGACCCGCGTGGGGGAAGCTGCCCAAGGACTGGATCGAGCAGTACGAGGCCAACCACGTGCCGCAGCTGGAGAGCGCGCGCCGCAACCGAGGGCTGGTGGACTGATGGCCGAGTTCGCCCGCGATGAGGTGGAAAGCGCTTTCCGGAACTACTTCCTGACCGGTCCCGTCGGCGAGGACTGGGCCGCGTGGTCCCGGCTGTTCACCGAGGACGCCACCTACAACGACCATTTCTGGGGCACCTTCCACGGGCAGGCGGAGATCCAGAAGTTCCTCGAGGGCACCATGTCCTTCGCCGCGCACGTGTACTCGCCGCTGGTCTGGTACAACATCGACGGCTCACACATCGTGTACAAGGTGCTCAACCGCGCGGACAACCCGGAGCCCGGCGGCGAGCCGATCGAGTTCCCGTCGCTGCAGGTGATCCAGTACGCCGGGGGCGGCAAGTTCTCCTCGGAGGACGACTGGTGGACGGTCGCGGAGATGAAGCTGTTCAACCAGCGCTACACCGCGGCCAGGGAGCGCGCGGGCGAGCGCGCGCGGGACCCGTTGTCGAGGCTGGACTGGGGCACCTGGGTCGACTGGGCCCGGCCGCCCGAGGGCCACGTACCGAAGCCGTCGTGGGTGGGGCAGAACGTGCCGCCGATCGCGAGCATGCGGGACATGACGTTCGGCGTGCGGCACCCGAAGCCGGCGCGATGAGCGTGCGGTTCGCCCTGATGTTCCCGATGCGGGCGGTCAAGCACTACGAGACCTGGCGCGGGGACGGCGATCTCGGCACGGTCGCGCGCATCGCCGAGGATGCCGGGTTCGACGGGTTCGCGATGAGCGATCACCCGTTCCCGGAACGGAACTGGCTCGCCACCGGCGGACACCACGCCTTCGATCCGTTCGTATCGCTGAGCTATGTCGCCGCTTCCACCCAGCGCATGAAGCTGATCACCTACGTACTGGTGAGCGCCTACCGCAACCCCTATCTCTCGGCCAAGGCGATCGCGAGCCTGGACACGCTTTCGCGCGGCCGGATGATCGTCGGGATGGGCGCCGGCTACCTGAAGCCGGAGTTCGAGGTGCTCGGCGCCGACTTTTCCGGACGTGGCAAGGCTTTGGAGGCGGCGATCCCGGCGATGCGGGCGGCCTGGACGGGCCAGGACCATCCCGGCCCGCAGTTCCCGGCCGCCGGGCACGAGATGCTGCCCGCTCCGGTGCAGCCCGCGGGCCCGCCGATCTGGATCGGTGGCAACAGTGCGGCAGCGCGGCGGCGGGCGGTCACTCTCGCCGAAGGCTGGATGCCGATGGGACAGTCCAAAGAGGTCGCGAAAATCACCAGAACGCCGCCGCTGGAAACGGTTTCCGAGCTGGCCGGCCGGATCGGTGAGATGCAGGACAAGAGGTCGGCGGCCGGACTGTCCCCTTTGGACGTCACGTTCGCGCCCTTCGAGAGCAACCTGCTCCGCCAGGACGCGGGCGAGTTCGCCACCCGCGTCCGCAAGGGGCTGGACGGCTACGCCGAGGCAGGGGTCACCTGGCTGACGGTCGAGCCGGCGAGCCGCAGCCTGGCGGACTTCCGGCGCGACGTCGGCCAGATCGGTGACCTCCTGCTTTCCCCGGCACGCTGACTCAGCGGCCGAGCGCCTTGATCACCGGGGGCAGCTGGTCGGGTGTGCTGCCGTGCAGCACGAGCTCGTCGGCACCGGCGGCGAGGTAGTCCCCGAACCGGGACACGCAGTGTTCCGGCGAACCGACGGCGGAGGACGCTGCCAGCCATTCGGCGGGCAGCGCTTTCGCCGCCTCGGTGAGCTGGTCCCTGGTGCGCACGAAGTCCGCGGAACCCTTGATCCCGGCCAGCTGCGGGTGCTCACGCAGGCGCTGGACCGCCGTGGTGTCCCAGCCGTTGGTCGCGGCGAGTTGCTCGCCGAAACCGGGGATCTGGAAGTAGGTCACCGCGCGGCCGCCGACCACCGCGGCCTCCTCCTCCGGCGGCAGCCCTGATGCCGTGATCACGGTCGCGTAGACACGGATGGCGGCCGGGTCACGCCCCGCCTCTTCGGCCGCGGCGCGCACCGTCGCGACCGAGCGGGCGACCGCGTCCGGGGTCAGGAAGGGGTGCAGGATCACGCCGTCGAAGTGGGCACCGGCGAGCGCGAGGGTCTTGGGGCCGATGGCCGCGAGCACGAGCGGCGGCGGCGGGACGTCGGGCAGATCGGACAGGCGCATCGCGGGGAAGCGGCCGACCGGGCCGTCATATGACACCTTGTCACCCTTGCAGAGGCGGCGCATGATGTCGGCCGAGTCGGCCAGGAGCCGGTTGTTCGCAGGCGGCAGCCCGACCGCCTTCCACATCGCCGCCACCGACCGGCCGAACCCCAGCACGATCCGCCCGCCGGTGAGTCCCTGCGCGGTCATCGCCATCGAGGCGAGCACCGCCGGATGCCGGACCTGGAAATGCGTGATCCCGGCCGCGACCTTGGCTTTGCTCGTAACCTGGCCCAGTGCGCCCGCGAGCACCGCGAAGTCCTTGGTGCCCCAGCGCTCGCTCAGCCAGACCGTGCCCAGCCCCAGCTCTTCGGCCGCCCTTGCCTGTTCGATGGCGGGGCGCGGGTCGGCAACCCGGCCCGGCAGCACGTACGCACCGAGCACGCCGGCGTCGGCGGGAATTCGGGTGGTGCCGGGGGAAGTTGCCGCAGAGGGTGTAGTCATGACGACTATTCTGACACTATGTACACGATAGGTCGAGGGTAGGGAGGTTCCGTGACCACCAACTCCACGGACACGACGGTGACCCGCGAAGTGCTCGGTGCCTGGCTGGAGGGCCACGGCTGGCGAGACGTCCGGCTCGGGGACCTGACACAGCCCGACGCGGGCTACTCGGGCCGGACGGTCTTCGCCGAGGCGTCCTGGACGACGCCGGAGGGCGCGCCGCGGCACGCGGAGCTGGTGGTGCGCGTGCAGTCCCCGGATCAGCAACTGTTCGTCGCTCCCGACGCGCTCCGGCAGGCCGCCGTGATGCGCGGGCTCGCCGGCAGGCCAGGTGTACCGGTGCCGCGGATCTGGTTCACCGAACCGGATCCCGCCGTCCTCGGCGCGCCGTTCTACGTCATGGAGCGGGTGCGCGGCAGGGTCCCCGGCGACGTGCCGAGCTGGCACGCTCGCGGCTGGACCGTCGAGCTTTCCCCCGAGCAGCGCCGGACCCTGCACGACAACGGGCTGGCCGCGCTCGTCGCCTTGCACCGGGTCGACTGGCGGGACGGGTTGGCGTTCCTGGAGCCGGAGGGCGACGGCACGGCGCTGGATCGCTATCTCGCGCAGCTGGAACGCTGGTACGACTGGTGTGGCCCGAGCCGCCGGTTCGGCCCGGAGATCCTCGACGCGGGCCTCGCGCACGTCCTGCGCCACCGTCCCGCCGACCCCGGCGAAGGCGTGGTCTGGGGCGATGCGCGGCCAGGGAACATCTGCTTCGCCGACGATCTGTCGGTGGCCGCCCTGTTCGACTGGGAGACCGCGACGATCGGGCCCGCCGGGATCGACCTCGGCTGGTGGCTGATGTTCGAGCGGTACCTGTGCGAAGCGCAGGGCCTCACCCGGCTGCCGGGCGTGCCGGACCGCGCCGAGACGATCGCCCGCTACACCGGCCTCGGCGGCGTGCCCGTGCCGGACATCGACTACTACGAACTGCTCGCGGGCGTGGTGATGACGCTGATCTCCAGCAGGCTGGCGGACGTGCTGGTGGAGTCCGGCCGGGTGCCGGCGAAGATCGCGGCGATCTATCCCACCCGTGCGGTGAAGCTGGTGGAGGAGTCGCTGGCCAGGCTGTGAGGAAAAGCCGGGGGCGGGATGCCCATCCTGCTCCCGCCCCGGCAAACCAGCCCCGCGGGCTCAGCTCGCGCGCGGGAAGTTCAGCATGCGCCTCGCGTTGGTCTCCACGATCATCTCGACCTCGTCGTCGGGGACCTCGGCCAGGACCTCGTGGGCGCGCTTGCGGCTGTTGGGCCAGTTCGAGTCCGAGTGCGGGTAGTCGATCTCCAGCGTGAGCCGGTCGACACCGATCGCGTGGCGGTTGGCCACACCGTGCTCGTCGTCGATGAAGCAGCCCCAGAAATGCTCGCGGAACAGGTCACTGGGCCGGGTGTCCCGGTCGATGGGCTGGTACCAGCGGTGCCGGTCCCACACGAAGTCCGAGCGCTCCAGGATGTAGGGAATCCAGCCGACGCCGCCCTCGGCCAGCGAGATCTGCAGCTTCGGGAAGCGCTGCAGGACGCCGGAGAACAACAGGTCGACGGTGCTCCACATGAGGTTCGAGGAGAACAGCACGGTCGGCACCACGAACGGCGCGTCGATCGGCGACATCTCGCCCGCGACCGGCTTCATCGCGGCGAAGGAGAACCCCGGCATGAACGAGCCCGAGCCGAAGTGCAGCGAGACCGGCATACCGGTGTCACTGCACACCTGCCACAGCGGGTCCCAGTGATCGCTGTGGAACGACGGCAGGCCGAGCGGAACGGGGCTGTCGGGGAAGGAGATCGTGCGGGCGCCCTTGGCGGCGACGCGTTCGGCCTCCTTGACCGCCAGGTCGATGTCCCACACCGGCAGGATGGCCATCGGGATGAATCGTTCCGGGGCACTCGCGCACCACTCGTCGATGTAGAAGTCGTTCCACGCCTGCACGCAGAGGTAAGCCAGTTCCTTGTCCTTGGCGCGGAAGAACGTGCTGCCACCGAAACCGGGGAAGGACGGGAAGCACAGCGCGGCCTGGACCCCGTCCAGATCCATGTCCTTCACCCGCGCGACCGGGTCGTAACAGCCGGGGATCATGTCCTCGTAGCGGACCGGGTCCAGGCCCCATTCCTTCGGGTCCTTGCCCGCCACCGCGTTCAGCCCGATGGTCGGGAAGACCTTGCCGTCGTAGTGCCAGAGATGCTTGCCGTCGACCTCCTTGATCAGCGGCGCCGCGTCGCGGAACTTCGCGGGGACGCGGTCCTGCCAGACCCGCGGGTGCTCCACGAGATGGTCGTCGACGGAGACGATCTGATGGTGGTCCTGTAATGGCATCCTTGCCCTCCAGTGGGTTTTACCTAGGTACTTTCTGACGCAGTGTCTATCTGACAATATAACCTTGTAGCGGGTCTCACCAGAGGCGTGAAGGAGCGGAGATGTCCCAAAAAGAAGAGGAAATCACGGTCGAGCGACCCGATGAGGACGATTACGACCTGCTGACGTTCGGTGAGGCCGGGGCGCGCCTGGAAATTGAGATTCGGACAATGCGTGCACGTGTTCGCGAACTCGAGGAGAGCACTCCGCGCGACGAGGCGGCGCTCCAGGACGCGCAGGCGCGGTTGCGCGATCTGGAGGCCGGTGCCGAGCGCAACCGCGCCCAGCCGATCAACGACGCGAACTTCGAGAAGTTCTTCGGTTACCCGGGCAAGGCGCGCCGCAACACCACCTGGTGACCCTCACCGGACCATCAGCATCCCGCCGTCGACGGCGAACACCTGGCCCGTGATGAACCGGGCGCCCGGCCCGGCGAGGAACACCAGCAGCGGCACCAGGTCGCGGTCGACCTCGCCGAGCCTGCCGTCGATGGGCATCACCGCCTTCAGCTGTGCGTCGTGCGCCGCGAGCTGCTCGGTGGTCATCGAGGCACGCGTCTTGGCGTACATCGGCGTGGAGATGGCGGGGGCGATCGCGTTCACCGTGATGCCGGCCGCGCCCCATTCCTGTGCGACGGTGCGGGTCCAGCCCAGCACGGCGCCCTTGCTGGCGGCATAGTGCGCCTTGTTGCGCAGGCCGATCACCCCGGCGGCGGACGCGAAGTTGATGATCCGCCCGCCGTGCTCGCTCAGTCGCCGGTACGCGGCCTGGTTGGTGAGGAACGTGCCCTTGGCGTTGATGTCGAGCACCTCGTCCCACTCGCCGGCGGTGATCTTCTCGGCCGGGGCGCCCGGCGCGATACCGGCCGCGTGCACGAGCACGTCCAGTCCGCCGAGCAGTTTTCCCGCCTCCTCGAAGGCGTTTTCCACCGAATCCGGGGAGGAGACATCGCAGTGCACGAACCGGGCGCCCGCTTCCTTCGCGATGTCCGTGCCCGCGCCTTCCTGGATGTCGCACGAGACCACCGCACCGCCTGCCCCGGCGAACGCGCGCACGATGCCCGCGCCCATGCCGCTGGCGCCACCGGTGACGAGGACCCGGGTTCCGCTGAGCTGGTCTGTCATGAGAGATCCCTCCTGATGTGACGTGACTGTCCGCTGCGCCGATCGGCGGCGGGGAGAACGAAGGTGCCTGGCGTATGTGAGCGTTGACACACTGTCAGATTGTTCCTAGTCTCGGCCTGCGGCCGCGCTGTCGCGGCCCTGGGCCGAGGAGACGAGATGACGGCAACGATCGAGTGTGCGTCCTACCAGGTCACGGATTCCTATTTCGGTGAGCCCTATGTCGACGTCGACGAATGGCGGGAGCAGCCGCACCCGCACCGTCACGTGCACGGCGGGTTCTCCGGCTGTGACACCAGGTTCACCTTCTACTTTCCCGCTGCCGCCGAATGGCAGGGCCGGCTGATCCAGCCCATGGAGGGCGCGCACGCCGGGCACGAGGACTTCTTCGGCAGCGCCCTCGGGGACGCGATGGGCGGGGTCGGGCTGACGGCCCGGCTCGGCGGCTACATGGTCGAATCGAACATGGGGCACATCGGGGACGACATCGACCCCAAGGGCGGCGAGGACGCGACCCTGTACGGCTGGCGCGCGGCCGCCGAAGTCGCGCGGTTCTCCAAACACGTCGCCACGCAGGTGTACGGCTCGCCGCCGCACCACGCCTACGTGTGGGGCGGTTCCGGTGGCGGTCGCCGGTCGCCGCTGCTGCTGGAGAACGCGCCCGACGTGTTCGACGGGGCGCTGCCGTTCATGGGCGGCGGCGACGTGGCGGAATTCCCTGCCACGGAACGGATCCGCGGCGCGCAGGTGATGAGCTTCGCGTGCATGTTCAACGTCCAGCGGCTGTTGCGGGACAAGATGGAACCGCTCGTGGACGCGACCCGCCCCGGCGGCAGCGGTGACCCGTTCGCCGGGCTCACCTCGCACGAGCGCGAGGAGCTCGCGAGCCTGTACCGGCAGGGTTTCCCGCGCGGCGACGAGCACATGATCGGCGCGCCGATGGGGCAGATCTGGCTCTGGTCCTCGATCGCCGACCAGCTCTTCGAGCAGGACCCGGCCTACTTCGAGAACTTCTGGACGCAGCCGGGTTATGTCGGCCACGACCACCCGGAGGCCGTTCGTGACGACGTGCTCGACGTGGTCACGACCGTGGAGCGCGTAGTCACCATCGGCGAACTGGCCGAGGGGCCGGAGTTCGCGGGCCCCGAGTACCAGCTGATCCGCACCACGGCGCAGATCCTCGGTGCGAGTGCGGGCGCCGATCTGCCCTACGCGGTGGTGCTGCGCGATCTTCCGCCCGGCTACCGCCTCGGCACCGGCTTGCTGGTGGCCAGTGGCGAGGCCAAGGGACGCCAGCTCTACTGCACGGGAACGGCGGGCGAGCTGCTCGTCGCCGACGGGCGCGGCGAGGCCAACCTGCAGCGCTTCCGCGGGGTACGGGCCGGGGACGAGATCCACGTCGACAACCGGCGGTTCCTCGCGTTCTGCTACTTCCACCGGCACCACCTGATGACCGATCCGCAGTTCGATTCCTTGCGGGTCAACGGGGTCCCGGTCTACCCGCAGCATCCGGTGCCGCTGATGTCCCCGCTGATGGGGGTCTCCTACACCGGGCAATACGCGGGAAAGCTGCTGTGGATCCACCACACGCACGACTCGTCGCTGTGGCCTTCGCAGGGCCTGATCTACGCGAGTGCCGTGCGCGCCACTCAGGGCGAGGAAGGCGCGGCGGAGCGTTTCCGCTTGCAGTGGACGGAAAATGCCGAGCACATCCCGCCGGTGTACCTGCCCGACTCGCCGTCGCGGGCGAGCGGTACCTGGCTGGTCGACTATTTTCCGATCATCGAGCAGGGGCTCGCCGACCTGATCCGCTGGGTGGAGGACGGCCAGGCGCCGCCGGCCACCGCGTACAGCTACAAGGACGGGCAGATCGGCCTGCCGGCCACCGCGGCCGAACGGGGCGGGGTGCAGCCGGTGGTCGTGGTCGAGGCGAACGGCGAGGCCCGCACGGAGGTGAAGGCGGGGGACCCGGTGGAGCTGACCGTCCGGGCCGAGGCACCGCCGGCGGGCGGCACTATCGTGTCCGTCGAGTGGGATTTCGACGGTCATGGCACCTTCCCGTTCCGGCCCGCTGTCAGCGGTACCGAGAAGTCGGTCTCGCTGACCACCACCCATGTCTACGACGCGCCCGGCACGTATTTCGCCACGGCGCGGGTGTGCGGGCACGTTGACGGCGACGCGCAGACGCCCTTCCGGCGCCTGCCCAACGTCGCCTCGGCGCGCGTCGTCGTCAGCTGAGGGCGGCGGCTTCGGCGTCCGCGACGGCGTCGCCGTTGATCGAGAAGCCGCCGTCCGCGGTGAGCTGCGCGCCGGTGACGAACTCGGCCTGGTCGGAGGCGAGGTAGGCGACGGCGTAGGCGATGTCCATGGGGTTGCCGATCCGGGTGAGCCGGCCACCACCGGTGTGGTGGCCGGAGTCGCCCCGGCCGGACACCACGCGGCCGACCAGCACCGAGTTCGCCCGGATCCCGTGCGGCGCGCCTTCCACAGCGAGGGTCCGGGTGAGCGCGGTGACGCCGGCCTTCGCCGCACCGTAGGCGCCGAAGCCCTTGAAACCGGCGATGGCCTGGCCCGAGGAGATGTTCACGATCGCGGCACCGGGAGCCTCGGCCAGGTGCGGCCAGGCGTACTTCGAAGCCCAGAACACGTTGCCGGTCAGGGTGCCGACGAGCACCTTGTTCCATTCCTCGGTGCTGTAGTCGGCGACGTTCTTGACCGTGCCGGCGACGACGTCGGTCGGTGCGGCGTTGTTGATCAGGGTGGTCAGCGAGCCGAACCGGCGTACGGTCTCCTCGATCACCTCGCGCACGTTGCCCTCGTCGGTGACGTCGAGGCGGAGGAACTCGGCGGTGCCGCCTGCCTCGCGGATCCGGCTGACGACCTTCTCGCCCTTCTCCACGGTGCGCCCGGTGACCACGACCGACGCCCCCTGGCCGGCGAGGTGCTCGGCGATCGACCGCCCGATGCCACGGGTGGACCCCGAGACCAGTGCCACCTTGCCCGCCATCAGCTCACCCATGTCCGTCTCCCACTTCGTCGTGTGCCGCTTCCAAAAAGGTGTCACTAGTGTCAGATTGTGTCAACAGAGCGCCTTGCGGAACGGCTCTCTACTGGGAATAGTCTGTGGTCGACACGTCAGACTTACGAGGGGAGCGGCGATGACGCCGAACCCGGCGCTCGTGATCAGCGAATGCCAGCAGGGCATCCTCGACCCGGAGCGGTCCGTCACGCCCGCGCTCGCGCGGCAGGCCGCCGGGCGGGGCATCGTGCCCCGGATCGCGCGGCTGGCCGAGGCCTTCCGCGCGGCCGGACTGCCGGTGGTGCACTGCCACATCGCGCATCGGCCGGATTTGGCAGGGCTGCGGCGCAACTCGCTGCTCAACGCACTGGCGATCAAGCGCCGGTCGATGATCGAGGGCACGCCCGACATCCTGGCGCCGCCGGAGCTCACCCCGGCCGACGGCGACCACGTCAGCCTCCGCACCACCGGCCTGACCGCGTTCTACGGCACCGACCTCGACGCGGTACTGCGCCTGCGGGACGTGGAGACGCTCGTGGTCACTGGGGTGTCGACCAACGTGGCCGTGCCCGGGCTGGCGCTGGAGGCCGTCAACCGCGGCTATCACGTGCGGATCCCGGACGACTGCGTCGCCGGCACGTCGCCGGAGGAACACGAGTTCATGATGCGCGGGCTGCTCTCGGCCGTCGCGCGCATCACCGACTCCGAGACCGTGCGCCGCGAGATCGCCGCGCCGGTGCCCGATGGAGGAAGGAAGGTCTGATGACCCGACCCGCGTATCGCATACTGCCTGCCACGACCGCGGACTCCGCGCCGTTCTGGGGCGGCGGTGCCGAGAACGAGCTGCGGATCCACCGCTGCCGCTCGTGCTCGCGCTACTTTCACCCGCCGGTCGGCGTGTGTTTCCGCTGCCGCAGCAGGGATGTCGCCCCGGAGCCGGTCTCCGGCCGCGCGACGGTGGCCTCCTACACCGTCAACCACCACCCGTGGTTCGGCGACGCGTTCCCGCCGCCCTACGTGGTGGCGATCGTCGAACTGGCCGAGGATCCCGAGGTCCGGCTGACCACCCAGATCGTGGACTGCGCGGTCGAGGACGTGCGGATCGGGATGGCGGTCGAGGTCGTGTTCGAGCACCACGAGGACGTGTGGATTCCGGTTTTCCGGCCTGCTGAAGGGGTTGTGGCATGACATTCGTCGACGGGAAGGCGGTCATCGCCGGAGTCGGCCAGTCCGCGGTGGGTCGTAAGCTCGGCCGTGGCGGGGTGGACCTGGCGATCGACGCGGCGCTGGAGGCCATCGCGCACGCCGGACTCGATCCGTCCGATGTGGACGGTGTGGCCAGCTACCCTGGGCCGGTTCCGGCCGAGGGCGGGTTCGTCGGTGCGACCACCCACGACGTCCGCGACGCGCTGGGCCTGCGCACCACGTGGGTGATCAGCGGCTCGGAGACACCAGGCCAGGCGGGCACCCTGATGGACGCCGCCGCCGCGATCGCCACCGGCCGCGCCACGCACGTGCTGTGCTTCCGCAGCGTCTTCGAGTCCACGGCACAGGCCGCGGGCCGCGCGCAGGCGCTCACCCAGGTCGCCCAGCGCGCCGGCGGGCACGCGGAGTTCCGGATGCCCTTCGGCGCGGCCTCCCCGGCGAACTGGATCGCCCTCTACGCCCAGCGCTACATGCACGAGTTCGGGCTCACCCGCGAGCAGCTGGGCCAGATTCCGCTCAACGGCAGGCGAAACGCGGCACGCAACCCGAAGGCGATCTACACCGCCCCGATGACGCTGGAGGACTACCTCTCCGCGCGGCTGATCTCCTACCCGTTCGGCCTCTACGACTGCGACGTGCCCTGCGACGGTGCCACCGCGGTGATCCTGTCCCGCCGGGACGCGGCGGGGAACTCGGGCCGTCCGGCGATCGCGATCGAAGCCGCCGGTTCGGGTCTCTACGAGCGGCACAGCTGGGACCAGCGCGCGGACCTGACCACGATGGCCGCACACGACGCGGCGCAGCACATGTGGACCCAGACCACGCTCACCCCGGCCGACGTGGACTTCGCCGAGCTCTACGACGGGTTCAGCTACCTGTGCGCGCAGTGGATCGAGGCACTGGGCTTCTGCAAGCACGGTGAGGTCGGCCCGTTCCTGGCGGACCCGGCCTACTACGCGCCGGACGGACGGCTGCCGATCAACACCCACGGTGGCCAGCTCTCCGCGGGCCGGCTGCACGGCTACGGGTTCCTGCACGAAGCCTGTGTGCAGCTGTGGGGTGAGGCGGGGGAACGGCAGATCGCCAAGGACGTGGAGATCGCGGCCGTGGGCATCGGCGGCGGTCCGGAGGCCGGCTGCCTGCTGCTGCGCCGCGAGGGCTGAGACCCGGTGGCGGGTACCGTTTTCGTGCGGTCCCGCCACCGGGTTGCCTACAGGACGGCGCCGGCGATCTTCAGCTCGATGATCTCGTCGGTGTCCAGGCCGAGCTCGCCGAGCACCTCGTCGGTGTGCTCGCCGTGCGCGGGCGCCCTGCGGGTGTCGCCGGACTCGCCGTTGAACTGCAGCGGTGCGGGCACCAGCTGGAACGCGTTCCCCTTGTCGTCCTTGAGGTCCCGCAGGTAGCCGTTGGCGACGATCTGCGGGTCGGACAGGACGTCGATCGGCCGCTGCACCGGTGCCCACGGGCCGCGGCCCGCGGACAGCACCTCGGTGACCTCGTCGAAGGTGCGGGCGCCGAACAGGGCGGCGAGTTCGGCGTTGGCCTCCTTGTTGTTCTTCATCCGCGCCGCGTGGTCGGCGAAGCGCTCATCGGTGGCCAGCTCGGGACGGCCCAGCGCGGTGACCAGCTCCGGCCAGAACTTGTCGGTCTGCAGCATGACGAGCGAGACGAACCGGCCGTCCTTCGTGGCGTAGCTGTTGACGAGCGAGTTCGGTGCGTCGGCCGGGCGGTAGCGGGGGATGCGCTCGACGCCGAAGGCCGCGGACGCGGCGATGCTCGCGCCCATCGCCCAGGCACCCATCGACAGCAGCGAGCCGTCGACGGTGAGGGCCTCGCCGGTGCGCTCGCGGTGCAGCAGCGCGGCCGAGATGCCGCCGGCGATGGTCAGTCCGCCGAGCACGTCACCGAACGCGGCGCCGGGCTGCGGGACCGGGTAGCCGAGCTCGTCCGGGCTGACCGTGTCGGCGGCACCGGAGCGGGCCCAGAAGGTCGAGTTGTCGTAGCCGCCCTCGTTGGCCTCGGGGCCGTGCTGGCCGTGTGCCGAGCCGCGGGCGTAGATGATGTCCGGGTTCACCGCGCGGATGTCGTCCACGTCGATCCGCAGCTTCGCCCGCTGCGCGGGCAGGAAGTTGGTGAGGAAGACATCGGCCTGCGCGGCCAGGCGCAGCAGCAGCTCGCGCCCTTTCTCGGACTTGATGTCCAGCCCGATGCTGCGTTTGCCGCGGTTGGGCAGCTCGACCATGTGGGCGACGCCGCCGAGGGGGACCAGGCCCGAGGTGACCAGCCCGCGCTGCGGGTCGCCGGTCTCGGGATGCTCGACCTTGATGACGTCGGCACCCCATTCGGTCAGGATGCCGCCGGCGACCGGGACGTAGGTCCACGACGCGACTTCGAGTACGCGGATTCCGTTCATGATGGGGATCACAGGCGAATTCTAACGGTCGCGTCACCTGATGTCATGTGTTTCTGGTGGGCTTTTGCAGACGCTGGACCGACGAATCTGACTCAAGGTATGTTTCTCCAATGGCATCGCTGAACCAGGCCGCCGCCCCGGTGGCAGGCCCCGGCTCCGTGCTCGGCCTGCTCGAGCTGGAGCGGGTCGAGCAGGACCTCTACCGGGCGGCACCCTCCGCCGACGAGCCTTATCCGCTCTACGGCGGGCAGATCGCCGCGCAGGCGCTGAAAGCCGCCGGCCTGACAGTCCCGGAGGAACGGGCCCCGCACTCACTCCACGGGTACTTCCTTCGCGGCGGCGCCACTGCCAAGCCGACGATCTACCGGGTGGACCGGGACCGCGACGGCCGCTCGTACGCGGCGCGGCGCGTCGTGGCGATCCAGGACGGGAAGCCCATCTTCACCCTCTCCGCGTCGTTCGTGGCGCCGGAGCCGGGTGCCGACCGCGAAGTCGGCGGAGCGCCGGTCGTACCGCCCGCCGACGAGCTGGGCGAAGCGATCCTGCCCCGGTTGCTGTCGATCGAGGCCAAGCTGCCGCCCCAGGCGCACGAGGACGCCGAATGGCCGACCCGGTTCTGGGCACGCTGCACCGTGGCGCTGCCGGAATCGCCGCTCGTGCACGCGTGCGTGCTGACCTACCTCTCGGATATTTCCAGCGGCCTGTTTCCCCTGCACGGCAACGACGGCGTGACCGGAGCGAGCCTGGATCACGCGCTCTGGTTCCACCGGCCCGTCCGGCTCGACGAGTGGGTGCTGACCGACCTGGTGCCGCACACCGTCGCCGGCGGACGCGGCTGGTACACCGGTACCGTCCGGCGCGCCGACGGGACACTGGCCGCGAGCCTGACGCAGGAAGCGTTGTTCCGAGGGCCCGACACCCGGCCGGACTGGGCGCGCGGACCGTACGGACGGGAGAAAAAGGCGTGAAGATCGACACCACGGTTCCGCCGGGTGTGCTCGATCCGCGCCGCGCGGCCGAGCGCGCCGAGCGCGACGGCTACGATGGGCTCTGGACCAGCGAGCTCAAGCACGACCCGTTCCTGGGGCTGGGCCTCGCCGCGACCGTCACCGAGCGGATCTCGCTGGGCACCGCGATCGCCCTCGCCTTCGCCCGCAACCCGATGTCGGCCGCCGTGCTGGCCAACGACCTCCAGGCGCTCTCCGGCGGGCGCCTGCTGCTCGGGCTGGGCAGCCAGATCAAGGCGCACATCACCCGCCGGTTCAGCATGCCGTGGTCGCATCCGGCGCCGCGGATGCGGGAGTACATCCTTGCCCTGCGGGCGATCTGGGCCTGCTGGCACGAGGGTGCGCCGCTGCAGTTCGAGGGCGAGTTCTACCGGCACACCCTGATGACCCCGATGTTCACGCCGGAACCGCACGGGCACGGCAGTCCGCGAGTGCTGCTCGCCGGGGTCGGGCCGGCGATGACGAAGGTCGCCGGTGAGGTCGCCGACGGTTTCCTGTGCCACGGCTTCACCACCGAGGCCTACCTGCGTGAGGTCACGTTGCCCGCGCTCGCCGCCGGGCGCGGGGGAGACCTGCACGGTTTCGAGATCGTGGGCTCGCCGTTCGTCGTGACCGGCCGGACGGAAGAGGAGTTCGCGGCCGCCGATTCGGCGGTACGCGGCCAGCTCGCGTTCTACGCCTCGACTCCCGCTTACCGGCCCGTACTGGAGAAGCACGGCTGGGGCGCGCTCGGCGACGAGCTGCACACGATGTCGAAGGCGGGCCGGTGGACCGAGATGGCCTCGCTGATTCCCGACGAGGTGCTGCACGCCTTCGCCGTCGCGGGCGAACCGGCCGAGGCCGGCCGGGAACTGGTGCGGCGCTATGGGGACGTGTTCACCCGCACGCCGCTGTACACGCTGTACCCGGCGGATCCTGAGGTGCTCGCCGAAGTGGCGGGCGTGGCGCGGACGGGAGTGGCGACGTGAGCGTGATGCTGACCGAGGACGTGGGCGCGGTGCGTGTCCTCACGCTGAACCGGCCGGCGGCGCGCAACGCGCTGAGCGGCGAGCTGATCAGCGCGCTGTACAGGGCATTGCTCGACGCGGACGGCGACGCCGGGGTGCGCGCGATCGTGCTGACCGGCGCGGACCCGGCGTTCTGCGCGGGCGTGGATCTGAAGCAGGCCGCGTCCGAAGGCGCCGCGTACTTCCGCCGGTTCGAGGAGGAGAACTGCATCGGCCAGGCCGCATTGGTGCGCACGCCGATCATCGGCGCGGTCAACGGGGCCGCGTTCACCGGCGGGCTGGAATTGGCGCTGGGCTGCGATTTCCTGGTCGCGTCGGACCGCGCCGTCTTCGCCGACACGCACGTGCGCGTCGGCGTCCTCCCGGGCGGCGGCCTCACCGCGCGCCTGCCACAGCTCGTCGGGCCTGCCCAGGCGCGCCGGATGTCGATGACCGGCGAGCTGGTCGACGCCGCGCGCGCGGAGCGGCTCGGACTGGTGACCGAAGTCGTGCCGCACGACGGCCTGCGCGGCCGGGCGCTCGAACTCGCGGGCGCGATAGCGGAGGTGCCCGCGCCGGCGATGGCCGGGCTCAAGCGGATCTACACCGAAAGCGCGGGCAGCCTGCTCGGCCCGGCGCTGGAGATCGAGACCAGGATCGCCCGCGCGCACGACTCCGACCTCGGCGGGCTGGAGGAGCGCCGGGTCGCCGTGCTGCACCGCAATCGTGCCCAGTTCAACGAGGAAAAGGGGTAACAGATGACCGAGAACAGTGTCCTGCTGGTGCTGTCCAACCCGGTCGAGGGCCACGAGGACGCCTACAACGGACGCCTACAACGAGTGCCCATGCCCTCGGCCTCCAGCGATTTCATCGGCGCGAGCTCGTAGCGCTGCGCGGCGCGCACCCCGGGCACCTTCAGCACATCCGCGAGATGGGTCCGGTCGTACCGTCCGCGACGAACGGCGTGACCCGCTGCCGTTGGGGCCCTTTCCCCAGGGCCCCAACGGAATCAGCCCAGGGTGAACGGGTCGCGGGTCTGGCCGGACAGTTCCACCCACACGGCCTTGGTCTCGGTGTAGTCGAGGATCGCGTCCGCGCCGTTCTCGCGGCCGATGCCGGACAGGCCCATTCCGCCGAACGGGACTTCCGGCGCGACCGCGCGGTAGGCGTTGATCCAGACGGTGCCCGCCCGCAGCCGCCCGGCGATCCGGTGCGCCCGGTGCACGTCCTTCGTCCACACCGAACCGGCCAGCCCGTAAGGCGTTCCGTTGGCAAGGCTGACCGCCTCGTCCTCGGTGGCGAACGTGCTCACCGCCAGCACCGGGCCGAAGATCTCCTCGGTGATCGCGCGCGCGTCGGCGGGCAGGTTCGTCAGGACCGTCGGCCGGACGAAGTAGCCGCCCAGTTCGGGCACCGGCTCACCGCCGCAGGCGATGGTCGCGCCCTGCTCCCGCGCTGCCTTGAAATGCTCCAGCACCTTGGCGTACTGGCGGTCGTTGGCCAGCGGGCCCATTTCCGTCCCGGCGGCGTTCGGGTCGCCGATGACAATCTTGTTCGCCCGTTCGACCACCTTGTCGACCAGCGCCTCGGCGGCGGATTCCTCGACCAGTAGCCGGGAACCGGCAAGGCAGGTCTGCCCGGCGGCGGCGAACACTCCGGCGATCAGGCCGTTGGCGGCCGCGTCCAGATCGGCGTCGGCGAAGACGACCTGCGCCGACTTACCGCCCAGTTCGAGGCTGACGCGGGTGATGTTGTCGGCGGCGGCGTGCGCCACCGCCCGGCCCGTTTCGGTGCTGCCGGTGAACGCGACCCGGTCCACGCCGGGATGCGCGGAAAGCGCCTTCCCGGTTTCCGGGCCCCAGCCGGTGATCACGTTGAACACCCCGGGCGGGAACCCGGCCTCGGTGAGCAGTTCGGCGAGTGCGACCGTGGAGGCCGGTGTGTAGTCGCTGGGCTTGACCACGACGGTGCACCCGGCGGCCAGCGCGGGCGCGAGCTTCCACGTCAGCAGCAGCAACGGCGAGTTCCACGGGGTGATCGCGGCGACCACGCCCACCGGTTCGTGCCGGGTGTAGACGAGGTAGTTCGGCTTGCCGGTCGGGATCACCTCGCCCTGCAGCTTGTCGGCCAGCCCGGCGTAGTAGGTGTACCACGCCGCGAGTCCCTTGGCCTGGCCCGACATCTCGCGCATCAGCTTGCCGCCGTCGCGCACCTCCAGCTCGGCGAGCCGGTCCGCGTCGCGGGCGATCAGTGCGGCCAGCTTGCGCAGCAGCTCGCCCCGCTCCGGCGGGGTCAGCGCGCCCCACGGCCCGGACAGCGCGGCCCGCGCGGCGGCCACGGCGTGGTCGACGTCCTCGGCGGCCCCGTCGGCGACCCGCGCCCATGGCTTGCCGGTGTAGGGGTCTTCGCTCTCGTAGGTCCGGCCGGACGCGGCGGGCACCGCCTTGCCGTCGATGTAGAGGTTGAACCGCTCCATTGCTTTCTCCTAGTCCAGGCCGCCGCGTTTGACCAGCTGCGAAGCGATCACGTTGCGCTGGATCTCGTTCGTGCCCTCACCGACGATCATCAGCGGGGCATCACGGAAGTACCGTTCGACATCGAACTCGGTCGAATAGCCGTAGCCGCCGTGGATGCGCACCGCGTTGAGGGCGATCTCCATCCCGATCTCCGAGGCGAACAGCTTGGCCATCCCGGCCTCCATATCGCACCGCTCGCCCGCGTCGTACTTGCGCGCCGCGTGCAGCGTCAGCTGGCGGGCGGCGGTCAGTTTCGTCGCCATCTCGGCCAGGTAGTTGCCGATCGACTGGTGCTGCCAGATCGGTTTGCCGAAGCTTTCCCGCTCCTGTGCGTACTTCAGCGCGTCGTCGAACGCGGCGCGGGCGACACCCAGCGCCCGCGACGCGACCTGGATGCGGCCGATCTCCAGGCCCTTCATCATCTGTGCGAACCCGTGTCCCTCGACTCCGCCCAGTACCGCCGACGCGGGCGCGTGATAGTCCGAAAAGGACAGTTCGCAGGCTTCGACACCCTTGTAGCCCAGCTTCGGCAGGTCGCGGGAGACCTCCAGGCCGGGCCCGTGCTCGACGAGCAGTACCGAGATGCCGCGGTGCCGGGGCGTGGCGCCGGGGTCGGTCTTGCACAGCAACGCGATCAGCTGCGAGCGCCGCGCGTTGCTGATCCAGGTCTTCGCGCCGTTGACCAGATAGCTGTCGCCGTCGCGGCGGGCCGTGGTCGCCATCGCCTGCAGGTCCGAGCCGCCGCCGGGTTCGGTCAGCGCCATCGTGGCCCGGATCTCGCCGGTCGCCATCTTGGGCAGGTACCGGTCCTGCTGCTCCCGCGTGCCGAACGCGAGCAGCAGCTTGGCGACCACCGTGTGCCCGCCCATCGCGCCCGCGAGGCTCATCCAGCCACGCGCGAGCTGTTCGGTCACCCCGACGTAGCAGGGTGTCGACACCGGGGCCTCGCCCCACGGCTCGGGAATCGCCAGCCCGTAGATGCCGAGCTGCTTCATCTGCTCGATGAGCTTCTCCGGGTACTCGTTGGCGTGTTCCAGCTCGGCGACCACCGGCCGGACGTCCCGGTCCACGAAATCCCGGACGGTGTCGACGACCGCTTGTTCTTCGGAATTCAGCTCCACCAAGCCTCCAGCTAGATGACGCGGTCGGCGCGGAGCCGATCGATTTCGGTGTCGGTGCGGCCGAGCGCGCGCAGGATCGTGCCGGTGTGCTCGCCGACGTCGGGGACCGGGTCCATCCGGGGGCGCGAACCGCCGACCGTGACCGGCGGTACCAGGGCGCGCACCGGGCCGCCGGGCGTGGTGACTTCCTGCCAGCGGCCGCGTCCGGCGAGCACGGGGTGCTCGAGGAACTGTGGCATGGTGCGCAGCCGCGCGTTGGCGATACCCGCCGTGTCGAGCACTTTCACCGCCGCTTCGGTGTCCAGTTCGGACAGCCGGCCGGCGATTAGGTCGTTCAGCACGGCCCGGTTCGCGACTCGCGCCGAGTTGCGGGCGAAGCGGCTGTCGGTGGCCAGCCCTTCGTCGGCGAGCAGATCAGCGCAGAACCTGGCCCATTCGCGGTCGTTCTGCACGGCGATGACGAGTACGTCGCCGCTCGCGGTCGGGTACGGACCGTAGGGCGCGATCGTGGCGTGCTGGCCGCCGACCCGCTCCGGCGCGGTCCCGCCGTATTCGGTGTAGTAGGCGGGCGCGCCCATCCATTCGGCGAGCGCCTCGAACAGTGATACCTCGACGGCGGGCGCGCGCCCGGTGTTGGCCCGCTGCAACAGCGCGGTGAGGATGCCCGAGTACGCGTACATGCCCGCGGCGATGTCGGCCACCGAGATGCCGACCTTGACCATGTCCGCGGGCGTGCCGGTCAGCGACATCAGCCCGGTTTCCGCCTGTACCAGCAGATCGTAGGCCTTGTGATCGGACCACGGCCCGGTCGCGCCGAACCCGGACACGTCGCAGACCACCAGCCGGGGGAACCGGCCGGCCAGCTCCGCCGCGCCGAGCCCCAGCCGGGCGGCCGCGCCCGGCGCGAGGTTCTGCACGAACACGTCCGCCCCCGCGAGCAGCTCGCCGAGGATCTCTCGGCCGGCGCCGGACTTCAGGTCCAGCGTCACCGATTCCTTGGACCTGTTGAGCCACACGAAATAGCTCGACTGCCCATGCACGGTCTCGTCGTAGCCGCGGGCGAAGTCGCCCTTGCCTGGCCGCTCCACCTTGATCACCCTGGCGCCGAGGTCGGCCAGCTGACGCGTCGCGAACGGAGCCGCGACCGCCTGCTCCAGGCTGACCACGGTGATCCCGTCGAGGGGGCGGCCGGTCACCGCAACCGCCGTTCCCGCCGCTGCCCCCGCGGCATCTCACCCCGGCCGGGGTTGCCGAGCTGGGTGTAGGCCAGTCCGTGCCGCTGCGCCAGCGAAGGCGGTTCGTCCAGCGATTCCCAGATCGCACGGATGGTGCCCTGGATGGCTTCGGGGCGCCGGTCCGCGATCTCCTCGGCCAGCGCCTGCGCGGCGGACCACAGCTCGTCGCGGGGGAGCACCTCGGTGACGAGCCCGAGCCGCAGCGCGGTGTCCGCCGTGATGCGTTCTTCGTTGCCCAGCAACGCCCAGCGGACCACGTCGCCGAGCGGGACCCCGCGGCGCAGCATGCCGACAGGTTCGAGCGCGGACACCATGCCGCTGTTGGCGTGCGGATCGAAGAACGTCGCGTCCTCGGAGCAGATTACGATGTCGGCCTCGTTGAGGAAGTACATCGCGCCGCCCGCCGCCATCCCGTGCACGGCGGCGATCACCGGTTTCCACACCCGGTGCTGCTTCGGCCCCAGCAGGATGCCGGGGTCCTCCTGGTTCCACACGCTCTGCCCGGTCCACCACGGGCCCTCGGTCATGTCGATGCCGGTGCAGAACGCCCTGTCCCCGGCCGCGCGGAGCACCGCGACGTGGATGTCGTCCTCGTCGCGGACCCGTTGCCAGATCTCGGCGATCTCGCGGGTCATCTTCTCGTTGAACGAGTTCAGCTTGTCCGGCCGGTTCAGCGTGATCGTCGCGACGTGGCCGGTGACATCGAACAGCACCGTCATCCGGTGCCTCCGAACCGCGCGGTCAGCTCGCGCTTGACGATCTTGCCCATCGCGTTGCGGGGCAGCGCGTCCACCAGCTCCAGCTGCTCCGGCAGCTTGCGGATGCTGAGGCCCCGGGTGCGCAGATGTTCGCACAGCGTGGCCAGATCCGGTGGCGCGTCGGGGTTTCCGGGCACGATGACCGCGCAGGCGCGTTCACCGGTCTCCGGATCCGGCACGCCGATCACCGCGACGTCGGCCACGGCGGGATGGGTACTCAAGAGCTCCTCCAGCTCGCGGGCGGAGATGTTCTCCATCTTGCGGATGATCACGTCCTTGAGCCTGCCGGTCACCGTGACGTAGCCGCGCGCGTCGACGAAGCCGAGGTCCCCGCTGCGGAAGTAGCCGTTCTCGTCGAACGCGTCGGCATCCAGCGACGAGTCGACGTAGCCGAGCATCAGCTGCGGGCCCTTGACCCGGATCTCGCCGGGTTCGCCGGGGTCGGCGAGGCTGCCGTCGGCGCGTACCACCATGGCCTCCCCGCCGCCGGGACCGGGGCAGCCCTCGGCGGTGGCGTGGTCCTCGTCGGTGTCGTCCCAGCGGCCCCACGTCAGGTACGGGCATTCGGTCATGCCGTAGCCGGACACCGCGCCGACCCCGCCGAGCTCCCGTTTGATCTGGTAGTGCAGGTCCGGCGGCCGGGGCGAGCCCCCGAAGAGGGTGGCCCTGGCCTTCGGGAACAGCGGCGTGTCC
>Ga0164243_10004259_pt1 | contig 22528 bp, 21 predicted proteins | sample OricompcompostOP_FD_108781 | JGI IMG/M metagenome (GOLD analysis project Ga0164243, IMG submission 108781) | Organic Plus compost microbial communities from Emeryville, California, USA - Original compost - Organic plus compost (OP) | ecosystem: Engineered > Solid waste > Mixed feedstock >...
CGCGACACTGGGTGTGGCGCCGCGGGGCACCCCCGGCGCCATCGTGGACGGACGCACGTGGGACGACTACTCGCTGGGCCGCGCCACGACCAACGAGCATCTGGGTGCCCTCGATGAGGTCTACACCGGTGTCATCGAAGGCCACCGCAAGGCCCAGGCCGCGGTCGCCGAGATCGACCCCATCACCGAGGACATGCTCATCGGGCAGCTACGGCAGCTCGAGCTGTTCCACTGGTTCATCCGGGCCCACTTGGAGAACACCAGCGGCGACCTGTCGACGGCCGGCGCGACGTCCGAAGTGGGTGCCGCCGAGAAGGCCGGCGACAACGCCGACGTCGTCTGAGCCTCCCGCGACCCGCGCGACGCCCGCCCTCCTGCCGATGGCGGACGTCGCGTGCTGGCCCGTTCAGCGGCGCTGGCGTCCCGGTGCGAAGAACGCCGCCACGACCGCGATCAGCACCGCGCCCGCGCCCGTCAGCAGGGCTGGGCCGATCGCCCCGGTGTAGCCCGTCGGCGTGAGCTCTCCCCCGTTGCCCAGGAAGACCGCAGTCAGCAGGGCCACACCGATGGCGACGCCGAACTCACGGACGGTCGAGTTGGCCGAGCTCGCGATGGCGAAGTCGTCCTCGGGCAGGCCCTCGAGCACCGCCGTGGCGCTCGGCGCGAACGTGAGGCCCATGCCGACGCCGGCCATCACGAGCCCGGGCACGAAGGACGCGTAGGAAGAGGCGTTCTCGGTGACCACCGCGAGCCACACCAGCGCCGCCGCCTGCAGCACGAGGCCGACGACCAGCTGCGCCCGCAGCCCGGTGCGCTGCGCCAGTGCGCCGGCGATCGGCGCGATGACCATCGGCGCGGCCGTCCAGGGCATGGTGCGGATGCCGGCCTCGAGCGGCGAGTAGCCCTGGACGATCTGCAGGTTCTGCGACAGCAGGAACACCGCGCCGAACATGCCGAGCGTGAAGGCGATGCCGATGACGTTCGCCACCGAGAAGCCCCGCGAGGCGAAGAGCCGCAGCGGGAGCACGGCGTAGGAGCGCCCACGGGCGTGGAGCACATACGTCGGGATCAGGACGACGGACACGACGAGCGCACCGAGCACACCGAACGACGTCCAGCCGTCGTCGTTGCCGTGGACGATGCCCCAGATGCCGAGGAAGACCGCCACACCCAGGATCGCGGTGCCCCGCACGTCGAGTCGCTGCCACACACCCCGCGACTCACGCGAGGCGACGAGCAGCAACGGGACGGCGATGATCGCGACCGGCACGTTGAGCCAGAAGATGGCCTGCCAGCTGAAGCCCTCGACGACGGCGCCGCCCACCACCGGACCGAGCGCCACGCCGAGGCCCGACACGCCGCCCCAGACGCCGATTGCCAGGGCGCGCATCGAGGACGGCACGGCTGAGGCGAGCAGCGTCAGCGACAACGGCATGATCGCGGCAGCGCCGAGGCCCTGGAAGGCCCGCGCCACGATGAGCGCCTCGGACGACGTGCTGAGCGCCGAGCCGATCGACGCGGCCGTGAACACCGTGACGCCGATGAGCATCATCTTGCGACGGCCGATGCGGTCGCCGAGCGTGGCCGCCGGAAGCATAAACGTCGCGAACACGAGGGTGTACGCGTTCATGAACCACGAGAGCTGTCCGACGGACGAGCCCAGGTCGGCCTGAACCACGGGCAGCGCGCTGGTCATCACCAGATTGTCGAGGGTCGCCATGAACATCGGCAACGAGGTCGCCACGATCGCGAGCCAGAGCGGGACGCGTCGGCGGGAGCGGGGCGGCTCGACGAGCTCGTCGATGGGTGGTGCGGAGTCGAGGGTGGCCATGGGTCCTCCTGAAGGAGTCGGCGGGGAACTAGAAGGCATCAGATGATTACTTGTTTTCTCACGGTAAGTAATCAAGTGATAATCTGTCAACATGACGTCCCCCACGACCGTCCCCGTCACCCGCATGAACGCGGACGAGCGCCGCGAGCTTGTGCTCGAGGCGGCCGTGCGCGCCTTCGGACGCGGGGGGTACGCCGGCACCAGCACCGATGCCATCGCCCGCGAGGCAGGCGTCTCGCAGCCCTACGTCGTGCGCATCTTCGGCACGAAGCTCGAGCTCTTCCTCGAGGTGTTCGACCGCTCGACCTCACGCATCGCCGAAACGTTCGCCCAGACCCTCGCCGAACGACCCTTCGACCCCACGAACGACGACGACTGGGAGCGCCTCGGCCTGACCTACACCGAGCTGATGGTCTCCGAGCCGAGCGTCCTGCGGGTGATGATGCACGGGTTCGCCGGCAGCAACGACGCCGAGATCGGCGCGCATGCGCGCCGCAGCATGGGTGAGATCTTCGAGGTCATCCGCAGCAGTGGCTGCACCGCCGAGCGGGCTCGCGACTTCGTGGCCCAGGGCATGCTGCTCAGCGTCATGATGGCGATGGACGCCCCCGCCCACGCCGGGGAGTCCGACGCCCTCGCCGAGCTGAGCGTGTGCGCGTTCGGCGACATGCTGCCCAGCCTCAGGCAGTAGCGACCGGCACCCGCAGGTACGACAGGGCCGCATCGACGAGCGCATGCGCAGCCCGACGGCTCGCCGCCTCGTGGGTGCGCGCCTGGCGCACGAGGTCGCGCGGGTCGACGTTCCAGGCGTCATAGGGCTCGCCCTCGGCCACCCAGCGGGCGAAGGTGTCGGCCGTGACCTCGGGATGGAACTGCCAGGCGATGGCCCGGGCGGCTCGACTCTCGTCGACGAAGCACTGCGGGCCGGCCCAGGACGTGCCGAGCACCCGAGCCGTCGGCGGCGCCACGAACACGTCGTGGTGGAACTGCGCCCACGGCCCGCTCGGGCACAGCGTCTCGTCGACGGTGTCGACCCGGCGCCAGCCCAGCTCGGGCTCGGCCGCGGCGTAGGACGTGCCACCCAGCGCCCGGGCCATCACCTGCGCCCCGTAGCAGATGCCCATCACCGGGGCGCCCGCATCGAGCGCGGCCTTGACGTAGCGGGTCTCGCTGCGGACCACGTCGTCGAGACGTGGGTCGTGCGCGGTCTTGGTGGAGCCGAGCAGCAAGAGCAGGTCAGGCGCCGGGCGGGTGTCGAAACGGCCGAGGTCGTCCCTGTCGACGACCTCGAAGCTCGCGCCGATCTGGCGCAGCCGCTCGCTGACGAAGCCTCCATCGAGGTCGGTCAGGTCGGCCACCACATCCACTCGCATGACTCCATTGTGGCGCGCAGGCGTCTGGACGCACGACGTCCGCGGTGCCGTCTTCCCAGCGGCACCGCGGACGTCGGGGGGGGTGGTCACTCGTAGACGGGGACCGCGACCTGTGAGCCCATCTGCAGGCTCGAGGCGTTCGGCAGCGCGTTGAGGCGCATGATGTCGTCGACGGTGGCACGGATGTCGCCACCCGGGTTGGCCTCGGCCGCGAGCTGCCAGAGCGTCTCGCCGGCCTTGACCGTGACAGTGGTGGTGGGCAGCGCGGCCCCGGCGTCGCGGGTGGCGGCCGTGGACGAGCCGAGGGCCACCGCGAGCACCGCCAGGACGATGAGCGCCACCAGCATGAAGGCGATCTTGCCGCGGCGGGTCAGCCGCACCGGGGCGGAAAGAGCCGCTGACGGCGCGGTGGCCGGGACGGCGTGCAGGTGCCGCGAACGACGCGGCATCGCGGTGGGACGGTCGTGGATCAGGATGCTGCTCATCGGTGCCTCCGAGGGGGAAGTGAGACGGTGACGGTTGTCTGGTGCGTTCGAGCGAACATCTGTTCTCGATGTCATTCGATGGGGTGAACAGACGTTCGATCGAACACACGTACGAAGATACACACGACCTCCGACAAAATCGAGGCCGTTCGAACAAAATGTCGAAAGAATTTTGCGGAGCGCGCCTTGCAGGCCTCTGACCTGCGGAAACGTCGTGCCAAGGTGATCGCCCTCTCCCCAACCTCCTGGGCGGGATGTTTGCGGAGGCGCTCACGGCCGAGCGGCGGTACGTTCGAGTCATGCCCCAGGGACGCGCCTTTCTGACCTCGGCCTGGAAGCAGGCATCGTCGCGCCAGGCCCCCTTGCTGGCCGCCGGCGTCGCGTTCTACGCCTTCCTCGCCCTGTTCCCCGCACTCATCGCCGGCGTCATGGTCTACGGCCTCGTCGCCGACGCCGACACGGTCAGTCGGCAGACCGAGTCACTCACCGACGCGCTGCCCGCCGACGCAGCCTCGTTGGTGTCAGGGCAGCTCGACTCGCTCGTGTCGACATCGTCCGGCTCCCTGGGCGTCGGGCTCGCCGTGGCACTCGTCCTCGCGCTCTACAGCGCCTCGGGCGGCGTCGGCAACCTGGTGACGGCGATCAACGTCATGTTCGGTCTCCAGGACGGCCGCAACATCGTCCAGCGCAAGCTGCTGTCGTTCGTGCTGACGTTCGGCGCCATCGTGTTCATCATCGTCGTCGTCACCCTGGTGGCTGCGGCGCCGGCCGTGTTCGACGCCATCGACATCGTGCCCGGCATCCGGGCACTGCTCGAGGTGGCGCGCTGGGTGGTGCTGCTCGGTGCCGTGGTGGTGGCGATCGGGGTGCTGTTCCGCGTCGCTCCCGACCGCGAGGGAGACGCCGGCCCGTTCCTCTCGAGGGGCGTGCTCGTGGCCGCGGGACTGTGGGTCATCGTCTCGGTGGGGTTCTCGCTGTACGTCGACAACTTCGGCAGCTACGGCAAGACCTATGGAGCCCTCGCGGGCGTCGTGGTGCTGCTGCTGTGGCTGTGGATCGGGCTCTACGCGGTGCTGCTCGGCGCGACGGTCGAGGCCCTCACCGAGGACGGACCCACGGCGGTCGGTGACGAACCGCTCAGGTGACGGCGCCCAGGATGAACAGCACGGCGCCCACGACGACTCCCAGCAAGATGATGCCGCTCACCAGCGCGACGCCGGGATGGATGCCGCCGAGCAGGCGGCTCGAGCTGCCGGAGAGGTCGACCTCGAAGTCCGGGAGCAGCAGCTGGAGGTCGACGGTGGCCGCCTCGGCGTGCCCGTTCTCGCGCAGCAGCGCCCGCGCGGCGTCCTCGATGCCACCGAGCTCACGGGTGTGCGTCGTGCCCACACCCTGCACCTCGACGGCCCAGCCGTCATCGACCTTCGTCCCGACCACGAGCTGGCTCATGGAGCCACCCTAGCTGGCGACAGCGGCCGACACGCCATCGAACATATGTTTGATCGGGGCGTCCCGCGCAGCTACGCTTCCCCTATGAGCGATGACCGTAGCCCCGACGTCGCCGAGCTCCCCGATGGGCCGGCCGACGTCACCACTGGCCTCACCCCGCGGCAGCGCAAGGTGCTGATGTTCCTGCGCGACGAGATCGAGAAGCGCGGCTACCCGCCCAGCATGCGCGAGATCGGTGCGGCGGTCGGCCTGACCAGCACCTCCTCGGTCGCCCACCAGCTGCGTGCGCTCGAGGCCCTCGGCTACGTCAAGCGCGACCCCAACCGCCCACGGGCGCTCGAGATCTTCCTGCCCGAGCTGCTGGCCTCGCGTCGCGCGCTCAGCAACGCCTCCGAGGACTCCTTCGACGTCAGCGGCATCGGCGACGCCCACCCCTCCGCGGTCAACGTGCCGGTGCTCGGACGCATCGCCGCCGGTGGCCCGATCCTGGCCGAGGAGCGGGTCGAAGACATCTTCCCCCTGCCGCGCGCCATCGTCGGCGAGGGCACGCTCTTCCTGCTCGAGGTCAGCGGCGAGTCCATGATCGACGCGGCCATCTGCAGCGGTGACTACGTCGTCGTCCGTCAGCAGCCCACCGCCGAGAACGGCGAGATCGTCGCCGCGATGCTCGACGGCGAGGCCACGGTCAAGACCTTCCAGCGCAAGGACGGCAAGGTGTGGCTGCTGCCGCACAATGCCGACTACTCCCCCATCGACGGCACCCACGCCAGCATCCTGGGCAAGGTCACCGCCGTCCTCCGCCGCCTCTGACCCGCGGCCATCGCTCGCTCCGCATCCACACGAGCGGTCAGAGGATGGCGAGCCAGTTGCGCAGCAGCTGGGCGCCGGCGTCGCCGGACTTCTCTGGGTGAAACTGCGTGGCCCACAGCGGTCCGTTCTCGACGGCCGAGACGAAGCGCTCGTCCTCGTAGTCGGTCCAGGTGACCGTCGGGGACGGGAACGGCCGGTCGGGCTGCAGCAGCCACTCGCGCACGCCGTAGGAGTGCACGAAGTAGAAGCGCTCGCCCGCGATGCCCTCGAACATGCGTGATCCCGCGCCGGGCTCGACGGTGTTCCAGCCCATGTGCGGCACGATCGGCGCCTGCAGCCGCTCGACGACGCCGGGCCACTCGCCGCACCCCTCAGTGCGCACTCCGTGCTCGATGCCCTCGGCGAACAGGATCTGCATGCCGACACAGATGCCCAGCACCGGACGTCCGGCGATCAGGCGACGCTCGATGATGCGCTCGCCCTTGACACCCAGCAGCCCGGCCATGCACGCGGCGTAGGCACCGACACCGGGCACGAGCAGGCCGTCGGCGTTCTCGGCCACCGACATGTCGCTCGTCAGCTCGACCTCGGCGCCGGCTCGCTCGACCGCGCGCACGGCCGAGCGCAGGTTGCCCGAGCCGTAGTCGAGCACCGCGACGCGCGGACGTGTCACAGGGCTCCCTTGGTGCTGGGGACGCCCGTCTCGCGCGGATCGAGCGCAATGGCCTCACGCAGCGCCCGCGCCACGGCCTTGAACTGCGCCTCGGCGATGTGGTGCGGGTCGCGACCGTCGATCAGGCGCACGTGCATCGTGATGGCAGCGTGGTGGGCGATCGACTCGAAGACGTGGCCGGTGAGCGAGCCGGTGTACTGCGCACCGATGATGGCGGTGATCTGACGATCGGGCTCACCGGTGTGCACGAAGTACGGCCGCCCCGACACGTCGACGACCGCCTGGGCGATCGCCTCATCGAGCGGCACGAGCGCATCGCCGTAACGACGGATGCCGACCTTGTCGCCCAAGGCCTCGCGCAGAGCCTCGCCGATGCAGATGGCGGTGTCCTCGACGGTGTGGTGCGCGTCGATGTGGATGTCACCCTCGGCGCGGACGCTGAGGTCGATCAGGGAGTGCCGCGACAGGGCCGTCAGCATGTGGTCGTAGAAGCCGACGCCTGTGGAGATGTCGTGGATGCCGCTGCCGTCGAGGTTGAGCTCGACCACGACATGCGACTCCGACGTCTTGCGCTCGATACGAGCCGTGCGTGACGTCATCGTGCCACCACCTCCAGCAGTGCCTGGTAGAAGAGTTCCATCTCGACCGGGGTTCCCACCGACACCCGCAGCCATCCGTCGGGACCAGTCTCCCGTATCAGGACGCCACGGTCGACCAGACCCTGCCAGACGGCGTGGCGGTCGTCGAACAGCCCGAACAGGACGAAGTTGGCATCCGACTCCGCCACGGTGAATCCCTGCGCCTGCAGCCAGGTGCTGAGCTCGTCGCGGGTCCGGCGCAGCTCGTCGACCCGGGCCAGCAGCTCGTCGCTGTGCCGCAGCGCCGCCAGCGCCACCGCCTGTGTGACGGCCGAGAGGTGGTACGGCAGCCGCACGATGCGCAACGCGTCGATGATGCCGGAGTCAGCGGCGACATAGCCGAGGCGCCCACCCGCCAAGGCGAAGGCCTTGCTCATGGTGCGCGAGACCAGCAGGCGTGGGTGCCCCTCGAGCAGCTCGACGGCGCTCGGGGTGCCGTCACGCCGGAACTCGCCGTACGCCTCGTCGACGACGACCACGCCGGGCGCGACGTCGAGCACTGTCCGGACGGTCGAGAGCGGCAGCGCCGTGCCCGTCGGGTTGTTCGGCGAGGTGAGGATGACGACGTCGGGCCGCACCTCCTGCACGAGCGCCACGGCCTTCTCGACCTCGATGCCGAAGTCGTCGTCGCGCCGTCCCGTGACCCACTCGGTGTGCGTGTCGCGCGCGTACTCGGGGTACATCGAGTAGGTGGGCGCGAAGGACAGCGCCGTGCGGCCCGGGCCGCCAAAGGCCTGCAGCACGTGCAGCATCACCTCGTTCGAGCCGTTGGCCGCCCACACCTGATCGGCCGTCAGCCCGTGCCCGAGGTAGGACGCGAGCGCGCCGCGCAAGGCCGTCGCCTCACGGTCGGGGTAGCGGTTGAGGCCCGAGGCGACCTGCCGGACGGCCTCGGCGATGTCGGCCGCGACCTGAGGGCTAGGGCCGTAGGGGTTCTCGTTGACGTTGAGGTTGATGACGTCGGGGATCTGCGGCGCACCGTACGGCTCGTAGGCCCGCAGGTCGTCACGGATCGGCACCCACTCGGGCACGGGCATGGCTAGCCCTCGTCCCGGTCGGTGCGCACCGAGACGGCGGCTCCGTGCGACGGCAGGTTCTCTGCCTCGGCGAGCGTGACGACGTGGCCGCCGACCTCGCGCAGGGCTTGCTCGCTGTAGGTGACGACGTGCATGTTCTTGCAGAACGCCCGCACCGACAGACCCGAGGAGTGGCAGGCGCAGCCCGCCGTCGGCAGGACGTGGTTGGAGCCGGCCGCGTAGTCGCCGAGCGACACCGGGGTGAACGAGCCGACGAAGACGGCGCCGGCGTTGACGATGCGCGAGGCCACCCTGGCGGCCTCGGCGGTCTGGATCTCGAGGTGCTCGGCGGCGTAGCCGTTGGCCACCTCGACCGCCTGGTCGACGTCGCGCACGAGCAGCGTCACCGACTGGGGGCCGGTCAGCGCCGTGCGGATGCGCTCGACGTGGCGGGCGACGGGCACCTGCTTGTCGAGCTCGACGTCGACGGCATCGGCCAACGCCTCGCTGTCGGTGATGAGGACGCTCGCGGCCATGGGGTCGTGCTCGGCCTGGCTGATGAGGTCGGCGGCCACGAAGGCAGGGTCGGCGGTGTCATCGGCGATGATCGCGATCTCGGTCGGGCCGGCCTCGCTGTCGATGGCCACGGTGCCCTGCAGGTAGCGCTTGGCCGCCGCGACGTAGATGTTGCCGGGGCCGGTGATCAGGTCGACACCGCGGCACTCCCCCGCGCCGTAGGCGAACATCGCCAGTGCCTGAGCACCGCCGGCGGCGTAGACCTCGGTGATGCCGAGCAGCTCGCAGGCAGCCAGGATCGTGGGGTGCGGCAGACCGCCGAAATCCTTCTGCGGCGGGCTCGCCAGGGCGATCTGTGGCACTCCGGCAACCTGGGCCGGGACGGCGTTCATGACGACGGTGCTGACCAGTGGTGCGAGGCCGCCGGGGACGTAGAGCCCCACACGCTGCATCGGCACGATGCGCCGCTCGACGGTCGCCCCGGGGGCGATCGCGCTCAGGATGGTGTGCTCGAGCTCGGCCTCGCACGTGACCCGCAGGCGCGCCGCGGACTCCTCGATGGCCGCCCGCACATCCGGGTCAAGACCTGCCAGTGCCTCCTGCATGGCGGCACGCGGCACGGTGAGCGAGTCGGGACGGACGCCGTCGAAGCGCTCACCGGCGTCGAGGACGGCCTCGGCGCCCCGCGCGCGGACGTCCTCGCAGAGCGGACGGACGACCTCGAGGGCATGCTCGACGTCGAGCTCGGCCCGCGGCACGGCCGCGCGGTACACGTCCTGGCTGTCGCCGGGCTCGGGGACGATGGTTCTCACGTCGAGGCGTCGTAACACACCATCGATTCTAGGGGCGGCGTCCGCAGGCGTCGGTGCCACTACCCTCGGTGCGTGGCAGCACGGAAGAACATCGGTGACGCGACCCCCGCGATCGTGGCGCTGCAGCAGGCCGGCGTGCCCTTCACCGCACACCAATACGACCACGACCCCCGGGTGGCCTCGTACGGCCTGGAGGCCGCCGAGGTGCTCGGAGTCGACCCCGACCGGGTGTTCAAGACCCTCATGGTGGACGTCGACGGCTCGCTGGCCGTGGGCATCGTGCCGGTGTCGAGCTCGCTCGACCTCAAGGCCGTCGCCGCGGCACTCGATGGCAAGAAGGCGCAGATGGCCGATCCGGGCCGGGCCCAGCGGGCTACCGGCTACGTGCTCGGCGGCATCTCACCACTCGGGCAGAAGCGCCCGCACCCGACCGCGCTCGACGAGACCGCTGTGCTGTGGCCGACCGTTTTCGTGTCGGGCGGCAGGCGTGGACTCGACGTCGAGCTGGCCCCGGCCGATCTCGAGCGACTCATCAGCGCCGTCCTCGCCGCCATCGCCCGCTAGCAGCACCACGAACACCAGGCCCACCAGCGCGAAGAGCGGCCACACCAGGAACGGTGCCACCGCGTCGACCGCGAGCTGCGCCGAGACCGTGTCACCAATTGCGAGCCCATGGGCGGCGGCAGGGTCGTCGGGTCCGAGCAGCATGCCGACTTGCCACGCCACGAGGGAGGCGGCTCCGGTAGCGACGGCGAACAGCGGCACCAGGAACCAGTCATGACGCGGGAGCCTCCAGGCGACGACCGCCGCCCATCCGAAGGAGAGCACGATGCCGATCAGGACGAAGGTCACCACGACACCGAACTGACGACCCGAGGCGGCCTCGGTCAGGACGATGCCCTGCTCGCGCGCCTCGAGCTGCGCCGGCTTCGCGAGGAGTGCCCAGAGACCTCCGGCGACCACGGCAAGCACGACGAGCGCCACGAGACTGGGCAGGAGGCGCCTCATGCCACACAATGCGGGCCGAGCAGCTCCTTGAGGTCGGCGATCAGGGATGAGGAGTGAGTGACCCGCAGCCCTTCGTCGAGCCGCATGAGCTTGGTGGACTCGGGACCGACGAGACGCAGGTGCACCTCGGCTACCCCGGGGTAGCCGGCCAGGACCTGCTTGAAGCGCCCGATGGTGTCGAGGGTGCAACGGGCCACCGGCAGGCTCACGACGAGCGGCGCCTCGGGTCGGCCCATCACCATGGCCGGAGCCGTCACCTCGAGGGCGTTGACCTCGACGCCCTCGTCCTTGCGGCGGATGCGGCCCTTGACGACCACAATCTTGTCGGGCACCAGGACGGGCATGGCGAGCTGATAGGCACCAGGGAACACCATGACCTCGATGTCGCCCTCGAGATCCTCGATCGTGACCGAGGCCCAGCTGTCGCCCTTCTTGCTCATGCGGCGCTGCACACCCGTGATGAGCCCGCAGATGCGGACGGTGCTGCCGTCGGGGCGCTCGGTGTCGGTGAGCAGCTCACCGACCGTGCAGTCGCTGCTGGCCCGCAGGACGTGTTCGAGGCCCTGCAGCGGATGGTCGGAGACGTACAGGCCGAGCATGTCGCGCTCGAAGGCCAGCAGCTGTGTCTTCTCCCACTCCGCCATCGTGTCGGGGACCTCGACCGTGCCGCCGGCGAACCCGTCGTCCAGTCCGCCGAACAGCGAGTCCTGACCGATGGCGGCCTGCCGTTTGAGGTCGATGTAGAGGTCGACACCCTCTTCGGCGACGGTGGTCAGCGCCCGGCGCCGGTGGCCCAGGGAGTCGAAGGCCCCGGCCTTGATCAGGGAGTCGAGCACTCGCTTGTTGCACACGAGGGTGGGCACCTTGCTGAGGAAGTCGTTGAAGTCCGCATAGGCGCCACCCTCGGTGCGTCCCTCGACGATGCCGGCGACGACGTTCTCGCCGATGTTGCGGATCGCTCCGAGGCCGAAACGGATGTCGGCGCCGACCGAGGCGAAGTTGGAGACCGACTCGTTGACGTCGGGCGGCAGCACCTTGATGCCCATGCGCCGGCACTCGTTGAGGTAGATCGCCGACTTGTCCTTGTCGCCGCGTGTGCTGGTGAGCAGGGCGGCCATGTACTCGGCCGGGAAGTTGGCCTTGAGGTAGGCAGTCCAGTAGGAGATGACGCCATAGGCCGCGGAGTGCGCCTTGTTGAAGGCGTAGTCGGAGAACGGCAGCAGGATGTCCCACAGCGTCGTGATGGCCTTCTGGGAGTAGCCGCGCTCGAGCATGCCGCCCTGGAACCCGGCGTACTGCTTGTCGAGCTCGGATTTCTTCTTCTTGCCCATCGCGCGCCGCAGGTTGTCGGCCTGGCCGAGCGAGAACCCCGCCAGCACCTGGGCGATCTCCATGACCTGCTCCTGATAGACGATCAGGCCGTAGGTCTCGCCCAGCACCGTCTCGAGGGGTTTCTCGAGCTCGGGGTGGATCGGGTCGATCGGCTCGCGACCGTTCTTGCGGCGGGCGTACTTGTTGTGGCTGTCCGCGCCCATCGGGCCGGGGCGGTAGAGCGCGCCGACGGCTGAGATGTCCTCGAACTTGTCGGGCTTCATGCTGCGCAGGAGGGCGCGCATCGGCCCGCCGTCGAGCTGGAAGACGCCGAGGGTGTCTCCGCGGGCCAGCAGGTCGTACGTGGTGGGGTCGTCGAAGGTGAGGTCTTCGAGGACGAGGTCGACGTCACGGTTGCGCTTGATGTTCTCCAGCGCGTCGTCGAGCACCGTCAAGTTGCGCAGGCCCAGGAAGTCCATCTTGACCAGCCCGAGCGCCTCGCACATCGGGTAGTCGAACTGCGTGATGATCGCGCCGTCCTGCTCGCGCTTCATGATCGGCACGATGTCGATCAGGGGATCGCTGGACATGATGACGCCGGCGGCGTGGACGCCCCACTGGCGAACCTGGCCCTCGAGCCCGAGCGCGGTCTGGTAGATCTTGCGGACGTCGGCGTCCTCGTCGTGCATCTTGCGGAAGTCGGCGCCGTCGCCGTAGCGCTTGTCGTCCTTGTCGAAGAGGCCCTTGAGCGTGACGCCCTTGCCCATGATGTCGGCGGGCAGCGCCTTGGTGAGGCGCTCACCCATCGAGAAGGGGTAGTCGAGGACCCGGTTGGCGTCCTTGATGGCTGCCTTGGACTTCAGCCGGCCGAAGGTGGCGATCATGGCCACCCGCTCCTCGCCGTACTTGTTGCTGACGTAGCGGATGACCTCGGCGCGACGACGCTCGTCGAAGTCGATGTCGAAGTCGGGCATCGAGGGACGCTCAGGGTTGAGGAAGCGCTCGAAGATCAGACCGTGGGTCAGGGGGCAGAGGTCGGTGATGCGCAACGCGTACGCCGCGATGGAGCCGGCGCCCGATCCTCGACCGGGACCGACCCGGATGCCGTTGTCCTTGGCCCAGTTGATGAAGTCGGCGACCACCAGGTAGTAGCCGCAGTAGCCCTTGGTGCGGACGACGTCGAGCTCCATCTCGGTGCGGTTCTTGACCTCGTCGCTGAGCACCTCTCCGTACCGCGAGTGGATTCCGCGCCACACCTCTTTGACGAACCAGCTCTCCTCGGTCTCGCCCTCGGGGATGTCGGCGCGCGCCATGTAGCCACCGTTGGACTCGGTGAACTCGACATTGCAGCGTTCGGCGATCAGGAGCGTGTTGTCGCACGCCTCCTTGAGGTCGAAGCGGTCCTCCCAGAGGTCGCGCATCTCCTGGGCGGACTTGATGTAGTAGCCGCCGCCGTCGAGGCGGAACCGGTTGGGGTCGCCCAGCGTCGTGCCGGTGCCGATGCACAGCAGGGCATCGTGCGCCTCGGCGTCCTCGGGCGAGACGTAGTGGGAGTCGTTCGTCGCGATGACCGGCAGCCCGAGGTCGGTGCGCAGCCGGAGCAGGCCCTCACGCACCCGCGCCTCGATCTCGAGCCCGTGCTCCATGAGCTCGAGGAAGAAGTTCTCCTTGCCGAAGATGTCCTGGAACTCGGCGGCCGAGGCGCGAGCCTTCTCGTAGTTGCCGATGCGCAGCCAGGTCTGGATCTCGCCGGACGGGCATCCCGTCGTGGCGATGATGCCCTTGCCGTACCGCTGCAGCAGGTCGCGGTCGGCGCGCGGCTTGCGGTACTGCCCCTCGAGGCTTGCGTAGGACCCGATGCGGAAGAGGTTGTGCATACCCTCGGTGGTCTCCGAGAGCAGCGTCATGTGGGTGTAGGCGCCGCGCCCGGACACATCGTCGTCGCCGCCCTTGTTCCACTGCACGGCCTTCTTCTCGGTGCGCGGGATGTTGGGGGTGAGATAGGCCTCCATGCCGATGATCGGCTTGACCCCGTGTTCGCGCGCCTTGTTGTAGAAGTCGTAGGCACCGTGCAGGTTGCCGTGATCGGTCATCGCGATGGCGGGCATCTCGAGGCTCGCGGTGCGCTCGAACAGCGGGTCGAGCAAGGCGTGACCATCGAGCATCGAGTACTCCGTGTGCACGTGCAGGTGCACGAATGAGGAATCGCTCGACATCGAGAAGGGCCTCCTGGGGCGCGGGTGGAGGGGAAGGGCTTCAGCCTACGACAGCCGGGCAGACCGACCACGACGACTCGCCCTCGTCGTGGTCGACCGCTCGGTCAGCGGGTGCTGGCGAGGCGGTACTGGCGGATCGACAGCGGCACGAACACCACGAGGATCAGGACGACCCACAGCAGCGAGTAGATGACCGGGTGCTGCATCGACCAGGCGTCCGGCACCGGCATCGAGGCGTTCGTGTTGCCGAAGAGCTCACGGACCGCCTGCGTGACGGCCGAGACCGGGTTCCACTCGACGAAGGTCTGCAGCCCCTTCGGGAAGGACTCGAGCGGCACGAAGGCGTTGGAGATGAACGTCAGCGGCATGATGACGATGAACGAGGCGTTGTTGATGACCTCGACGCTGGGCACCAGCAGGCCCACGTAGGCCATCACCCAGCTGATCGCGTAGGCGAACACCAACAGCAGCAGGAACGCGAACAGGGCGTCGAGGATGCCCTCGCGGATGCGCCAGCCGACCAGCAGGCCGGTGAGCGCCATGATCAGCAGCGAGAGCACGTTGTAGACGATGTCGGACGCCGTGCGACCGACCAGCACGGCCGAGCGCGACATCGGCAACGAGCGGAAGCGGTCGATGATGCCCTTCTGCATGTCCTCGGCCAGGCCCGCGCCGGTGAACGTGGCCCCGAAGACGACCGTCTGCGCGAAGATGCCACCGATGAGGAACTCGCGGTAGTTGACACCGCCGCCGGGGTCGATGGCACCGCCGAACACGTACGCGAACAGCAACACGAACATGATCGGCGACAGCAGGACGAAGACCAGGATCTCAGGAACCCGCTTGATCTTGATCAGGTTGCGCTTGGCGACGACCCATCCGTCGCTGGCCACCCGTACGGCACTCATGACACCACCTCGTCGCTCTTGCGCTCTGCCTGGTCGTCGTCCTGTTCGTCATCGCCGTCGGCGGCCCGGCCCGTGAGGCTCAGGAACACGTCGTCGAGCGTCGGCCTGCGCAGCCCGACGTCGAGGACGCCGATATTGCCCTGCTCGAAGCCGGAGAGCACCGTCATGAGCTGGCTGGCGCCGCCCTCGACCGCCGCCGTGAGGGCGCGGCCGTTGTCGTGGACCTGCACCTCGCCGTGCGCGACCCCGGCGAGGATGCGCACGGCCTTCTCGCGCTGGCCTGCGTCGTCGAGCACGACCTCGATGCGCTCGCCGCCCGTCTGGGCCTTGAGCTCGTCGGCCGTGCCGCGCGCGATGGCCCGGCCGTGGTCGATGACCACGATGTCGTCGGCGAGCAGGTCGGCCTCCTCGAGGTACTGCGTCGTCAGCAGCAGCGTGGCGCCCGAGGACACGAGATCGCGGATGACACCCCACATCTGCTGACGGCTGCGGACGTCGAGGCCCGTGGTGGGCTCGTCGAGGATGAGCACGGGAGGCTCGGCCACGAGGGCCCCGGCGAGGTCGAGCCGCCGGCGCATGCCACCGGAGTAGGTCTTGGACGGGCGGTCACCCGCCTCGGCGAGGTCGAATCGCTCGAGCAGCTCGCGGGCCCGCTTCGCCGAGCGTGCCCGGCCCAGGCCGTAGAGCCGCCCGACCATCTCGAGGTTCTCGTAGCCGGTGAGGTGCTCGTCGACCGCGGCGTACTGGCCCGACAGCCCGATACGCGCGCGGACGCCGTCGGGGTCTTTCGCCACGTCGATGCCTGCGACCTCGGCCGTGCCCTCGTCGGCCTGGAGCAGCGTCGCCAGGATACGCACCGCGGTGGTCTTGCCGGCGCCGTTGGGGCCCAGCAGGCCCAGCACCTTGCCCTCGGGGACGGTCAGGTCGAGGCCCGACAGGGCCTCGACGCCCTTGTACCTCTTGACCAGGCCCGTGGCCCGGATCATGTCGGTCATGTGACTGACTCTCTCGCTCGTCGACTGTGCATGATCACCCATCATGGCGGCGGCCACTGACAGTTCTCGTCCGTCTTTCGGCTAGTCCTGGCGACAGCACGACACCGCAGAATTGCCGCGGTGACCGCCCGTCGACTACACCTGAGGGGTGAGCGACGAGAAGCAGCACTTCACCACCGTCGATGAGTACATCGACGCCTCCCTCCCCGAGGTCGAGCCGCGCCTGACCCAGATGCGCGACATCGTCCGCGCGGCGGCACCCGACGCGGACGAGACCATCAGCTACAACATCCCCGCCTACAAGCAGCACGGCGTCGTCGTCGTCCAGTTCGCCGGCTTCACCGAGCACACCTCGCTGACGTTCTTCCCCACCGCAGGCGCCTTCTCGCAGTTCGCGACCGAGCTGCTGCCCTACCGGACGAGCAAGTCGGCCATCCGCTTCGACCTGGACGAGCCGCTTCCGGCCGACCTCATCGACGCCATCGTGAGGTTCCGCCTCGACGAGGCGGCCGCCTACGCCGCCCGCAAGAAGACCGGCAAGTAGCCAGCGTGCGTCCCTACACCTGCTGGTAGCTGCTCAGGAAGTTGCCGAGCCGCTGGATGGCCTCGGCCAGGTCACGCGCCCAGGGCAGCGTGACGATGCGCAGATGGTCGGTGTGCGGCCAGTTGAACCCTGTGCCCTGTGTCAACAGGATCTTCTCCTGCAGCAACAGGTCGAGGACGAGCTGCTGGTCGTCGACGATCGGGTACATCTCCGGGTCGAGCCGGGGGAAGGCGTAGAGCGCGCCCCGCGGCTGGACGACGCTGACGCCCGGGATCTTGCGCAGCTCGGCGACCGCGGTGTCGCGCTGCTCGAGCAGCCGCCCGCCGGGCAGGATGAGCTCCTTGATGCTCTGGAAGCCCCCGAGCGCGACCTGGATGGCGTTCTGGGCCGGCACGTTCGGACACAGCCGCATCGAGGCGAGCAGCGTGATGCCCTCGAGGTAGTCGCGGGCACGCTCCTGCGGTCCCGTCACGACCAGCCAGCCGGCGCGGTAGCCACACACCCGGTAGGCCTTCGACAGGCCGTTGAACGTCAGCGTCAGCACGTCGGTGGCCACGCTCGCCATCGGGATGTGCACGGCGTCGTCGTAGAGGATCTTGTCGTAGATCTCGTCGGACATCAGGACGAGGTCGTGCTTGCGGGCGAGGTCGGCGATGCCCGCGAGCGTCTCGTGCGAGTACACCGCGCCGGTGGGGTTGTTCGGATTGATGACGACGATGACCTTGGTGCGGTCGGTGATCTTGGACTCGAGGTCGTCCAGGTCGGGGTTCCAGTCGTTCTGCTCGTCGCAGAGGTAGTGCACCGGGACTCCGCCGGCGAGGTTCGTGACGGCCGTCCACAGCGGATAGTCAGGGATCGGGATCAGCACCTCGTCACCGTTGTTGAGCAGTGCCTGCAGCGCGATCTGGATCAGCTCGGAGACGCCGTTGCCCAGCCAGACGTCGTCGATGTCGATGGCCGGGAAGCTCTCTTGCAGCTGGTAGTGGTGCACCACAGCACGACGTGCCGGCTGGATGCCCCGCGAGTCGGAGTAGCCCTGCGCCGTGGGCAGGCCCGCGATGACGTCCTGCAGGATCTCGGCGGGCGCGTCGAAGCCGAAGGGCGCGGGGTTGCCGATGTTGAGCTTGAGGATGCGGTGACCCTCGGCCTCGAGGGCGGCGGCTCGGGCACTGACGGGGCCACGGATGTCATAGAGGACATCCCTCAACTTCTCTGACTGGCGGACCGGAGTGCTCATGCACTCCATTGTCCACCCGAGCGCCCCCGCGGCGTCCCAGGCCCGCGGGGAAAGGGTCAGTCGAGGGCGCGGATGAGGTCGAGGGCCTTCTGCAGGTCGTCGGGGTAGCCCGAGGAGAACGTGACGTACTCGCCACTTCGCGGGTGCGTGATGCCGAGGGCCGTGGCGTGCAGCCACTGGCGCTCGAGCCCGACCCGCTTGGCGAGCGTCGGGTCGGCCCCGTACTGCAGGTCGCCGACGCAGGGATGCTTGAGCGCGCTCATGTGCACGCGGATCTGGTGCGTGCGCCCGGTCTCGAGCTTGATCGTCAGCAGGGACGCGTAGCGGTGCGCCTCGAGCGTGTCGTAGTGGGTGATGCTGGCGCGGCCGTCGGCCCGCACCGTGAACTTGAAGTCGTGCTTGGGGTGCCGGGCGATCGGCGCGTCGACGGTGCCCGTGTGCGGGTCGGGATGGCCTTGCACGAGCGCGTGGTACGTCTTGTCGACCGTGCGGTCGCGAAAGGCCTGTTTGAGCACCGTGTACGCGTGCTCGGACTTCGCGACGACCATCAGGCCGCTGGTGCCGACGTCGAGGCGTTGCACGACACCCTGGCGCTCGGCCGCACCGGAGGTCGAGATGCGGTAGCCCGCGGCGGCCAGGTGACCCAGGACCGTGGGCCCGGTCCAGCCGACGCTCGGGTGCGCGGCCACGCCGACCGGCTTGTCGATCACGACGATGTCGTCGTCGTCATGGACGATCGAGAGGCCCTCGACGGCGGCCGCCACGATCGTGGCGGTGCGGGCTGCCGGGATGGACGCCTCCAGGATCGAGCCGGGCAGCACCCGGTCGGACTTCGCGGGGGCGACGCCATCGAGGGTCACGAGACCGTCGGCGACGAGCTCGCTGGCGCGAGTGCGCGAGAGGCCCAGCAGACGCGCCAGGGCGCTGTCGACCCGCTCGCCCGCGAGCCCTTCGGGCACCTGCAGCACCTTGTGCTCGACGTCGCTCATGCAGTGCCGTCCTCGTCTGGGTTCGTGGAGTCCTTCGTGTCCTTCTTGTCCTTCTTGTCGGCCTGGCGGGTTCCGTCGATGCCGACCCCGCTCCAGGACCGCAGGACGATGATGATCGCCGCGAAGGTGAGCGACATGTCGGCGACGTTGAAGACCGGATAGTGCTGGGTGACCTGGATGAAGTCGACCACATGCCCCCGCAGCACACCGGGATCGCGGACGAGGCGGTCGGTCAGGTTGCCGATCGCACCCGCGAGCAGGAGCCCGAGGCCGAGCGCCCACAGCCGGTCGCGCAGGCGGGACGAGATGCGGATGACCACGACGCAGACCACCAGGGCCACGAGGCTCAGGACGACCGTGTAGCCGGTGCCCGCGCCGAAGGCGGCGCCTGGATTGCGAATCAGGTTGAACCAGAGCAGATCGGGGATGACAGTGAACGCCTCGCGCCCCTCGAGGCGGTCGACGGCGACGATCTTGGTCGTTTGGTCGATGATCCAGACGAGAGCGGCCACGACCACAAAGAGTCGGACAGCCGACCGGGGCCGGGTGTGGTCGCCGTCAGGGTTCAGCGACGCTCCTCGCGCTGCTTGCATGTCATGCACAGTGTCGCACGGGGGAACGCCATCAGCCGCATCTTGCCGATCGCCTCACCGCACACCTCGCACTGGCCGTAGGTGCCCTTGTCGAGCCGGTCGAGCGCCTTCTCGGTCTGGATGAGCAGCTCGCGCTGGTTCGCGGCGAGCGACATCTCGGCGTCGCGCTCGAGGCTGCTCGAGCCCACGTCCGCCTGGTCGTTGCCGGCGCCGTCGACCCCGTCGCGCAGGAGATCTTGCAGGTCGCGGTTGGAGAGGGCGAGCTCTTTTCGGAGGCGGACGATGTCAGATCCGAGCTCGGACCTGACATCCTTGAGCTCGGCGGCAGTCCAGGGGTCCTCGTCTGCTCGCACGGCCAGCGTGGTCTTCGGCATGCCCCGAAAGGTAGACCGGGCACAAGGTCAGGTCAACTGACCTCGCCGTAGACTCCACCTGTGACTTCGACTGCTGGCTCCCAGCCCTCCTACCGGCCGGTTCCGGCGCACGTCGACCTTCCGCGGCTCGAGCGCGAGATCCTCGACCTCTGGTCGCAGGACGACACCTTCGCGGCCACGCTCGAGGCCACCCGTGACGCGCCCCGCTGGACCTTCTACGAGGGCCCCCCGACTGCCAACGGCACGCCGGGCACCCACCATGTCGAGGCACGCGTCTTCAAGGACGTCTTCCCGCGGTTCAAGACGATGCAGGGCTTCCACGTCGTGCGCAAGGCCGGCTGGGACTGCCACGGCCTTCCCGTCGAGATCGCCGTCGAGAAGGAGCTCGGCTTCAACGGCAAGCCCGACATCGAGGCCTTCGGCATCGCAGAGTTCAACGCCCGCTGCCGCGAGGCCGTCCTGCGCAACGTCGACCTCTTCGAGGAGATGACCGACCGGATGGGCTACTGGGTCGACATGTCCGACCCTTACCGCACGATGGACTCCTCCTACGTCGAGAGCGTCTGGTGGGCGCTCAGCCAGATCTTCGACAAGGGCCTGCTCACCGAGGACTTCCGAGTCGCGCCTTACTGCCCGCGCTGCGGCACGACCCTCTCCGACCACGAGCTCGCCCAGGGCTACGAGACGATCACCGACCCCTCGGTCTACGTCCGGTTCCCGCTCACCTCGGGTCCGCTCACCGGCACCGACCTGCTCGTCTGGACCACGACCCCCTGGACGCTGGTCTCCAACACCGCGGTCGCGGTGCACCCCGACTACACCTATGTCGTGGCCGCCCAGGGCGACGACCGGGTCGTCGTCGCCGAGAGCCTGGTCGAGAAGGCGCTCGGCGAGGGCTGGACCCTCACCGGCGAGACGGTCCTCGGCCGCGACATGGAGCGCTGGACCTACCAGCGTCCGTTCGACCTCGTCGAGTTCCCCGACGAGGCCCACTACGTCGTGTTCGCCGAGTACGTCACGACCGAGGACGGCACAGGCCTCGTCCACCAGTCCCCCGCCTTCGGCGCCGACGACATGGCAGTCTGCCGCGCGTACGGCCTCCCGGTGGTCAACCCCGTCACCGCCGACGGCCACTTCGAGGAGTCGGTGCCGCTCGTCGGCGGCCAGTTCTTCAAGGCCGCCGACACCGCACTGGTCGCCGACCTCGACGCGCGCGGTCTGCTCTTCCGCCAGCTCGCCTACGAGCACTCGTACCCGCACTGCTGGCGCTGCCACACGCCGCTGATGTACTACGCGCTCCCGGCCTGGTACATCCGCACGACCGCGATCAAGGACGACCTGCTCGCCGAGAACGAGAAGACCAGCTGGTTCCCTGCCACGATCAAGAACGGTCGCTACGGCGACTGGCTGAACAACAACATCGACTGGTCCGTCTCGCGCAGCCGCTACTGGGGCACCCCCCTGCCGATCTGGCGCAACGACGCCGATCCCTCGAAGCTCGTCTGCATCGACTCGCTGGCAAGGCTGTCCGAGCTCACTGGCCGCGACCTGTCCGAGCTCGACCCGCATCGCCCGTACATCGACGACGTGACGTTCGAGCTCGACGGCGAGCCGGGCACCTACCGCCGGGTGCCCGAGGTCGTCGATGCCTGGTTCGACTCCGGCTCGATGCCGTTCGCCCAGTGGGGCTACCCGCATGCGCCTGGCTCGGTCGAGAAGTTCGAGCAGTCCTACCCCGCGCAGTACATCTGCGAGGCCATCGACCAGACCCGCGGCTGGTTCTACTCGCTCATGGCCGTCGGCACCCTCGTCTTCGAGCAGAGCTCCTACGAGAACGTCGTGTGCCTCGGCCACATCCTGGCCGAGGACGGCCGCAAGATGAGCAAGCACCTGGGCAACATCCTGCTCCCGATGCCACTCATGGACGAGCACGGCGCCGATGCGCTCCGCTGGTTCATGGCCTGCTCCGGCTCGCCGTGGTCGGCGCGCCGCATCGGGCACAACGCGCTCACCGAGATCGTCCGCAAGGTGCTGCTGACGTACTGGAACACCGTCGCCTTCCACGTGCTCTACGCCCGCACCGCCGACTGGTCGCCGACCACCGGCGAGGTGCCCCCCGTCGCGGAGCGCGAGGTGCTCGACCGCTGGCTGCTCTCGCAGACCCACCAGCTGACGCTCGACGTCACGGCCGCGTTCGAGTCCTTCGACACCCAGACCGCCGGCGCCCGTCTCGCGGCCTTCGTCGACGACCTCTCCAACTGGTACGTCCGTCGCTCGCGTCGCCGCTTCTGGCGCGGCGATGCCTCGGCGCTCGCCACCCTGCACGAGACCCTCGACGTCGTCACGCGCCTGCTCGCACCGATGACGCCCTTCATCGCCGAGCGGGTCTGGCAGGACGTCATCCGCCCCGTCGACGCCGACGCCGCCCCGTCGGTGCACCTGGCGTCGTGGCCGGTGGCCGACGAGAGCCTCATCGACGCCGAGCTGTCGGCGCAGGTCGACCTCGCCCGCCGTGTCACCGAGCTCGGACGCGCTGCGCGCGCCGAGGCCAAGGTGCGCACCCGGCAGCCGCTGCGCCGAGCCCTTGTCGCGTCATCGGCCTGGAGCCGGCTCGGACCCGAGCTGCGTGCCGAGATCTGTGCCGAGCTCAACATCGGGGCCCTCGAGTCGCTCACCGATGCCGGCGGCGATCTTGTCGACTACAGCGCCAAGGGCAACTTCCGCGCGCTCGGCAAGCGGTTCGCCACACA
>Ga0164243_10004260_pt1 | contig 22525 bp, 17 predicted proteins | sample OricompcompostOP_FD_108781 | JGI IMG/M metagenome (GOLD analysis project Ga0164243, IMG submission 108781) | Organic Plus compost microbial communities from Emeryville, California, USA - Original compost - Organic plus compost (OP) | ecosystem: Engineered > Solid waste > Mixed feedstock >...
CCGGCGTTATCCCGGCCTCGCCAGCGGGCGATGAGGCGCGTCTGGAGCAGCGAGGATCTGCACGCGGCGGGATGCGTGGCTGACGCGGCGCGTGCGAAAGGTCACACACCCAGACGCGAAATCCGCGCTATCCTCTTGTTCTGAAACGGAAAGGGCAAAAAGGAGAAAAAATTTCGCGGGCGGTATGTGTCAGGTGAAAATTGACACATCGGCGCAGCGCGGGCTCCGGAAAGCGACCCTGAACCAGGTTCAGGGCGACGCATCAGCTTCCCCTTAAAGCGGGTTGCCGTCGCGGTCGCGGTAGATCTCTCGCCGGCCGACATGGTTGGCGGGGCCGACCAGCCCTTCCTCTTCCATCCGCTCGATCCATTTTGCCGCGGTGTTGTAGCCCACGCCCATCTGGCGCTGCAGCCAGCTTCCCGAAGCCTTCTGGTTCTCGATCACGACCTGGCAGGCCTGGCGGTATTTGCGCTCTTCCGGATTGTCGGAGGCTGTGAACTCGTCCTCGAAGCCGAAGCCGGAATCCTCGGTCTCCTCGGTCACCGCATCGACATATTCGGGCTTGCCCTGGCCGCGCCAATGTTCGGCCACGGCTTCCACTTCCTCGTCCGACACGAACGGGCCGTGGACGCGGATCAGCGCGCCGGTGGAGGGCTTGTAGAGCATGTCGCCCCGGCCCAGCAGCTGCTCCGCCCCCTGCTCGCCCAGGATGGTGCGGCTGTCGATCCGGCTGGTAACGTTGAAGCTGATGCGCGTGGGCAGGTTGGCCTTGATCACGCCGGTGATGACGTCGACCGAGGGGCGCTGCGTCGCCATGATCAGGTGGATGCCCGCCGCGCGGCTCTTCTGGCTCAGCCGCTGGATCAGCACCTCGATTTCCTTGCCGATGGTGACCATCAGGTCGGCCAGCTCGTCCACGATCAGCACGATCATCGGCAGCGCTTCGTAATCGAGCTGCTCTTCCTCGAACAGTTCCTCGCCCGTATCCGGATCGAAGCCGATCTGCACCCGCCGGCCCAGCGGCTTGCCCTTGGCGGCGGCGGCGCGGACCCGCTCATTGAAGCCGGTCAGATTGCGCGCCCCGATCGAGGACATCATGCGGTAGCGCCGCTCCATCTCCTCGACCGCCCATTTCAGCGCGCGGACCGATTTGTGCGGTTCGGTGACCACCGGCGAAAGCAGATGCGGGATGTCATCGTAGCTCTTGAGCTCCAGCACCTTGGGATCGATCAGGATCAGGCGGCATTCGCGCGGCGTAAAGCGATAGAGCAACGAAAGCAGGATGCAGTTGAGGCCGACCGACTTGCCCGAGCCGGTGGTTCCGGCGACGAGGAGGTGCGGCATCGCGGCAAGGTCCGCCACGATCGGCTCGCCGGCAATGTCCTTGCCCAGGATGATCGGCAGCCCGCCCTTATGCGCGGCATAGGCTTCCGAGGCGGCCAGCTCCTTCAGTGCCACGGTCTGGCGGTCCGCATTGGGCAGTTCGATGCCCATCACGGTCTTGCCCGGAATGGCCGAGACGCGGGCGCTGATCGCGCTCATATTGCGGGCGATGTCTTCGGCGAGGCCGATCACGCGGCTCGCCTTGATCCCCGGCGCGGGCTCCAGCTCGTACATGGTGACCACCGGGCCGGTGCGGACCGCGGTGATCTCGCCCTTCACATTGAAATCGTCGAGCACATTTTCGAGCAGCCGCGCATTGCGCTCCAGCGCCAGCTTGTCGAGCTTGGGGGCGCTGGTGGCGGGCGGATCGGCCAGCAGGTCGAGGCTCGGCAGCTCGTATTCGTCGAACAGGTCCTTCTGGCGAGCACTGCCCGGCGCCTTCGCAGGCGCGGGCGGGCGCGTGGGATCGGTGATCTCGGGCGGCTTGCGTGGCGGCGTTTCCGGCTGCGGAGCAGGACGCGGCTCGGCCTTCGGACGCTCCCGCCGGGGGACAAAAGGCAGGCTGTCGGCATCGGGCAGCGTGGGCGCGCGCCTCAACGCCCTGGGGATCGTCAGTAGCTGGGCCCAGTCGACCGCGAAGACCCGGCCGAGCAGCACCGCGCCCACAGCGAGGAAGGCGACCGCAATGCCCAGGATCGTCCAGCCTTGCGCCGCTTCCGGCAGGCGCGCGGCAAGCGCTTCGATCGCGGCCTTGCCCAGCAGGCCGGCGAGTCCCCCGGGCGAGGCCGGCAGGCTGCCACCCGGCGCGCTGAAGGCGAGCGAGAGCACCACCGCGAGCAGCGTCATCGCCAGCAGCAGCAGCCCGACCGTGCGCCACCAGCGGGAGCCATGCGGCGTCTCCTCTTCCTCCGCATCGCGCCACAGCTTGCGCGCGAAGGCATAGAGCAGCGGCAGGAGGAGGACCGAGGCGAGCCCGAACAGCAACAGCGCCCGCTCCGCCACCCAGGCGCCGGGGCGCCCCATCCAGTTGGCCACCTCGTCACCGGCGGCGGTGGAGATCGAAGGATCGGTCTGGTGATAGCTGAGCAGCGACAGCGCCAGGAACACCATCAGCCCGGCAAGCGCCACCGCGCCTGCAAGCTGCAGCGCGCGCCGCAGCGAGCGGCGGAACGCGGCGCGCCAGTCCGCCGGGGGCGATTTCCCGATTGCGCGACTTGCCATGGTGTTTCCCTTGGGTCCGATCCGTGAGGCGGCAGAATCGCAGAGTCGGGACTCGCGGTCAAGAAAGGGGGAGGCGGGTGCCGCGGCATTATCCGTCATGCTGAACTCGTTTCAGCATCCATCTCGCCCCGCACACGGTTGTCCGATCTGGAGAAATGGACCCTGAAACAAGTTCAGGGTGACGGGCGGTCGCACGATTCCGAGGGGCTAACTCAACCCATCCACGGCCGCCCAGCGCGGCCAGGCGAGCCGGTCGGCGCGGGCCTGGTCCATTCCGCCCAGCGCGATCACGGGCGCCGCGGAGTGCGTCGCCAGCAAGCGGAAGCGCAGCGGGCCGAGTGTGCCGGAACCGGGATGCGAACGGGTGGGGAAGACCGGCGAAAGCAGCACGGCATCGGCGCCGATGCGGTTCGCCTCACCGATCTCCCGCAGCGAATGCGCGGTGGCGAGGCGCAGCAGGCCGCCGCGGCGCGGATAGAGAGCGCGCGCCGCCCCATAGATTCCGTCGGCGCCCCATTCGAGGGCGGTAAGCGCGCTGTCGGCCAGGATCACGAGATGCCCCTGCCGGCGGGCGATCTGCTTCAGCTCCAGGAAGCGCTCCAGCCGCTTCTGAGGTGCAAGATGGTAATGGCGGTAGATGAAGCCCATCGGGGCCGCCATGCCCTCTAGCGCGGCCTCCAGCGCGTGATCGTTCCGCTCGTCCGAAATCAGCCAAAGTTCCGGCAAGGTCTGGCGTAGCCCCATTCCCGCGCTATAGGCGCGGCATGGACAGGGCAGCAACTCCGCTGGCAGAGGTGAGGGCGCGGATGGCCCATGCCGCCTCGATCGCGGGCCGCAAGGCAGAGGACATTGCGCTGGTCGCGATCAGCAAGACCCATCCCGCCGAGCGGATCGTGCCACTGATCGAACAGGGGCAGCGGCTCTTCGGCGAGAACCGGGTGCAGGAAGCGCAGGCCAAGTGGCCGGCGCTGAAGGAGCAATGGCCCGATATCGAGCTCCATCTCGTCGGGCAGCTCCAGTCTAACAAGGCGGAGGATGCGGTGGCACTGTTCGACTGCATCCATTCGCTCGACCGGCCGAGCCTCGTCACCGCGCTGGCCAGGGCGATGGACAAGGCGAGCCGGCGCGTGCCGTGCTTCGTCCAGGTCAATATCGGGGCGGAAGAACAGAAGGGCGGCTGCCCGATCGGCGAGCTGACCGCGCTTCTGGACGCGGCGCGCGCGGCGGACCTTCCGGTGATCGGCCTGATGTGCGTCCCTCCGCTGGGGATCGAGCCCGCCCCCTTCTTCGCGCTGCTGGCCAGGCTGGCGGAAGATAGCGGGCTCACCCAACTCAGCATGGGGATGAGCGGCGATTTCGAAACTGCGATCATGCTGGGCGCGACGCATATCCGCGTCGGCAGCGCCCTGTTCGGAGAAAGAGACTAAAGCTATCCTTTTGGTCATTCCCGCGTTGGCCTGCGGCCGCCCTACGGGTCGCGGGAATGACGAGTTTCTTGAAGGGAGACGGTCCGATGCGAACAGCCGCTTGCGCCTGCGGTCAGCTCTCGGCTCGATGCGGAGTTGAGCCGACCAAGGTTTCACTTTGCCATTGCTCAGCGTGTCAACGGCGAACCGGCAGCTCCTTCGGCTTGGCAGCCTTCTTCCCTCGTGAAGAGGTGGACGTGAGCGGGGACAGTCAAACATTCTCCCGGGAATCCGAAAGCGGATATGATGTCGTGTTCCACTTCTGCGCCATTTGTGGATCGACTGTCTGGTGGGAGCCTTCTCGAAAACCCGAAGTAATAGCAGTCGCGGTGGGCTCCTTCGCGGATCCTGACTTTCCCGCCCCGTCCCAGACCGTTCACGACGAAATGCGCCACTCCTGGGTGGCATTCCCGCCCGTGGCGGCAGGCCGTTCGGACTAGCTCGCTCGACCGGCGGGTCCGGCGTGTAAGCGTCAGCGCGAAAGGCTTGCCTGCTGATAGGGGTGGGCGTGGAGGCGCGGGAAGACCTCTTCCAGCGGCTTGACCTCGGGCAGCACGTAGACCACCCCGCCATCGTCCTTGAACAGCGGGCGGATCTGCTTCTTGTAGAATTCGGTCGGCACGTTGATGCAGCCGAAGCTGATGCGGTTATCCTCGACCGTGGGAGTATCCAGCCGTTCCTGCCGCCGTTCCTTCTTGTTGCCGGTGATGACCGCGTGGAGCGCGACCGAGGTGGCATAGTCCACCCACAGGACCTTTTCGCGGCCGGCAGCCCAGCCATATTTGGCGACGAAGCGGCCCGCCGGCGTGGTCTTCTCGGCGGGGCCGAGTTCGGCCAGCTTCTTGCTGCCGATCCCGGGCGAGGATTCGTCGCCCTCGGCGATCCCCAGCAGCACAGGCGCGTCGCCCAGCGACTTGCCCGAGGCGTCGAACAGGAACAGCCTCGCGGCCTTCTTGTCGATGACTATATAGGGAAGCTCGCCATTGTCGCCCGAAGCGGCGACCCAATCGAGCACGCGCGCGGCAGCTTGCGAGAACACAGGAGCGTCCTCCGCCCCGGCCAGCGCGTCATCGGATTCCGCGTCGGCTTCCTCGTGAGCCGCAGGCAGTTCCGCCGCAAAGGCGCTCGCCCGCTCCGCAAAGCTCTGCGGGGCAAAGGTTGGTGGCGACACAAAAAGCGCCGCCACCGCCAATGCGGCCAGACCGGACATTATGTCAGCATGGGCGGCTGTTCTCGCCACCCGAAATATGCCGGCAGGCCAGGAATTCGGAGCATGGTTCTACTTTTTCCGAATACCTGTTTTAGTGCCGCGGCTGCCTTTGCTGGAGCCGCTGCTCCATGCTGTCCGCACGAGCGGTCAACTGGTCGATGCGCTGGCTGTTGTTCTGCGCCTGGCCCGATGCGGACTGAGCCTCGGCCAGCGCGTTGTTGGCCGTGCCCTCTGCCGCTTGCAGCCGCGAATCGATTCCGTCGATGCGCTGGTTCACAGTGGCGATCTGCTCGTTGACGTAGCCCTTGGTGGCACAGCCGCCGAGCGCCAATGCACCGACGAGCGTCAGAGCTGCAGGCCCCAAAATCGATCTTGTTAAGGGCACAAGTACCTCCTTATTTTATGTTTAACCAAAAGACGCCCGTCCAAGCGCGACCCACAAGCCCACTCCAGCAATAGCGGCAATCCAATTCCGCCGAGCTGTGCGTTTGACCGGTCCGGAGGATGATGTCGTAAGTTCGCCCGGAAACGCGCAAAGGTAAACGCGCCGCCTCGCGCTCCGTTCCCGGACGCAGCTGCGGCACGGCTGGTGGAGCGAGCGACTTTCTGCTGCCGCGTCAGGCCAGCGCCTTTTCCGCTTCCGCCTGGGCTTCGTCGCTCGCCGCCTCGAGCAGGCGTTCCTCGATGGCCTTGAGCCGGGTGGAGGAGGTGATCTTCTCCCCGAGCAGATCGGTGACGTAGAACGTGTCCGCCGCACGCTCTCCGTAATTGGTGATATGCGCCGAATTGACCATTAGCTGGCTTTCGAACAGCGCGCGCGCAAGGCGATTGAGCAGCGCAGGCCGATCGCGGGCATTGATCTCGATCACGGTGAAGCGGTTGGACGCATTGTTGTCGAAATAGACCTGCGGCTGAACCTCGAAGGTCGATGCGCGGGCATGCGTCAGCGGCTTGCGGGCGAGCTGCGGCACCAGCTCGATCCGGTTGGCCAGCGCATCTTCGATCGCCGTCTTGAGCCTCTCGAGCTGCCATTCGTCGCGGAAGGGACGGCCGAGCGGGTCCTGGACCACGAAATTGTCGACCGCCTTGCCCACCCGGGTGGTGTGGATGCGCGCATCGATGATGTTGCCGCCGGCGAGGTGGATCGCGCCGGCGATGCGGTAGAACAGGCCCGGATGATCGTCACCGATCACGGTCACCAGCGTGGCGCCGCGTATCGGGTAATATTCGCAATGGATCGAAAGCCGGTGCTGCTGGCCTTTGGCGGAGGAATAGTGTCGCAGGTTCAGCGCGATGATGTCTTCCGGCTCCGCGATCCAGTAGGAATCGTCGAACCTGTCATCCAGCTCGTCGATCACATGCGCGTCGCTGCCCAGCAATTCGGCAACCACCCGTCGCTTCTCCGCGACCTGCTCGCGCCGCCCGCTGGCCTTGTGGCCCAGCCGCAGCGTCTCCTCGGCGGCGATGTAGAGCTGCCCGAGCAACTGGCGCTTCCAGCCGTTCCAGACGCCGGGGCCGACCGCGCGGATGTCGACCACTGTGAGCGCGGTCAGTAGGCGCAGGCGCTCGATATTCTGGACCTGGCCGACGAAGTCGGCAATCGCCTTGGGGTCCGACAGGTCGCGCTTGAAGGCAGTCGCGCTCATGAGCAGGTGATAGCGTACCAGCCAGCTGACCAGTTCGGTCTCGTTCTCCGACAGGCCCAGGCGCGGGCAGAGCCTGCGCGCCACTTCCGCGCCCAGCACGGAATGGTCGCCACCGCGGCCCTTGGCGATGTCATGCAGCAGGACCGCGACATAGAGCGCATTGCGGAACGCGATCTTCGGCAGGAACTCGGTCGATAGCGGATGGTCGCCCTTGAGCTCGCCGCGCTCGATCCGGGCGAGCAGGCCGATCGCCCGGATGGTGTGCTCGTCCACCGTGTAGTGGTGATACATATCGAACTGCATCTGCGCGTTGACGCGGCCGAAATCGGGCATGAAGCGGCCGAACACCTCCGCCTCGTTCATCCAGCGCAGCACCGCTTCCGGGTCCCGCCGCCCGGCAAGGATCTTCAGGAACATTTCGTTGGCGCGGCGGTCCTTGCGCACCTCGTCCTTGATCAGCGCTGCATCTCTGCTTGCCTTGCGCATGGTCTCGGGATGGATTTCGTATCCTTGCTCCTCGGCTATCTGAAAGATCTCGATCAGACGGACCGGATCCTTCTGGAACCAGTCGTCGCTCGGCGCGCCGATCTTCCCGCCAAAGACCTTGTAGCCCTTGACCGTGCGCGCTCGCGCCCGGAACCCCGCGAGCAGGCCGCGCGGCGTCCTGCTGGCGGACTGCTCCTCCAGCTGGGCGAGGAAGATTCCCGAAAGGCTGCCGACGCGCTTCGCCTGCAGAAAGTAATATTGCATGAAGCGCTCGACCGCGCTCTTCCCCGGGCGGTCGGCGAATTGCATCCGCCGCGCTACCTCGCGCTGGAGGTCGAAGGTCAGACGATCCTCCGCGCGGTCGGTGATCGTATGCAGGTGGCAGCGCACGGCCAGCAGGAAGCCCTCGGCGCGCCGGAAGGCGCGATATTCGGTGCGGGTGAACAGCCCCACCTCCACCAGGTCGGCTGCGCTCTTCACCTTGTGGATGTATTTCCCGATCCAATAGAGCGTCTGCAGGTCGCGCAGGCCGCCCTTGCCTTCCTTGACATTGGGTTCGACGACATAGCGGCTGTCGCCCAGGCGCTTGTGTCGTTCGTTCCGCTCGGCGAGCTTTTCGGTCACGAACTGGCGCTCGGTCCCTGCGACGACTTCGGAGAAGAAGCGCTTCGACGCTTCCTCGTAAAGCTCCTGATCGCCCCACAGATAGCGCCCTTCCAACATCGCGGTGCGGATGGTGAGGTCGCTCTTCGCCATGCGCACCATCTCGTTCACCGAGCGGCTCGAGTGGCCAACCTTGAGCCCTAGGTCCCACAGCAGATAGAGAATCGCCTCGATCACCTGCTCGCACCACGCGGTCTGCTTGCCGGGGGTCAGGAAGGCGATGTCGACATCGGAGCGCGGCGCCATCTCGGCGCGTCCGAAGCCGCCCACCGCCATGATCGAGAGACGCTCTCCCGAGGAGCGGTTGCCGACCGGATAATGGTCCGTAACCACGTGGTCATGCAGGACGCGGATCAGCTGATCCATCAGGAAGGCATGGCCCGCGGTGATCTCGTGCCCGGCAGAAGGCCTCTCGGCGAGCCGGGTGGACAGCTCCTGCCGCCCTGCGGCAAGCGCGGAGCGGAGCAGCTCCACCACGCGCGGCCGAGCCTTGGCGGCGCCCATCTCGGCCACCACCTGGGCAATCTCGGCGGAAAGCCGGCGGCGATCGATCACCGCACGCTGGTTGGGTATTCGGATGGCGCTCACCTGATCATGATCCTCCCAACAGAGATATACCGGAAATATCCGCGTGCAATGCAGGCTTTGCAGTTTCCCGCTTTCGCGTGCTCGTCCTCGCCCGCCGGATCTTCCGCCAGGCTCAAGCTGATCCAGCTGTTTGGAGGTGCATCCACCAACGCCCTGTCGCCACTCTTTCGCGCTGGCGCACGCTGTGCCACAAGCGCGCTCACGTCACGACGCCGACCACGTATTTGCAGGGGGTAACACCACGTGCTGTCATTAATGGCCGCTGCCGCCCAGAACGATCCGATCCAATGGGTGGAGCTGGGGCTGCGTCCGGGCATCGATCTGGGCTTCTTCACCCTGCGCTATTATTCGCTGGCCTACATCCTGGGAATCGCGCTTGGATATTGGCACCTTTCGCGCATGCTGAAGGCGCCGGGCGCGCCGATGGGCCAGCATCATGCGGATGATCTGTTCTTCTATTGCACGCTGGGAATCATCATCGGCGGGCGGCTGGGCTACGCGACCTTCTATCAGCCGGAGCTGTGGACCGATCCGCTTGCCCTGCTGAGGCTGTGGGAAGGCGGCATGAGCTTCCATGGCGGAGTGATCGGGGTGCTGCTGGCGATCACCTGGGTCGCCTGGCGCGGCGGGCTCTCCTTTCTGCGCGTGTGCGATTACATCGCGGTCAATGTGCCCTTCGGCATGACGCTGGGGCGCATCGCCAATTTCATCAATGGTGAGCTGTGGGGCCGCCCGGCCGACGTGCCCTGGGCAATGGTGTTCCCCGGTGCCGGGCCGCTGCCGCGCCATCCCTCCCAGCTTTATGAGGCGGCGCTGGAGGGGCTGCTGCTGGTGATCGTGCTGCTCTACGCCTTCTGGCGCACCCGCGCACGCTTCCGCCCCGGGCTGCTGGTGGGGCTGTTCACCGCCTGCATCGCGGCGGCGCGTTTCACCGTGGAGTTCTTCCGCGAACCCGATGCGCAGCTCGCGGAGTTCGCCGCGAGCACTGGCCTCTCCATGGGCCAGTGGTTGACGATCCCGCTGTTCCTGCTGGGCGTGGCGGTGATGCTTCGCGCGCTGAAGAAGCCGCCGCTCGCCTCCGGCCGGACGGCATGAGCGGAGCGGGCGAAGGCACGCTTGCAGCACGCTTCCGCCGCCTGATTGCCCAAAGCGGCCCGATCGGCCTCGGGCAGTATATGGGCGAAGCCAACGCCCGCTATTACGCCTCGCGCGATCCACTGGGCGCGGGAGGCGATTTCATCACCGCGCCCGAGATCAGCCAGATGTTCGGCGAATTGCTCGGGCTCTGGCTGGCCGACATGTGGGTTCGCGCCGGGCGGCCGGAGCCGGTCCTCTATGTGGAGCTTGGCCCCGGACGCGGGACGCTGGCACGCGATGCGCTGCGTGCGATGGCGCAGGCGGGGCTGCGGCCAGAGGTTCACTTCGTCGAAGGCTCTGACGCGCTGCGCCACGCGCAGAACCGCGCGGTGCCGGAGGCACGGCAGCACCATGATCTCTCCACCGTGCCGGAGGGCGCCCCGATCCTGCTGGTCGCGAATGAGTTCTTCGATGCGCTGCCGGTGCGGCAATTGGTCAGGACGCCGGATGGCTGGCGTGAGCGGATGGTGGCGAGCGAGGGCGAGCGCTTTGTCTGCGTGGCGGGGAACCTGCCGATGGATGCCGCCATCCCCGAGGGGCGGCGCGAGGCGGAGGTGGGCACGATCCTCGAAACCTGCCCCGCTGCTGCGGCAGTGATGCGGGAAGTCGCCGCACGGCTCGTCGGGCAGGGCGGAGCCGCGCTGATCGCGGATTATGGTCACGCCTCCCCGCGCACGGGATCGACGCTGCAGGCGGTGCGCGCGCACCGGAAGGTGGATCCCTTCGTGAACCCCGGCGAAGCGGACCTGACGGCGCATGTCGACTTTGCAGCTCTGGCGGAGGTCGCGCGGGCCGGCGGAGCGCGCTGGCTGGGCACTCAGCCGCAAGGCGCTTTCCTGCGCGCGCTAGGGATCGAGGCCCGCGCCGAAGCGTTGGCGAGAGCGGCGCCCGGAAAGGCGCAAGAGCTTCGCCAGGCGGTGGAGCGGCTTACCGCTCCCGAGCAAATGGGCGATCTGTTCAAGGTGGCGGGGCTCGCCGCACCGGGATGGCCGCAGGGAGCCGGCTTTGCAGGAGTAGCAGAAGCGCAATGATCCAATCGCTGGAAAGCAAGGCATGAGCGAGGCCGCGCTCGATGCGCTGCAATATTACGGCGCCGGTGCAGCCACGCTTGCCGCCTTGCTGGTCTCGCTCAATCTCGGCCGTCGCTGGACCGGCTGGGCCTTTGTGATCTTCGTCACGTCCTCTGTAGCGCTGATCGGCTGGGGCTTCCTCAACGATGAAGGCGAAGGGATCGCCGTGCAGAACGTCGCGCTGCTGGCGATCAACTGCGTCGGCGTCTATCGCTACCTGATCGCGAAGAACGTGCCCCGGGGCTGAGCCGGTCAGGGCTTCGCCTCGATCTCCCGCTGCTCCTGCGGCACCGCGCGGGGCACTTCGCCGCTGACCCATTCCTCCAGCGCGGCGATGTCGCTCACGCTCGTCACCGCCTCGCGCTGCGCCGCAAGGCCGGTGAAGCCGTCGCCGCCATTGGCAAGGAAGCTGTTGGTGGTGACGCGGTACTCCGCGCGCGGATCGAGCGGCTGCCCCATGAACTCGATCCGCACGATCCGGTCACCCGAGTTCCGCGACCGGTCATACCAATAGACGAACCCCGCCGAGGGCGTGAGATGCTGCTCGGGCCCTTCCTCATCCAGGCCCTGTTCGAGCACGGCCTTGATCTCGGCCCCTGTCATGGTCTGGGTGATCAGCACGTTATCGAAAGGCTGCGCGTTGTAGAGCTGCCCGAAAGTCAGCCAGTCATCCGCCTGCGGCTCGAGCGGGGCACGCACGCCGAAGGGATTCATGAAGGCGATCTGCGCCCCTGCCGCGCGGGTGGCGGCAAGCTGCGCGTCTGCGATCAGGTTGCCGGCGCTTCCGCCATCGGCACCCTCGCCCTTCAGCGCGGCGCGGTCGATCCGGCCCACGCGGCGCAAGGCCAGCTCGGCCGCGCGCTCGCTATAGAGCTGCACATAATGCGCGATGTCCTGCCGCGGCTCGAAACGCTCGTAGAGCGGCGACAGGAGAACCTCGCCGCCCGATGCCGCATAGGGCCGGGACTGCACGATGACGTTCCGAGCCTCCTTGGCCACCACCTCGCCCGCCTCGGGATCGATCCGGAGAGTGATGTCGGTAACGAGCTTGCCCGAGACGCCGGCGCTCGTCAGCAGGAACGGGCGGGAAGGATCGATCGCCCCGTAATCGCAGACATAGGCCTGGTGCGTGTGGCCGGAAACAACCACGTCCACGCGGGGATCGAGCCGGGCGAGGATTGGCAGAATGTCGCCGGACAAGGCGTCGCAGCCATTGGGATCTGGTTCGCCCGTGTCTCGTCCGCCCTGATGGATCAGCACCACCACCGCGTCCGCGCCCTTGGCCTCGAGCAGGGGGATCTGCGCGTTGATCGCCTCGGCCTCGTCACCGAACGTCAGGCCGGCTACGCCGTCGGGCGAAACGAGGCTCGGCGTTTCCTTCAGCGTCAGGCCGATAAAGCCGACGCTCACCTCGGTCTTTCCGCTGCCGAAGCTCTTGATGCCCGTGGCGGGAAACAGCGTCGATCCATCTTCGGTATAGGTGCTGGCCGAGAGGAAGCGGAAATCGGCACCGGCGAAGCGCTCGACCTGGCAGGGTTCGCGCCGGGTGAACGTCTCGCAGCCCCCCTCCTGCATCCGCAGCAATTCCTGCCGCCCGCGATCGAATTCGTGATTGCCCGCTGCACTGAAGTCCAGCCCGATCCGGTTCATCACCCCGATGGTGGGTTCGTCGAGGAAGATGGAAGAGGAAATCTGCGAAGCGCCGATGAGATCGCCGGCCGACACCATCACATGGGCCGAATATCGGGCGCGAATCCGGTCGACCGCCGCGGCGAGCCACGCCGCACCGCCGGCGGGCACGGCGATTGGCTGGCTTCCTTCCCGCGCGACGAGCACCGATTGCTTCGGCGGCTCCAGCGCGCCGTGGAAATCGTTGATCGCGATGATCCCGACCGTGACGGGCTGGACCCGCGGCGCCGGAACATCGGGAACGGTCGTACAGGCGGTCAGCGCCAGAGCTGCCGCGAATCCGAGAGGCCAGCGCGTCATTGCCGTTCTTTCCTGCATCCGGCGCGTTGCGGCAAGATGACGCCTGGTCTCGTCCCGGCGGGCGCCGGAAAGCTACGCAATGGCGCGGATGGTTTCGGGTAAGCGCCGCGTCGCGGAACAAAGAAGGCGCGGCCGGCATTGCAGCATTATCGACGGTGGGGCTCTAGATGGAGAGTACCATGCAGACAGGCGAAGCAGCCATTCTGGGTGCGATAATACTGATTCTGGCCGCGGCGATATTGATCTGGCTGCTGATGAGGCGCCGGACCACTCAATCCCTGCGGGATCGCTATGGCGACGAATATGATCGCACGCTGGAAGCGCGGGGCGGACGCCCTGCGGCGGAAGCCGACCTCAAGCAGCGCGAGGAACGCGTGAGGTCGCTCGACATCCGGCCCTTGAGCGCGGGCGAGCGGGACCGGTTCATCGCGGAGTGGAAGGGTATCAAGGGCGTGTTCGTCGACAGCCCGGCGGAGGCTGTGCTTCATGCTGACCGGCTCGCTGCGGAGATCATGCAGGCAAAGGGCTATCCGGTCACCGATTTCGACCACCGATATGAGGATCTGACGGTCGACCACGGCGAGGTGGCGCGCAATTACCGCGCCGCGCACGAAATCTGCGAGAAGCAGCTTGGCGAACGGGCCACGACCGAGGAGCTGCGCCAGGCCATCCGGCATTACGAACTGCTGGTGAACGAACTGACTGCGGACGAAGCCGATCCGGACGCTCCAGCGAATTCCCGGCCGACGAGAGCGCCTGAAACGCCCATGGGCGTGTAGCAGGGCAGGGGGCGCGCGCCGGCGCCCCCTAATCGCGCCGAATGCGCTCCGGCAGGTTGGAAGCGCGGCTCAGACGTCGAGATTGGCCACGTTAAGCGCGTTCTGCTGGATGAAGTCCCGGCGCGGTTCGACCACATCGCCCATCAGTCGGGTGAAGATCTCGTCGGTGACGTCGGCATCCTCGACCTTGACCTGCAGCAGGGCGCGATTCTCGGGATCGAGCGTGGTTTCCCACAACTGCTCGGCATTCATCTCGCCCAGCCCCTTGTAGCGCTGGATCGAAAGGCCCTTGCGCCCCGCCGCCAGCACGGCCTCGACCAATTCGGATGGCCGGGTGATGGCACCTTCCGCCGCAATTGCCGGTGCTTCCTCGTCCTCCTCCGGCGTATCGGGCTCCGCCGCCACCGTGCCGCCTTTCACCAGCCGTGCCGGAGCCGCATAGACCTCCGCCTGAAGCTGGGCGACCTGATGCAGCTTGCGTGCTTCCGCGCTGGTCAGGAACGCCGGCTCGATCTCATGCACATCGGTCACGCCGCGCCACAGGCGCGAGAAGATGACCGAGCCGTCGGCACGCGTCGCGGCGCTCCATGTCGCTTCGGGATCGCCCATCGCAAGATGCGCCGCCGCCCGGTCGAGCGCGCTGCTCCGGCCCGCTTCATCGAGAGCGGGATCGAGCACGCCCGTCAGCGCCATCGCCTCGACCGCGGGCGCGAAATAGCGCTGCGGAACAAATCCCATCAGGCTGCGCAGCCGCAGTGCCTGCTCCACCAGCGCAGCAAGCTCCGCCCCGCCGCGGGCGCCGCCGGTGGATTCGAGCACGCGCCCCTGCAGCCCTGTCTCAACCAGATAGCGATCCAGCCCGGCCTGGTCCTTCACATAGACTTCGGACCTTCCCTTGCTCACCTTGTAGAGCGGCGGCTGCGCGATGAAGAGATGGCCGGCCTTGATGATCTCCGGCATCTGCCGGTGGAAGAAGGTCAGCAGCAGGGTGCGGATATGGGCGCCGTCGACATCGGCGTCGGTCATGATCACGATCTTGTGATAGCGCAGCTTCTCCAGGTTGAACTCGTCGCGGATGCCCGTGCCCATCGCCTGGATCAGCGTGCCGACTTCCTTGGAACTGATGATCCGGTCAAAGCGTGCGCGCTCCACATTCAGGATCTTGCCGCGCAGGGGCAGGATCGCCTGATACTGGCTGTCCCGCCCGCTCTTGGCCGATCCACCGGCAGAATCGCCCTCGACCAGGAACAGCTCGCATTTCGAGGCGTCGCGCTCGCGGCAGTCGGAGAGTTTGCCCGGCAGCGAGGCGATATCCATCGCGCCCTTCCGCCGGGTAAGCTCGCGCGCCTTCTTCGCCGCCTCGCGCGCGGCTGCGGCGTCGATCACTTTCTGGACGATGTCCTTCGCGTTGGCGGGATTTTCCTCAAGCCATTCGGTCATCTTGTCCGCCATCAGGCTTTCCAGCGGCTGGCGGACTTCGGAGGAAACCAGCTTGTCCTTGGTCTGGCTGGAGAATTTTGGATCAGGCAGCTTGACTGAAACGATCGCCGTCAGCCCCTCCCGCATGTCCTCACCCGAAAGCGAGACCTTTTCCTTCTTCAGCATGCCGGAGCGCTCGGCGTAATTGTTGAGCGTGCGAGTCAGCGCCGCGCGGAACGCTGCCAGATGCGTGCCGCCATCACGCTGGGGGATGTTGTTGGTGAAACACAGCACGTTCTCGTAATAGGATTCGTTCCATTCGAGCGCGACTTCGATCCCGATCCCGTCCTTCTCGGCCGAAATCGCGATAGGCTCCGGAATCAGCGCCTGCTTGTTACGGTCCAGCCACTTCACGAAAGCCGCGATGCCACCTTCGTAGAACAGGTCGTGCTCGGCCACGTCCTCATGCCGATTGTCGCGCAGCAGGATGCGCACGCCGGAATTGAGGAAGGCGAGCTCGCGATAGCGATGCTCGAGCTTCTCGAAATCGAACTCGGTCACATTCTTGAAGGTTTCGCCCGACGCAAGAAACGTCACCCGCGTGCCTTTCTTGACACCGCCCTTGCCGTCGGGGGGCGCGTCGCCGCGGATTTTCAGCGGAGCAACGGCATCCCCGTGCTCGAAGCGCATCCAGTGCTCCTTGCCCTCACGCCAGATCGTCAGCTCCAGCCATTCGGAGAGGGCGTTCACCACTGAAACGCCTACGCCGTGAAGCCCGCCCGAAACCTTGTAGGCGTTATCGTCCGATGTATTCTCGAACTTCCCGCCGGCATGAAGCTGGGTCATGATCACTTCGGCTGCCGAGACGCCCTCTTCCTTGTGAATCTCGGTCGGGATGCCGCGGCCATTATCTTCCACCGAAACCGAACCGTCGGGGTTGAGCTCGATCAGCACGAGGTCGCAATGCCCCGCCAGCGCCTCGTCGATGGCGTTGTCGGAAACCTCGAACACCATGTGATGCAGGCCGGAGCCGTCATCGGTGTCGCCGATATACATGCCCGGGCGCTTGCGGACCGCGTCCAGCCCCTTCAGGACCTTGATGCTGTCGGCGCCATAGCCGTTGGTATTGCGTGTGTTTTGGGGAGTCTCTGCCATGCCCATCATATAGGCATTGCGGCGGGGATTAGAAAGCTGTCAGCGCCGTGTTCCACAAGCTTTTGCTGTTTCGCCAGCAAGCTTTTCATGGTTCTGGCGTCCGCTCGCGCGCCGGACCGGGAAAACAAAACGGCCGCCCTCGCCGGCGGCCGTCCTGTCGATCCCAAGATCGGTTTGCTGCGCTTTTAGAACGTCCAGAACAGCGGCGTGGGCTGATTGGCGGTTCCGCGCACATAAAGCTCGAGAAGGCGCTTTGCAAAAATGATCATCATGTCCTCCTTGGGTGAAGCGTCCGCGCACCCCGCGCGCGCTTCCCATCCGTCATGACATCCATATGGGGCCGGCAGTGCTCTGCTGCAAATGCGAAAAGGGTCACTGTGGTTGCATAAAACGCAAGTTTGTTATTTCATCGTCCTGAAATAAAAATGCCGCGCCCGGCAACCGAGCGCGGCATCTTCCGATCCGCCTTGAATGTCGCGGCGATCACAGGATCGCAGCACCGAGCAGCACTCCGCTGGTCGAAGCGGCCGCGAGCAGCGACAAAACGTGACTTGCAAACATACGCATGGTGTTTCTCCTCCTCGAACGCGCTTTGGGATGATTCCCCGTCCCTCTGCTTCCACCCTTCGGAATGTGGGCTCTGGGGCTCAATGCTGCAAGTGCGAAAAAGTCCACTCCCATTGCACTTTGCGCACCGCTCGCGTTGCGCAGTGCACAACAAGTGTGAAAGATGGTCTGAAAGGGCCAACCGGGCGGAGCAGCCATCTGGACAGGCGGCGCCCTGCACGCCTAACGCTCCGCAATGGAAGCAACGCATCTCCCCGATTCAATTCTGATCGTCGATTTCGGCAGCCAGGTGACTCAGCTCATCGCGCGCCGCGTGCGCGAAGCGGGCGTCTATTCCGAAATCGCACCTTTCACGCTGGCCGAAGAGGCGTTCAACCGCCTCAAGCCCAAGGGGATCATCCTGTCTGGCTCGCCCGCAAGCGTGCCGGAGGAAGGCTCCCCCCGCGCGCCGCAGGTGCTGTTCGACAGCGGATTGCCGATCCTGGGCATCTGCTATGGTCAGCAGGTGATGACGCATCAGCTCGGCGGCGAGGTCCGCCCCGGGCATGAAACCGGGGAAGGCGGAGAGTTCGGCCGCGCCTTCCTGACCGTGACCGAGCCCTGCGTACTGTTCGACGGGCTGTGGGAAGTGGGCCAGCGGCATCAGGTCTGGATGAGCCACGGCGACAAGGTAACGAAGTTCGCCCCCGGCTTCCGGATCGTCGCGACTTCCGACGGTGCGCCTTTTGCACTCATCGCGGATGACGAGCGCCGCTATTACGGCACGCAGTTCCATCCCGAAGTGGTCCACACGCCTGATGGGGCAAAGCTGATCGCCAATTTCGTGCGCCATGTCTGCGGGCTTGCGGGCGACTGGACCATGGCCGAATTCCGCAAGACCAAGATCGAGGAGATCCGCGCTCAGGTCGGCAGCGGCAAAGTCATTTGTGGCCTCTCCGGCGGGGTCGACAGCGCGGTCGCCGCGGTGCTGATCCACGAGGCGATCGGCGAGCAGCTCACCTGCGTCTTCGTCGATCACGGGCTGATGCGGCTGAACGAGGCGAAGCAGGTCGTGACCCTGTTTCGCGACCATTACAATATTCCGCTGGTCCATGTGGACGCGGAAGAGATGTTCCTCGGCGGGCTCGCCGGCGTCACCGATCCCGAGGCGAAGCGCAAATTCATCGGCAAGGCCTTCATCGACCTGTTCGAGGAGGAAGCGAAGAAAATCGGCGGAGCCGATTTCCTGGCGCAGGGCACGCTCTATCCCGATGTGATCGAAAGCGTCTCATTCACCGGCGGGCCTTCGGTGACGATCAAGAGCCACCACAATGTCGGGGGCCTGCCCGAGCGGATGAACATGAAGCTGGTCGAACCGCTGCGCGAATTGTTCAAGGACGAAGTCCGCGAGCTTGGCCGGGAGCTGGGCCTGCCTGAGATCTTCGTCGGCCGCCATCCCTTCCCCGGTCCGGGGCTCGCGATCCGCATCCCCGGCGAAGTCACGAAGGAGCGCTGCGATATCCTGCGCAAGGCTGACGAGATCTATCTCGACGAGATCCGCAAGGCCGGACTGTATGACGCGATCTGGCAGGCCTTCGCCGTGCTGCTGCCCGTGCGGACGGTGGGCGTGATGGGCGACGGGCGCACTTATGACAGCGTATGCGCCCTGCGCGCCGTCACCAGCACCGACGGAATGACCGCGGATATCTATCCTTTCGATGCGGCGTTCCTCAGCGCCGTTTCCACCCGGATCATCAACGAAGTGCGCGGCATCAACCGGGTGGTCTACGATTACACCTCCAAGCCGCCGGGCACGATCGAGTGGGAGTGAGGATCGCTTAGTCTGATACAGGCGGCCGAGCAATGGCTGAAGGCGCGCAGATGCCCGAAGATCCAGTTGATGGTGCGGACCGATAATGAGGCTGCGAAGGGCTTTTATGCAGCAATCGGCTATGAGGAGCAGGCGGTCGTAACCATCGGTCGCAGGCTCGATTGAAATCGGCGATAGCGGGCTTCCCAGGAAGCGGCCGCGTCTGGAGAAAGGGAGCGTCATGAAAGATAGCGAACCATCGATCCCGGCGGACATCTTCACGGAGCCCGATGCCGACCCGGATGCGCTCGCCAATCTGGGGCCGCTACGCCGCCTGGCCGGCGTCTGGGAAGGCCGCAGGGGCAAGGACGTCAATCCCAAGGCGGACGGGCCGGAGCGGCGCGATTATTACGAACGGATCGAGATGCAGCCGATCGATCCCCAGGCCAACGGGCCGCAGCTTTTCTACGGCCTGCGCTATCACACGCACATCAATACGCCGGAAGAGGACATCACCTTTCACGATCAGGTGGGCTACTGGCTATGGGAGCCGGCGACCGGCCTCGTCATCCAGACGCTGGCGATCCCGCGCGGGCAGATCGCGATGGCCTATGGCCATGCCGCGCCAGATGCTGACCGGCTGGTGGTGGAGGCAGAGCGGGGACGGACCGATTACGGTATCTGCTCCACGACCTTCCTGGAGCAGGCCTTCCGCACCGACTCCTATCGGCTCGAAATCCAGTTCCACGCCGATGGATCGTGGAGCTATGTTTCCGATACGAGCCTGCTGGTGCGCGGCACCACCGAGCCTTTCCAGCACCGCGATATCAACCGGCTGACGAAGATCGCCGAACCGGATCTCAATCCGTTGCTGCGGATCATCCGGGAGGGGGATGCGGGCCAAGAGGCGTAACCCGTCCGCTTCGTCATCCTTGCCCCCCGCCGGGGCTGCTGGCCGATATCCCGGCGATGCAGCTTGCTCTCGGCTCCCATCCGCGCGCCCATACGGCGCGGGCCTATCACGCGCTGATGCCCGCCCTGCCGCGGGAATGGTCGCCCGCCGATGTCGATGAGCATCATCTGCTGGTGAAGCGGCTGGGGCAGGTATGCTGCCGTCCGGTCCGGCTCGATTGCCCCGCTTACCCGGTAAGGACCCTGTGCCGCACGGGCAGGGGCTCAGGCGGCCCCGGCTACCACTGATTGCCCGCTTCGACCGCCGCGATCTCTGCCGGAGTGCTAGGCCGTCCCAGAACCTCGTTGCGATGGGGAAAGCGGCCGAAGCGCGCGATCATGCGGTAATGCGCCCGCGCGAAGCGGAGCACGAAGGAATCCTCCAGCGCAGTGAAATATCGAAGCGAGCGGAGCTGGTCCGCGATCCGCTCGCTATGCTGCAGCGGCATTGCGAGGAACTGCCGTTCGGCCTTGCCGAGCCCCCGGTCCCAGCCCCGCTCCAGCGCCCCGTGGCATATGCTCAGCGCGAGCGGATCGAAGGCGAAGGCGCGCGGCGTGCCGCGATAGAGATTGCGCGGCAGCTGGTCGAACAGCAGGATCGCCGCGCGGGCGATCTGCGGATCGCGCAGGAACTCGCTTGCCGGGCGCGAGGAGAGGGCGAGGAGCTCCCGCTCGAACCGGCGGCGCAAGGCGTCGTCGACATGCTCCCCGCCGCGAAACCAGTCGTGCGGGCGGAGCCTGCAGAACCAGAAGTGGAGCAATTCCGCCGCCCAGCGGCGCGGGGCGGCGGACATCGCTTAAGCTCAGCCTTCCTTGGTGTAGGGCACGAATTCGTCCAGGAACACCGCGCCGGTCCGGAAGCCGGTACCCTGGTCGACGGTGTAGAGGATGTCATTCGTACAAAGCTGGCTTCCATTGGTGCGCTTGATCACAAGCGTATCCCAGGCGCCGAGGCTGTTCGGATGGGACGGACGCGCGACATAGATCGTGTTGCCCGCATCATAGACCACGGCAGTGTGGTCGATCACCTCGAGCCCGTCGCTCCGCATCGTCGAGATGCAGTTCACCGGCTCGCCGGCCGTCCGGCCTTCGAGCATCTTGGCAAGCCTGGCTTCGCCCTTTTCGGCTCTGCTTTGCTGCGCGACCGCGGTGCTGGCGGTGAGCGCCAGCGCCGAAAGCGCGATTGCTGAAATGAGTTTACGCATTGGGTCTTCTCCCATTCATGTCAGGATCCTTACCCCTCTTTCAATGAATGCGCGCTGAAAGGGGGCGTTCCTGTCCACTAAGACGGAGTCATCCCGTTCCACCCACAGTGATGCCGTCGATCAGCAGGGTCGGCTGTCCCACGCCGGCGGGAACGCCCTGGCCGGCCTTGCCGCACACGCCGATGCCCGGATCCAGTTCCAGATCGTTGCCGATGCCCTTCACCCGCGTCAGCACGCTGGGGCCATCCCCGATCAGTGTCGCGCCCTTGATCGGCGCGCCGAGCCTGCCGTTCTCCACCTTGTAGGCCTCGGTGCAGGAAAACACGAACTTGCCGGAAACGATATCGACCTGTCCGCCGCCGAAGCTCTTGGCAAAGATGCCGTTCTTCACCCGGCCGAGCAGCTCGGCGGGGTCGTCCTGCCCCGCACGCATGAAAGTGTTGGTCATGCGCGGCATGGGCGCGTGGGCATAGCTTTCGCGCCGCCCGTTGCCGGTCGGCTCCATGCCCATCAGCCGGGCATTGAGCCGGTCCTGCATGTAACCCTTCAATATGCCGTCCTCGATCAGCACGGTCTCGCTTGTCGGCGTGCCTTCGTCATCGATCGAGAGTGAGCCGCGCCGGCTATGGATCGAGCCGTCATCCACCACCGTCACGCCAGGGGATGCCACGCGCTGGCCGATGCGGCCGGTGAAGGCGCTGGTGCCCTTGCGGTTGAAATCGCCTTCCAGCCCGTGGCCGACGGCCTCGTGCAGGATCACGCCGGGCCAGCCAGGGCCGAGCAGCACCGTCATCTCCCCTGCCGGGGCGGCAACGCTTTCGAGATTGGTCAGCGCCTGCGCCAGCGCCTGGTCGATCGCGCCGTTCCAGCTATCGGCCTGGAGCAGCTCGTCATAGAGATAGCGCCCACCCATGCCGTAGGTCCCGGTCTCGCGCCGGCCATTCTGCTCGGCCACGATCTGGACGTTGAGGCGCACCAGCGGGCGGATGTCGGTGGCGACGAAGCCGTCGGCGCGCACGATCTCCACTACCGACCAGCTGCCGGCAAGGCTCGCGGTCACCTGGCTCACCCGCGGATCGCGTGCCCGCGCGGCGGCATCGATGCGTTCGAGCAGCTTCACCTTCTCGCCGAAGGAAACGAGGTCGAGCGGGCTGGCATCGGTATAGAGGTGCCGGTTGCTCCGGCGCGGCGGGGCGGCCATCGTCCCGCTCGCCGGGTCGAGCAGCTGCAGCGTCTCGCCCGCGCGCGCGATCGCGGCCGCGCTGATCTCGTTGGCATGGGCAAAGCCGGTCATCTCGCCCGAGACCCCGCGCAGCCCGAAGCCCGAATCGCGCGAATAATCGGCGGTCTTCAGGCGCCCATCGTCGAAGGCGAAGCTCTCGCTGGCGATGAACTGGAGATAGAGCTCGCCATCGTCGCAGGCCGACAATGTCTTTGCCGCCAGGGCGCGGGCTTCTTCGGGCGTGAGCTTGCCGTCTGCGTAGAGGAGCGAGCGGGGATCGGTGATGGTCATATCCCCACTATAGGAACTCTGGCGCGGCGTGCCAGAACTCTGTGCGGCGGCCTGGTTCGTCACCCTGAACCTGGTTCAGGGTCGCTTCCCGGAGCCCGCACTGCGCCGATGTGTCAATTTTCACCTGACACATGCCGCCCGCGAAATTTTTTCTCCTTTTCGCGTTTTCCGTTTCAGAACAGGAAGATAGCGCCGATTTCGCGTCTGGGTGTGTGACCTTTCGCACGCGCCGCGTCAGCCACGCATCCCGCCGCGTGCAGATCCTCGCTGCTCCAGACGCGCCTCATC
>Ga0164243_10004262_pt1 | contig 22505 bp, 20 predicted proteins | sample OricompcompostOP_FD_108781 | JGI IMG/M metagenome (GOLD analysis project Ga0164243, IMG submission 108781) | Organic Plus compost microbial communities from Emeryville, California, USA - Original compost - Organic plus compost (OP) | ecosystem: Engineered > Solid waste > Mixed feedstock >...
GCGGACGGTCGCCGGGGGCCGCAGGCGCTGTCCGTCCGCCTGATCGACTCGCTCCCGTCGGTCGCGGAGGCGCGGCGCCGCCCCGCCGAGGAGCTGCACGGCCTCGTCGAGGACATGATCAAGCTGCTGGAGATGAAGGTTCAGCCGGACCTGCGCCGCGGCCGCTACCCCGACCGCAAGAACACCAAGCGCATCGCCGAAGTGATGCGCGCCGTCGCCCGCGACCTGGACCCGTAACCCACCCACCCGCCCGCCCGCCCGCGAGTCGAGCCTTCCGTGCGCGCGAGTTGGGCTTTCCGTGCCCGCGAGTCGCGCTTTCCGTGCCCGCGAGTCGCGCTTTCCGTGCCCGCGAGTCGCGCCTTCCGTGTGGCCGAGTCGGCGGTTGGGCGCCTGCGAGTCGGGCTATCCGCGCGCTCGAGTTTGCGGTTGGGTGCGCGTGAGTCGAGGGCTTGGAGGGGCCAAGGTCTCGGCTTACTCCGGTCCGCCCCGACGCCGGCTGCGCCTGAGGCGGACCGCATCGACCGCGAGTCGAACCGTCCGTGCGCCTGGGTTGACCCCTCCGTGCGCCCGAGTTGAGTTTCCCTGCGCTCGGCCCGGGCATGCGTAACCTCCAACTCGGGCGCGCGGAAGGCTCGACTCGGGCGCGCGGAAGCGTCGACTCGGGCGCGCGGAAGGCTCGACTCGGGCGCGTGGAAGCGTCGACTCGGGCGCGCGGAAGGCTCGACTCGCGGCGGGTCAGCCCGGCTGGATCTGGAGCGACCACAACGCGCGCGCGACGACCTGCGGGTTGCCGTTCTCGTCGAGGATCGGGTTGCCCGCCTCGTCGGCGGCGTAGGCCGCGCCGATCTGCTGCACCTCGACCACCACGAGCTGGTCGGCCGGGGCGGGCGGGGTCGCGGTGTAGGCCAGCCGCGTGCTCGGCGAGAAGTACTGCTGCTTGATCTGCAGGTCTCCCTTGGCATCGGCGTACTGCACGTTCACCAGCCACGGCGTGTCGCTCACATCGGAGGGCACCGAGATCTGTACCGGCTTGCCCGGCCGCACCTTCAGGTTCGCCGTCGCGTCCGGGTTCTTGTCGCAGCTGCGTACGAGCGCGTCACAGTGCACGACCGGTTCGGCGTTCACTGTGTGCCCGTCGCTGTAGAAGGTGATCTCCGGCGGGCCCACCGACGCCGAGCACCCCGTCAGCGCCAACGCACTACCAGCCAGCAGAACCGCAATTCGACTACGCCGCATGGATGTGAACACTAATTAGGCGACCGTGCGCGCCGGTCGCTGGGGCCGTTTCCCGCCGAGGAACGGCAGCAGCGTGCTGCCCCGGTACACCAGGAACGTCTGCGTGAGCCCGAACGCGAGCAGCAGCGACACCACGAGGAACCCGAGCCAGTAGGTCGGTGGCAGCAACAAGCCGATCGCACCACCGAAGACCCACGCCAGCTGCAGCACCGTCTCCGAACGGCCGAACGCCGACGCGCGCGACTCCTCCGGCAGATCGTGCTGGATCACCGCGTCGAGGCTGACCTTCGCCAGCGCGCTCGCGGTGGACCCGATGAGCCCGACGATCACGGCCGTCATCAGTCCGGACAACACCGCGGCGAGGATCGTCGACGCGAGTGTCGCCGCGAGCGAGCCGAGTACCACTTGCGCGGGATGTCCGAACTGGGAACGGGATCCGAGCGCGTTGCCGAGGAAACCACCGACCCCGGCCGCCGCGCCGATCGCGCCCAGCATCAGCAACTGGTTGAACGGGCTCGCCCCGCTGGTCTCCGCGTGCGCCTTCACCGCGAACGCGGCGAACATCATCAGGAAGCCGGTGAGCACCCGGATGGAACCGTTGCCCCACAAGCCGATCACGATGTCCTGGCCGAGTGGCTGGCGCTTCTTCCTGCGCTGGATCGGCCGCGTCTTGAGCGACGCCGGCACCTCGCCCTCGGTCACCTCGACCCAGGCCGGGATCCGCATCGACTGCGCGGCCTGCGCGAGACAGATCAGTGCCGTGAACCACAGCGCGCCCGCCGAGCCGAACAACGAGCCGACCCCGCTGGCTATCGCGCCGAACACACCGCCGGCTGCCAGCCCGAACACCGTCAGCCGCGCGTTCGTTTTCGACAGCGTGATCTCCGGCGGCACCACCCGTGGCGTGACCGCGGATTTGAGGACGGTGAACGACTTCGACAGCACCATCGAGCCGAGCGCCGCCGGATACAGGCCCCAGTCGTCGAAATGCAGTGCCATCAACACGGCCATGAAGGCCATGCCGATCGAGGCCACGCACATCGCGAGCCGGCGCCCGCGCTGGATCTTGTCGAGCGCGGGGCCGATGATTGGCGCGACGAGTGCGAACGGCGCGATGGTGATCAGCAGGTAGAGCGCGACCTTGCCGCGGCTCTCCCCGCTCGTGGCGGCGAAGAACAACGTGTTGGCCAGTGCGACGGCCAGCGCCGCGTCGCCGGCGTAGTTCAGCATCACCGCGTAGGTCAGCGAGGTGAGGCCGGATTTGTCGGCGCCGTCTGCCTTCGCGGCCTTCTGGAACGCGCCGACCGCCTTGCCGCTGATCTCGCGGCCGCGCAACGCCGCGACCCGGGTGACGGTCAGCTTCTTCGGCATCCGGGGAAACGCGCGCGCGGTGGCCTCGGTCCGGTTCTCCGCCTGCTCACCGGATTTCGGCCGCGGCTGCTCCCTGGCGTAGCCGTCGGTGCCGTAGTGCTCGTACAACGGCTCGGTGCGGCGCGGCGGCGGATCGGTGCGCGGCGGTGGAGGCGTGCGCGGCGGGTACGGGCGCGCGCCACGGGGCGGCGGCGCCGACGACCGGAACGCCGTCGTGGGCGGCTCGTCCGGTTTCTGCTGCCGGGTCTCCGAGTAGAAGCGGCTGGGCGCGGCAGGTCGGCCGGCCCCCGGTTCCGGCGTCCACTTCCTTCTGCGACCCACCCTTCAATCTTGCCCCATCGCCAGCCGGGCGTGCGCACTGATCAGGCTGTTCGGACGAATTTCACCCGGAACAGCAGCGGCCAGTACTTGCCCGTGAGGTAGAACTCGTCGGTGCCGGGGATCGCGGCGATGCCGTTGAGCACGTCGGCCTGGCTCCGTTGCGCGGCGCTGAGCAGGCCGGACGCGTCGATCTGGGCGGTGACGTCGCCGGTCGCGGGGTCGATGCGCAGGATCGTGTCGGTCTGCCAGACGTTGGCGTAGACGGCGCCGCCGGCGCATTCGAGTTCGTTGAGCTGGTCGAAGGTCTGGTTGCCCGAATGCACGGTGACCTCGCCGAGCACCGCGAACGTGGCCGGATCGCGGAAGGTCAGCCGGTCCGAGCCATTGCTCATCACGAGCCTGTCCTGCTGGTGGCACAGCCCCCAGCCCTCGCCGTCGTAGGTGACGCGGCGCAGTTCGGCCAGCGTGCGGCTGTCGCGTTCGACGGCGATGCCGCTCTGCCAGGTCAGCTGCCACACGGTCGGCCCGAGCACCGTGATGCCCTCGCCGAACAGCGGGGACGGCAGGTTCGCGACGGTCGTCGGCACCGAGCCGGGCGGTCCGGCACGCAGCTGCGACCTGCCGACCAGACCGGTGCCCTCGTACAGCAGTCCGTCGTGCAGCTCCAGGCCCTCGGTGAAGGCGGCGGTGTCGTGCGGGAGGGTGCCGACGACCTCGGCGCGCAGCCGCGGCACGGCGGGGCCGGGGTCGGGCGTGGCCGCTCCGCAGCCGGTCAGGGCCACGACCATGGCGAGCGTGAAGGACGCGAGACGGTGCACGACTTAACCCTGACATGACGCGCGTGAAGCCGCCGCTGCACAATTGGGGTATGACCCTGCTGCTCACCCTGGATGACGGATCCGTTCAGCGGGCCCTCACCGACGCCGTGGAGCTCGCGCGCGAGGCCGCGGTCGAGGAGGCAGGGGCCGAGCAGGTCGGTGCGCACGTCGGCGTCGAACGCGAGGACGCCGTGTCGGTGAGCCACCTGTTCGAGGCCACCGTGCCCGGCTACCAGGGCTGGCGCTGGTCGGTGACGGTCGCGCTCGCGGGGCCCGGTGAACCGGTGACGGTGAGCGAGGTCGTGCTCACCCCGGGCCCGGACGCGCTGGTCGCGCCGAAGTGGGTGCCGTGGGAGCGCCGCGTGCGGCCCGGTGACCTCGGTGTCGGTGACATCTTCCCGACCGATGACGACGATCCCCGGCTGGTGCCGGCGTACCTGCAGTCCGACGATCCCGCGGTCGAGGAGGTCGCGCTCGAGGCGGGCCTCGGCCGTGTGCACGTGATGTCCCGCTACGGCCGCACCGAGGCCGCCACGCGGTGGCGCACCGGGGAGTTCGGGCCGAGGTCCGATATGGCCCGTAGCGCGCCGGGAGCGTGCGGCACGTGCGGGTTCTACCTGCCGCTCGCGGGTTCGCTGCGCGCCGGGTTCGGCGTGTGCGGCAACGAGATCTCCCCGGCGGACGGGCATGTGGTCAACGTCGAGTACGGCTGTGGCGCGCATTCCGAGGTCGTGGTCGAGGTGACCTCGTCGGTGCCGGTCGCCGAGCTGGTGTACGACGATTCACTGCTGGACATGGAACCCTGACCGGTGACTGATCCCTTCGGTACCGAGGCGTTGCGGGCCTCGGTGCTGCGGGCGTGGGCGGAGTCGCCGACGCGGTTCACCGAGGACACCAACGCCGAGCGCGATCTGCGGGTCGGCGCGTACCGGGACCGGCTGCTCGTCGAGCTGGCGCAGAACGCCGCGGACGCCGCGCAGGCGGCCGGCACGCCGGGCCGGGTCCGGGTGTCCGTTGTGGACGGTGAGTTGCGCGTCGCGAACACTGGCGCGCCGCTGGACGCCGGCGGGGTCGCCTCGCTCGCGTCGCTGCGAGCTTCGGCGAAGGAAGGCATGGTCGGCCGCTTCGGTGTCGGTTTCGCGGCCGTGCTCGCGGTGACCGACGAACCGCGCATCCTGTCGAGGACCGGCGGTGTCATGTTCTCCGAAGCCCGCACCCGGGAGGTCGCCGGCCGTCCCGGTGACGTGCCGGTGCTGCGGCTGCCGTGGCCGGACGACTGGCCGGTGCCGGAGGGGTTCGACACCGAGGTCCGGTTACCGCTGCGTGCGGACATCGATCCGGACGAGCTGCTGGCCCGGCTCGCGGACGAGGTCGAGGATCTGCTGCTGTCGCTGCCGTGGCTGGCCGAGATCTCGGTCGGCGGGTCGGTCTGGCGACGGTCTGAAGTGGACGGTTATGCGGAGATCTCCGGTCCCGGCGGTGCCGTCCGGTGGCTGGTGCAGCAGGCGCCGGGCGGGCTGTGGGCGTTGCCGCCGGAGCCGCTGGAGGCCGACGTACTGCACGCCCCGACGCCGACGGACGAGCGGTTGTCACTGCCCGCCCGCCTGATCGCGTCGGTGCCGCTGGAACCCTCGCGGCGGCGGATCATGCCGGGTACCGACGTCACCCGCCCGGCGAGCGCTTATCCCGCGCTGGTACGGAAACTTCGGCCCGAGGACCGGCTCGCGCTGGTGCCGAGCGCGGGATTCCCACTGTCCGAAGTGGATGGGCAGCTGCGCGAGGCGGTGACACGCGCGCTCGGTGAACAGCCCTGGCTGCTCACCGCGGGCGACGACATTCCCGCTCTCGGCGCGCGCGTACTCGGCGTCGAGTCGCCGGAACTCGTCGACATGCTCGGCGAGATCGTGCCGCGGCTGGTGTCGGTGTCCGGTCACGAAGCGGCGCAGGTGCTCGCGACGGTCGGGGCGGAGCGGCTCGACATGCCCGAGGTGGTCGAGGCGCTGGCCGGTGCCGAGGGCTCACCGGCGTGGTGGCGCTGCCTGTACGACGTGCTTTTGCCTTTGCTGGAAGCACATTCGGTGTCAGCCGATGACCTCGGTGCGTTGCCAGTGCCACTCGCCGACGGCCGGACGCTGCCGGGTCCGCGTGGCGCGCTGCTGTTCGACGGCGAGTTGCTGGACCTGCTGGCCGAGGCGGACATCGTCGGCCTGCGGCTCGTGCACCCCGAGGCGGCGCACCCGCTGCTGGAGCGGCTCGGGGCGAAGCGCGCGGAGGCGTCGGACCTGCTGGAGTCGCCGGCGTTGCGGGAGGCCGTCGAGCGCAGTGTGGAGGACGCGGAGTCCGGTTTGGACATCCGGCCGCTCGCGGAAGCCGTGCTGCGCCTGGTTTCCGAGGCGAGTGCGGAGGAGCTCGGCGCGCTCGCGCTACCCGCCGAGGACGGCTGGCGGCGTGCCGACGAGCTGGTGCTGCCGAGCTCGCCGTTGCTGACCGTGTTCGATCCGGAGGCGGTCGGCGAGGACGGCCCGCTCGCTGTGCTGGACAAGGATTTCGCCGAACGCTGGCCGGCCGAAGCTTTGACGGCGGTCGGTGTGCTCGACGGCTTCGTGGTGACCGAGGATGGCATCCGCGATCTCGATCTCGTCGCCGACGACCGGTGGCCGGAGGCGCTGCGGCTGATCGCCGGGGAGCGGGCAACGTGGCAGGCGCTGCGCGAGGACGGGAGCTGGATCGCCCGCAACGCCCTGCTGGCCGGTCGCGCGCCCGAGGAGTGGCGCCTCGCGTCGAGCACGGGACTGGCCGGGCTCTACGACCCGGTGCCCGACGTCGGTGTGCGCGAGGACGTGCTCGCCGCGGCCGGGGTGCGGACCGCGCTGGAGGTGGCCGATCTCGACGACGCCGCCGACCTGCTGGACCGCCTCGGCGACCCGGATCGCGAGATCGCGCCGGGCCTGGTCGCCCGGGCACACGCCGCCCTGGCCGACGCCGGCCTGGACTGGGCGGCGCTGGACGCCCCGCAGCGGGTACGCGCCGTGGACGGTTCGGTGCTCGACGCCGAACAGGCGGCGGTCCTCGACCGCCCATGGCTCGCCGCGGTCTGGCCCGCGGAGCGGCTGGTGGCGGTGCCGGAGTCCGGTGCCGAGAGCGTGGTTGCGGCGGCCCCGGCGGCGGGTGGAAGTCGCGCCGAGCGCTTGGCCGAACTGCTCGACGTCCCGCTGCTGAGCGAGACCGTCTCGGCGCGCCTGGCGGACGACGGCGAGTTCGTCCCCTGGGTGGAGCTCACCGCGATCTGCCTGGTCGCCGAGCTGTTGGACATTCCGCTGCCCGATGGTGGCGTGGTCGTGCACGAGGAGTTGGCGGTCGAGGTCGACGGAGTCAAGCGTGACGCGCCGTGGTGGGTGGAAAGTGGTCCGTTTCACGGGGAACATCACGCTTCGGACACTCCGGCCGGGCTGGCCAGGGCCTTCTCACACGCGGCGGGCCGCTGGGGGGACCGGCATCTCGTCGAGGCCCTGCTCGACGACCCGGATCCGCTGACGCTGTTCTCCTAGCGGCCGCTAGATCCCGGTCTGCGCCGATCGTGAACCGCGGCGGGCGGCGGTGCGCTGCCAGGTCATGATGCCCATCCCGATGAAGCTGATCACGATTCCCGCCACGCACGTCCACAGCCACACGCTCGGCGAGCGGCCCGAGCCGAGGTCGCGGATCGCGAAGATCACCAGCCCCGCGGCCCAGGTGATGGTGCCGACGACGACGATCGGGAACAGCGCTGTTAAACGTGGTGGCAGTTCGGGCACCGGACGCAGCGAGCCTTTAGCATCCCCACGGTTGATCGGGTCGGTCACACAGGAAGGCTACCGATGTCTGAGCGAAACGCGCTGGACCGCTTCTTCAAGATCAGCGAGCGGGGGTCCACGACCGGGCGCGAGATCCGTGGTGGCCTGGTCACCTTCGTCACGATGGCCTACATCGTCGTGCTCAACCCGCTGATCATCGGCAGCTTCTCCGCGCAGGACGCGGGCGCCCACAAGGACCTGTTCGGCAACATCCTGCCGGTCCCGCAGGTCGCGGCCGTCACGGCGCTGGTCGCCGGCGTGCTGACGATCCTGATGGGCCTGGTCGCCAACTACCCGTTCGCCATGGCGACCGGGCTCGGTATCAACTCGCTGGTCGCCGTGACGATGGCACCGCAGATGAGCTGGCCCGCCGCGATGGGCCTGGTCATGGTCAACGGCATCGTGATCCTGATCCTCGTGCTGACCGGCGTGCGCACGATCATCTTCCGCGCCGTGCCCGCCGCGCTGAAATCGGCGATCGCGGCCGGGATCGGCCTGTTCATCTGTCTGATCGGGCTGGTCGACGCCGGTTTCGTGCGGCGAATCCCGGACTCCGCGGGCACCACCGTGCCGGTCGGTCTCGGCATCAACGGCTCGATCGCCTCCTGGCCGACCCTGGTCTTCGTGATCGGCCTGCTGATCACCGGCGTGCTCGTGGCGAAGCGGGTGCGCGGCGCGATCCTGATCGGCGTGCTCGCGACGACGGTCATCGCGATCATCATCGAGGCCGTCGTGAAGGTCGGCCCGTCGGAGGGCACCAACCCCAAGGGCTGGAACCTCGGTTACCCCGCGCTGCCCGATCAGGTCGTCGGCCTGCCGGACCTCTCGCTGGTCGGCGCCGTCAACTTCGACGCGTGGGTGCAGGTGCCCGCGATCACCGCGACCCTGCTGGTGTTCACCCTGGTCCTCACCGACTTCTTCGACACCATCGGCACGATGACCGGCCTTGGCAAGGAGGCCGGGCTGCTGGACAAGAACGGCCAGCTGCCCGGCGTCGGCAAGGCGCTGTTCGTGGACAGCCTCGGCGCGGTCGCCGGCGGTGCGGCGTCCTCCAGCTCCAACACGGTGTTCGTCGAATCGGCCTCCGGTATCGCGGAGGGCGCCCGGACCGGGTTCGCGAACGTCGTCACCGGCCTGCTGTTCATCGCGGCCATGTTCCTGACCCCGCTGTACGAGGTGATCCCGGTCGAGGCCGCGGCGCCGGCGCTGGTGATCGTGGGCGCGCTGATGATCGCGCAGGTGCGTGAGATCGATTTCACCGATTTCTCGATCGCACTGCCCGCGTTCCTGACGATCGTGATCATGCCGTTCACCTATTCGATCACCAACGGCATCGGTGCCGGCTTCATCAGCTACGTGGTGCTGCAGGTCGCGGGCGGGAAGGCCCGCAAGATCCACCCGTTGCTGTGGGTGATCGCGGTCGCGTTCGTCGCGTACTTCGCGGTCGGCCCGATCCAGGACGCGGTGAAGTAACCAGTTTCACCCGATCGCTGTCCCGATCGTAAGGTATGCTAACTATGTGTCCGAATTGCGTGAAGGCACCTTGGCGAGCCGGCTCCGGCTCGCGGTCGTGCGCCTCAATCGCAGGTTACGGGCACAGCGGATCGACCAGACCGTCTCGCTGACACAGATCGCGGCACTGTCCACTCTGTACAAATGCGGGACGCTGACGCCGGGCAAACTCGCGGCGAAGGAAGGCGTGCAACCGCCGTCCATGACGCGGGTGATCGCCGCGCTCGAGGACATGGGGTATGTCGAGCGCAGCCCGCACCCGACCGATGGCAGGCAGGCCATGGTCGCGTTGACCGGCGCCGGACGGGCGTTCGTCGAGCAGACGATCTCCGTGCGGGAGGCCTGGCTCGACCGCAGACTGGCAGAACTGAGCGGTGACGAACGGGAAATCCTCGTGCGCGCCGCGGAGATCATCGACAGGATGGCGGGGAACGAATAACGGTGCGGCCGAAACTGGGTAGCGAAGCGAAGTCAACTCCCACAATCACAGCTACCCAGGGGCACGCGCCACCCGCCGAGGAAACCCCACCGCCCAAGGCGAGCATGTTCGCGTCCCTGCGGGTGCGCAACTACCGGTTGTTCTTCTCCGGCCAGGTCATCTCCAACATCGGCACCTGGATGCAGCGCATCGCGCAGGACTGGCTGGTGTTCGAGCTGTCCGGGAACAACCCGCTGGCACTGGGCATCGCGGTCGCGCTGCAGTTCACCCCGACCGTGCTGCTGTCGCTGTGGGCCGGCGTGCTGGCCGACCGGGTCGACAAGCGCAAGCTGTGCATCCTCATCCAGAGCGGTATCGGCGTGCAGGCGCTCGTGCTGGGGCTGCTCGACGTGTCCGGCCTCGTCGCGCTCTGGCAGGTCTACGTTCTCTGTTTCGTACTCGGCATCTTCAGTGCGCTCGACGTGCCCGCGCGGCAGTCGTTCGTCGCGGAAATGGTGGGGCGCAAGCAGATTCCGAACGCGGTCGCGTTGAACTCCTCGGTGTTCAACATGGCGCGCATCGTCGGCCCCGCGATCGCCGGGTTCGCGATCACCTGGGTCGGCACGGGCTGGATGTTCCTCGCGAACGCGGTCAGCACGCTCGCCGTGATCACCGGGCTGGTCTTGATGAACCCGGACAAGCTGTTCCGCGGTCCCGCCGTGGTGCGCGCGAAGGGGCAGCTGCGTGAGGGGCTCGCCTACGTCCGCGGGCGCAGCGATCTGGTCACCGTGATGGTGCTGGTGTTCTTCGTCAGCACGTTCGGTATCACGTTCTTCGCCTCGCTCGCGATCATCGCGGGCAACGTCTTCGGCACCCAGGCCGACGGTTACGGCATGCTGTCCACGCTGCTCGCGGTCGGCACGTTCACCGGTTCGCTGATGGCCGCCCGCCGCGGGGTCAGGGGCGGGCCGAGGGTGCGGCTGCTGCTGATGGCCGCGTTCGGGCTCGGCGCGGTCGAGTTCGTGGCCGCGTTCATGCCGACCTACCTGGCGTTCGGGATCGCGCTGATCCCGCTGGGCTTCGCCACGATCACGTTCCTCAACACCGCGAACTCGCTCGTGCAGACCGCGGTGAGCCCGGAGATGCGTGGCCGGGTGATGGGCCTGTACGTGCTGGTGCTGATCGGCGGCAACCCGATCGGCGGCCCGATGGTCGGCTGGATGGCCGACACGTTCGGCGGCCGGTCCCCGTTCTTCATCGGCGGCGCGATCTCCGCGATCGCCGCACTGGTGTGCGCGGTCGTGCTGGCGCGCCGCGGTGGGGTGCTCCAGCCGAGCAGGATCGCCGGGCTGCGGGTGCTGTTCTCTAGCGGCCGAGCAACCGCGGCAGCATCGCCTCGGCGAGCGGCCTGAGCGACCCGCTGCCGGTGAGCGTGAGCTCCTGGGTGGAGTCGTCGGTCAGCTTGACGGCGACGAGATCGTCGGTGACCAGCGCGGGCCGTCCGGCCAGCGTGTCGGGATAGACGCGTGGGGCCGAGCCGTCGCTGAAGCCGGCCGTCACACCGCGCACCGTGCACTGCCCGTCGATGCGGGGTTTGCCGGTGCCGCCGAGCTGGTCGGTCAGCGCCGTGCACAGCTGCCAGGAGATCACCGGCCATGGCGCGTCGACGATGCCGTGCTGCGGCACCGGTTCCATGCTCTCGGCGGGGATCGTGCCGTCCTTGGCGATCTTCGGCAGCGCGGGGCCGGGTGCCATGGTCGCGTGCACGATGTCGGTGGCGATCGATTTGGTCAGCTCGTCCAGCGGTTGTTTCGCGGTGCCGCTGATCGCGATCCGCAGGAACGGTTTGATCTGCTCGGTCGGCCCGGCGTCGACCAGCCGCAGGTTGAGCCGGGAGTTGACGTTGGGCGAGATGGACTCGACCTCACCGGCGTGCCCGTCGATCTCGATCTTGTCCGGATCCTGCAGTGCGGCGGGTTCGCCGTCGAGGTGCAGGCTGAGGTCGAGTGAGTCGGTGACGACGTGGCAGCCCCCGTCGAGGGTCTCGCGGAGCGTGGGGCCGCCGAGGAGCGCCTCCCAGCGCTGCTTGCTCAGTGCCTGGCAGAGCACCTGCGCGCCGGCCGACGGTGGCAGTGCCGCGACCAGCTCGCCGGTGGGGATGGCGACCGAGCGCGGCAACTGGCCGTTCTTGCTGGGCCAGATCGCCGGCAGGGCGCGCGTCTGGGCAGGTCTGTCGGTGCTGTCCTTCGACCACAGGTAGCCCGCGGCCGACGCGATCGAGGCGAACGACAGCAGGACCCCGATCAAGATCGCGATCACGGTCGAGGTCTTCACGCCCGGAGAGTACAGCGGTGCCTTCGCGGCCCTTCATGCCCCACGAACGGATGGGTGGCAAAACGGCAGCGATTCACCCCTTGCATCATGAGGTGAGGTTAGGCTAACCTCATCGGTGTCCGCTTCGTGGTGGGAGCGGCAGTCAGTTCGGGAACGGGCGGGGCCCCGGGGCTGGGAGTGATCTCAGCACCGGGGCCTCGTTCAATGCGATACCGAAACGCACGCGGTAGGCCTCCAGGATCTCCTCGCCAACCAGTACCCGCTCGACCCGCTTGCCGTCTACGGTTTCGATGAGCTTGTCCCCGGTCAGGGTGATCCGGCCCGCGGGCCGGGACAGCGAGCACAGCAGGCCCTGCGTGAAGTGCGACTCCGGTGACGTGGCCTGCCACCAGCAGGTCGGCACGAAATCCGCCAGCTCGCGCGGCCGCCGCTCGGCCCGGAACGCCAGCTCCCCGTTGTTCAGTACGTCGAAGTCGCCGCCGGGCGCGTCCCGGATCGTGAACTCGCCCTCCGGATCCGGCTGCGGTTCGCGCGCGTCGATCCGCAGCGGGTACCGCGACAGCCTGCCGAAACCCACGTCGGCGAGCCACGGCTCGGCCAGCTCGACCCGCAGCGTCAGGTGGTCGAAGGGCGGGCCGAGCCTGCCGCCCCCGTTCACCCGCGCGGACAGCAGGCTCACTTCGAAGCCGAGTTCGCGCAGCAGCATCGCGAACAGGCCGTTGAGCTCGTAACAGAACCCGCCGCGGCGACGGCGCACCACCTTGTCGAACAGCGCGTCCTCGGTCAGCTCGACGGGTTCCGGGAGGTGCACGCTCAGGTTCTCGAACGGCACGGTGGCGATGTGCCGCGCCTGCAGCTCACGCAGGGTTTCCAGCGACGGGCCGGCCTTGGCCGCGCCAATCCTGGCGAGGTACGCGTCGACGTCCATGCGGTTACCGTCGCATCTTCCCGCCGGAGGTCAAGCGCTTTCCCGGTGCGAAAAAAAGAGGCCCTTCCGCGGGGGAAGGGCCTCGGTGGAGACGTTGCTCAGAGAAGCAGGCCGTTGCCGCCGGAGACGGCGTTGTCGAACCGCTTGCTGATCTCCGCCCAGTTGTAGACGTTCCACAGCGCCTTGACGTAGTCCGCCTTGACGTTCTTGTAGTCGAGGTAGAAGGCGTGCTCCCACACGTCGACCAGCAGGATCGGCACGGTCGGCAGGATCAGGTTGTTGTGGTGGTCGCGCAGCTGCTGGGTGATCAGCGTCTTGCCCACCGGGTCCCAGGACAGCGCGGCCCAGCCGTTGCCCTGGATGGTGGTGGCGACGGCGTTGAACTGCGCCTGGAACTTGTCGAACGAGCCGAAGGCGTCGTCGATGGCCGAGGCCAGCTCGCCGGTCGGCTTGTCGCCACCCTCCGGCGAGAGGATCTTCCACCACACGACGTGGTTGGCGTGGCCGGCGAGGTTGAAGGCCAGCGTGGTCTCCAGGCCGACGATGCCGCCGAAGTCACCCTTGTCGCGCGCCTCGGCGATCTTGTCGAGGGTGTCGTTCGCGCCCTTGACGTAGGTGGCGTGGTGCTTGCTGTGGTGCAGCTCGTTGATCTGACCGGAGATGTGCGGAGCCAGGGCGCCGTAGTCGTAGTCGAGATCAGGAAGCTCGTACCGGGCCATCAGCCCTCCTTCTTCTTTGACGCAAGATTCCTCGCTACCAAACTAGTAGCAACGGCATTCGGTGGCTAACCGGGGAGCGGCCTGTGTCCGTTCTCCTCCGAACGCCTGTCGCACAGCCTGCTATCTCGACTTAGCTGGAGGTCAACAGACGTGTAAGCGTGATCACGCGAGATCGGCCAGTACGGCGATGTTGAACTCGAACGCCACCCGGACCTCGGCCACGATGCGGGCACGCTCGGTCGCGTCCCACGGGGCGCCGTCGAGCAGCGCGCGGTACCGCTTGCGGAACGCGGGGGTGCTGTCGATGTCGAAGTGGTAGAACAGCGCGCCGGGACCTTCGATGTCGTAGGTGTCCTTGAGCAGGCGCCGGACGACCTGGCCGCCGGCAAGATCGCCGAGGTACCGAGTGTAGTGGTGCGCGACGTAGCCGCCCGCCCAGTTGTGGGCGACCGTTCCGATGCGACGGACGTAGTCCTCGGTGGCCGGGACCGGCCGGATCTCCTCGCGCCAGCCGGGGCCGACCAGGAACTCCAGATCCCTGGTCAGAGCCGGGACCCGGCGCAGCTCGTCCAGTACGAACGGCCCGCCCTCCGGGTGCTCGCGCATGCTGTCCGACGCCGATTCGATCGCGTCGTAGATGAAGTAGTACTGCGCCGCGAGCCTCGCGTACTCCGCGAGCGGCAGCTCACCGTCGAGCAGACGGACCATGAACCGTGAGTTGTTGGCGCGGTCGTGCACGGTCCTGGTGGACTCACGCAACGTCGCCGAGAACGGGGTCTGTTCGACTGTCAGAGGAGCCGCCATGGGTTCGAGACTAAGCGAACCCGGCAACTTAGGCTAGCCTAATAACCCGATCAGATCTCTACGGGCCAGGTGTGTACCGGCTCATCGGTGGCCGCCAGATCGAGGTACTTGCGCAGCATCAGGCTCAGTGCGGTGTCCCGGTCCGCGCCCGTGCGCTCCGCCAGCGCCACCGTCTCGCGCTGCCACCACGAACCGTTGCGCCGGGTCAGGCACCGCTGCTCGATGACGCCGAGATAGCGGTCGACGGCCTCGGTGGACACGTTCGCCGAACGCAGGCCCTCGTGCGCCAGTGGCAGCAGCACGCGCAGCATCAGCTCGTCGGGCGGGATCCAGCCGATGCCCGGCCAGTACAACTGCGCGTCGAAACCGTTGCGCGCACCGGCATAGAGGTTCTCCTCCGCGGCCTGGAACGACATTTGCGTCCACAGTGGACGTTCTTCGTCGGCGAGTGCCCGTTGTGCACCGAAGAAGAACGCGGCGTTGGCCATCATGTCCAGCACCGTCGGGCCCGCCGGCAGCACGCGGTTCTCCACGCGCAGGTGCGGCTTTCCGTCCACCAGGTCATACACCGGCCGGTTCCACCGCCACACCGTGCCGTTGTGCAGGCGCAGCTCGGTCAGCTTCGGCACCTGGCCGGACTCCAGCGCGTCCACCGGATCCTCGGCATCGGTTTCCGGTAGCAGGCCGGGAAAGTAGCGGACGTTCTCCTCGAACAGGTCGAAGATCGAGGTGATCCACCGCTCCCCGAACCACACCCTCGGCCGCACGCCTTGGTTCTTCAGCTCCTCCGGCCGGGTGTCGGTCGCCTGCAGGAACAGTGGGATGCGCGTCTCGTGCCACAACGCCTTTCCCAGCAGGAACGGCGAGTTCGAGCCGACCGCGACCTGAACCCCGGCAAGGCACTGGGCCGCGTTCCAGTGCGCGGCGAACTCCTCGGGCGCGACCTGCAGGTGCAGTTGGACGGACGTGCACGCGGCCTCGGGCAGGATCGATTCGGAGTAGGTGTGCAGGCGTTCGGCCTGATGCCCACCCAGCGGTGCGCCGTCCAGCGAGAGGATCATGTGCTCGCCGCGGGCCGCGAAGATCTGGTCGTTGAGCATCGTGTAACGCGTGCTGTTGGTGATCCACTTCTGGTCGAAGTGGTCGTGCGTGAGGGTGGGCAGAATGCCGATCATCGCGAGCCGGGCCGCGGAGTCGCCCGCCTTTTTCTCCGCCTCGCCAAGGAAACCGCGGAGGTCCCGCTCCAGGTCCAGCGCCGAGTTCCCGGCCAGCGGCCGCGGCGGCACGTTGAGTTCGATGTTGTGCTGCGAGAGTTCGGTGGTGAACGACTGGCTGTCCAGCGCGTCGAGTACCTGCGAGTTGCACATCGACGGACGCAGGCCGGCGTCGACCAGGTTCAGCTCGACTTCGAGGCCGATATGTCTTCGCGGGAAGGAAAAACCGCCCTCGGTGAGCATTCTGCCGAGTGTGTCCAGGCACCGCTGGACCTTGCGGCGGTATCTCGCACGGTCGCGTGGGTTGAAGTCATCCGCCGAAAGATCCTGGCCCATGCCTTCCCTGCTTCTCATCGCCCGGGCGTAGCGGGGTCTGGGCGGTGTTGCCCGGCGGACAACAGTTGCACAGCAACGCGAACTGGGGCTATCGGCCAAACTGGTGCTGTCGGTTGTCCGATTCTGACTATGCGCGAACCTGCGCCGTTCGTCCTAGGGGTACCCGGTTCATTCGGAGCAACGGGGGCCAGGCCAGACTCCTCCTTGTGGCGCAACTGATCTCGGTACATGACGTTGGCGACCCCCGGCTCGACGACTTCCGTGACCTCACGACGGCCGACCGCAGGCCCGACCGCCCCGGCGGTCGCGGATTCGTGATCGCCGAGGGGACGGTGGTCGTCCGCCGCCTGCTCGCCTCCGGTTACCCGGTTCGCGCGCTGTTAGGCGTGGAACGCCGGATCCGTGACCTGGAGCCCGATCTGGCGGGGTTCGAGGTGCCCGCGTACATCACCTCGGCGGAGGTGATGGCCCGGGTCGTCGGTTTCCATCTCAACCGCGGTGTGCTCGCGGTCGCCGACCGGGCGCCGCAGCCCTCCGCCGGGGACATCCTGGCCAGGGCTCGGGTTGTCGCGGTACTCGAAGGTGTCGGGGACCACGAGAACCTCGGCGCGTTGTTCCGCAACGCCGCCGCGCTCGGTGTCGGCGGAGTGCTGCTCGGCGCCGGCTGCGCGGATCCGTTGTACCGGCGCAGTGTGCGAGTTTCGATGGGCAACGTGCTGCGCGTGCCGTTCGCGCGGCTGGAGCCGTGGCCGGACGCGCTCGCCCTGGTGCGAGAAAGCGGTTTCACGATCGCCGCCCTGACGCCCCGGCCGGACTCGGTCGAGCTTCGTGAGCTGAGCGGGGAGCGGGTCGCGTTGCTGCTCGGTTCGGAGGGACCGGGCCTGACCGACGAGGCGATCGCGGCGGCCGACGCGGCCGTGCGGATCCCGATGAGCGAAGGCGTCGACTCGCTGAATGTCGCCACGGCGGCGGCAATCGCCTTCTACGAGTTCGCGCAGCGGTAGGTTGGCGGCGGTCCAGGCAGCCGGGGAGGAGACAGCGAGTGGAGTTGCGGATCCGCGAGGACCGGGCCGTGCTCAAGGGGCACGGCGATGCCTACACGCGCGAGATCGATCCGCACAGCCTCGCGCTGGGCGCCGAGCTCTCCGGTGCCCTGCACGAGTGGGCGCGAGTCGCCGCGGCGGTGCGGCGCGCGGCGGAGGCGGGTGAACCGGGGGAGGCGGCCGCCGTCGTGTCGCGGCGGGGGCAGCAGCTCGCGGCGAAGGTCGCGACCGTGATGGGCACGCCGGTGCACTACATCGACCCGGTGACCGACGAGGAGACCGTCGTGCCGCCGATGCTGCCGGAGGAGACCGAACCTTCGCTGCGGGAGCGGCTGTTCGGGGAGCGGCGGCCGGCCGGGGAGCCCACGCCGTGGGGAACGGGCCTGGTCGTATCGGCTTTCATGGCGATCGTGGTGATCACCGCGATGCTCGCACTCGCCGTGACGCTCGCCGCCGAGACCAGCGGCTGGCTGGTGCTGCTCGCGTCGGTCGTGGTGACCGGCGGGATCGCCCCCTCGCTGTGGCTGACCCGGCAGTTGCCGATCATCCGGTGGATCTCCCTCGGCGCGGCGGCCGGGGTGGTGCTGTCCTGGTTCGGCATCCTGGCGGTGGCGTTCTAACCCGCGAGTCGCCCCTTCCGCGCGCCCGAGTCGAAGGTTCCGCGCGCCCGAGTCGGGGTTCTGTGCGCTCGAGTCGGGGTTCTGTGCGCTCGAGTCGGGGGTTCTGTGCGGGCGAGTCGGGGGTTCCGGGTGTGCGAGTCGAGGGTTGCGTGCGTGCGAGTCGGGGGTTCCGGGTGTGCGAGTTGGGGTTCCGGGTGTGCGAGTTGGGGATACCGGACATGGTGACTCCGTGCGCGCCTGCTTTCGGGTTCCTACAGTGGGGCATGGCCGCTGACCCGCTCCCGCGGCTGCGTGAGCTCTGCCTCGCGCTGCCCGAGACCACCGAACGCCTGAGCCACGGCGAGCCGACGTGGTTCGTCCGGGACAAGAAGACGTTCGTGATGTACGCCGATCACCACCACGACGACCGCCTGGCGTTCTGGTGCGCGGCTCCGCCGGGCGCGCAGGAGGAGATGGTGGGCGCCGAGCCCGAGCGCTTCTTCCGGCCGCCCTACGTCGGCCACCGCGGCTGGCTCGGCGTGTGGCTCGACGTGCCGGTGGACTGGACGGAGATCGGCGAGATCGTCACCGAGGCGTACCGCACCATCGCCCCGAAGACGCTGGTGGCCCGGCTGGACGGCGGATCGGGCTGAGCGGCTGCCCCCGGGCGGAGTGACCCGGAGGCCGAACCGGTCCGACCCGATGTCTAACCGCGCTGGGAACGGACGCCCAGCAGTACGTCTTCCCAGGCCGGGACCGCCGGGTGGGACTTCTTCGGCTTGGGCTTGGCCGCCGGTTTGGGGGCCGGTGCGCCTGGGAGGGTCTGCTGGCCGTCCTCGGTGCCGGTCGACGCCGCGGGCTGTTCGGGCTCGGGCTCGGCCGCGGCGGGCTCCTCGGCGACCGGTTCAACGGGCTCCGGTTCGGCGGCCACCTCCGGCTCGACCGCACGCAGCGTCCGCGGCGCGCGGTTCGGGTCCAGCAGGTCCTCGGCCTGCTCGTCCAGCGCGGCGACCGTGCCGCCGTGCGCACCCGGTGAGAACGACCAGTGCGCGGCCAGCTCCGAACGCCCGGTCCGCCACCGCAGCTCGACGACCCACCTGCCGTCGTCGCCCTTCCAGGAATCCCACTCGGCCTGCGAGTAGTCCTGACCACGCACGCCGAACGCGTACGCCACGACCTCACTCAACGACCGCACATCCGGCCCGTCCTCGCGCACCGGGTGCGCGGCCTGGGCTAGTTCGGCGGTGCGGGAACGCTCCAGCAACACCGGATAGGCGAACCGCTCGACCCGCTGCACCGACTCGCCGGCGTGCTCGGCGACTTGCTCGACGGATTCGCCCGCTCTGATGCGGGCCTGGATCTCGCGTGGTCGCATCTGGCTCTCCATCTCGATTTCGATCTGACCGAGACGGGTGACATCGCCCCTCGCGGCCGCCCTCAGCCTCTCATCCGCGGGCAGGAGGAAGCGCTCGCGGCGCGCCGGGTCTTCGCACACGATGGACTTTCCGTCCTCGTGCAGCCCGACAACCCTCAGCGCTCGCATCCTCGCCTCCTCGCAACTTCACCTTTGTGGGTAATCACGGTAGAGCGGCGCGTCGGCTTGACGCGTAAGGCGCGCCGATTCCGCGTTACCCAATTGTTGATCTTCAGGCATGACTGGCGCGCGAGCCGGCGCAACACGCCCCGCACCCGGTGTCACGAACAGGCGAATCCCGGTGCAGTATTGCCCGGTGCTGGGGCGAAGAACGCCGGCGATCCTGCTCGCCGCGGAAATCCTGTTGGTCGCGATCGTGCTGATCTGGAAACGCCTCGACGGACTCGATCTCGACGTTTACCGCCTTGGCGCGCAAGCTTTCTTCACCCACGGCGATCCGTACGTCGTGCTGCCGCCCACTCGCGACGGCACCGTTCTGCCCTTCACCTATCCGCCGTTCGCCGCGATCGCGTTCGCGCCGTTGCTCACGATTTCCCTTGACACGGCGTTGATCTCGCTCACCGTGGTCTCCGTGCTCGCGCTCGGCGCGGTGCTCGCGTTGTGTTTCGCTCGGTACGACCGGCGTATCGCGGTCGCGGGCACGGCGACGCTCGCGGTGCAGGCCGTCACGTTGTTCAGCGAACCGGTGCGCGCGACGCTCGGCTTCGGGCAGGTCAACCTGCTGCTGATGCTGCTGGTCGCGGTCGACGCGCTGGGACCGGTCAAACAGCGGGGTTATCTGGTCGGGCTCGCCGCCGCGGTCAAGCTCACCCCGGCCGCGTTCGTCCTGTTCTTCCTGGTGCGTAAGGATTTCCGGTCCGCCGCGCGGGCCGCCGGGACGTTCGTGGGGTGCGCACTCGTCGCCTGGGTGATCGCACCCGACGCATCGCAACACTATTGGACCAAGCTGGTCTTCCAAGGCGAACGGATCGGCGACCCCGGGTACATCGGGAACCAGTCGTTGCGTGGCTTGATCGCCCGGCTGGGTGGCGGGCAGTTGATCTGGCTGCTGGCCGCGATCGCGGTGCTCGCGCTGACGGCGTACGCGATCCACCGCGCGCAGCACGCGGTCCCGGCATTGCTGGTATGCGCGCTCGGCGCGCTACTGGTGTCACCGGTGTCGTGGACGCATCACTGGGTGTGGATCGCGCCGGTGATCGGAGTGCTGTGCCGGCAAGGACGATGGTGGCCGGCGGCGCTGGCCACCATCGTCTTCGTCGTCAGCCCGTTGTGGGACTACCAGAACATCTGGCCACTGCGGGAAAGCTATGTCCTGGCCGGTGTCCTGCTCCTGCTACTACTTGCCCGCCCGCCGGCCCACCGCCGCCCTCAACGGACACGCTTCGCGTGGCTAGCCTCGACCAATGCGCTCGACCACGTACTCGATGCACGTGGTCAGCGCCGTGATGTCGCCCGGCTCGATGGCGGGGAACATGCCGATGCGTAGCTGGTTGCGGCCCAGCTTGCGGTACGGCTCCACGTCCACGATGCCGTTCGCCCGCAGCGCCTTCGCGACCTCGGACGCGTCCACGTCGTCGGCGAAGTCGACCGTGCCGACGACCTGGGAACGCAGCGACGGCTCCTTCACGAACGGCGTCGTGTAGCTGGTCTCCTCGGCCCAGGAGTACAGCCGGTCCGAGGAGTCCTTGGTGCGTTCGACCGCCCACTTCAGACCGCCGTTGGCCAGGATCCACTCGACCTGGTCGACCAGCATGAACAGGGTGGCGACCGCGGGCGTGTTGTACGTCTGGTCCTTGCGTGAGTTGTCCAGCGCCGTGGTCAGCGACAGGAACTCGGGCACCCAGCGGCCGCTCTTGCCGATCTCCTCGACGCGCTCGATCGCCGCGGGCGACATCAGCGCGAGCCACAGCCCGCCGTCGGAGGCGAAGCACTTCTGCGGCGCGAAGTAGTAGACGTCGAAGTCCTCGGCGTTGACGGGCAGCCCGCCCGCACCCGAGGTCGCGTCGATCGCGACGAGTGCGCCGTCGCTGCCGGCCGGGCGCCGGACCGGCACCGCGACACCCGTCGAGGTCTCGTTGTGCGCCCAGCCGACCAGGTCGGCGCCCTGCTCGAAGGCGATTTCCGGGGCGCTGCCCGGATCCGAGGACACGACGATCGGGTCGGCGAGGAACGGCGCGCCCTTCGTCACGTTCGCGAACTTCGAGGAGAACTCGCCGTAGGTGAAGTGCTGCGACCGCTCCCGGACCAGACCGAACGCGGCCGCGTCCCAGAAGGCGGTGGTGCCGCCGTTGCCGAGTACGACCTCGTAACCCCCGGGCAGGGAGAACAGCTCGGACAACCCCGCGCGCGCCCGCCCGACCAGGGACTTCACCGGCTTCTGGCGGTGGGAGGTGCCCAGGTACTTCGCCCCCTCGGAGGCGAGGCTGGCGAGCTGCTCCGTGCGGACCTTGGAGGGTCCGCAGCCGAAGCGGCCGTCGGACGGCTTCAGTTCAGCGGGAATCGTCAGCTCAGTGCTCACGGGCGTTTCTGCTCCCTTCGTGCCTCAGTACGCAGAAACGCCCGCGACGCGCGAGCGTGGCTGCGTCTAATGGAGCGCTTCCTCCCTGGTGGTCGTCAGCGCTCGGGCCCCATCCTGTCATGAGCGCCAGCCCGCTTCATCCACACCGCCGGGGATCGGTGCCGCGGGGTCGTACGGGGTGCGGGTGAAGATGAACGTCGCGAGGTCCAGATATGACGGGGTGCCGTCGGCGGCGCGTCCGACCCGTAACGTCTCTCCGGCGTAGTACCCGTCGAGGCCGAGCCACGCGTCGTCCCCGAGTGGACGGAATCGCGACGCGCGACCGCTGCCGCGCACCGGGTCGAGGCTGATCATCCCGTCCGGGATCACGCGCAGCAGGTACGGCGTCGGGCCCCAGTGCCAGAGCCCGGTCAGTGGCAGCAGCGCGGGGTCCACTTCGGACGGTGCCCATTCAGCGGGCAGGTTCGGCTCGTGCTCGTCGGTGATCGTGATCAGGTCGATGGCCAGCGAGAGGATCGCGGGCCCGGACGTGGTGTTGGCGAGGACGAGCGCGCCGGTGCCGGTGCCGGGATCGGTGATGGTGCACGCGAGGAACCCCGGCATGGACCCGGTGTGCCCGGCCAGCCGCCGTCCCTGCTGCCGCACGAGTTGCAGGCCGAGCCCGTAACCGGCGGTCCACGAGTCGCCGTCGTCCACGGTGGCGACCGCGCGCATCTCGGCGACGGTGTCCGGGTGCAGCACGTCGCCGGTGTGCCCGCCGACGAACGCCGTCCAGCGCGCCAGATCGTTGACCGTCGACCACAGCTGGCCGGCCGGGGCCATCGCGCCGGCGTCCGGGCTGGGCTCGGGTAGCAGCAGGTCGGCGAACGGGTGCACCGCCCAGCCGCGCGCGTGCCGTCCCTCGGGATGCGGGGTCGTGCGCGTCATGCCCAGTGGGGTGAGGATCTCCGCGCGCACCGCGTCCAGCCAGCTCATGCCCCGGTGCCGCGCCACGAGTTCGCCGAGTACGCCGTAGCCGACGTTGGAGTAGTGGAACTGGCTGCCCGGCCGGTTCCTCACCGCGTCC
>Ga0164243_10004264_pt1 | contig 22503 bp, 15 predicted proteins | sample OricompcompostOP_FD_108781 | JGI IMG/M metagenome (GOLD analysis project Ga0164243, IMG submission 108781) | Organic Plus compost microbial communities from Emeryville, California, USA - Original compost - Organic plus compost (OP) | ecosystem: Engineered > Solid waste > Mixed feedstock >...
CGACGCGTTGCGGCCCTGTTCCCGGTGCCGCAGCGGGATGCCCGCCGCGAGCAACCCGGTCTCGAACGTGACGCTGCAGCCGATCGAGAACCCGACCAGGTTCTCCTGCCACAGGCCGCTGACGTCGTCGACCTCCTCGACCGCTTCACCGTCCCGCCACACGCGGTAGCTGGGCAGGTCGCGGCTGAGGTCGGCGTCCGCGGCGAGCACGGTCGCGGTGCTGCCGGGGTCCGTCACGTCGAGCACGGGGCACGCTCGCGGGTTGCGCTGGCAGAAGAGCAGCACATCGTAGGCCCAGTCGCGGGGGACGGCGATCAGGTTGGTCTGCGTGTATCCGCGAGCCCACCCCGGGGTCGGCGCCACGGTCCCCGCGCGGAACGCCGCCCGCGCTTGCTGCGGGGTCATCGTTGCCGGATCGTCTACCCTGGTCATACCCCCAGCTCAGCACACGAAGGCCAGGATGCGCATCACCGAGGCGGACGTGCCTGCACTCGAACGCGGCGTCGCGCTGCTCGGCTCGGGTGGCGGCGGCGACACGCGGACGGCGGCGGTGCTGCTGCGCCGGCTCACCGGCGGGTCGGAGGTCGTGGACGTGTCCGCGCTCGATCCGGCCGCGGTCGTCGTCCCGATCGGCATCGTCGGCGCCACCTCGGCGCTCACCGAGAAACTGCCCGGTGGCGCGGAGTTCGGCACCGCTGTGTCGGCCATCGAGCGGTGGACCGGGCAGCGCGCCGACGCGCTCGTGTCGATCGAGGTCGGCGGGCTCAACGGCCTGATGCCGCTGGTGGTCGCCGCCGATCTGGGTCTGCCGTGCGTCGACGCCGACCTTTCCGGGCGCGGGTTGCCGCGGCTGGACCAGCTGTCGATCGCCGCGACCGGCCGCGGCCTCGCGCCCGCCGCGCTGGCCGAGCCGAGTGGCCAGGTGCTGGTGCTCGCGGCGGGCACGGACAGCTCCATCGAACGCGGCGCCCGCGCGTTCCTGGCGACGGCTGGGGGCTGGGCGGCGATGGCGTTCGGCCCGGTTCCGGCCGGTGAGCTCCCCGGGTGCGCGGTGGTCGGCAGCGTCGGCGCGGCGCTGGAGCTGGGGCGTCGGGTGCTCGCGGCCGGGGAAGGTCCGGAGCCGGGCGCGCTCGCGGCGGCCTCCGGCGGACGGGTGCTCGCGCGCGGACGGGTGCTGGAGGTGTCCCGGCACGTCGGCCCGGGCAGCCACGGCAGCCCGGGTTTCGGCCGCGGCAGCGCGACGGTGGCCGATCACCGCGACGGCGCGCTGCTGCGGCTGGAGATGGAGAACGAATACCTGCTCGCGTTGCGGGACGGCAGCCCCGCCGCGTCCACCCCGGACGTGATCGCGGTGGTCGACCACCGCACCGGGGTGCCGGTGCTGTGCGAGGCGATCCGGTCCGGTATCGAAGTGGACGTCCTGCAGCTGGCTGCGGCGCCGTTCTGGACCGATCCCCGCCGCTTGCCGGTGCTGCAGCCGAGGGCCTACGGCATCGACTCCGATCCGGTGCTGGTCTCGTGATCGTCCGCAGGTTACTGGCCCTGGCGTCGTGGGCCGCGGATGTCCGGGTGCTGGCCGGTGCGGCCGGTGTGGACCGTCCACTCACCACCGTCCGGGCGACGCTGGACCCGGGGGACGTCCCGGGCGCGGGCGAGCTGCTCGTGCTGGCGCGACAGCTGCGCGGCACGGACTGGCGGATCGACGCGCTGCTGCGCCGCGGCGCGGACAACGGTGCGGCGGGGCTCCTGTTGCCGGAGTTCGAGCCGCTGGCGGCCACCCGCTCGCTGGCCGACCGGCTGGCGATGCCGCTGCTGGTCACCACGGCGCGGCCGCTGGACCTGCTCGTCGAGGCGCGGGTGGCGCTCGCCGCGCCCGAGCTGGACCGGGCGAGCCTGCTGGTGGCCGCGCACCGCGCGGTCGGTGAGCGGTTGCGGCAGCCCGCGGAAGTGGTGACGGCGCTGCGCGATCTGCTGCGGTCTCCGGTGGCGTTGCTGGACGACCGGGGCGAGCTGCTGGCCGGTGAGCTGCCCTCGGCCGGGCTGGTCCGGGTGGGCGAGCCGGTGCCGCAGCGAACCGACCTCGACGACGGGGTGCTGCTGGCGCACCCCGCGTTGCTGCCGGGTCCGGCGCGGCCCGCGCTGTGGCTGGTGACCGAGCTGCGTGGCCACGAGGCCACCCGGGCGGACGCGGTGCCACCGGCATTGGCGCTCGCGGCGGGCGCGGTGCAGCGGTGGCTGCTGGCGAACCGGCTGGAACTGGAGCGGGACGCGCGGTCGCGGGCGGCGTTGCTGGGCGATCTGCTGCGGGTGGACGACGAGCCGGGCGCGGACCTGCGCCGCAGGGTGGCCGACGCGGGGTGGCGACTGGGCGGCTGGCACGTCGGGTTGCGCATCGGCGTTCCATCCACGGTGGACACCGTGGCGCGCACGCAGGAAGTGCTGCGGGCGCTGCGCGCGGAGCAGATCGACGCCGCGGTCGTGGAGCACGGTGACGGGTGGACGGGCTGGGCGACGTTCGACCAGGAGCCGACGGCCGAGCGGGTGCGCGAGCTGGCGACGCGGCTGCGGGCGGCGCACAAGGCGCTGCGGCGGACACTGGGCGCGCACCTCGGCGTCGGCAGGCCGCACCCGCGCGCCGCCGGCCTGGCCGCGACGATCGCCGAGGCCGCGGACGCCGCTCGTCTCGCCGCGACACGTCCCGAATCGGGCCACTTCCTGCACGTCGACCAGCTGGGCATGGCGCAGCTGCTGTTGGAGTGGACCCGGACCGACACGTTCGAGCCCGCGGCCCGCGCGCTGGTCGCTCCGCTGCACGAGGCGCCGGGCGATCTGGTCCGAACGCTGGCCGCCTACCTCGACGCGGAATCGTCGATCACGGAGACCGCGGCGGTGCTGGGCGTGCACCGCAACACGGTCGCGGCGCGCATTTCGCGGGTCGAACAGCTCCTCGGAGTGGACCTCTCCCACCCTGACGACCGGTTGGCCCTGCACCTCGCCTCGCGCGCGGTGACGCTGGGATCCTGAGCCGCGGCGGCTCGTCCAGGGCCGGGCGGCTGGCGGCGTGCCGGGCGGCTGGCGGGCGGCCTGCACTTGGCGGGACGCGGCGCCCCAGGAGGACGGCGGCCCACGGTGCGGGCGGCGGCCCGCGGTGGCGGACAGGTGACTCGCAGCGGTTGGCGGCTCCCGCGGTGGCGGGCGGCGGCCCGCAGCGGCGGTGGCAAGGACGCCGCGCTGGGCGGGCCCCACCTGGCGGGCGGGCGGTGGCGGCAGGTGGCCCGCAGTGGTGGGCGGCTGCCCGCGCCGAGCGGGGCGTGCCGCCCCGGCGGGCCGGGGCACCGCGCCGCGCAGCCTGCACCCGGCCGGGCGCACCACCCGAGCAGGGCGCCCGCCCGGGTGGACGGGAGCACCGCGCCGGGTGGCCCCGACTCGCAGTGGCGGACAGCGGCCCGCAGTGGCGAGCGGCGACAGGCCGCGACGCAGGGCAGCGCGCCCCCACCGAGCGGGGCGCGCATCCCGGGTGGGCCGGCGCACCGCGCCGGGCGGCCTGCACCCGCGGGGCGCGCCACCCCGGGTGAGCAGCGGCCCGCGCCTGCGGACAGGCGGCCCGCAGCGGTTGGCGGCGGCCCGCGCTACCGGACAGGCGGCCTGCACCCCCGCGGGGCGCGCCACCCCGGGTGAGTAGCGGCCCGCGGTAGCGGACAGGCGGCCCGCAGCGGTTGGCGGCAGCCCGCGGTGGTGGTGGCGCCGCACCGAGCGGGCCGGGGCGCCCCCTGGGCGAGCCGCACCCGGCCGGGCGCACCACCCCGCGTCAGCGGCGGCTCGCGGTCATGAGCCGGTGGCGAGCCGCGCTCGGCGCGTGCGGCACGGGTGGTGCCGCGCGTGGCGAGCGGCTCGCAGCACCCGGGACAGGCACCGAGCCACGACCCGCCTCACGAACCCAGCTTCCCCAGCAACCGCTCCAACTCGGCCAGCTCCTCGGCCGCCAACGCCAGCAACGCGGGCGGCGGCTCGCCCAGCAGGCGCCCCGCCGTCGCCGCCAGGTCGGCTCCCGCGGGGGTCACGTCCACCAGCTTGCGGCGCCGGTCGCCGAGGTGGACCGTGCGCGACACGAGCCCGCGCTGCTCCAGGTCGTCCACCACGAGCGTCGCATAAGGACGGTCGATGCCCAGGCGTTCGGCGAGCTCGCCCAGTGTCAGCGATCCGGACGTCAGTTTCCGCAGCGCCTTGATCTTGACGAAGCTCAGCCCGAGCGTCTCGCTGACCTCCTTGCGCTTGTCGTGCCTGCCCAGCACCAGGTCCGACATCCGCGCCCACACGCGCTCGGCCGCGGTCACGTCTGCGCTCCCACCGGGTCCTCGAACTGCGCCGTCGCCCGTGTCGCCGTCCGCTGCGCCAACGGCCCCGTCGTCAGCAGACCGAGAGCCACCACCACCACGCCGCACCCCACCATGATCCACCACGCGATGTGCGTCGCCGCGGGGAAGCCCCGCTCGAACGGCCCGGCGATGCGCGAGGTGACCACCGCGCCGAGCACCGCGACCCCGAGCGCCGACCCCACCTGCCTGCTCGTCGACGCGACCGCAGCCGCCACACCGGCCTGCGCCCGCGGCATCCCGGACACCGCGGTGTTGGTGATCGGCGGGTTCAGCATCCCGATCCCGGCCCCGAACACGACGTAGGCGAACACCAGCCAGCCGACCCCGGTGTCGGCATCGAGGCGGGTGAGCAGTACACCGCTCACCACCAGTCCCAGGCCCCCGAGCACCAGCGGAACCCGCGAGCCACGGCTCGCCACGAGCCTGCCCGACAGCGGCGCGAGCGCGAAGATCGCCAGCGCACTCGGCAGCGTCAGCAACCCCGCGTGCAGCGCCGTGTACCCGCGCACGTTCTGCAGGTACAGCGCGTTGAGGAACAGGAACCCGGCCAGGCACGCGAACCCGCACACCGCGATCAGCGTCGCACCGGAGAACGGCAGGCTCGCGAAGAACCGGGGATCGAGCAACGGTTCGTCCCGCCTGCGTTCGTAACCGACGACGACCACCGCCCCGGCGAGGGCCACCGCGAAGCAGATCAGGACGGGCCCGGACGACCAGCCCAGACGTGGCGCCTCGATGATCCCGTAGGTCAGGCTCGCCAGGATCACGATCATCAGCACCTGCCCCACCGGGTCCAGCCTGCGGGCGCGCGGCGCCTTCGACTCCGGAACGAACAACGCGGTCAGCACCAGCGCCGCGACCCCGACCGGGATGTTGATCCAGAAGATCGACCGCCACCCCACCGCATCGACGAGGAACCCGCCGACCACGGGCCCCAGCGCCATGCTCAGCCCGACGACCGCACCCCAGACACCGATCGCCCTGGCCCGCTCACGCGCGTCGGTGAACGTGTTCGTGATGATCGACATCGCCACCGGGTTCAGCATGCTGCCGCCCACCGCCTGCAGCATGCGGAACGCGACCAGCCACCCGATGCCCGGCGCGGCGCTGCACAGCACGGACCCGAGCGTGAACAGCACCAACCCGGTCTGGAACGTGCGCCGCCTGCCGAACCGGTCCCCCATGGACCCGGACAGCATCAACAGGCCGGCCAGCACCAGCGTGTACGAGTCGATCGTCCACTGCAGACTCGACACGGTCGCGGAGAACTCGTGCTCGATGGACGGCAGCGCGAGGTTGACGATCGTGACGTCCATCGAGGCCACGAACAGGCTCAGGCAGCAAATGGCCAGCACCAGGAGGCGTCGGCGGTGGCTCAACTCCGGCACTGCGCGCCTCCAAACGTTGTACATCTATAACAGTTAGCACTGTACAACTTTCTGGCCAGCGAAGCACCGTCTTCTCCGGAGACTCTGGACTTGAATCATCCAATGATTTAACGTTCGGAACCGATCGGACTCGACGGAGAGGAACAGCTCGTGACGGGGCAGAGGCGCAGCGCTGCGTGGTTCGGGGCAACCGGCCGCGCTGGGATGATCTACCGGTCGTGGATGCGCAACCAGGGCTTCGGGGCCGAAGTGTTCGACGGCAGGCCGGTGATCGGCATCGCCACCAGCGCATCGGAACTGGCGCCGTGCAACGCCCACCTGACGCGCGTCGCCGAGGCGGTCAAGCGCGGGGTGTGGCAGGCGGGCGGGTTTCCGCTCGAGTTCCCCACCATGGCCACCGGCGAGACGCTGATGCGCCCCACCGCAATGCTCTACCGCAACCTCATGGCGATGGAGGTCGAGGAGCTCATCCGCGCCAACCCGCTGGACGGCGTGGTGCTGCTCTCCGGCTGCGACAAGACGACACCGGCGATGCTGATGGCCGCGGCCAGCGTCGACCTGCCCGCGGTGATGGTCACCGGCGGTCCGATGCTCAACGGCAAATACCGCGGCGCCGACGTCGGCTCCGGCACGCACGTGTGGAAGTTCGAGGAGGAGCTCAAGGCCGGGCACATGACCCAGGAGGAGTGCTTCTTCGCCGAGGGGTGCATGGCACGGTCGAACGGGCACTGCATGACGATGGGCACCGCGTCGACCATGGCGTGCATGGCCGAGGCGCTGGGCATGCAGCTGCCCGGCTCGGCGACCTGGCCCGCCGTCGACGCGCGGCGGTTCGAGATCGGGCAGTCCGCGGGGCAGCGGATCGTGGCGATGGTCGAGGAGGACCTGCGGCCGTCGCGGATCCTCACCCGCGAGGCGTTCGAGAACGCGATCCGGGTCAACGCCGCGATCGGCGGGTCGACCAACGCGATCATCCACCTGCTCGCCATCGCCGGGCGCGCGGAGGTCGACCTGTCGCTCGACGACTTCGACACCCTCATCCGCGACGTCCCGACACTGGTCAACCTGATGCCGTCGGGCAAGTACCTGATGGAGGACTTCTGCTACGCGGGCGGCCTGCCGGTGGTGATGCGCCAGCTCGCCGAGTCCGGTCTGCTGCACCGGGACAGCGTCACGGTGACCGGCCGCGGCGCCGGGGACAACGTCGCCACCGCGGAGAACTTCAACTCCGACGTCATCACCACCGTCGACGAGCCGTTCCAGCCCGCGGGCAACGGAACCGCCGTGCTGCGCGGGAACCTGTGCCCCGGCGGCGCGGTGATCAAGCAGTCGGCCGCGTCCGCGCACCTGCTCAAGCACCAGGGGCGGGCGCTGGTGTTCGACACCGTCGAGGACTACCACGCCGTCGCCGACGACCCGGACCTCGACGTCGACGAGACGAGCGTGCTGGTGATCCGCGGCGCCGGCCCCAGGGGCTACCCGGGCATGCCGGAGGTCTCCAACGTGGCGCTGCCCGCGAAGCTGCTCAAGGCGGGCGTCACGGACATGGTCCGCATCTGCGACGGGCGGATGAGCGGCACCGGCTACGGCACGGTCGTCCTGCACGTCACCCCCGAATCGGCGGCAGGCGGACCACTCGCGCTGGTGCGCACCGGCGACGTGATCACGCTCGACACCGCCGCGCGCACGCTGAACGTCGAGCTGAGCGACGAGGAACTGGCCGCGCGCCGGGCCCAGTGGCAGCCGCCGGAATCGCCGTACCGCAGCGGGTACGCGTGGCTCTACACCGAGCACGTGCTGCAGGCCGACCAGGGCGCCGACTTCGATTTCCTGCGCGGGGCGCGCGGGAACTCGGTGCCCCGCGACTCGCACTAGCGGCCGCGGTTCCGGGTCCGGCTCAGGTGGGGACCCGGAACCGCAGTCCCGGCTCGCCGTACTCCTCCAGCGCGTGAGCGATCCAGCCGACCGACCGGGCCACCGCGAAGACCGCCTCGCCCGCGTCCGGCCGCATGTCGTGCGCGTGCATCATCGCGGCGAGGGCCAGATCGACGTTGGGGAACATCCCGGGCCGGCCGGCGAGCCGGTCGACCACGTCGTCCACCACCGGATCGGGCGGCAACAACGCCAGGAGCGCGTCGGCCCGCGGGTCTCGGCGCGCGTAGATCCGGTGCCCGAATCCGGGCACGCCGTCGGCCGTGCGCAACCGCTCCGACAGCGCGCCCACCGGATCCGCCCGCGCGTCGGCCAGGAAACGGTAGGCCAGCGTGCTCGCACCGCCGTGGTAGTGGCCGTCCAGCGCCCCGAGTCCGGCCGACACCACCGCGTACAGGTTCGCCCGCGCACTCGCCGCCACCCGGGCAGCCACTGTGGACACCGCCAGTCCGTGGTCGGCGAGCAGGACCAGTGCGGTGTCGAGGAGTTCCGGGTGCGCGGGGCGCGTCGTCAGCTTCGGCCACAGCCGCGCGCCGAGCGTGCCGCCGGCGACCGGGCCCGGCAGCGTGTCCGCGAGCACCCCGAGCAGCCGTTCCGCCGCGAGCCGCACCGCGTCCGGCGCGAGGTCGAACCGCAGCGGGTCGGCGGCGCCGAGCACCGCGACCGCCACCCGCAGGTGGTCGGTCAGCCGCGCTGTGGACGGCAGCGCCGACGTCGCCGACCGCGCCAGTTCCACCAGCTCCGGCGACGTGGGGAACGCGGGCCGGTGAGCCTCCTCCCCGGTCCACAGCAGGTGTGCGACGGACTCCGGTGAGCGATCCAGGTCGGTGACCCGCCGGTCGCGGTAGTACAGCTCGTCGTCGGCGAGCCGGGTGAGCCGCGACCGGATCCCCTCCACCACACCGTGGTCACGTCCGCGCGCGGCCAGCGCGTCGACCTGCGCGGCCGCGAACAGGCTGCCCCGCCGGCCCGGCCTGCGCACGCTCGTCAGCAACCCGCGGCTCGCGTAGGCGTACACGGTTTCCGGTTTCACGCCGAGCCGTCGCGCCACCTCGGCGGTGGTGAGGTAACCCTCGTCAGCCATGGATCTGCTCCGACCTGGCCTTTCCCGATTCACATTGAGTCGATCAAGATTGACAACCTTCAATCAATGTTACGACAGTGGGGCATGACAGAACGCATCACCGTCCCCGCCGGGCTGCGGGACGTGGTCGTCACCGACACCGAACTCGGCGACGTCCGCGGGCACGAGGGCTTCTACCACTACCGGCAGTACTCCGCGATCGATCTGGCACGGCACACGACGTTCGAAGACGTGTGGTTCCTGTTCCTCGAAGGCAGGCTCCCCACCGCCGCCGAACGAGAGCACTTCCTCGGCGAACTCGCGCCGCTGCGGGTGCTGCCGGACGAGCTGCGCGAGATCCTGCCGCTGATCGCGCGCGCTGGCGACGCGCCACTCGGCGGGCTGCGGACCGCGTTGTCCGTCCTCGCCGCGGCACGAAAGCTGACCACACTGTGGGACGCCGATCCCGCGCGCCGCAAGGCCGACGCGATGCTGGTGTGCGCGGTGACCCCGACGATCCTCGCCGCGCTGCACCGGCTGGGCACCGGCAGGCAGCCAGTCGAACCGCGGCCCGATCTCGCCACCGCGGCGAACTGGCTGCACCTCGTGTCCGGCACCGAACCGGATCCCCGCCAGGCCAGGGCGATCGAGCAGTACCTCATCGCCACCGTCGACCACGGGTTCAACGCATCGACCTTCACCGCCCGGGTGGTCGCGTCGACCGGTGCGGACGTCGTCTCCGCGGTTACCGCGGCACTCGGCGCGTTCAGCGGGCCCCTGCACGGCGGTGCTCCCGATCGCGCGCTGGCGAGCCTCGACGAGATCGGCACGCCGGACCGCATCGACGAGTGGGTGCGCGCCCGGATCTCCGCCGGTGACCGGATCATGGGGTTCGGGCACGCCGTCTACCGCACCGAGGACCCGCGATCGGTGCTGCTGCGCGACATCGCGACAAATCTCGGCGCCGCCCCGGGGGAGCCGAGCGATCTCGTCGAGTTCGCGACGACGGTCGCGCGGCGCGTGGTCGAGATCCTGGCCGAACTCAAACCGGGCCGCGAGCTCTACGCCAACGTCGAGTTCTACGCGGGAGTCGTGATGGAACTGTGCGGGGTGCCGCGCGCGCTGTTCACCCCGACGTTCGCGGTGAGCCGCGTGGTGGGCTGGTGCGCGAACATCCTGGAGCAAGCCGCCGATCCGAAGATCATCCGCCCGGCGGCCCGCTACACCGGCCCGCCTGCTCCTGCGCCACTGAGTTGAGGCAGCACCTTCGACGACCAGGCGTCGAAGAACTTGTCCTTTTCCGGGCCGATCTGCGACACGTACACCTCGTCGAAACCGGCGTCGGCGAACTGGCGCACCGCCTGGGCGTGTGAGTCGGCGTCCGGACCGCACGGGATCTGGCCGGCCACCTGCTCCTCGGTGACCACCGGAACGGCCTGCTCGAAGTCACGCGGGGTGGGCAGGATCCGGCCGAGGCTGCCGGGGAGCAGGTCGCTGGCCCACAACCGGTGCGCGGTCTGGCGCGCCTGCTCCGCCGAATCGGCCCAGCACACCTTGAACCCGCCCTGGACCGGGCCGCGCCCGCCCGCCTCGCGGTAGGAGTGCACGAGCTCGCCGTCGGGCATGACGGTGGCGGACCCGTCGGCGATCGGGGCCAGCCTGCGCGCGGTCTTCGGGCCGAAGGCCGACACGTGGATCGGCACCGGCTGTTCGGGCAGGGTGTAGATGCGCGCCTGCTCCACCGTGTAGTGCTTGCCGTAGTGGGTGATCTGCTCGCCGGTGTGCAGCTTGCGGATCACCTCGACCGCTTCCTCGAGCATCTCCAGCCTGCGCGGCCCGGGCGGCCACGGGTCGCCGAGGATGTGCTCGTTGAGCGCCTCCCCGGAACCGACGCCGAGGACGAACCGGCCCTCGCACTGCACGGCCGCGGTCGCGGCGGCCTGGGCGATGATCGCGGGATGGATACGGACGGTCGGGCACGTCACCGCCGTCGTGATCGGCAGCGACACCGCCTGGGACAGCGCGCCGATCACCGACCAGACGAACGGGCTGTTGCCCTGCTCGCCGGTCCACGGGTGGAAGTGGTCGGAGATCCACAGGCGTTCGAACCCGGCCTGCTCCGCGCGCTTCGCCTGCTCGACCAGTTCGCGGGGGCCGTGCTCCTCGCTGGACAGGAAGTAGCCAACACTCACCATGGGCGGGGACTACCCGGGACGGTCACGCCTCACGCACTTCCGCGAGCGGCTCGAAGCCGGACATCTCCAGCACCCGTCGCACCGGCGACGCGGGCGCGACGACGAGGTCCATCCGCATCTGCAGGACCTTCAACCGCCCGGCAAGCGTGAACAGCACGCGCAGACCTGAACTGTCCAGATAGGTCACTTGCGTGAGGTCCAGCGACACGCGGACCGCGTCGTTGCCGATGACATCGAAGATCTCGTCCTGGACGGCGTTGGCGTTGGCGAGGTCGATCTCACCGCTGACCGTGAGCATCACGTGCTCGCCGTCGGTTTCGACGGCCACGTTCGCATCCGTCATTCGTGCTGCTCGTTCCTGATGCCGCGGCGAATCGTGACCTCCGTTCCCTGCGGGCGGTGGTCGATCGTGACCTCGTCCCCGCAACGCTGCATGAGCAGGGTGCCGCGACCGCGGTTCTCCCCGCGTGGAGGGCGCCAGCGGCCCTCGTCGGACACGGTAGCGATGACGTCGAAACCCTGCAGGACGAGCTTGACCCGCACCGTCCCGCCCGCCGGGCCGTACGCGTGCTCGACGGCGTTCGACGTGGCCTCACCGACAGCCACGAGCAGATCGGACATGGCGTCCGCGTCGGCCTCGACCAGTGACAGCCATCGCCGCATCGCGGAGCGGACCTCCTTGAGGGACTCCGGAACGGCGGGCACCGCCATCTCCATCGGGCCGACGTCGGCCCGGTCCGGGCGGCGCAGCGTGAGCAGAGCCACATCGTCCTCCGGCTCTTCGTCGCCGATCAGCTCGACCATGACCTCGGCGCACACCTCCGACGCCGCACCCGGGTGCACCGCGTCGCAGAGCCGTTCGAGGCCCGCGTCGAGCGGAGCGCCGCGCCGCTCCACCAGACCGTCGGTGTAGAAGCAGACCACCGAGCCGACCGGCATCTCGGCCACGGTGACCCGGCGGCGCACGTCGCGCAGCGCCCCGATCGGTGGGTCGACGGCGACGTCCAGCAGCTTCGCGCGCTCCCCTCGCCTGCCCTGCACCGGCACCAGGTGACCGGCCGAGGACACGTGCAGCCGTTCGAAGTCCGGTTCCACCAGCGCGTAGAGGACGGTGGCCATCATGCCTGGCTCGAAGTGCTGCATCTTGCGGTCGAGCTTGGTGAGCACCTCGTCCGGGCTGCCGCCCTCGAGCGCGAAGGCCCGCAGCGCGCTGCGGATGCGACCCATGACGATGGCCGCGGCCAGACCGTGCCCGACGACGTCGCCCATGACCACACCGAGCCAGCCGTTGGGCAGCACGAAGACGTCGTACCAGTCACCCGCGATGGCGCCTGCCTCGCCGGGCACGTAGCGCGCGGACAGTTCGAGCCCCGCGATGCTCGGCAGCTTGCCGGGCAGCAGGCTGCGCTGCAGCTCCGCCGCCGCGGTGCGCTCCGCCTTGGTGCGCTGGGCCTGCGCGGCCAGCGCGACGCGATCGCCGGCGAGCTGGAGCAACTCCACGTCCTCGTGGGTGAACTTGCGCGGGCTCAGCGATCCGACGTGCAGCACGCCGATGGTCTCGCCACCGACGAGCAGCGGGACGCCGAGCAGCACCGAGATGCCCTTCTCCCACAACAGCCGGTTGACGACCGTGGTCGAGTCCACCCGCTGCAACTCGATCGCCTCACCCCGCGCGACGACGGCGCCCGCGAAGCCCTCGCCGACCGGAACGCGGACGCCTTGTTTCACCTCGGTCTCGATGCCCCGCGCGGCCGCCGCGACGAGCTCGCGACCGCCGGGCTCGAGCAACAGGACGGCCGCGGTGTCGACGCGCAACACCTGACGCAGACGATCCAGCAGTTCGTCCAACAGGTCCTCGGTCGCCAAGTGGGCCAGTGCGCGATCACTGACGATGCCGATGCGCCGAAGCTTGTTCTCCGCTTCCAGGCGCGCGCTGGCCGGTGTGGACATGATGCGAGATTAGCCCCCGCCCAGTTGAGAGAAACCTACGGATTCCGGCGGTACCCGTCCTGGCCGCCGCGGTTGTACATCGATGTGTGGCTCCGGATCAGATGTGACGATACCGCAGGCCACGCACGCGCGCCTGGATCTATGAGCACGAAATGCCCGGCGCCGGAAACGTTCTGCAACGTGCTGTCCGGGTGGGCCTCGACGTAGGAGCGGGACAGCGCGGGCGGCACCACCTCGTCGTCGGCTCCGTGCACGAGGACGACCTCGCCGGACGGTGGTGGCAGGCGCACCGGATCGAGGTCGGGACGCGTCGCGGCGGCACCGCCGAGGAACGCGCGGGTGGCGCCGTCGCCGAGACCGAGCTCGTCGGCCAGCGCGAGATCGGCGACCGGCGCGAGCGCGACGGTGGTGGTCAGGTTCGGTGCGGGTGCGGCGGCGGCCGCCCAGAGCGCGAGGTGCCCGCCCGCGGAGTGACCGGTGACGACGACCTCGCTGTGGTCACCCGCCTGCGCGGGCAGCACGCGCAGAGCGGTGGCGACGTCGCCGGTGGCGAGATCGGGGTCGCCGGGCACGCGCCGGTACTCGACCGACACGACGGTCGCGCCCGCATCCCGCAGCGCGGCGGCCATCGGACGGGTGTGCCTACGGTCGTAGGCGGGGCGCCAGAAGCCACCGTGCAGCACCACGATCAGCGGATGGTCGTCGCGGCCGCGCCACAGATCGGCGACGTGCTCCGGCTCCGACCCGTAGCGCAGCTGCGCGTCCGGCGCCGGCGCGGGCCGAGTCAGCACCGAGCGGTCCTCGGTCACGCTGTCCCCCTTCTGGCGTTCACCCGGCCGGGCGCCGGCACGGGACCGCGGCTGCATGTCCTCCGCCCCCGGCGGGCCGGGTTCACCCGGTCGGTGGGCAGCCCGCGCCCGTCCGGAACGGGGCGGCCGTCAGCCGCGTTCGATGAGGTGTCCCACGACGTCCGGGCCCGGATGAGGGGCTCCTGAGGCGTCCCGGCGGGCGGTGGCGTCGGGGAGCTCCACCGGGTCGCCGTTCTTCGACGCCGCGGCAGGCCGCGGGCCGACCCAGCCGACCGTCAACCCGGTCTCGCCCTTGAGGAAGCGGTGCGCGCGGACCCCGCCGGTGGCCCTACCCTTCGCCGGATACTCCGCGAACGGCGTCATCTTCACGCTCGACCCGGTCGCCGTCACGACCATCGGCTCGCCGTGCTCGTCGTCGTCGGTGCGGACCGCACCGAAGAACACGACCTCCGCATCCGCCGCGAGCTTCACACCCGCCACGCCGCCGCCCTTGAGCCCCTGCGGCCGCACCAGCGACGCCGGGAACCGCAGCAACGACGCGTCCGACGTCAGGAACGCAAACGTCTCCTCGCCGCCGGCCAGCCAGCGGGCGCCGACCACCTCGTCGCCGTCCTTCAACCCGATGACCTCGAACTCGTCCGACCGCACCGGCCAGTCCGGCGACACCACCTTCACCACACCCTGCCGCGTGCCGAGCGCGAGACCCGGCGACCCGGCGGCGTGCTCACCGAGCGGCGCGATGCCGATGACCTTCTCGCCCTTGTCCAGCGGCACCAGTTCCCGCGCCGCCATCCCGCCGCGCAGCGACACCGTGCCGGACTGCTCGGGCAACACCGGCAACGGCAGCACATCGGTCTTGAACGCCCGGCCCCTGCTGGTGACCAGCAGAACCTGACCGCGCGCCGTCGAGTGCACCATCGCCGCAACCGCGTCGTGCTTGACCCGTCCGTTGCGGCGCCGCCCTTCCGGGGCCTCCTCCGACTCCGCGGCCGTGCGCGCCACCAGACCGGTGGCCGACAGGATGACCTGGCACGGGTCGTCGGCCACCTCCAGCGGTCCGGCGGGCTTGGACGCCGCCAGCACTTCCTTGAGGTCACCGTCGACCAGCGCGGTGCGCCGCTCGGTCGTGAAGTCCTTCGCGATCGTGGCCAGCTCGGCCGACACGACCTTCTTCAGTTCCCTGTCGTCCTCGAGGATCTTGGTGAGCTCGGCGATCTCCGCGCGCAGGGTCTCTTGCTCGTCCTCGAGCTCGAGCTTGTCGTACTTGGTGAGGCGGCGCAGCGGCGTGTCGAGGATGTAGGTGGCCTGGATCTCGGAGAGCTTGAAGCGCTTCATCAGGCCCCCCTTGGCCTGGGCCGCGTCGTCGCTGTTGCGGATCAGCCGGATCACCTTGTCGATGTCCAGCAACGCGATCAGCAGACCCTCGACCAGGTGCAGCCGTTCCTCGCGCTTGCGGCGGCGGTACCTCGTGCGCCGCGTGACCACCTCGTAGCGGTGGTCGAGGAACACCTCGAGCAGCTGCTTGAGCCCGAGCGTCTGCGGCTGGCCGTCGACGAGCACGAGGTTGTTGATGCCGAATGACTGCTCCAGCGGCGTGAGCCGGTAGAGATCGGCCAGCAGCGGGTTCGGGTTGACCCCGACCTTGCACTCGATCACCAGCCGCGTGCCGTTCTCGCGGTCGGTGAGATCCTTGACGTCGGCGATCCCGGTGAGCCGCTTGGACTTGTTGACCTCCTCGGTGATCTTCTCGATCACCTTCTCCGGCCCGACCCCGTAGGGCAGCTCGGTGACCGTGATCGCCTGGCGGCCGCGGCTGCCGGGCAGTGGGCCGATCTCCACCTTCGCCCGCATCCGCACCACGCCGCGCCCGGTCTCGTACGCCTTGCGCACCTGGTCCAGACCCAGCAGCAGGCCGCCGGTGGGCAGGTCCGGCCCCGGCACGAACTCCATCAGCTTGTCCAGCGAGGCACCCGGGTGGTTGATCAACCATCGCGCGGCCGCGATGACCTCGCCCATGTTGTGCGGGATCATGTTGGTGGCCATGCCGACCGCGATGCCGGACGTGCCGTTGACGAGCAGGTTCGGGTAGGCCGCGGGCAGCACCGACGGCTCCTGCAGCGATCCGTCGTAGTTCGGCCGGAAGTCGACGGTGTCCTCGCCCAGCTCGCCGACGAGCAGCATCGCCTCCGGCGACATGCGCGCCTCGGTGTACCGCGATGCGGCGGGACCGTCGTCGGGCGAGCCGAAGTTGCCGTGTCCGTCGATGAGCGGCGCGTTCATCGAGAAGTCCTGCGCCAGCCGGACCATCGCGTCGTAGATCGCGGTGTCGCCGTGCGGGTGGTAGCGGCCCATCACGTCGCCGACCACGCGGGAGGACTTGACGTACGCGTGGCTGGGCCGGTAGCCGGCCTCGTTCATCGAGTACAGGATGCGGCGGTGCACCGGCTTGAGGCCGTCACGCGCGTCGGGCAGTGCGCGCGAGTGGATGACCGAGTAGGCGTACTCCAGGTAGGAGTCCTCGATCTCGGTCTTGACCGGGTTCTCGAAGACCTGCGCGCCCGCCTGGTCGAACGCGGCCGGATCGACCCGGGTGACGCTGGTCTTGGATCGGCGTGCCATTGCTGTTGTCTCCTCGGGGAAAAACTCAGACGTCGATCGCTTCGCGGTCCACGCGGGCGGCGGAGTCGACGAGCCAGTTGCGGCGCGGTTCGACCTTCTCCCCCATCAGCAGTTCGAGCGCGGCCTCGGCGGCCTCCGCGTCGTCCAGCGTGATCCGGCGGACCGACCGGGTGGCCGGGTTCATCGTGGTCTCCCACAACTCGTCGGCGTCCATCTCGCCCAGGCCCTTGAACCGGGGAACCGGCTTGACGATCTGCTTGCCCGCGGCCTCCAGCTCGGCGACCTTCTGCTCCATCTCGCGCTGGGTGAAGGTGAAGGTGGTCTCCGGGTTGCGGCCCTTGGTGACGATCTTGTGCAGCGGCGGCATCGCGGCGAACAACCGCCCGTCCTCGATCACCGGCCGCATGTACTTGGCGAACAACGTGATCAGCAGCGTCCGGATGTGCGAGCCGTCGACGTCGGCGTCGGCCATCAGGATCACCCGGCCGTACCGCATCGCGGACAGGTCGAAGGTGCGGCCGGTGCCCGCGCCGAGCACCTGCACGATCGAGGCGATCTCGGCGTTTTTGAGCGTGTCGCCGAGCGAGGCCTTCTGCACGTTGAGGATCTTGCCGCGCAGCGGCAGCAGCGCCTGGTACTCCGACACCCGCGCCATCCGCGCCGACCCGAGCGCGCTGTCACCCTCCACCAGGAACAGTTCGCTGCGCGAGATGCCGGTGGTGCGGCAGTCGACGAGTTTGGGCGGCATGGCCGCGCCCTCGAGGGCCGTCTTGCGCCGCGCCGCGTCCTTCTGCTGCTTCTGCGTCAGGCGCACGCGCGCGGCGTCGACGATCTTCTGCAGCACGACCTTGCTCTCGGCCTTGGTCTTGCGGTTGTCCGTCCACTGCTTGAGGTGGCGCTCGACCACACCCTGCACCACGCGCGTGATGCCCGAGGTGGACAGTTCGTCCTTGGTCTGCGAGGTGAACTGCGGCTCCGGGATGCGGACGTGGACGACCGCCGTCATGCCCTCGAGCACGTCGTCGAGTGTCGGCAGGTCCTCCTTGGCCTTGAGCAGGCCGCGGGTGCGGGAAATGGCCTCCTGCAGCGCCTTGGTGGCGCCGCGGTCGAAGCCGCGGCGGTGCGTGCCGCCGTGCACGTTGCGGATGGTGTTGGTGAAACACTCGACCGTGCGCTCGTAGCCGGTGCCCCACCGCAGCGCGATCTCGACCTCGGCGTGACGTTCCACATTGGACCGCATGACGCCGTTGGCGTCGGCCGCGTTCTCCTTGTACGTGCCCTCGCCCTGGATGAGCAGCGTGCCCGACACCGGCTTCTCGTCCGACGGCGCGAGGAACTCGACCATGTCGGCCAGGCCGTGCGGGTAGTGGAAGGTCTCCTCGCTGATCGAGCCCTCGGTGGCGGTGCGCAGCACGTAGGTGACGCCCGGTACGAGGAACGCGGTGTTGCGCAGCTTGGTGCGCACCTGCTCGACGTCGAGCTCCGCGCCCTTCTCGAAGTAGCGCGAGTCGTGCCAGTAGCGGATGGACGTGCCGGTGCGCTCGCCGCGCTTCATCTTGCCGGTGACGCGCAGGCCCGGCTTCGGCGTGAACCCGGCCTTCGGGCCCGGGCCGTCGAACACGCCCGGCTTGCCGTGCGCGAACGACATCTCGTGCACCTTGCCGCCGTTGCGGACGGTGACGTCGAACCGGTGGGACAGCGCGTTGACCGCCGACGCGCCGACGCCGTGCAGGCCACCCGAGGTCTTGTAGCCGGAACCGCCGAACTTGCCGCCCGCGTGCAACCGCGTGAGCACCAGCTCGACACCGGACAGACCGGACTTGGCGTGCACCCCGGTGGGGATGCCGCGTCCGTCGTCGTCGACCTGCACGCTGCCGTCCGCGTGCAGGGTGACCACGACCTTGGTGGCGTGACCTGCGACACCCTCGTCGGTGGAGTTGTCGACGATTTCGGTGAACAGGTGGTTGACGCCGCGGCTGTCGGTGGACCCGATGTACATGCCGGGCCGCTTCCGGACCGCTTCCAGGCCTTCCAGGTGGGTAAGGTCGTCGGCCCCGTAGAGGGGCTCAGCAGAAGCAGTCACAGGTTCTTCTCTCCCAGTAGCGATTGGGGTGGGGCGGCGCCTCGGCACCGCGCCTGTGCAGGGTAACGGAGTGCACCGACAACCTCCGGGATTGTCACTGCTCTCACCGCGCGGCGGGCGGACGCGCGCGCATCGGACCGGGGTTGCGGCGACCCCCGTCGGAGCGGGTGCGGGCGCGGTACCAGCGGTTCCAGTGTAGGCGCTCGCTACAGTGCTGCCGGTGAGACGCAAGCCGCCCCCGTCCCCGTTGCCGCCCCGCGACGGGGTGAACGCGGCGCGCATACGCACCCCGCCAGGCGGGCCGTGGGACACGATCCGCGACTACCTCGTGCGCAAGCTCACGAAGCTGCCCGAAGGCACCGTCGACGCGATGCTGGCCGCGGGCGAGATCGTCGGCACCGACGGGCCGATCCACGCGGACACCCCCTTCACACCCAGTACCTTCCTGTGGTTCCACCGCGACCGCGGGGACGAGGTCCCGGTGCCATTCGAACTGGCCACGCTGTACGAGGACGACGTGATCCTCGTGGTCGACAAACCGCACTTCCTGGCCACCACCCCGCGCGGCGGGCACGTGCGGGAGACGGCGCTGGTGCGCCTGCGCGCCTCCCGCGACCTGCCCGAGGTCTCGCCCGCGCACCGGCTGGACCGGCTCACCGCGGGCGTGCTGCTGTTCGTCAAGGCCGCCGCACACCGCGCCGCGTACCAGAACCTGTTCCGCGACCGGCTGGTGCACAAGGAGTACGAGGCGATCGCGCCGCACTCGCCGGACCTGGCGCTGCCGCGACGGGTGGAGAGCCGGATCGTGAAGAAGCGCGGTGTGCTCACCGCGCGCGAACTGCCCGGCCCGCCGAACGCGTCGACGCTGGTGGAGCTGCTGGAGCACCGGGAGGGACTCGGCCGGTACCGGCTGGTGCCCGAGACCGGGCGCACGCACCAGCTGCGGGTGCACCTCGACTCGCTGGGCATCCCGATCGTGGGGGACCCGCTCTACCCCGAGGTGCGCCAGGTCGCGCCGGACGACTTCACCCAGCCGTTGCAGCTGCTCGCGAAGGTGCTGGCGTTCACCGACCCGGTCACCGGGCGGGAGCACCGCTTCGCGAGCCGTCTGCGGCTCTCGGCGTGGCCCCGACCGATCTGACCGTCCATTCCGGACGGTAAGATCAGTCGCGGGCGGTCGGCGGCGCGAGGTCCACCTGCCGGTCCAGCGTCGCGCGGAAGACGTCACGCACCACGCCGTCGGCGTCACCGGCGCCCGTGGTCTCCACGGCGGTGACCACCACCACGCGGTCGTAGAGCACGTACGCGGCGCCGAACCGGGCCCGCGGGACCCCGACCGGCGTGCCGTACACCGCGACGCCCTGCAGCGACAGGTCGCGTTCGGTGGTGAGGCCGGCCGACTCCTGTCCGTCGCCGAATGCCGCCACCGCACCCGCGGGATCACCCGTCGTCACCGCGTACAAACCGACCGTGATGTCCTTCTGGACCCCGGTCTTGCGCACCCCGTCGCTCATGCCCGCGGTGGTGAGCACGTCGACCAGCGGCTGCGGCAGGGACACCTCGTTGCGCAGCGACGCGAGCGAGAACGGCCCGGTGGGGCCGGGCGCGCCGGGCGGTTCGACGAGGGCGAGCGCGTTGTGCTCGGGCGCGGGCCTGGCCGCAGGCGGTTCGGGCAGGCCGGCGTTGCGCGTGACGAACCAGCCGGTGACGGAGACTGCCAGGCCGAGCAGCAGGACCACCGCGATCGCGATGCCCACGGTCAGCTCCCGGCGCTGCCTGCCGACGTCACTGGACACCGTGAGTGAATTCCTCCCGCCGCGGATGGATCGGGCATCAGTATCCACCACGTCGTACCTACCGGTAGCCTTCCCGGTCATGGTGGGTTTCGGGGGCTCCCGGGGAATCGACTGGACCGGGGAGCGGTGCGTGCCCTGGGCGGATGACATCCAGGTGATCTACGAGCACTACCACCGCTACGCGCTGGCGTCCCGGTACACCTTCGGCAGGCGCGTGCTCGACCTCGCCAGCGGTGAGGGTTACGGCAGTGCGCTGCTGGCCGCGAACGCCGCCGAGGTGGTGGGCGTCGACATCGACGACGCCACCGTCGCGCACGCGTCGGCGCGCTACGCCGACCGGCCCAACCTGCGGTTCACCACCGGCTCGATCACCGATCCGGAGCTGTTGTCCGACGCGGGGCGGTTCGACGTCATCACGTGCTTCGAGGCACTGGAGCACGTCGTGGAGCAGGACCGGCTGATGCGCCTGGTGCGGGAACGGCTCGCCCCCGGCGGAGTCTTCTTCACCAGCACCCCCGACGTGCTCGTCTACACGCACGAGCACGGCAACCGGAACCCCTTCCACGTCAAGGAGTTGACCGAACCGCAGTTCCGCGCGCTGCTCGGCGGCTCGTTCGAGCACGTCACGGTGCTGCGGCAGAACGTCGCGGTCGGGTCGGTGCTCACCGGCGATCGCGAACACGGCCCGGTGCTGGCGCAGCGGATCCGCCGCACCGGCGAGGACAGCTGGGCGGTCACCACGGGCTCGCCGCACACCTACCTCGTCGGCATCGCCTACGACCAGCCGGTCGAGGTGCCGGTGGCCGCGACGCTGCTCGACCCCGGTCACACCCTGCTCGGCGCGGTGGCCGACGCCGCGGCCGAGCCGCTGCGCGCGGAGCTCGAGCGGCCGGCCGCAGAGAGCGGCCGCAAGCCGCGCAAACTGATCGACCGCTACCGGCCGCGGCGCCGCCAGCCGGACGACGACCCGGTGACGGTGACCACGAGCGACCGGCCCCGGGTCACCGTGATCGTCCCGGTGCACGGCCAGTGGAGCTACACGCGCCGCTGCCTGCGGTCGATCGAGGACAGCGGCGCGCAGGTGCCGTTCGAGGTGGTCGTGGTCGACGACGCCTCCCCGGACGAGTCGGCCGACCTGCTCACCGCGAGCACCGGGGTGCGCCTGGTGCGCACCGAACGCAACCTCGGCTTCCTCAGAGCGGTCAACCTCGGCGCCACGCACGCGCGCGGCGAGCTGCTGGTGCTGCTGAACAACGACACCGAGGTGCGGCCGGGCTGGCTGGACGCGCTGACCGCGGCCGTGGACGGCGACGAGACGATCGGGCTGGCCGGCGCCAAGCTGGTGTACCCGGACGGCACGCTGCAGGAGTGCGGCGGCATCGTGTTCGCCGACGCGAGCGCCGCGAACTACGGCCACGGCGACGACCCGGACGATCCGCGCTACACCGCGATGCGCGACGTGGATTACTGCTCGGGGGCGGCGATCCTGGTGCGGCGCGAGCTGTGGGAGCGGCTCGGCGGTTTCGACGAGCGCTACTCCCCCGCCTACTACGAGGACACCGATCTGGCGTTCGGCGTGCGCGCCGCGGGTTACCGCACCGTGGTGGCCCCGGACGCGGTTGTCGTCCACCACGAGGGCGTCTCGCACGGCACGGACGTCACCGCGGGCGTCAAGCAGTACCAGGAGGTCAACCGCGGGGTCTTCGCCGAGAAGTGGGCGGATGCGCTGGCCGACCAGCCGGAACCGGGCACCAGCCTGTGGCTGGCCCGGCAGCGTGTGCCGGGCCGGTCCCAGCGCACCGCCGAGGTGGTCCTCGTCGCCGACGTCGTCCTCCCCACCCCCGACCGCGACTCCGGATCCGTGCGGTTGCGCGCACTGCTCGACGAGCTGGTGAGCATGGGCTACCGGGTGGTCTTCTGCCCGATGGACGAGTCGCCGCGCCAGCCCTACCTCGACCAGTTGCAACGCGCGGGCGTCACCGTCGTGCTCGACTCCGCGCAGCGGGAGCGCTTCCTGCACGAGGCGGGCAGCCGGATCACACTCGCGCTGCTGTCCCGCCCGACCGTGGCGTGGCACCTCGCCGACCGGCTGCGGATCTGCGCACCGCAGGCCAAGATCGTGTTCGACACCGTCGACCTGCACTTCGTGCGGCTGTCCCGCGAGGCCGAACTGGTCGAACGGCTCGGCGGCGCGCAGGCGACCTCGACGATGCTGCACCAGCGCGCCAAGCTGTACCGCGAGCTGGAGCTCGCGCTGACCCGCTCGTGCGATCACACGCTCGTCGTGTCCGA
>Ga0164243_10004265_pt1 | contig 22502 bp, 27 predicted proteins | sample OricompcompostOP_FD_108781 | JGI IMG/M metagenome (GOLD analysis project Ga0164243, IMG submission 108781) | Organic Plus compost microbial communities from Emeryville, California, USA - Original compost - Organic plus compost (OP) | ecosystem: Engineered > Solid waste > Mixed feedstock >...
CAGGCGGTACTCAGGAGAGCGATCAGGGCAAGTACAGGGCGCATCGACGGGCACCTCGCGGATGACTTCGCGCGTGAGGACCTTGGGATCCGGACGGTATGAGAGGAGCCGACCGACCGTCTCAGTCGCCTTGGCGAGTTCGGCGGCGCGCGCGCGGTAGTCGGCGTCCTTCCGGTCGACTTCGGCTTGCTTCTGGGCCAACTGCTCGGCGAGCTCCGAGCGCACCTTCGCCGCCCCATCCTGCCGCCCCTGGTAGTAGGCGCCTCCGGCGACGAGCACGACGGTCAGCAAGCAGCCGAGCAGCGCGTACGGATTCATATGCTGAGCCACATCAATGGATCGTCACGTTCGTCGCACTCGCGGGCACGGCCGTCACCGTCTTGCAGGCCTCCTCGCTCGGCACGCTCTGCAGCCCGTTCGCGTCGATCGAGATGACGACGTAGCAGCGCGTGCCGAATCCTAATCCCGAGCGCGTCACGGTCGCGGTCGAGCCCGGAGCTGGTACGTCGACCGAGCCGCCATCGTACGGGCCGCCCGGCGTCGGGCCCCACTGCACGCGCGAGCTCGCGAGGTTCGTGAGCGGCGTTCCATCGACTCGGGTGGTCGGGTTCGTCCACGAGATCGTGTCGGTGACCGTGTCGGCGGTCGCGGTATAGAGGCCGAGGGCGGCGAGGAGCGAGAGGATCGTCGCTACTATGCGTCGCTTCACGCGGATGAGCCAGTCGCGGATTTTGCTGAGCATGGAGTTACTCCGAGTTGGATGAGGTGCCATCGTCGCCGTGTGCATCGGGCGGCTGCTGAGCCAGGTACGTCTTGCGCACCGTCAGTACCGCGGTCACGACCGAAATGCCGGTCATGACGAGTCCGAATGCAGTCGGATAGCGCTGCAGGAGCGGTGTCAGGAGATTGGTGCTCGCCTGGATGGCACCGAGTGCCGCGAGCGCGATCGAAATATTCAGCATCGGATCCTTGGTGTATTGCTTCATGGCCTCACTCCCGTACGGAGCTGTTCGACGAGCCGCGGCCCGCGCTCACCGACCTGGGTGTACCAGCGGCTGTCGGCGAGTTCGTCGGCCGCGCGCTCGTAATCGCGTGCCTGCATGGCTGCCAGCATGTTGCGAAAGCCCGCGAGACGCGCGAAGCCCATGTTGTAGGCGAGATTTGCAATCACCTCTCGGCGCACGTCATCGCAGTCCCGCCACCAGGGAAAGATCGTGGCGCAGCGGATCTCGATGTCGCGCACGGAGGGCCCCAACAGCCGCATCGCGCCTGCGCGCGATATGTGCACCGTGATCTCGCCGGCGTCGAGGAGCTGTTTCCACTCGGCGCCCGTGAGCGGGTTTGCCTCGAGATTGCGCCCAATCGCGACCGTCCAGATGCCGAGCGAATCGCGGTAGGGCTCGGCGCGGTAGCCCTCGTCACGTTCGAGCGCCGCGATGAGGTGTTGCGTCATCTGTGCGCCGCCCATCGCAGGAACTCGACCAACGCCGAGATACCGCCGCCGACCAGCAGCCCGATCAGCGCCCAGGCGCCCTTGTGGCGATCGACGTAGCTCGTGAGCTTGTTCACCGAGCGCGCAATGTCATCGAGCCTCGCCTCGATCCGCTGCATCCGCTCATCGCCAGCATCGAGCCGAGCCTCGATGCGCCCCAGATCCCGCTGCACGTCGTCGCTGCTCATCAGGCTGCCTTTCGCTTCAGGAACCACACCGTGAAGTACGGCGGGGTCGAGTCGAACGTGTGCGTGTGGTTAGGCTCGCTCGTGATCGGATGATCGTGCGGATCACCGAGGCCGGACGATGCCGTCACGATGGTCGGAAAGCTGGCGGTGCCATCCGCTTGTTCGCTGGACCCCTCTAGTCTCTGGTACGGCCCCTGCGAGTTGTCATCGGCTGACATCGGCACGCTGTTGAGGCCCGTGTGCGTGTGCGGGCCGTTTTCGGCCGCGGTCAGCGCGTGACCGCCGGTCGCGCCGCCGTGATCGTGCCCGCCAGCCGCGTCCGTGACGCCACTCGTGCTGCCGCCCGTGCTAGCCGCACCGGAGATCGGCTTTGTGTTGCTGACTCCGACAGGCACGCGATCGCGCGTGTCCTTCGTGCCGTTCGAGCCGTCGCAGACCTGCCAGAGCGCCGGCGGATAGGCGGCGTCGCGCTCCTGCTCGGTGCCCTCGAACATCACGACGGTGCCGGGCGGGAAGGCGACGTGCGGATGCATCGGGTCGGTGTCCGAGATCAGCACGTCGTCTGCGCTGTAGAGCTGCCGGCGATACACCACGGCCGAGTCGCCGTAGATCGCGGGGAACACGCCCGCGGAGTTTGCGACGACAGGGTTGCTCAGCGGCGTGGTAAGCGCGGCATCGGCATACACCGTTGCCGGTGTTGTGGTCTGCGACTCGTAGAACTGCAGGTAGCAGCCCGGCATGATCTGCCCGTTTGCATCAAGCGGACGCCAGATCGGATCGTGCAGCAGGAAGCTCATGATGAGATCACCGGCTTGTAGAGTTGCCACTGCATGCGCAGGACGCGATTCATTCCAAACTGCCCGAGCACATAGTCCTCGTACCCCGTCGCGAGTTCGTACTCATCTGAGTAGCGATCGCGCTGGACGCGTGCGTAGAGCGTGCCCTCGCGCAGGTACGTGAGAATGATGTCCGATGCACCGGCGAGTGTGCCGGCGGCGTCGCGCTTGTCGTCGAGCGCACAGCGCGGGCTGTGACTGCCGGCGGGCAGATCGGACACCACGAACTGTGAGAGCGTCCCGTCGAACCAGCGGAAGTGCGCGTCCGTGTCGTTCAGCACGTAAGCGATGAACGGCTGCATGTTCTGGTCGAACGTGAGCGCGATCTCCGTGATGCCCGCCTGCGTGAAGATCGTGGTCGGAGTTACGCCCTCGGCCGAGAGCACGACATCGTCGCCGATCACTTCAGCGCGCCAGACCTTCACCTGCAGGCCCTGCGTCGGGTCCTGAATCGCGACGCCGCCCAGGTCGAAGTCCACGAGCTTCACGCGCACGACGTTGCGCGGCGGGAGGAATGCCGCAGCGACGACGGACGTCGAGCGGACCGCATCCGGCAGCATTACAGCGTCTTCCTCGCCCAGGAGTGGCGGAACACCAGAGACAGGACGTTGGTGTCGTCCTTCGGGATGACCGGATCGAACTCCACCTGCACGCGCCCCATCGTGCGGATCGAGCCGCTCACGTTAACCGTGCCGAGCGAGGTCGCAGCGGACTTCACTCCGCCGAAGTTCGCCTCGCTGAGGCCCCATGAGGCGGTGAAATCGCGCTGATAGGTGCCGGCGCCGTACGACTCATTCGCGGCCGTCTGACTGGCGCCCGTGCCACTCGGAGAGCCCGTGATCGCGCCAATCGCGCCGCTGAATACGGCGATCGTGCCGTTGCCGCCCGCGCCACCCACCGCACCGAGGCCCGCGCCCATTCCCCACGCATCGCCATCACCGGCCGACGCGGCCCGCAGGGTGATGTCGTAATTGGCGCCGCTGATGGTGATGGTGTCGGCCACATCGGTGAGCGGCGGGTAGATGCGCAGCTGGTAGGTCGCATCGAGCACTTCGTCGCTCAGGATCGTGATCGTCGTGGGGCTGCCCTCGCCATCGAGGATGAGAGCGCGCGAGAACAGTGTGCTCGAGCTGCCGATGCCGATCTCGGCAAGGTTCCCCGCAGCGGTGCCCGCGGCAAACCGGTACGTGATGGTCTTGGCGATGTAGTACTCGGGCGATCCGGAGGAGACGCGCGTGTGCTCCTGGATCGTGCTCGACTCGGCCACCTGCGCCTGCAGCGCCGTGTCGGTCACGGCTGGCGTTGCGTTGCCGGTACCCACCTTGCAGCGGGTGAGCCAGTTGTTCGTGGTGCCGATCGCATCGAGCCCGGAGTTGGTGATGAGGTTGCGGAACCAGCCGGTCACCGGCCGCACGCGCCCATCGGGGCGGATAGCATCGAGCTTGAAGTATCCGGCCATGCGCGTGGGCACGAGGATGCCGCGCCGTGGTTCGAGATCGCGATATCGCGGAATCAGGATCATGAGAGCGTTCCCGAGAGAAGCTGCCCGGCGCTGTCGAGCGCTTCAGGCAGACCGTTGTTGTAGGTGACGAGAATCGAGTCGAGGTCGCCGGAGAGCAGGACACCGGCGCTGTCGAGCGCTTCAGGCAGACCGTTGTTGTAGGTGACGAGAATCGAGTCGAGGTCGCCGGAGAGCAACGCCCCGGCATTCGTCATGGCTTCAGGCAGACCGTCGTCGTACGTCACGAGGAGTGCGCGCAGCTCTCCAGAGCGCAGCTCTCCGCCGCTGTCCACTGCCTCGATGATGAGCGGATGAGGAAACTCAGCGACGCGCGAGCCGTAGGAGTCGAGCGCATCGAGCGCCTCGATCGCGTAGGGCCGCGAGGTCAGCAGGAGAAAGCCACACTGGCACTCGTACGGGTCCACCTCGAGCAGCTCCTCGCCGGATGCGGTCTCGAGCACCACGCGGTAGAGCGTCTCATCGTCGAGGTAGATCGGCGGAAAGATGCCGGCGGCGTTCGCGCGCAGCGGGTTCGGCAGTGGCACCGTGCGCGCGGCATCGGCGTACACATCGCGCGGCGATTCGCTCTCCGTGAGCGTAAAGCGCAGCCGCGCGCCGGGCTGCGAGGGCGCGGCGAAGGTCGGCGGATCATCGGAGATCCGCGCGAGCGCTTGGTGCACGGGATTGCGGAAGAGGCGCGGCGGATCGGTGCAGTCACACAGGTACGGATCGACATCCCAGCGCAGTACGCCCTGCGCCGTCGTGAGCCGCACGCGATAGAGCACGTCCGGGTCGAGATAGATGAGCGGGAAGCGGCCCTGCGAGTCCGCAGTCACGCGTCCCTGTGCGTCGGAGAGCGCCGTGCGCAGTTCCTGATCGGCGTACACCGCAGCCGGGGTTGTCGTGCCCGACTGCCAGAACGTGAGCACCGCGCCCGGCAGCGGGCGTCCGGCGTCATCGAGCGCCCTGAAGCTGTCGAGGACCTCGGTGAGGAAGAGCAGGCTCATGCCATCCGCCGGAACCAATCGAACACGCCAATTCCTGGCTCGACGGCGCTCGATGAATTCACCACGAGCCCGACACGATCGGGCGTGCCGAGAAACGTTGCCGCTGCCTCGCTGTACAGCGTGCGGAATGTGCCATCGACGCCGCTGGCAGAGACGCGGAAGTACACGGTGACGCCATCGTATTCCACCTCGAGGTAAACCCACTGGTGGATAGCGCCGTACCTGGCGGTGTCATTGCTCGGGCCGTAGACGTTGGAACCAAACGTCGTCGCGTTGGAAAATTTCTGCACGACGTACATGGTGCCGCCAGCGTTCTGCTGGTCGATCACCAGCATCCGCCCGGTACCGTTGTTCGCGAGGTACAAGCCGGCGAGGTTGAAATCTGCCATCGCGCGCGATGCCACCTTACAGCGCCACCGGCCTGGGCTGCTCACAGTCTGCTCGAGCCCGCGCAGATTCAGCGCGCTGTTTGCCGGCGCGGTCATCACCAGCGATCCCTGCGACAGCGTCGCGGTCGCCGTGCCCTGATTCCTCCACGCCCATTTGCTGTCGAGGCTCGCGCCCTCGAACTCGTCATCCATCGCATCGGGCGTCGCGGGGTGCGTGTCCGGCGTGACATTGGCTCCGCCGCTGTCCGGCGTGGGGCTCACGATGCCATCCAGCCACACCGCCATCTCGCGCAGCGTCACCGTGTTGTCGGCGTCCGCAGTGCTCCACTCGGCAGTGGCTGAGAGCGCAAGCGATCCGGTCGTGTCCGTCGTCACGGTTGACGTGTTGGGGATCGTCACCGCCTGAGCGGTCGCCGTCGTGAGCCCGAGCATCGCGACGCCCTGCGCATCGATCTCCCCGGTAGCGCCAGCGCTGTGGACCACGAGCTGTGCATCGACGCAGAAGCCCATGTCGGTGACGGAGGAGGGCAGCGTGATCGCGCCCGTGTCGATGTAGGTCGTCGAGCCGAGCTTGATGCGCAACTGAAGGGTTGGCGTGCCCGTCGTGCTGAACACACCGAAGAGCCGCACGCGCACGATCATCCCTGCCTCGAGCGTGTCGGCCGGGATGGTGTACGAGGAATCGAAGGCGGTCTCGCTCGCGGTGTTCGCGATCGTGTTGCCGCTCGGGATCGACGTATTCACGTAGACGAGCGCACCGCCTCCGCCGCCACCGCCGCCCGTGGCGTTGAGCGTCGTGCCGTCCAACGAGAGCCCGGTGCCGAGCGTGATCTCCTGCATGGCGCCCGCTCCGTCGCCGGCGCCGCGGCCGAGGAGCAGGGATTCACCAGAGAGCTGCACCATCGGGAAGGTGACGGGGCCGAAACTGAGCTCGTCATTCACACGGCGCAGCACCGTGTCGTTTGCCGTGGCCTCGATGCTCGTCTGCTCCCCCACGGAATCCTCGGGTCGACCGACGACGGAGCACGCGCGGCCTTCGCGGAATTTCGAGTACGTGATGCCGTGCTCGGCGACGGTGATGCGCACGATGCCGCCGGGCCCGGAGTCATTGACCTCGATGACCCCGCCCTCACCATCGAGCGTGCGCGCGTTGGCGAGCAGCGGCGACGGTTCGGCGACGATGTAATTCTGGTCCACGAGCTGATCGACGTCCGTGTTGCTCGAAATCGTGGCCGGCGTGTCGGGCGTGCCCTCGATTGTGATGCCGAGCCCCGGGATGGCGTTGCGCGCGTCGGCCTTCGCGAGGACTTCGCGCACGAAGCGCTCGAACCAGACCGGGTCCCATTTATCGGGGATCCGCAGCGGGATCTGCTCGATGCCGGCCATCTATGCAGTCCCTCCGTGAACCACGTCACGGCGTGACGGCGCATAACTGGCATCCTCCGATGCCGGCATTGTCACAGGGAGGCGCCACGGTGCGCGTCGTGATTCTTCTTGCGCTCTTTGGGGCGCCGGCTGCGCTGGCGCAGACGGTTTACACCTACTGTGACCAGGTGGGGCAGCAAACGAACTGCCGGACGCGACTGCCGCGGCAACAGCCCTTGCCGGCGCTGGAAGTGCGCTCACCCGATGTGATCGGCCCGTACCGGTCACTACAAGAGAATCGGCGAGCCAATGAGGCGCTGAGACTCGAGCAGGAACGCGCTGCCATGGAGGCTGAGTTGCTGCGCGAGCAGATCGAGTTATTGCGCGCCCAGCGGGAATCTCTGCAGCGACAGCAGCAAGCCGCTCAAGCAGATGAAGGGAGGCGCCTGGTGCGGATTCTCTCGTACCACGATCGGGTCGCTGAGTGCGTCCGGAAACACGCACAACTGGAGCCGCGGCGGCAGTGCGTTGACGACCTGACGCGGACCGATCCGGAGTTCGCATTGGGTCGCGCCGAGGCTGGCCAGATGCCATGGCAAGAGGGCGCGCCACTGTTGGACGATCGATTGAGAGCGCCCGCCACGGAAGAGCAGAAGTAAGCGCCCGGGCCATCATCGGCCCTCGATATGTTCAATCGGCGCGCGCCGCCGACGCACCTCACGCCCCTGCAGCGTGATGTGCTCGCCAAACGCTGGCGGGGTGGTAGACTGCGGCAATCCGGGCTGTTGCCCGGTGGGAGCGGGTCCGCTAGTAATCGGGACCGGCCAACGTCCTGCTGACGCGCCACCCGTTGCGGGCCCGACTTCCTGATCCCCCTTCAGGACCTCGAAATGGTCGTAATACAGCCGGCCGCCGCGCTGCTCGCGCACGACCGAACGAATCGTCACCGGCTCACCGGCTACAACTAGTTGTGTGTCATAGAAGTGCACCGCTTTGATGTCGGGCCGGCCATAGCGATCCGCTTCGGTCGCAACACGCACGCCTCGCTGGAGTACTTCGTCGAGTCGCGCCAATGCGAGCGTCGCATTCCGGCTGATCTCGCCTGACAGCGTGTGCTTGATACCGCTCCAGGGGATGTAAATCCGAGAGCCGTCCCAAGCATTCGTGACGGTCTTGTTGGAAAACCTCAGCCGAGCGAGCGCCGCGGCGTTCTGCTTCAATTTGGCCATCGGCAGCCGTGGGCCGCCAAGCTCGTCACCGCGCATCTCAATCGGTCCACGAAGAATGGCCGCCATCGCTTCACGATCCGGCGCTTCGCGCGCCTGCGGCTGACGCACTCCCCTGAGTCCTTCCACATCCATTTCCTGCCGATACGCGCGCAGCTGCTGCGGGCTCGTAGCGACACGGCCGGCAGGATCCACGATGAGCGGCTCACGTACCGGCGCGGGCAATGCAAGCGGCGGGGGTGGAGGCGCTGGCGGCGTAACACGTGGCGCGCCGGGATGCGCGGCGCCGGCGCGCATGACGTCTGGCGTCAGACCGAGATCGCGCAATGCGGACTCGGTTGCGGCCGTGCCTTGCGGTGTGACGAGCACTTGAGGTGCGGGCAGCGCTGCAACGGGCCCACGAGAAGTTGTTGCGGTCCTCGGTGCGGCCCGGGCGCTCGATGAGACCTGTGCGGGATCCACCGATCCCGGCGGTCCTCGCCGCATGAGTTCGTGCAGGCGATTGACCTTCCGGCTCGTCAGCGCGGTGGCGGCGCGTTTGGCAACGAATCCGATTGCGGGCACGGCGACACCGCCGACGCCGGCGCCGGCAACGGCAAGGCCGCCGCCGAGGGCCGCAGAGATCAGCGCTGCCATGCCGCCCGTAGTTGGATCGAACTTGCCGAGGTTGCGCAGCGTGTTCTCGATGCGGCTGCCGCGCGCGATCGACTTGATGGCTGCGCGCTCCTGCGGCGTGAACATGCGCATCTTCCGCTCGTTCAGCGCGAGCGTCTTGAACTCCTGGCGAAGCGCATGCTCCATGCCGGCCTGCGTGTAGTGCGCACCAGCACGTGTCTGCGCACGCTCGATCAGTTCATCGACAAGATCGGCCTTGCGCGCGCGTGACCAGAGATTGCGTGCATCACGCAGGGCGCGCGTGGCTGTTGCGGCATCGCCCGCGACGATGTCAGCAGGCCCGAGCGAATCGATGAACTCGTCGATGTCATCAACCAGCATCGTCGCGAGGCGCCGGTCGGCAGGATTCTGGGTCGCAGCCTTCTGCGCCTCTTTCGCCACGCGCCGCAGGGTTTCGACGCGCTCGAGCGTGAGCGGCCCCTCGGCCTCGCCGAGTCGGCGCATCGCTGCTGTCGTAGCCGGATGCAACGTGGGATCGATTCCCTCGCGCCCGAGAGTCGTCATCAGCCGCGTACGCAAATCCGCCACGCTCTGCGGACTCACGACCACGCCCGCCGCTGAGGCACGCTCATAGGCGCGCTGTGCGCTGGCTTTCAGTGTTTCCTTGCTCGGTGCAGGCGGCAACGGTGCCGGGCCGCGTGGCGCCTCCGGAGTGAATGGCCGCACAACGTTGCGTGTCGCCTCAAGCGCTGATGGCACTGCACGGGGCGTCATTGCCGCGGTACGAGCCGCAGCGGCCGGTACGCGCGCAAGGGGCGCCACGGTCGCGGCCGCCTCGAGTGCGGCGGGCACGACCGTGCGCACGACGTTCTCGGCCGTAGGACTCACGCGCCCGATGGCGCGCAGCGCCGGATTCACTGCGCGCCCGGCCGCCTCGACGCCGCGCTCCAGAAGCGCAGCGCCTGCGCGCGCGGATTCGGATTGCGGCCGGTAGGTGAGGGACTGCTGGACGTCGCGCACGACATCCGCAGGGTCGGCATCCGTGAGACCCACGGCACGGCCGGCCATCGTGCCAAGCCCGGCGAGCCCCGCGGGGATCTGCGCAAGCGTGCCGGTCACTCCGGCGGCGAGCAGCTCGGCACCGCCAACGGGAGCCATGAGCAGGCTCGGCTCGGTTGATGCCGCTGGCGAGCCGGATCCGGCCGGCGCCGATTCTTCAGCGACTGGCCTGGCAGTCGAGAGATCGAACTTGCGGGCCGCGCCAGATGCTGCGGCTTTGGGGCCGTATTCCTGAGCCTGCTCGTTGTGCAGATTCTGCGCGAAGGCTGTGGCGTGCTCCGGTGTGTCGAAAACGCCGAAGTGCCGGCCCGTGCGACGGTATTGCGCGATGGCCTCATCGTCCGACATGACGCGGCCGTCATCGCTCACGGTTGGGATGAGCGCCTCGCCCTCATCGGTGCCGATGGAGATCGTGCGCACGGTGCTATAGCTGCCATCGGGATTGCGCACGATGGGGCGATTGTGGAGATCGATGTTGCCCGGTGCACGTAGGCCCGTGGGCTGCGCGTCGAGGGGCCGAGCAGTTGAGAGATCGAAGGCCATCACTGCACCTCCTCGAACTGCGTGCCGTCAGGGCTGACGTATGCGCGGTTCCCTTGCGCATCCACCATGAGACGCCAGCCGCGGGCATTCGTCGGCGGAGGCGCCGAGAGCGCCGCATCCGAGTTCGTGCGCGCCGGAGGTGCCTGTGGGGCTGCTGGTGCCGTCGCTCCTGGCGTGACACCGGCGAGCAGGTCCTGGTAGCCGCGCTCGATGGCATTGAGCATGTCATCGAGGTCATTGATCTGCTGTTCCGTGACGGCCTCGTACTCATTCCGGGTCGGGAATTTCGCCTGGTCGAGACGCGTCTCGTAGTCGCTCATGGCGCCGACGCCCGGCACGCGTGTCAGCGAGGTAAGCGTGCTGCGCATCTGATCGACTGCTCGGTCGAATGCGCGGCCCGCTTTGCTCGGCACCTTGCCCTGACCGAACGGACCTGCAGACAGCGTGCCTTTGATCGCCTCGAACCGCTGGCGGATGTTGTTCAGCTGCTGCCGCGCGAGCTGCACGGTGTTCAGCTTCAGGCGCGCCGTGGTCTGGTCCTTTTGACTCAGGCCCCCGGTGGTATCGCGCTTGCTCAGGACGTCGATCTTCCCCGTCGTCGTATCGAGCTGCGCGGAAGTTCCGGGCGGAAGGCCTGCGGCTGCGACTTCCTCCGGTGAGAGCGGGCGATATTGCCCGACAACGACCGAAGGTGGCTTGTCGTACGGGCGCTGGCCGATAGCTTGAGCACGCGTGCCGTACACAGGCTGGCCTGTTCGCGGATCAATGAACGGCACGAGCGGCCCCGTATCCGCGGCCGAAGGCGGCTCGATACCGGCGAGCGGCCCGTAGTGCGCGCGCGCCTGCTGCGCAAGGTTCACCACCTCATCGGCGGTGAGATCGCGCCCGGCCTGTTGCGCGAGCTGTGCGTACTCGTCCGGATTCTGCTGGCGATAGATCGCCACTGCATTCTGCGGATCGCGGAGGATGTACTCCGCCTCGAGGTAGTGGCGCTTTGCCTCCTCGGTCGATGCAGCGCGCTGCGTTTCCTGCGTGCGCATCATTTCCGCCGATACGCCCGCCGCCACACGCGGGTCATCGCCGTAGAGCTGCAGCGTCGTCGCCTGCCGCTGCTGTTCCGGCACATCGGGCGCGGCGAGTTGCGAGAGCGCGTTGCGCACGCGCGCCTGACGTTCCTCATCCTGCGCGAAACGCTGCTCCTCGAGTTGTGCGAGACGATTGGCGCGCCGGTTCTCCTGGAGCGCGCGATATGGACCGATCACATCGATCGGCTGAACCGAGAGCGCAATGTTCGGGTTCGTGCGCGCCATATCAGAACCTCACTTTCGGCATCCGCACGAGTGATGGATCGAGGCGCACGTCCGTCATCGGCACCTCGATAGGCGCCATGCCGCCAAGGCGGTTGGGGTTGCTTCGACCGACGCCGCTCGATCGATTGCTGAATGCATCGGCGGCAACGCCGCCGAGCTGCCCGAGCGCATTCGTCCAGGCATTGGACGCGCCGATGATTCCGGAAGCGCGCGCATCGCCTGCGCCGACGAGCGAGTCGGCCACACCTTGTCCCGTCTGAAGACCCGCCTGCGCCGTCCCGGCCGCCGCGCTCTGCCCAAGCCCCATGAGTTGCATCAGCCGGTTCGTGTAGTTGCCGAGCTGCTGCGCGGCCATGCCCTGACCGAACTCGGTGAGCGCGGTGCCCGTGTTGCCGGAGAAGAGGCCGCCGCGTGCCGCAGCGCTCCGCTCGAGCGCCTGCTGGCCCTGCTGCAGGGCGAACTGATAGTCGGGCGAGTCGAGAAATTCGGAGAAGTCAGGCGGCGCACCAGACAACCCGAGCAGCCGGTTGAACTGCGTGGTCGCCGCGGCCCCGGCCTGACGGTAGGGCGAGAGATCCTGACGCGCGAGGTCGTACTGGCGCTGCTGCTCGGCGATCGCCGCCATCTGCGCCTTCGCCTGTTCGCGCGCAGCTTTCTTCGCGGAACGACTTCCGAGAATCCCGCCAATGACTGACAGTCCGCCTTGGATCAATGCTGGTCCCAACATAGGGCGATCCTCTAAGTCATGCCGCCTTCGGCTTCGATCAGCGCGTCGATGACGAACACCGCGACGGGGTCTGCGATCTGTATCCGCGGCACGAACCCGCGGTGACTGCCGAGCCCCCACCACCGCACACGTCGCTGGTACTCGCCGAGGCGACCAAGCGAGCGCACATCGCGCGAGCGCCAGGTGTGACCGTCATCGGAGCTGAGGAAGAGCGTTGCGAGCGGGTTCTGGCCTTGCCCCATGGACAGGCCGACTCCGGCACCCACGTGCAGCTCGAGACATCGCACAAAGAGCCGCCGACGATCGGCGTAAACGGGCTGAAAGGTGATGTCCACGCGCTGAGGCTCGCCCCATTCCTCGTGCGTATCAGGATCGAGGATGCCGAGTTTGCCGCTCTGGCTATCACCGACGATCTGCTTGCCGTACGCCTGCAGGATGCAGGACGGCCGCCAGTAGCCGAGGCTCACGGTGTTGATGATCGAATCGCGCTCGTGCCATTCACGCGTCGTCACGTCGTAGACGAGCGTTCTGCCGGCATTGCGGAAGGTGAACGCGAGGAAGAGATGCCCTTCCTGCGTGTAGGGCAGCGCGTAGCAATCGGAGATCTGCGCCATCCGCTGGAGGATCCCTTCGATACCGGGCTGGCTCACACGCTCCCACACCGAGCCCAAGCGTCGCACTGTGCGATCGCTCGCCACCATGAACGGCGCATTGTCCTGATTGCAGAGGGAGAGCCCCGCACCGCATCCGGGCTGTTCCTTGAAGCCGCTGGGCGAGCGCGAGAAGGGCGAGCCCGTGGGATTGCCGGCGTTGTACCAGAGCTCGGTGCTCTGTTCTTTGGCCAGCACGAGCTCGCGATTGTTCGCGACCAGGCCGACGAGATGACCCGGTGCGCCCTCAGCGGTTGCTATGTCGAGCCCGTTGAACGTGAGCGCGTTGAGTCCGCTGTTGAAGAACTGCGCCGTGCCCGGTCGGCGAAAGACGAGGTACTGATCGAGGAACACGGGATCTGCGCCGCCGCCGCCCGCGGTGAAATCGGAATCGGTGATCTGTGTGACCGTGGATCCATCGGACGCATAGCCGGTGCCATCGCCCGGGCACACGACGATGTCGGTGCCGTTGGTCGCGACGCGCACGACGCCATTGCCCCCGATCGTGTCGCCAGAGAGCTGCGTGACAGTACCGCCGCTCGAGACGCTGTACAGACGCGCGCCAGCGACGACGTACAGCGTGCCGTCGGGCATCGTGAGGCCGCCGCGTACTTCCGGCTCGCCCGTGTCCGCGAATGGCGCGATGCCGGGCGCCCGGCGCAATACTACGGGCTGGCGCTTCGGGCGATCGGGCGGCGCCTCCTCGGCGAAGATGTTGACCAGCCGTCGGCAGGAGGCCACAGGGTTGGGAAGCCGATAGCTGCCGACGGGCAACGGAATCGACGGCATCAGCTCTCCCCGTACCAGCTCCCGGGCCAGCCCAGGCGCGAGGCGCCGCCGACCTGCTGCGGCGTGGGCACATCGAGAATTGGCTCGATGGGATGAGCAACGATCACATCGCGCCTGAGATCGTCGAGCAATTCGACGGCACGCGTGGCCACGACGGCGGGGATCGGCGCACCGTACTCCGGAGCGAGCTCCACGGCGAGATTGAACGCGAGGCACGCGTGCAGCTCATCGGGTGCCGGCAGCTCATCCTGGGCGCTCGCGACATCGCGCCAGCCGAATGCGTTGCCGTTCGCCTCCCAGCGCCGGCACATCGCGTTGAGCGCGGCGATCGCCGTGACGGCAGATTCGGCCGACGGCGTCTCGATGGGGTCGATGACCCCAAGGAGACGCAGTGACCGCCCGATGAGGTCGAGGACCGTCACGCGAGAATGACGCGCGCGGCGATGCGGGCCTTGATGACGGCGCCGGCGCCGGCTGCCGAGCCGAGCGCCGTACCCCACGCATGGTTGCCCGTGGCTGCCGTCACGGCACGTCCCTGCGCATCGCTGGTGAGCGTCGCGCCCTGCGTGATGGCCGCGCCGGCTTCGACCTCCACGATGCCATCCACGCCGATCGCGGCGTCCTCGCCGGCTTTGGCCGCGACTTCTCCCTGGTACACACCAATATGCAGATCGGTGGCGGCGGCAGACTGGATGACGGTATTTGCGGCGGCATCGAACTTGACGATGCGTCGCGGAGCGATGGCGGCGCCGGCGGCAAAGTCGAGGATCGCCGCCGGCAGGTTGTTGCGGCCGCTGACCGCCACCTTGTCGGAGTGGCGGTTCGCGATATCGACAAGAGGGGCAAGAGGCATAGATCTGATCTCCTTGGGTCCTGTGAATGTCGAGGCTGCGCGCTATCAGGCCGGCGGCGTCAGTGAGCCGCTGTGCGCGAGACGGCAGGCGAGCTCGGGGCGCAAGGCGCCGAAGGCCGCCATGACATCGAAGCGCATCATGATGAGATCGTTCACCATGTCCGAGCCCTGCACGACGCGCATGCTGATGCCGTCATACACACGGCGCGAGGTCGGCCGGTCGGGATACTCGGGCAGGTCCACCGTGCCGAACGTGAAGGCATCCCTCACGTAGGAGAGCGACACGCGATAGGGCGTGTTCGCTGTGCCGACGATGGTGATTGCAGCGTTGTCGGCCGGAGCCGCCGTGACGTTCTTCTCCGAGCCATCGACCACGATCTTCGGGTAGATCTTGAGCGACCCGGCACCCCCTGCGTAGTTCTCGGCGACCACGAACTGCCGCAGATAGTTGAGATCCTGCTTGGTCTGCGGATGCACGGCGTTGACGTTGCCGATCGTGATGATCTCGCCCTTGGCGAGCGCGCCGGTGCCGGTATCCACGACGATCGTGTCGCCGGTCTGATTGGCACCATTGATGAGATAGCCGGCGCCTGCACCACGGCTCTGCACGGGGAGCACGGTGGTGTAATTCCAGTCGAAGCCGGCCGCGCGGCCCATCTCGCCCTCTTCGTACTGGACGGCGAGCTGCTTCTGCGCGTTGAACAGGCCCTTGAGGGCGTCGATGACGTTGAGCTGCGCGATGTTATCGAGCAGCATGCTCTTTGTGCCCTTGAAGCCGCCGTTGTCCTCGATCAGCTTCTTCGCCATATTGGCGTACCACAGCGCGTTGGCTGACGTGAACGCGGTGGTGACCGGCCCGGTCTGATTCGGTGTCGACTGCACCGCCATCTCGAGCACCTCGGCTTCGAGGTTGACGACGAAGTCTGCGACCTGCTGCGACAGATAGCGGCGGTCGAATTCCTCGATGTCCAGGGCGAGCTCGGCCGACGAGAACTGCACGTCGAATCCACGCTGACCGAACACCGTGACGGGCTTCAGGATGGTCTGCAGCGGATTCGGATCGGCCACGCGGCCTTTGCGATACTTGCCGTGCTGAGGAACCGGCACGCGCAGGGTGTCGCCGATCTTCGCCTGCTTGTCCGCGAAGGAGTCGTCGTACTCCCGATTGATGGTCTTCAGGAACGTCGACTTCTCGCTGATCAGCATGAGCGCGCGATCGGCGATGAGGTCGGTTGTCAGTAGCTGATTGGGCACGGTGCTTTACTCCTTGGCGCCGCATCCCGGTTTGTCGGCTTCAGCGGCGCGCTGCTGATTTCTGTCTCCGCCACTCCGCGATCCGCTCTGCCGTCGACATGTGCGCGATGCTCTTCGTCGTCGTGCCGCTAGGCAGATCAGGCGGGGGTGGTGGGGCCTTGGTGGTTCTCGGAGGAAGTTCCCGCTGCGCGTGCGGCGCTTTGCCGGGCGTTGATCCGCCTTGCAGCTGCGCGTCGATTGCAGCGAGCCGCGATGCGATTTCGAGCGCCGACTTGCCACGGAGATGATCGAGCTCGGCCGGATGGTTGACGAGGTAATGCGCGATGTAGAGATCCCGCGGATGGCCTCGCAGCAGATCGACCACCTGCTGTGGAACGTCCACAGGAGCCGTGATCACCTGGTCCCATGACGCGCCGGTCTTCGATTCGAACTCGCTTCGCCGCTGCTCGAATGCACGCTGGGCTTCCTCGGCCGCCTGCTGTGCTCTCTGCCGCTCTTCTGCCGCTGCCCGTTCGGCCAGCGCATTCTTCACACGCTGATCGACCAGGTAGTCGGTGTAGGCCTCGATGTCGTTGTCGAAGTCGGCGAGCGTTTTGGGCGTCGCATCGGGCTGCATGTCGGTGAGAGGCGTCTGCTGCTCAGTGGCCTGAGTTGCGGGACGTCCCTGCACCTGGCGCAGGACTTCGGCAACGGCGTGAGGCACGAGCTCGGCAAGAGCCTGCCGGCGGCCTTTCTCCTCGGCTCGTGCGAGCCGTTTCCGCATCCAGGGCTCGATCTTGCGATCTTCGCGATCGTCGGCCGGATGCTCCGCCTCGGAGGAGTCAGCGTCGGTTTGCCCGTTTTCCGCAGGGGCCGCGTGAGAGTCCGGCTTCTCGCCCGCAGGCTTGTCGGCCTGTTTGGGCTCCGGAGTTGCCGTGTCCGGTTGTGCGTTTGGGAGTTGCGCCTGCGCCTTGATCTGGCTCAGGACGCCTGTATCGGTTGATTTCAACTCAGGCGCTTTGGGCGTCTGCTGAGTATCCGCGGCCGACTCCGCGTGCGTCACAGTGTCGTTCATGGTGTCTCGCTACGTCAACTGGCTGGTGGATGGGATGACGCCGGGCATCGGCGCAACAGCGGGCACGCCCGAGAGAGACTCGACGACCCGTGTGATGCTCTCGGCCGTTTGCGCGCGCGTCTGCTCGATGGCAGCCGGAGTCTCGGCGACGATTCGCTCGGTCTCGGCCTCGGTCTTGCGCGCCTGAGCTGCCTTGAGAGCGGCGTCCGCAACGTCTTTCGGATTCGGCTGCGGGGGCGGCGGTGGCGTATCGCCGTCGCCGGGCTCGAGCAGGCCCTGCGCGATGAGGATGCGACGGCACGCGGCCAGAAACTCATCGAGCCCGGGCACATCGAGGTTCTTGAACAGCAGATACTGCGCGAGAAGCCCGAACGGCCCCGGTGTTCCCGCCATCGCTTGGGCGGCCTCTGCGACCTCCATACGCTGCGTCTCGAAGCTCTTGCCGGCAGTGACGACCACGTCGTACTTACCGCGCGACAGGTCGTTGATGACGACCTCCTCGCCGGTCTCATCGTCGATCACGCGGCGGTTGATGCGCACGAACTTCTCGGCGCCGTCCTCGCCGAGGATGCGGATCGTGCGCGTGCTGTCGTACACCTTCGGGATGAGATCCACCAGCAGCTCGCCGGTGAAGGTGAGTGCCTTCATGTGGTTGTCGATGAAGACGTAGTTGGAGGTGTCGCCCTCCTGCTTGCGCGCGATGATGGCGCGGCCGGAGGTTTCGTTGGAGCGATTGCCAAGTGACGCGTCGTAGATACCCGTCACGGCCTTCAACTCATCGATGGCGAGTGAGGCGACATTGGCGAATGCGGCGGGGAACGTCGCTGGCGCCTCGCGCGTCGGGCGCGCGTTTGGATTGGCCGGATCGATGTTGTACGGCAGGACGGGCGGATCGTCGTAGCCGAGCCGCTCGTAGTAGGACTGCAGGCCCTCAATCATCTTCGGTGTCGCGGTGAGCGGCGAGTTGGGCATCTTCGCCACCACCTCCACCAGAGTGGAAAGCTCGAAGTTGTGGATCATCTGCGCATCGCGCCCGTAGCGCGTCATGCCGCAGTAGTACTCCTCGCCATCGACGCAGAAGTACTCGCCCCAGTTGATCACGATCGGGATGTGCTTGCCCGGCCACTCGATGACTTCCGTGAGCCGCTCACGTCCCGAAATGAGGCAGCACTTCACGATGTCCTGATCGATCTCGCGCGTGTTGATGATGACGAGCCCGTTGCGTGCGGCCTCCGGTGCGATCGGATCGAACTCGGCGGCATCAACGACCGAGCCATCGCTCAGCAGATAGATCACACGCTTGCGTGTCTCCTTGAACCAGTACTTGGCGATGCGGACGGTGTCCTGATACCACCAGCGACTCTGCCCGGTACGTCCGGCATCAAAGTCAACGACGGCCCGATCTGGATAGAGACGCTTGAACGTCTCGCGCGGGATCATGCGAGAATGAAACGCATAGCGAGCATCACGGCGAAAGAAGTCACGCGCGGCGGGGTCGAACACGACCGAGAATGGATCGTCGATCGCGGCGATTTTCAGGCACTTGTCGAAGCCGCTCTCGGTCTCGTATTCCATCTTGACTTCCCACGCGCCGCGGCCTGCGGTGCAGGCCCACGTGAAGCCGGTGTCGTAGGCGAGCTTGGCCTGGGAGCTCACCTCGATGTTGCGGATGAGCCCTTGGTAGATATCAGCCAGATCCCGGTCAGAGTCCTCCGCGGGCCGCACCTTGATCTGCGGCCGACTCTGCAACTGATCACCGGTGACACGGCGGATCATCTGCCGCAAACGGTTGAACTCGTAGCACGGGCGGCGGCGCCTCTTGGCCGTGAGATGCGTGTCCCACTGGTGCCCGGGCAGCATGGCGAAGCGGAAGTCATTCACCGCGCGATCGCGCATCGGTTGCGTATAGCTGTCGGCTTCCTCGAACCGATCGAGCGCATCGCGCACGAAGTCCCGCTCTGAGGTGGGTTGTTTTGTGTCGGTGTCAGAACGTGCCATGGCGTGACTCTCAGTAATTCGGGAACGTCAGCCCGGAACCGAACGGGCGCGATGCGAACTGGGATGGGAACTCGAGCGGCAATGGATTCACCGGCCGTCCCTGCTCGGCGAAGATCTGCTCGGCGCACACGCACGCCAGGCCAAAAGCGTCGGCGCCATGTGAGGACCAGTCGTGGTCAGGGCCAAGTCCTATGCCGCGCGACTCGTCGCGCTTCTCGTGGTACCAGCCGAGCGCCTCGAGTCCTCCGGCGCACGTCGGCGTCGTTTCGGGATTGGCACCCTCGGGCGCGTTGAACCAGATTGAGGCGAAGTGCCGACGTGCGGCCTCAATTCTGGCCTTCGCCGCGCCCTTGCCCTGATTGGGCACGATGGTGACCTGGTATCCCGCGGCACGTAACGCGGACTCGTACGACACGTCGATCACGCGATCGTGCGTCTCGCCATCGTGGGGCAGGATGACGTGACAGCGCTGCGGCGTGTAGTTGCGACCTCGCATCCACTCAAGGTGCGTCGCGAGCGGCTGGCCCACCGCCTCGTAGTAATCGAGCGCGCGGATCTCGCGGCCGACGAACTGCATGATCCACATCGCGTAGGCATCGGCGCGCGCGCCAGTACCGCCGATGTCGACGACGGCGCGAAGCGTCAGCAGCGGATCAGGAGCGACGCGGCCGATGCGGCCCTGCAGGCGTGCCTCAGCGATCTGCTTGGCGTAATACGCACCTTCGAGCACGCGTACGTAGCCGCCTTCCCAGATGTGGTCGTACATCTCGGGCTGCGTGCGCAGGCAGTCCTGCCGCTCGCGCTCGAGCTCCTCGTTCCACCAGGGGTTATCGCGCCAGTTCGCTTTCACGACGATGGCGCCGGTCGGCAGCATCGGGCCACGCAGGAGCGCTTCGATCGGCGCGGTCTTGCGCGTCGGATTCCACGAGAACCACCGCTCGGCGCCGGGTGCGCGCAGCGTCGGACGGTAGAGGTTGAGGGAGTGCAGTGTCGCCGTCTGCGCCTCTTCCCACCAGCCGCGCTTGAAGCCCTCCAGAGACTTGATCGATTCGGCGGTGTAGTCGTTCATCCCCTTGAAGATGATGACGCCATCGCCGGGCGTCTCGATGAGTTCGCGATAGACATGGAACCCGTCCGCCTCGCCGAGCCCGAAGTGTTTGAGCTTTGATTCGACGAGGCGCTTGGAGGACTGCGCGAGGTCCTTCTGCACCTCGCGGATACACACCGCGAGCATGCCGGCGCCGCCGGAGTTGCCGGGCTCGGCCAAGCAGTCCTCGATGAGCTGCTCGGCGAAGAAATGCGACTTGCCGGAACCACGGCCGCCCCAGGCGCCCTTGTACGGCGCCAGCTCGAGCAGCGGCTCGAAGACTTCAGCAATCGGGCGCTGGAGGGTTTGCACGGACGATCACCCGTTCGATGCGAGCAATGCGAATCGGCTCGCTGTCCTCATCGCCGCCGATGATGGCCTGGGCAGGTTTGCCGTCGAGACGGTTGCCAATCTCCTCGATCGCATCGAGGTCGCCCTGGAGGGCCATCTGCACAACCTTGCGCGCGATGCGGTCGAGCGCCTGGCCGCGACGGATCGGGTCGGGCTCACCGTCAACCCCGACGTACTTCGGGTCTTCGTACTGCTTGAGAGCCTTCGTGAGCGCATCGCGCCAGGCCTTGCCCTTGCGCGCGTTCTGATTTCCTTTGGGGGCGCCTGCACCGGGACGTCTCGGCATACGCGCCTCACGATGCGGTCACGGTGAGACTGACGGGGCCCGTCTGCGTCGCGGGATCATCGAAGAAGCCCGAGGCCTCGCGCACGTTGACGCGGAAGACCTGCGTCATGATCGCGCCGTCATCCAAGGTGACATCGACGCGCAGGTTGGCCCATCCGCCGAGTTGGGATGCGAACACCACGGAGGTCTCGCGCTGATCGGCGCTGATTTGCGCATCGGAGATCACGCCGATCTCTGGCGCGTCGGTGCGCCATGTGGCGCTGTCAATCGTGCTGCCGACCGGGAGTGCGCCGTTGAAGTCCGCGACGAGGCGCCGCTTCTCGAAGCGATACAGGCGCGCCTCGAGAGGTCGGGCGCGGTCGTAGGCAGACACGTAAGCCCGCGTGGCTCGGCCGATTTCCATGCCGCGCGAGCCTACTCGGTAGGCGTGTGCGTGGCATCGTCAACGTGTTGACCTTTCGGGATCGTTCCACATGAAACGTCAATGCATTGACTTTCGCGCGCCTCGATTTCTCGCCGCATGCGCGCCACAAGTCGCGCCACGTATCCCGGCGCAAGTCCCGTGAGGGCCGCGAGCTTCTTGTTACTTTGCGGGTGTGCGCGCCGTTGAGCCTCGCGCTCGAGGAGCGCCATTGCTTCGGGCGTGATCTTCCGGGGTTGCGGCATTCAGCTCGCCTCCTCGATCGACAGCTCGATCTCCGCGCCGACGCGCAGCGCATCGGCCGTGCGCGGGATGATGCCGTTGAGCTCGAGGACGCCGGTCGGGATCGCCTCCCACAGCACGCGGTTGTCCTGGTGTCGCGTCGGCACGGCGCGCACGGAGGCGAAGCGCGAGCCGTCGCGCGCCTCGTTCAGCTTCGCTTCGATGATGCGGAAGCGCAATCTCATGTCTCCGCGCTCCAGATTTCGCGCTGCCGGCGCAGCCAGGTCGGCCATTCGGCAGCCTTGCCGGTGAAGGATCGATCCTCGTAGAGCACGCGATCAGTCGGCTGCGCGGTGAAGCGTCCATTGTCGAGCGCGACGAATGCGAACTCCTTCGCCTGCTCTGGCGCGGCTGAGTAGGGATCGCCGACGGGCACGGCAGTGAACAGGTACCTCCCACTGTGCTCAGAGCCGTCCTGCAGGCGCGTGCGTGCTCGCAATCCAGACAGATAGCGATACTCGAGCGTCGCGAACTGCCAGCCGTAGCAGTCCCACGTCTGCGCCTGCGCGGGAGACCAGTTGCTCTCGTACAGCTCACTGTGCGTGAGGTGATGCAGCGGCACGTTGCGGTAGACGGCGCCGCATTCGAGCAGCAGATGACAACCCCACACGCGCCCGGGATAGGACGCAAGACCGAACCACACCGCCGGCATCCAGTCGTGTTCGCCGATCGCGTTGCGCTCGACCCAGACGTACAGGTGACGGGGCAGATCGCCGCTGTGCGTGTAGAGGGTCATTGTGGATCATCCTCCGTCACGCGATAGAGCTTGCCGAGCACGTGTAGGCGGAATCCAGTCGCCGCCTTCTCGCGGATCTTCAGGCGCCAGAGCAGGTCTATGGCGATCGTGCCGACTGTCATGCCGAGCAGGAAGCTCACTGCGCGTCCTCCCACAGCACGCGCCCGCCGAGGCGCCGCGCATCCTCCTCGACCATGCGTCGTTGCCGACGCATCTCATCGCCGTACCACTGCCGGTGCGCGGCACGAATCGCATTGACGATACCGAGCACGCGCGCGATGAGCTTGCGGCGGCGGCGTGGGGCAGGGCGGGCGGAGGCGTGCATCACGTGTGTGGCGTTCATTCGATGGCCTCGATCACGATGAGGACGCCCGGCGCCTCCAGCGCGTCCGGGTCCTCGTGCGGAAATACCTTCGCAAGGCGCGTGTACTCGACGATGCGCGCATCGTCCGCGAGCACACCGGCATCGGTGAGCGCGTCCTC